>Ga0302179_10001101_pt1 | contig 16713 bp, 19 predicted proteins | sample I_Palsa_E3_1_FD_198788 | JGI IMG/M metagenome (GOLD analysis project Ga0302179, IMG submission 198788) | Peat permafrost microbial communities from Stordalen Mire near Abisko, Sweden - I_Palsa_E3_1 | ecosystem: Environmental > Terrestrial > Soil > Palsa > Peat permafrost | place: Sweden...
CGCGCGATTCTCTTGCCGCCATCGAGTTGGTTCTCGCCCAACCCGCCATCAGCTCCCAGTTGATCGATAATCTGAACGCCTCCATCCACCTCCGCGCCCTGCTCACCGATTTGTTTCTTGTCGATGAGATCCTGAAAAAGCAAGACCAGCCAGCGGCCCAAGTCGCTACCAGCGAACAGGAATAAAGAGATAGACTGCCGTGCGGAAGCCCAAGGGACAGACCAACTGCGGCGCCGGGCCGTTTCGGGAATCCGCCAAAGACCTACTATTATCTCCTTGACTTTGGGCGAACAAATAACGAATATTACAGCGTGTCGTCATGACGAAGTTATTCCATGAGATTCGAGACCCAATCCACGTCTTCATTCACCTAGACTGGTACGAGAAGAAAGTGCTCGATTCTCGCCCCTTCCAGCGTCTGCGGAACATCACTCAACTCGCCCTAACCTATCTCCTCTATACCCGGCGCAACGCACAAGCGGTTCGAACACTCATTGGGCGTCATGGAACTCGCGAGTCGCGCCTTTGAGGTAATTACAAAACCCGCGAACGTAACGGATGAAGTTAAGGGCCTCCTGCCAGACCTGGGAAATGCCGATGCCCTTCCTTATTGGAAACACGTCTTGCGGATGGCTGCGCTTTGCCACGATATTGGGCACCTGCCGTTCTCCCACGCCGCCGAGGAAGAGTTGCTTCCAAAGGGCTGGACTCATGAGCGGCTGTCTCGCTTATTAATCGAGAGCGAAGAGATGCGCGAGATTTGGGACAACATGGTACCGCCGCTAAAGCCCAAGCACATCGTGAAACTCGCTCTAGGAGCGCGGAAAGCCAAAGATCTGCAGTTTTCCAGATGGGAGACGATTCTGTCCGAGATCATCGTCGGAGATGCGTTTGGAGTCGACCGTGTCGATTACCTTCTCCGCGATTCTCACCACACTGGAGTTGCCTACGGGAAGTTCGACCACTACAGGCTCATAGATGAGCTTCGGATTCTGCCAAGCTTCGAAGGCTCCACCGAGCCCTCCCTCGGCATCAACGGAGGAGGAATATACTCCGCAGAAGCCTTGGCCCTAGCTCGCTACTTCATGTTCTCGCAAGTCTACTATCACCCGATCCGCCTGATCTACGACCATCATCTGAGGGATTTCTTGACCGCTTGGCTGTCCAAGGGGACCCTACTTCCTGAAGGCACTTTCCCGATCGACATTGAAGGCCACCTACGGACTACGGATGACGAAGTAAACGCAGCCCTGCGGATTGCGGCCTCTGATCCGGAATATCCCGGCCATATTTCCGCTCGTTGCATAATGAGGCACTGTCACTTCAAGCGTCTTTACGAAAGAGATCCACAGGATGCTAAGCTAAACTCAGAACCGGGTGCGGCGATTGCGATGGCTGCTAAACGCGAATTCGGAGCAAATGCCGTTCGTTACAGCAAGCCGAAGGTCAAGAATGTTGCCATCGATTTCCCAGTTTGTGGTCCTGACGGCCGCGTGCAACCCGCAATTTCGGCATCCGAGACCTTGTCTAAGCTGCAACCGACTGCGATGGAGTTTGTTTTCATCGACCCGGAGCTAAAAGCAAAAGCTAAATCCTGGCTCGACAGGAATCGAGAAAAGATCCTAGCCGCAGCCGGAGAACAGGAGGATGAAGAACATGAAACACAGCCAAAGAGCAGCAATACTCACGTTGTTGAACCGCGAAATGCAGAGAAGGGGTAGTTGGTGCGGGGAGACGCACATTCAAAAGGCGACATTCTTTCTTCAGGATTTGTTGGGCGTGGACGCGGGCTTCGACTTCATCCTCTATCGGCATGGCCCATTCTCGTTCGATCTCCGCGACGAACTCTCGTCCATGCAAGCAGACGGCCTTCTTGAGCTTGCAGTAAAACGCGAAGGATATGGGCCAACCTATGTCCCTACTCAGTTCAGCGAGATGTTCCTGGAGAGATTCCCCAAGACCACCGCCCGCTACATGAAGCAGATCAGGTTCATAGCAGACGAGCTTGGTGACAAGGGAGTGGCCGAACTTGAGAGGTTAGCAACCGCATTCTTCATCGCTCATCGCGAACGAATAGCCAGCGTCGCACTACGAGCCCAGAGGCTCGTGGAGCTTAAACCGCACATATCCTTGCCGGATGCTCGTTTTGCGTGCCAACAAGTTGACAGTTTGATCGAAAGGGCTCGCCCCTTTAGCCCCAGGGAAGAATAGGAGGTAAGGCCAATGTCAGGTAGAAACCCGCTGGACGGTCGCAGCCGTAATGAGGCAACGGGAAGGATTCGGCAGGATCGTTCCGATACGACCGTGGGGTCGATTCGCGAGGAAATTCCTGATTTCGCACCAGGCGTCAGGAGCGACGCCACCTTGGGCCACCTGCGCGAGATTACAGGAGAGACAGCCATACATCACGTGGCTGCGGCCCTGCGGAGGCCGAAAGGGTAAGAGCCTAATCGGGGTCGCCGTAAGAGCGCTGCCGGCCTTCCGCACTCGCGGCGAATGTGGGCTCCGAATTCCCTTGACTCCCACCCCCAAAAGCGCGATCCTATCTCTATACGCATTAGCTCGTTGACATCCGAATAGCAATGAGATAACTCCCGCAAATCCAATATTTTGCGGGTCGGCCACTTGATTCCAGGGCACTTTGCCCGAGCGAATTCAGTTAAGTCCTTTGCATGGAATATTTTGCGGGTAAGTTATTTACTTTCAATATTTTAGCCAGATTCCAGCCAGACAGGGAACATGCAACTCGCTGATTCCAGAGATTTTACCTCAGATCGATCTGTAATTTTTTTCAATCCAGATCCCGATCCCAAACCGCCGAATGGTGTAGCCTAAGAACATGCCGCCCACCCCACGCCCGCCCCGCTGGTATGCCATTCCGGTGCGCGTCCTGCTGGTGACTTTCATCGGCACGCTTCTCTGTTTCGCCGTCAGCCTGCTGCTGGGAATCATCGGCACCGTGATCTTTTCCGCTCACCGTGGCGTTCATCCCAACATGACCCAGGCCTATCGTCTCATCGCCCTGCCCGCGGCTGTGGTCGCAGGCAGCATCATCTTCGTTCTCGCGCTCACCATGGAAATCCGCCACTACCGCCAGTCCAAGACCTTGGCTGCAATTGCGAGGCTGAGCTGAGTGCCAACCAACTCCCCGCCCCGCATCGCCATCCCCATGCCGCACTCGATTGACCGCGAGTACGCCGAGCGCGCCATTCCGGCCTACGAGCGCGCCGTCGAACTCGCTGGAGGCGACCCGGTTCGCATCGCGCTCGACCAGTCGCAAGCCGAAGTCACGCAACTCATCGAGCGCTGTGACGCCGTGCTCTTGCCGGGCAGCAACGCCGACGTCGATCCCGCCAGGTTCAACGCCGCCCGCTCACCGCACACCGCCTCCGCCGACCCGCGCCGCGACGCCGTCGACAATCTCCTGTTGCAGGACGCCTACACCCTGCGCAAGCCCGTCCTCGGCATCTGCTATGGCCTGCAAAGCCTCAACGTCTACCGCGCTGGATCGCTCATCCAGCACATCCCGGATTTCCTGCCGGAGGATTTGCGCGGTCGTGTGAATCACGAAGCCGGACGCACCGTCGCCGTCGCGCACACAGTTGAACTCTCGCCGGATTCCAAGCTCGCAGGGATTTTATGTGGAGACAGCCGTCCCCGGCTGTCTAGCCGAGCGCAGCTCGGCGGCAAGGCTTCAACCCCCGAGGCAATCGTACTGCAGGTAAACTCTTCGCATCATCAATCCGCCGACACGATCGGCGACGGCCTGCGCATCTCCGCCCTCTGCCCCGACGACGGCATCATCGAAGGTCTGGAAGGAACCGCCCCCAATCACTTCGTCCTCGCCGTGCAATGGCACCCCGAGCGCTCCGTGGACGAAGACGAACCATCCCGCGCCATCTTCCGCGCTTTGATCGGAGCTGCGCAAACCCGCGACAAATAGCTCAAGACCGCTTCGCCTTCTTCCGCGCCTTCTTCAGAATCCGCTTTTCCAGCAACACCACCACATGCGCGATCGCAGTGTTATCCAGGTTCAACCCCTCCGGAGTCTTCGCCTTCAGTCCAACACAATCGGCGGGCACACCCAGCAACTGCGCCACATGCGCCCGAATCGCCATGCTGTGCGGACCAATCTTCGGCGCGGCCAGAATCAGGCTGGCGTCGATATTCGCCACACCATATCCCGCATCCCGCACCCGTTTCAGCGCCTCCCGAAGGAACACGACAGAATCCGCGCCCTTCCACTTCGTATCGGAAGGTGGAAACAGCGCTCCAATATCGGGCGCAGCCACTGCCCCAAGCAGCGCATCAGTAATGGCATGCAGCAGCACGTCGCCGTCGGAATGCCCGCCCAGCCCCTTGTCGTGAGCCAGCGCGACACCGCCGATCTTAAGCGGAATCCCTTCGCGAAACTCGTGCGAATCAAATCCGTAACCGATTCTCATGCGCGGACCTTTGGGCACGGATTCACGCGGACTTTCTTTCTGTCATTACCAAACAGGAAACGATGGAACCGCGGGCGAAGCTCGAAAATCATCCTGCGAAGCATACATGATTACCTTGCGTTTTCAAATCTGTTGACTAATAACTTTTCCCGAGCACAATTGAAGACATGAAGACAACGATATCTCCCAACTCAGAATCTTTCCTCATCGCCGGCCAACTCCGCCGCGCATTCGAAGGCGATGCCTGGCATGGTCCTGCGCTGCTTGAACTGCTGCAAGATGTGGACACAGCCACAGCCGCGGCCAGGCCTCTTCCCAACATTCACAGCATTTGGGAACTGGTGCTGCACATTGCCGCATGGGACGCCGTAGCTTGCCGCCGCATCGCCGGCGAAACGGTCCAGCTCACCGGCACCGCAAATTTTCCCGTCGTTCCCAAGCCCACCGCAGCCGCGTGGCGCAAAGCCGTCGCTCAAACGAAGCGCACGCACGATGCGCTGGTGAAAACGGTTGCAGCTCTGCCCGAGTCACGCCTGCGCGATCGCGTTCCCGGCAAGAAGTACGACTTTTACCACATGTTGCACGGAGTGGCGCAGCACGAGCTCTATCACGCCGGGCAGATCGCCATCCTGAAGAAAGCCAAGAGAAGTGAGTGATTTTGCGATCGGGCGATTGGGCGATTGAAAACCGTCCTAGCTTCTTCAAAATGTTTTTCCAATCGCAAAATCACCCGATCGTTCAATCACTCAATTCTTCACCACTGCTTGAAGATCACTGCTACGGCGGCCACAATCATCCCGAATCCCACAGCATGGTTCCACTTCACCGGCTGCTTCAGGTAAAACACCGAAAACACGGAGAACACAACCAGCGTAATCACTTCCTGAATGGTTTTGAGCTGCGCCGCGCTGAATTCGTAGGAGCCGATGCGGTTGGCCGGCACCTGAAAACAATACTCAAAGAAGGCGATCATCCAACTGATCAAGATCACCTTAAACAGCGGCACCTCGCGGTATTTCAGGTGGCCATACCAGGCGAAGGTCATAAAGATATTGGAAACGGTAAGCAGGACAATGGTTCGCATCGGTGCGACGCTCCTTCACAATTCGGCACTGGGGTTATCGGGTTATTTGGCAACTGAAAACCTTATCGTATAACGCGTTTCAATTGCCCAATGACCGGATCGCCCGATGACCCGATCTATTCCAGATGCTCTTTCCCGCCTTTACGTTTACAATTTGTTGTTCCTGCTGGCAGCCAGCCAGCCGGGAGTTTCCTTCTGCAATCCGACAATCCGATTTCCGTTGCGGTGGTGGGAGTGGGCGTCTTTGGGCACAACCACGCCCGGGTCTATCGAGAGCTTGAGCAGCAAGGCGAACCGGTCCGTCTGGTGGGCGTGGTCGATCCTAATCTCGACCGCGCGGATGCCGTGGCCCGCGAGTTTGGCTGCCGCGCCTTCGGCTCCGTCGACCAGATGCTCACCACGCACAGCGAAATCCGCGCAGCGTCCGTGGCGGCGCCTACGGTTCATCATCTGGAAGTCGCCCGGGCGCTCATGGAAGCTGGGGTTGACGTGCTGATCGAGAAGCCGCTGGCCGCCTCGCTGGCCGAGGCGGATGAATTGGTGCAACTCGCTGCCACGCACCAACGCATTGCGCAGGTCGGTCACCTCGAGCGCTTTAACCCGGCGGTGCGCGCCACCCTCCCGCTGCTCACTCAGCCCATGTTCTTCGAAGTGCACCGGCTGAGCGTCTTCACGCCGCGCTCGCTCGATGTCGATGTCGTCCTCGACCTGATGATCCACGACCTGGACATCGTGCTCTCCTTCGCCGATTCTCCGGTGAAGGAGGTTCGCGCTGTCGGCCTGCCCATTCTGTCCGGCAAAGTGGATATCGCCAACGTGCGGCTGGAATTCGAATCCGGATGCGTGGCCAACCTCACGGCCAGCCGCGTCTCCACCGAGCGCGTGCGCAAGCTGCGCTTCTTCCAGCCCCGCCAGTATGTCTCCGTCGATTACGGACGCCAGGAGGTGCTCGTCTTCACCGTGGGAGAAGATGGACAAGCCTCGAGCACTCCCACGGTGAACCCGCAGATCAAGGTGGCCAAACCGCCGATAACTTCAGAAGAGCCGCTGCACGCGGAATTGAGATCGTTTCTGCACGCCGTGCGGGAGCGTTCCACACCGGTCGTCGCGATCGAAGATGGCCGCCGCGCGCTGGCGTTGGCGCTCGAGATTGTGAGCGCGATTCGGGCACACGGGAAGAAGGTTGGGCTGGCGGGCTTGGCCGGGACGAAGGGCTAGGTTCGTTCCGCTGAGTTGTATCATGATAGCTGCATGGCATTCCCCATCCGAGTCTGCGCCGTTTGCTCGGAAGAGTTCGAGCTGAAGCCGGATAAGCCCGGCTTTGCCAACCGCTGCCCGGCGTGCAGCGAACCCGAACCAGCCGACTCCACAGCGAAGCAAAGCATGGACGCCGACGAACGCAAAGCTCTGACGGAAGCAAACGAGGCGCGGAGACGAGCGATGCGCGACCTGCTCTACCGCAAGGATAGCTAAGACCTTTCCCACGCGCTTGCCACGCTTAGAGCGGCTCAGTTCGACCACGTTTTACAAATGTTTACACACATAAGTCTCGCCCCGTTTGTGAGTGAGCAGAATCCCCTGAAAGATGCGAAAATGAGGTCAGCTTGCTCCGCGCGGTTCGCTGGTGTCGCCCTGAAAAGGACGCATGCAACGAAGCGGCGGAAATCCGTGTCTAACGGACAAGTCTCGCTCGGACAAGCTTTAGGTCAGACAGGCTTAGCTCGCACAAACTAGTTCATGCCCATCACGCAAATTCCATTCCAGGATCCGGTGGCTCCGCCCGAGAAGCCTCAGCCGGAACAGCTTGGCCTGTACGATGCCCAGGGATGGGAGACGGCGTACCGCGAACTGGATGACGATGCCGCCCGCGTACCGCACCTGCTCATCCAGTTGCAGGATGATTTGGCGCGATCGCGGCGCCGCGAAGCCGCCTGGATCTCGATTATCGTCCACCTGATTCTGATCATTTGCATCGTAAAGATTGAGTGGTTGGAAAAATATTTTCCCTGGCACTCGGCGGTCGCGGTGAAAAATGTGACGAATGGCAGGGACCTCACGTTCCTCGAGCTTCCGTCAGATTTGCAAAAAGTTCCGCACAAACCGAACACGAACATCGCGTCCGACAAAGACCGCATCGCGATGACGCGGCATCCTGAGCTGGACGTCAAAGAGCTGCGCAAGATTTTGGCGTCGCCGCCGCCGGGAGCGCCTGGGTTGAGCGGGCCCCAGACGCCGCCGCCTCAGTCGTCCGCAGGATTCGCCCAGAACCAAGCGCCGCCTCAAGCGCAGCAGGCGCCCAATCCGCAGATTGCGCAATTGCAAACGCCGGTCACGCCGAACGTTGCAAGAGAGTTCCAGAAGTATGGCAGTAACATGTCTGCGGGTGCAGCGATTCAGGACGCGGCTCGCGCAGCGGCAGCCCGGCGCGGTGATGGTCAGCAGGGTAATGGCGGCGATCCGTTTGGCTTGGGATCGGGCGCCCATGGCCGCCCCATCGGCAACCTTGAGGTTCTCAGCGATACCATGGGCGTGGATTTCGGCCCCTACCTCAAGCGCATCCTCGAAGACGTGCGGCAGAATTGGTACAACGCGATTCCAGTATCCGCGCAGGATAAGAAGGGAAAGCTTGCCATCGAGTTCGCGATAACCAAGGATGGAAAAGTCGCGGGCATGAAGCTGGTGGCCAGTTCGGGAGATGTTCCGCTCGATCGCGCGGCCTGGGCCGGCATCACGGCGTCGGATCCATTCCCTCCGCTCCCCACCGAATTCGGCGGCGAATATCTCGCACTGCGCTTCCGCTTCTATTACAACCCCTCCAAAGAAGATATGGAGTAGCTTACCTTTCTTCTCGTCCGGAGCCAGCCACTGGCAATCGCGAAGACTTTCCTCTTACCACACCCTGCAACGGTTTTGATTCACCATCGGCGATCCCGCCTTGCAGTGGAACGCTTCCTGAAATTCCGGCATGTTCGAGACCACGCCATTCGTCCGGTATTTCTCCGGCGAGTGCGGATCGACCGTGGCGCGTAACCGCTTGGTCTCGTCGCGAGTTTCGCCGCACCAGCTTTGCCCATAACCGACGAAGAATCTCTGCTCCGGCGTGAGGCCATCGAGCGGCTGCAGGCTTTGTCCCTTGGTGTCGTCCTTCCACGCCATGTAGGCGAGGATCAACCCACCCAGATCGGCAGTATCCTCGCCCAGCGTCAGCTTGCCGTTGATCTTGATGTCGTCGATGATCGTGTAAGTCGAATACTGGTCAGAGATGCAGCTTGCCCGTTTTACAAACTCCTTGCCATCCTCCGCAGTCCACCAGTCGCGCAAGTTGCCGTGGGCATCGAACTGGCGGCCTTCGTCATCGAAGCCGTGCGTGAGTTCGTGGCCAATGGTGCCGCCGGTATCGCCATAATTCGGAGCCGCATCGGAAGCCGGATCGAACGCCGGCGGCTGCAGCACTCCCGCGGGAAAATTAATGTCGTTCATCTGCGGGTTGTAGTACGCGTTCACCGTCGGCGGAGTCATATCCCACTCACCCCGATCCACGGGCTTGCCGATCTTGGCCAGATCGCGGTTGAAATCAAATTTCCGCGCCCGAATCACGTTGCCCAGTTCGTCCCCTCGAATGATTTCCAGCTTGCTGTAGTCGCGCCACTTATCGGGATAGCCGATCTTGTTTGCCATCCCATGCAGCTTAACCAGCGCCTGCTGTTTGGTGACCGCCGACATCCACGGCAACGAGTTGATGTCTTGTTCCATGGCCGTGTCAATTTCCTTCACCATTTTCAAGGCTTGCTGTTTGGCTTCAGGGCTGAAATACTTTTCGACATACACTTGGCCCAGAGCTTCTCCCAAGTCATCGTCCACGTATTCCGTGCAGCGCTTCCACCGCGGTTGCAGTTCCTTCTGGCCGCGCAGAGTCTTTCCGTAGAAGGCAAAGTTCTCGTTCAGAAACGCTGACGATAGAAACGGAGCGTCCACATGCACGAGGTGCCAGCGCAAGTAGACTTTCCAGTCCGCCAGGCTTTCCTTTTCGAGTTCATCGTTCAAAGCCCTGAAGAAGCCCGGGGACGCCACATTCAGCGATCCCAGCGACGGCAGCCCCACTTTGCCGAAGTAAGCCTGCCACTGAAAATCGGGACTGATCTTCTCCAGTTCGGCGCTGGTCATTTTGTGGTCCATGTTCTTGGGCTCACGGCGCTCTACCCGCGTCATCGAACCCTTCGCCAGCCCGGTTTCGATGCGCATTACCGTCCGCGCTTCCGTGGCTGCCGCGTCGGGCTGGTCGCCCAGCAATTCGAACATCTTCTGCACGTGCGCCACATAGGCCTTGCGCAGTTCGACTGACTTGGCATCTTCTTTCACGTAGTAATCGCGGTCGGGCAAGCCGAGTCCGCCCTGGTCGGCTTCCGCAGTCACTTGACTTGCATCCCTGAAGTCCTGGGTGGACCCGAAACGAAACAACACGTGGTCATGAACCAGGCCCGCGGCCACGTCGGCGATCTCCACCTTGGATCCGATCTTCGCGATCTGCTCCAACTCGGGATTTAGCGGCTCCACTCCCTTGGCCTCGATGGCCTTCTCGTCGGTACAGGAAGCATAGAAGTCGCCAATCTTCTGCGTGGCCGGGTTGCGCTTGGCATCGGGCGTCGAAGCCGCCTCAAGAATCTCACGCAACCGGACCCGGTTCTCGTCCTGCATCTTCGAGTAGGTATCCCAGGAAGATTGATCGGGAGGAATCGGATTGCTCTTGATCCACCCTCCGCAGGAATATTGGAAAAAGTCCACGCAAGGGTCCACGCTTCGATCCATCGAGGCCACGTCGAGAGCCGGTTCATATTTCGCAACTCCGGTGGAATTCTGTTGAGCGGCGGCAAAACAAATCAAAGATGCAACCACAGCCAGGATTGGACAACTGCGTGCGAGTGTCATAAGGATCCTCTGACGAATTTGAAATTGCCGCGTCCCAAAATACTATAGTTGCGGAAGAATGCGAAACGAGCGCCCGCGGCTGGTTCGGCAGATGGAGAAGTCTCGTCGACCCAAAGTGAAGATAGCGTCGATTCGTTCGCGCCCTGCCAGATAAACCAAGGCGGCATCGGCAAGGTGCGGCCGGATGCTTTCGTATTTCTCTAATAGTTCTGCAATTGGCCGCACGTCTGGCCCCTCCAGCGAAAGCAACTCCACAAAAGGCGTATTGATGCTGTCCAATAAGCGTCGGGCCGCGCGCGGCGAATGACGCAAGAGCCACGTGGCCTCAGTGACCACCGGCCAGCAGGTGTATAGTGGGCCGTCCAGAGCCCCGAGAGCCTGAACGCAGGCTCGGTGATACTCGTCTTGATCGTCGAGAATCGCAACCAGTGGTCCCGTGTCGACGAGAACCCGGCCCGCCGCTGGCCGTCTCATCGGCTTTTTCCGAAACCTTCAAAATGCCGGCGGTTCGTGCTCAGATCTTTCGGACCATGGCTGACGCAGCCTATAAGCCCCGCCGCCTTCGCGGCTTCATAAGCCGAACCCCGAACCGGTTCTTCTTCAAGGTAGTTCTCAACTGCGAGTCGAATCAGTTCCGAGGGCGTTCGCCCCTTATCGCGAGAAGTCCGGCGAAGCCTTGAACCCAGATCTTTCGGAACCCGAACCGTAAACCGTTGAGTAGCCATGTCAGACGTTATATAACGTTCGTCAGACACGCGCTATTCATCGCTAGCCCTTGCGCAACCGGATCGATCCATCCCCGGTGTGAATCAGCAGCAGATTGCCGCCACCGTTCAGCTTGCCGCGCACCTCGCCTTCACGAATCTTGCCCTCGGTCGTGACCGGCATATCCAGATCGATGTGGCCATCGCCGGTATGCAGATCCACGTCCGCAGCCAGGTTTTCCGGCACCTCAAGCGTCACCGTGCCATCGCCGCTTTCCAGCCTCCATCCCGTGGCCAGGGCCGACCCGGCTGCGGCCCGCGCTTCCACGCGCCCATCGCCCGTCTTGAGTTCGAGTTCATCAAAGCGCCCATTCGCTCGGATGTGGCCATCTCCGGTGGTCGCGTGCAGTTTGCCATCCACGCCGTCGATCTCCTGCGAGCCATCTCCACTGCGCAACTCCATCTCACCCTTAAAATTCCCCAGGTCGATCTTGCCATCGCCGGTGTGCAAGTCCACGCGCCCCTCGCGCGGCATCTGGATGGTAATGTCGACGCGATGATTGCTGTAGTTGCCAAAGTTGACCGTCACACCATGGTGCGGGTAGCGCACGTCGATCTCGACCATGTCGCCCGTCTGGTGCTCTTCGATGCGGATGCCATCGCCGCCAATCTTGTAGCGCGTCGTCGTCACCTTGGCTTCAATCGTGTTCTGGTCCCAGGTGGAGACGTGAATGTTGGCGTCGGATGTGTCGACGCGCAGATCGGGCTTGCCGGTGATGGTATAGGTTTTCGACCAATCGTCGGCGCGGGCCGGCAGCGCGGCCCATAAGCAGACAAAGCCGGCCATCGTCAGAACCAGGAACCAGCGTTCGAGACCCATGCGTTTCATAAGATACCTCTGCCGGGCGCGGACACTGCTGCCCAAGCTCTTAGACGAGCTTACGCGCAAATCGTGAGTTGGTTACCCAGAAAATGCCCGCGTGAAATCCTGAAAACACCTGCTCCTAGTTCTGGCCTGGCGGGACAGACTCTGTCTGTCCGGCGGTCTATTTCTGTTGAAGCTCCCTTTCCTTTTTCTGCTGTTCGACGACCTTAACGTTGTGGTCGGGGGGAAGTCCCAGCGCTTTGAGGGTCTCGTCGTCGTAGAAGGCTTCGTTCCATTCGCGTGCGTACCTGAGGCCTTCGAGGTTCAGATTCCTCGCCCCCCGCAGGTCGCTATAGCCCAGGTGGGTCATGCCCACATTCGCACTACTCAGGTCGGCAGCACGAAGATCGGCTGCCTTCAAATTGGCCTGATACAGGTTGGTGCTGCTCAGGTCGGCAGCGTTCAGGGTAGCCCCGAACAGTTTGGCATCTCGAAAATCGGCGTCGTGCAGGTCGGCGCCGCTCAGGTCCGCTCCTTCCATGTAAGCACCGTTGAAGAAGGCTTCAGGCGCCACCGCATATCGCAGGTTTGCTCCTTTCAACTGGGCCCCAACCACCGAATCTATATCCTTCTCGTTGTTGTTCCAATTCGATTTCTTCTGGGAAACCTCTGCTCCCGTAAGGTCCAGGAAAGGAGAATAGCCGACGAGGGCCATCAGCCTCGGCACCCATGTAAGACGCCCCGTAACCTCTCCTCGATCGCTTCGATGAAGGGGAGGAATGCCGAGAACCGGCGCGTCCGACGGAACCCCCCATCTTGCGCCCCAAGAAACAATTCCAAACAGCACTCCGACAGCGACGGCGAACGCGGCCATCTGATAGCCTCGGCGGTTCGCCGACACACTCCTCCATCTGAACGGTCCCCGCTCAGCGCCACGCAGCGTGGCCACCGCAAGCCGGTAGAGACGTAGCGCAGCGGCCAGCGAGATCGCGAGAAGCGCTACGTGAAACGTCGTACCGGTTCGCTCATGGCGCGGTAGATAGCGTCCCCAGAATAGACACATCGTAACGGGCACAACCCACCATGCCAGCAGCACCGAAATCCATAGCTGGAGATACGATAGAAATGGCCGGTCTGCGCTCAACTTTGGCAAGTGCGCTCGCACCAGGTCGTTCAGCAGCCAAGGGTCGATCTTGGCGTGCAAGGGCCGTCCATCGGGAAGGATCGCCGGTAGTGAGCCCAGTTCTTCCCAGAGCTTCTGCAGATAAAAGTGAAAGTAGAAATAGACGCAGAGCAACAACAGCGGCGCGACCCAATAAAACCCGACAATGGGAATACTCGTCTGAATAATGGGAAGTGGCGAGGAAGCGCGATTGGTGATCAGATTGACGTCTGTGGTGGTGGCGATGGTGAGCCACGAATAAAGACACGCGGCCAGGACTGCCAGGAAAAGCTTGCGCGCGCTCTCGGAGATGTTGTTGACGTTCTCCAACGAGTCGTACAGCTTCGCCAACTCCGGCGGTAGAGTGGCGCCGGTCAGGTCGGCCCCGGCAAGTTGCTCGGTCTGCAATCCTCTTTTTGCGACGCTGAGGTCAACCCCCTGCAGATTGGTCTCACGCAGACTGGCGTCGAATAGGTTCGATCCATCGAAGGTGGCACCGCGCAAGTCGGCACCGCGCAGATTGGCACGTCTCAGGTCGGCACCTGTCAGATCGGCATCGCGCAAATTTCTTTCAACCAAATCCTTGCCATGCAGGTTTGCCCCACTGAGATCTGGCACGAAGGATTGGCTCGCACGCCATTGGTTCCAGTCGTCTCTGGAACCCTCATTCAGCTTCGCGAGATGTTCTGCATTCGCCATGACCAATCCGTGCCGGAAAGTCTACTCCGGAACTGGAATGTAGGCCATGCGAATCAGCGTCCGCTCCGAAAACGGCACGTAGAGCAGCGCCACGCTGGCCGCGAAAGCCGCGCCCAGGCCGATCTTCTGCACCAGCAGAAACGGAGCCACGGCCCAGAGCTGGTCGAGCGCCAGAATGAAAGGAAACATCTGCTGGAATTTTTCGCCCAGGCGCTGGTAGTCGAATCCCACCGCGGAGAGCAGATAACAGCGCAGCGGAATTCCCACTCCCGCCGTCACCATCACGGCACCCGCCAGAGCGGCCGCACGCCATCCGGGCAAGAATGAATCCGCGATTCCCTGCACAGCATGAATGCGAAGAAGCGCAACCGCGTAGAAGATCAGGTACATCACCTGAGCCAGAGCAAACAATCCGCACGTCAGGCCGCGGCGAGGTCGAGCTCGAAGACCCAAAACCGCGCGATTCTAGACGAACGATTGCCTGAGGCAGCGGGCATGAGACGATGGACAACCAGCGACTAATAGCTAGCCACAAATAGCTAACGACGCGTAGTGTAGCACCAGCCGCCGCGCGATGCGTGTAAGTGCGAGCCGCTCGTGCGGGCCCTTTCCGCGCAGCGTACAATTAAATAGTGGTTAACGTTCGACGCCAGAACGACTCCGCCCACAAGCATCAGCGGCATGCAATTTATGGCACGGAAACATCCGGCCTGCTGCTGATCGCCTTCTTGTTGCTCGTCCTCACACTGGTTCGCTACTGGCACGCCATTCACTGGAGCGTGCGCTGACGGTGGCTTTCACCCAGCCTGAACCGCTGCTGGTGGTTGTGCTCGGCCCCACGGCGAGCGGAAAGACATCTCTTTCTCTGGCGCTTGCCGAGCGCTTCCACGGCGAGATCGTGAACTGCGATTCCGTCGCCATGTACCGCGAATTTGACATCGGCACCGCCAAGCCAACCCCTTCGGAGCGGTCTCGGGCGCCACATCACTTACTCGATTGCATTGCGCCGGCCAGCCACATCACAGCCGGTGAATATGCCCGCCAGGCGCGGGAGGTTCTCGGGGAAATCAAGACGCGCGGCCATTTACCCATCGTGGTGGGAGGAACCGGACTCTATCTGCGCGCCCTGCTCGAAGGGCTCTCTCCCGGACCGCAACGCTCCGAAGAACTGCGCCAGAGATTGCGCGAAAGAGCCGCAAGCCGCGGCGGCAACTATCTTCATCGCATTCTGCGCCGGCTCGATCGCGTGGCCGCGGAGAAGATCCACGCCAACGACACGCCGAAGCTCATCCGCGCCATCGAAGTTTGTCTGGCCTCGCGGCGAAAGATGTCGGATCTCTGGCAGCGCGGACGCGACCCGCTACGCGGCTTCCGCATTCTTCGCCTCGGTCTCGATCCCGATCGGCAGGCGCTCTACGATCGAATCAATCGCCGCGCTGAACTGATGTTCGAGGCTGGATTGGTGGAAGAGACGCAACGGCTGCTCGACAAATACGGTGACTCTGCGGGCCCGTTGTCTTCCCTCGGCTACAAGCAGGCGGTGCAATTCCTGCGTGGAGTACTCAAGCGCGAGCAGGCGCTGCCCGCCGCGCAGCAGGCTCATCGCAACTACGCCAAGCGCCAGATGACGTGGTTTCGACGTGAGCCGGAGGTCAAATGGTTGCGCGGCTTCGGGGATGATGCGGAGATTCAGGTGACAGCGGCGGATTGGGTCTTGCTCCTGAGACCTAGGACCTAGCCTTCTGCTATCGTTTTGTGCATGCATCGCACATCCGCCTTCTTACTGCTAGCTCTCATCTTCGCCACGGGTGCATCTGCCAAGGACAAAGACAAATATCAGCACCCTGGCCCCATTTATGTAACTCCGGCCGGCGAAAAATGGGCTGAGAAAACGCTGCACAAACTGACTCTCGAGGAAAAAATCGGACAAGTCTTCATGATCTGGTGCCGCGCCAGCTTTCTCAACGTGGAGAATCCCGAGTACCTGCAGCTGCGCGATGCCATCCAGAAGTATCACGTTGGCTCGTTCGCGATGACGGTGCATGTGGATGGCCCGTATCTCTTGCGCAGCGAACCGTATGAAGCGGCCGAACTTCTCAACCGCTTGCAAAGCGATTCAAAGCTGCCGCTGCTATTCGCCGCCGATTTCGAGCGCGGCGTCTCGATGCGATTGATGGGAACCACCGTCTTTCCTCACGCCATGGCTTTTGGCGGAGATGGCAAAGTCGAAGACGCCGAGAATTTCGGCCGCATCACCGCCGAAGAGTCACGCGCCATCGGCATTCACTGGAACTTCTTTCCCGACGCCGATGTAAACTCGAACCCGGCCAACCCCATCATCAACACCCGCTCGTTCGGCGAAGATCCCAAGCAAGTTGGGGATCTGGTCGTGGCCTATATCAAGGGCGCGCATGAAGCGGGAATGCTGACCACGGTGAAGCATTTCCCCGGTCACGGCGACACCGCAACCGATTCGCATCTCGGCGTCGCCAGCGTGAACGTGGACCGTGCGCATCTCGATTCCATTGAACTGCCGCCGTTTCGTCAGGCGATCGCAGCCGGAGTCGATTCAGTCATGGTGGCGCACGTGACGGTGCCTGCGCTTGATTCCGACCCCAACCACGTGGCTACGATTTCCCCGGCGATCGTTTCCGATCTCCTCGAAAAACACTTCGGCTTCAAGGGAATTGTGGTTACCGATGCGCTCGACATGGCCGGCCTCACTCATCTTTTTGCCAACAACATCGGCCGTGCCGCCGTGGAGGCCTTCAAGGCCGGCAACGACCTGCTGCTGATTCCCGCCGACTTAACCGCTTCCTACAACGCTA
>Ga0302179_10001108_pt1 | contig 16667 bp, 17 predicted proteins | sample I_Palsa_E3_1_FD_198788 | JGI IMG/M metagenome (GOLD analysis project Ga0302179, IMG submission 198788) | Peat permafrost microbial communities from Stordalen Mire near Abisko, Sweden - I_Palsa_E3_1 | ecosystem: Environmental > Terrestrial > Soil > Palsa > Peat permafrost | place: Sweden...
CCTTTGGGAAATCGCATGGCTGGCAGTGAACAAGCGAATCGATATCGATGTGAGCGTAGATTCCTTTGTCAAGAAATGTGCTTCCTATGTGCAGGTTCTCCCTGTCACTCCGGAGATAGCTGTTCGTTCTGTTCAGTTCCCAAAATCCTACCCAAACGGGCGAGAATACGGCGACAGCATACCCATTCACCGTCAAGAAGGTTCGCGCGCTGCAATCGGTATACTGTGCCGGTTTAGCCGTCAAATTTTAAGGCCGCCAATTTCCAATTTCGAGATTGGAAATTGGACTCTCACGCATGCAAATGGAAAGACCAGGGCGGGGGAAAGGTCGGTTTAAGTGTAGGCTGCTACACATTTCAACGCGTGGTAGGCTACACGTAAAGGAGGTGCCCATGCCGACCAATCTAGCTATTGACGATCGCTTGATCGAAGAAGCTCGCCAGATAGGCCATCACGGAACGAAGAAGGAGGCTGTGACTGCGGCTTTAGACGAGTACATCCGCCGCCGCAAGCAGATGCAGATCCTCGATCTGTTCGATACCATCGACTACCGCGAAGATTACGACTACAAGGCCAACCGCCGCCGCGATCACACCGAGAACAAACGGTGAAACCGCTCGTCGATACCTCTGTCTGGTCGCTCGCGCTTCGTCGCAAGAATACCGCTAGCCTCAGTCCCGATGTACAGAAGCTCAAGACGAAACTGGTTCAGGCCATTCAGGATGGTCGAGTCGCGATGCTTGGGCTTCTCCGTCAGGAGCTTCTGTCAGGCATCAAGGAAAAAGCCCAATTCGACAAAGTGAAAGCCGCGCTCAACCCATATCTCGACGAGCCGATCACCACCGCCGATCACGAGTACGCGGCGCAGGTCTCCAACGAATGCAGAAACCAGGGCGTTGAGGCCGGCACGGTCGATATTCTGATCTGTGCCGTCGCCGTGCGGCGAGGTTGGGAAGTTCTCTCCGGCGATAGCGGCCTGAACCGCTGCCTTGCCGTCACTAAGAAGTTCCACGAAAAGCAAAAGAGTACCTCAGCAACGGAAGAGATCAAAGCACGTCGGACTTCTCGTAAGGGTAAGCGTCATTTCTGACCCGTCCTCGACTCAAGCGCGAGCGAAATTTTGTTGTCCTGACGCACAACTTTTCGGCAAAGTTCCAGTCCCTTCTGACGACAAATGTCCGTCATGAAAGCCAAAACCTATCTTCTCTTTACCGCTCTCTATTTTTGCCAAAATTCTCAGTCCTCTCTGGCCAATAAATTCCCAGATCTTACATTGCCCAGAACGGGCGACCAGGGTGTACTGGGAAATATTCGAGTTGAGGCCGTCAAGCGCCCGTCGCGGCACGGCGCCCAGCGAGTGGCGATCATGTATGTCGTGTGGCGGAGGATCGGGAATTCCCTGCGCCGCTGCAGTTACAGGTTCATTGACGCCCGCCTGACAGCGTTAGATACTTTATGGAACTTTCTTGGACTTACCGCTTCCCTCTTCGACGGTACATCTCGAGTCAAAAAGCTGAGATTGGACAGGCCGCTAACCACGATGGAGAAAGCCGCCGGCACCGAGCACTCGTACGCATTTGCCAGATATTCCCTACCTTCCACTCGATAGCGGCGAAACTGTGTGCGAAAGGCAGTCTCGATGTTGCGGAGAGTACCGGCAAAATTCACCGCGGTACGCCCAGGAGATACTCTGATGGAGTCGAGAAAATGTGACCTAAGCCAGGAGACAATCTTCTCTAAATCCTTCTCGGCTAAACCAAAGAGTGCCGCGATGTCCTCTCGGGCAAGCCGTCGACAATAGCACGAGGAGGACGGATTGCGTAGTTCTCCAAGCAGCGTATGAAGAGCAACTTCATGATCGTCTGACCGTTTGAGGAGAATTGTCACGCCTTCGACTCTCCTCCAACCGGACGCGGCTCCGAGATCGTGCCCGACCGTCGCCAACGGATCGATCGAATCAATGACATTGACCCGTACGGAGTCCATTATTGGATCTCGGATCAGTTCTTCGGTCGTCATCGGAACCCTGAAGAGATGAGCCATCTCCGTCCTTTCCAAAGGGGGTTCCGAGCTTCGTTTTATGCTCATGATCTTCGCCCCAGCATTGGGTTTTGTCTCAAGTTTTGATATTCGCTGGACGTCGTTTACGGGAATGGGTAGCAATTGCATCACCTTTCTGGACAAAACTCCTCGCTTCGACTCACTTGCGGCGCAAGTACGGTTCGCAATTACACCTGTCTTTTCACTAGACGCCGTTTACAGGAATCGGCAGCACTTGCATCACATTTCTCCACAAAACTCTCGCTTCGGCTCACTGCGGAGCAGTGCAATTGCAATTAGGTTTCTCCAACGAGTTTAGAAAGAAGAGAAATTCGTTTGTCGACTGCAATCCGCGGACGAGAGAAGGTGGTTCGGTTTAGCACGGCCTGAGCGAGCCGTAAGGCCACGCTTGATCAGGGTGGCGGGGAAGGTAAGTTGCTTCTTCGCCGGTAAAGTCATTTTTGTTCAGCGGTTTGGCGAGGCTGATAATCGGGCCTTCAGTAGAGGATGATGGCTGCTGAGGTCTTCCCTGGTGTCCCAGTAGTCTGACTTCGGTCCGACGCTTCCGGCGAGGCGAGCAAAGCTCCCGCAATCCCCCTTCTCTTCGGGACCAGCGTCTCCCATCGGGGCTCCAGCATGATCGATCGGAATCCGTCACCCGTAATGACGGATAACATTGACTCTCCCACGAATCGAGGGTCAGGATGGTTCTTTAATGCAGAATGTACTGGTTGTTGGCTTCCGGCGCTCCCTCCCATACCGTGCCAAGAACGCCGACCCAAGGGCCCGTTCTGCGGCAGCAGCATTTACTCTACATTTCTCAACAAAAGTCCACTTCTACACCCAGTGATGATCGAGGACAATAGAGAGGAAACGTGACTTTCCTATTTGCAGAACCTGCTCTGGCGTGCCTGGTTGCGTAACAGACTTGGCAGAATTCGACTCAGTTGGGGCTCAGGCGGGGAGTGCGAGGAACGACGCTTTCCGACCCCATTCCACCGATGAAGGGTAGGACTTTGCTTGGAGAACGGTGAAACACATGATCCCGGTGATGTCGAACACAAAGACAGTGCGAATTAGGCTCACCCTCAAAACAATCCTGGGTATTTGGTTGCTGGCAACGAATTCCGTGTTGTTCGCCCAACAAGACGGGCCGCCTTCAGGACCGCCTCCAGATCTGCAAGGCAGCCCGGAAGGCGGCGCTCCGCAACTGACGAATGTCAAGAAGCGATTGTCGCAAATGACACACCGCTACGATCTGACTCCATCTCAGCAAGAGGCTGTGCGGCCGATTCTCGAGGCGGAACGGCAACAGATGACCGAACTTCGTAACGACGACTCGTGGGCACCGCAGGACATGTTTATTCGCATGAACACAATCCACGAAACTACGAGCAAGAAAATCGAAGCAATCCTCACCGACAAGCAAAAGGCAAAGTTCGAAGAGGACGAAGCTAAAATGGAAACCCAACGGCGACACCGGATGGAGCAAATGGAGGGATCGGAAGGACTGCCGCCGCCACCGCCCGACGGCGGCCCACCTCCTAATTGACGGGCTTCCCTCCCCCTTGGAGTCCTAATAGAGCGTCTCGACGTCCGAGTTCGCCCGAGATCGCTCGCGCCGTATGACATGGGTGGCGTGCTCAAGAAGTTCGCCATCGGGGCCGGACAGGCCTCGGATTTCGTCAAGTGCCATTTCGACCGCTATCGCTCACGTAAGGAATCTCAGGATCACGCTTGCCCTGAAAGGTCGTCATCCGCCCCACTTGCATGTGCAGGCACCATATCGTTGCTTGGAGCACAAGGTAAGCTGATCTCTATCATTAAACCGCACTCCTTTAGGTTTCGTGCCTTGATCGTCCCTCGATTGGCAAGAATAGCTCGTTTTGCAATCGCAAGACCCAGCCCTGCGCCCGATCGATCCGAGGACCCCCTAACAAAGGGCTCAAAAATGGCCGCAAGCTTGTCGTCTTGAACTCCCATGCCACCATCTCTCACCTGAATCAAGATTAGATCGGCATCGGGATTGCCGAGAACCTCTACCTCCACGCAACTGCCTTCCGGCGTGAAACGGATCGCATTTCGCAGCACGTTGTCCAGAGCTCTCTTCAAAAGCTCGCGATAGCCCCACATCAGGACTCGCGGGGCGGAGAGAAGACGCAGCTGCTTACCGGTCTCATTCGCAATCAGTTGATTGTCGAAACAAACTTCCTCTATCAACTCGCGGAGCGCAAACGCTTCTTGACCCTCCCCCTCAAGGCCGCTTTCGAGTCGGGCGAGACTTAGGAGTTGCTGGACCATTGCATTCAATTCGGAACTTTCCTTTTGAATGCGATCCAGTTCCGGAGCCAGTTCGGGATTTATCTTGCGCCGAGTCAATGCAAGCGCAACATTCAATCGCGTCAGCGGCGAACCTAGTTCATGTGCAACCTGAATGAAGAAATTCCTTTGCGCAGACAATAATCCGCTTATGCGAGCCGACATCTGCGCAATTGTTTTGCTCAGATCTCCAAGTTCATCCTTCCTTTTAAGAAGCAAAGCATCAGGCTGCGACTCCAGATTTCCACGACCAAACGACTCGGTAGAGAGCTGTAGTTTCCGGATCGGGCCGACAAAGTGGCGTGTGAGGACAAGACAAGTAATGGCAGATACCACCGTGGCAACGACAAATTGCCACCACAGGAAAGGGGGAGGGCCGTCATCCTCCACCGGCAGGATCGCTACGGCAACCAGGTGCGTATTATTGATCGGGGCGTCGAAAGCGACCATTACCCCGTGTGGAACCGGCCGAAGATTCAAAGGAACGCTAGGGCTGACTCGGGCGGCCAGAGAGCGGACGTCCGCAGAGGCCCGTGATGCAAGACGTTCCGTCTTGGATTCGTCGAGGATAGACACAACCCTGCATTGCGCGGCTAGCTGCGTCGATTTGCCAGCGCTGGGGGCCTGAAGACTCTCCGCGACACAGGCACGCAACTCCGGAAGAGGCAGGGCCAATGACTGTATCCGACTCCTGGGATGCGTCATCGCAACCATCCCCATCGATATCAGGGCTATGAGGATGGTTGCGAGCCAAAAGCTGAAAAAGCTTCTCAGGAACATTGTCAAATCGCCTTCTCCGGCTCATCGATCACATAGACGTATCCGATGCCGCGCACGCTCTGGATGCGGTCGCTCCCGTCAGGAAATGGTCCTAGCTTCCTGCGCAAGTTCTTGACTAAGGTATCGATGCTACGATCAACTCCAGATTCCTGCCGGCTTAGCACTCGGGGGATCAATTCCTGCCTGGAGAAGATATTTCCTGGCTTGGAAAGCAACAGATGAAGCAAAGAAAATTCAGCTCCAGTCAGTTCTACAGCAGCGCCCGCGCTCGTGACTCGACGAGAACGCTCATCCAACTCGACATCACCGATTGAGATAAAACAAAGGCCATTCATTGACGGTCGAATACGGCGAAGGATTGAATTTATCCTGGCAATCAACTCATCCGGCTCGAAGGGCTTCGGCAAATAATCGTCGGCACCCATTCTCAATCCACGAATCCGATCGGCCGACGTACCCCGGGTAGTCAACATCAATACCGGCACGTTCGAGAAAAGGCGTAGCCGCTCAAGAACCTCGAAACCGTCAATGCCTGGGAGCATCACGTCGAGTATCACTAATGCAAAGGTTCTTTGGGCAGCTATGGACAGGCCCGACTCTCCCGTATTCGCGGTCACCACCGCATAATCTTCGTAGGCTGCATACTCCGAAACCAGCGCTCCAAGAGAGACATCATCATCAATCAGCAGAAGCTGTGTTTGGATTGGAACCTGTTTGCCTGTCGGGAAAGCGGCCATCATCTCTATTTTCACCCCTGGTCGGAGGGCAAGGGGAGGAGAATTTGTGGAGAAGTGTGACGCTAATCCTCAATAGCACGCAAGACAGCATCCATCGCCCTCCGATAAAGTGGGCACTTGCTAGCTTGGAGATTATGCGTCAGACGGGAGTGGAACTTTTGGTTGAATCAGCTAGACTCACTGTGCTTTGCGACAGTCGTCTTGAGTGATGCCAGCATTTCACGTCGCAAAATTGCATTCAAGCGCGATTGGTAGCCTTTGCCATGAGCACGCAGCCAATGCAACACGTCGGAATCAATGCGCACAGTTGTTGAGGTTTTGGTAGGCCGATAAAACGGGTTTCGCACTGCCTTCTTCCACGAATCCTCTTGCAATGGCGGAATATCGCTGTAGTCGATCTCGCTTTCCGGCTTGGCCCGGAGCGCCTTCAACTCCGCTTTCTGCGCTGCGGTCAGTGCAGGGGGATTGGACAAATCGATCTCATAATTAACCATTTTCTTCTTCATAACGTTTCCTTTCCCTGCGGTTGCCACGTCTTGCCGAGATGATGCGGATTACTTCGATATCGTCCTGTTCTCGCACGGTATGAGCCACCATGAGCGTCAGTACACCCTCGACAACCCCTATCGTCTGCCATCGCTCTTCGCCGTTTTCAATACGGTCTAGCTCCAGTAGGGCACAGGGGTCGGTAAAGACACGGGCCGCCGTCTCAAAGCTAACGCCGTGTTTTCGTAAATTGTTGGCCGCTTTGGTTGGATCCCATTCAAAGCGCGTCTTCACACATATATGTTACTACATTTGTGTAGTTTTCTCGCTACTGTTGCTTGCGGTGGATTCAAATGGCCGGGTTGCTACGCCCTTTCCGGTAGAGTTCGGCCAATTGAGGCCGGACGCCTGCTGGGGCATGAAGGATGAGCGAACGGGGAGAAACTTCGTGACGGGGTCGCGACATTTGTGCCACAGCGTGTGGCACAAATACAGCCTTGCGGACAATCGGTTTTTTTTCTGCACCCAGGGATGGAAAGCCGAGTAAAGGATCGCCGAGGACAGAAATTGGACTCTCACTCGTGCAAAGGAAAGAATATGGCGGTGGAAAGGTTGACCTACGTGTAGCGTGCTACACATTACAAAGTGTGGTAGGCTACACTTAAGGGAGGTGGCCCATGCCGACCAATCTAGCTATTGACGATCGCTTGATCGAGGAAGCTCGCCAGATAGGCCGCCACGGAACGAAGAAGGAGGCCGTGACTGCGGCTTTAGACGAGTACATCCGTCGCCGCAAGCAGATGCAGATCCTCGATCTGTTCGATACCATCGACTACCGCGAAGATTACGACTACAAGGCCAACCGCCGCCGCGATCAGACCGAGAACGAAGGGTGAAACTGCTCGTCGATACCTCTGTCTGGTCGCTCGCGCTTCGTCGCAAGAATACCGCTAGCCTCAGTCCCGATGAACAGAAGCTCAAGGCGAAACTGGTTCAGGCCATTCAGGATGGTCGAGTCGCGATGCTTGGGCCTCTCCGCCAGGAGCTTCTGTCAGGCATCAAGGAAAAGGCCCAATTCGACAAAGTGAAAGCCGCGCTCAACCCATATCTCGACGAGCCGATCACCACCGCCGATCACGAGTATGCGGCGCACGCCTACAACGAATGCAGAAACCAGGGCGTTGAGGCCGGCACGGTCGATATTCTGATCTGTGCCGCCGCCGTGCGGCGAGGTTGGGAAGTTCTCTCCGGCGATGGCGGCCTGAACCGCTGCCTTGCCGCCACTAAGAAGTTCCACGAAAAGCAAAAGAGGACCTCCGCAACGGAAGAGGTCAAAACACGTCGCACTTTTCGTAAGTGATTCGGGGATCGGTCCGAAGTAGTGTAGAAAAATCCGAAGAAGTGTGCGGCAAATCGAGGTATGAATTCCAATTTTTCAGTTGGGCAGAAGCAGGGGAAAGTTTCGTGGACAGAACGCAGATACTATTCCTTCGCGACAAAGTTCTGCAGTTGGCACAACCAGGACGCCTATTCACTGTGGGACTACAACGTCGACGAAGCCCTGTGGAAGCGGGATCGCTTCGCTATTTTCAAACGCCAAGAACTCTGCGAGTATCCGCGACTGACCGAAGTCGTGAAAGAATTCCGCACTTTTTATGGATTGCAGCAGTATTCGCATAAGGATGTCGACAAGTTTCTGTGGCGGGTCGGCGATCCACTTATGAAGGCGAAGGCAATGGGGGAGATAGGGGAACATGAAGAAAATCAGAGGTTTCGTGGACTGTCCACGAAACTACGAAACTCCAGGAAACTCAGCTGTGGGAGGTCGGGCCACAGACGTCTCGCGCACGCAGCTAAATCGCCAGCTTGACACCGCAAAAGAGGTCATATTATTCTGGTCATATCGACAGGGCATTGTCATGCAAAAAATGGCCGCCGCACAGTTCAAAGCTCGATGCCTCGCTGTGATGGATCAGGTATCGCAAAGTGGTCGCCCCGTCGTAATTACCAAGCATGGCAAACCTGTGGTGAAACTGGTTCCTGCAAACGAAGGCGAGGATGAGATCTTCGGAGCCCTGGCAGGCATCGCCAGAATTAAGGGCGATATTGAGAAGACGGTCCCGGCCCGCGATTGGGGAGTGGAATGATCCTTCTTGATACTCATATTCTCGTCTGGCTTCTGATCGCTCCTGAAAACCTTTCACCAAAAGCAAAGAAGGCAATCCTGGCGGCCCGCAAATCCGGGCCGCTTGCTCTTTCTGCAATCAGCCTTTGGGAAATTGCATGGATGGCAGTGAACAAGCGAATCGATATCGATGTGAGCGTAGATTCCTTTGTCAAGAAATGTGCTTCCTATGTGCAGGTTCTCCCTATCACTCCGGAGATAGCTGTTCGTTCTGTTCAGTTCCCAAAATCCTACCCAAACGATCCGCAGGACAGAATCATCGGAGCAACCGCGATTGTTGAGGGCATTCGCCTTCTGACGCATGACAAGATGATCGTGAAGTCTGGTCTGGTTCCTCTGGCAGCGTAGCGCTCAGGAGAAAGTCAAAATCACAACATCACGCGCCGGTTTGGCTCGAGCTGCTTTAGGAAAATGCATTTTGCTTGCGACCTTTAGGACTGCCTGCCTTGATGGATCGTAATCCCGACAATGGGTTTCATCGTGTGGGATCGGCCTGGCTCTACGACGCGGCGCATAATCCGGCAAATTTGTGGTGGGAGTGAAGGACTAATCTCATCCGAGACAACTGCAGATCCCTCGGCTTCGCTCGGGATGACAAGGGGGGAGGGAAGCTTCCATTGAGAATTGCTTCGAGGATGGGAAGAGCAGATCCTTCATCGGCTGGTTTCTCCACCGCGCTTTGCTCCATCGAAAATCAAACTGCAACCTCCAGACTTTGAGTGGGTGGCCCAGGTCTCGCTTTTGAGACCTGGGTGTTCCGGCGTGACCAGTTGCGAGGAGAAACCCAGGTCTCAAAATCGAGACCTGGGCCACCCACTCAATATTGTTCCGCTAGATTGTAGAAGCGCGTCTGACTACTTCGGCGGCGGTGCCTTCATCAGCGCGACGAACATGTTGGAGAACTTCGGTAGATCCAAATCTACCTGGGCATGTACGAGTTGCACATCCACATCGGGCCTGAAGGCTTGAGTCCAAGTCAGCGTGTCGCCGTAGCTTGGACCATGGCTCAGATCGACATCCATGTAAAGGAGGCGCTCAGCGGTAACGAGTGTGGGATCAAGCCACGAACAGGCGGCGAATTCGTCCCAGAGGTAGTAGCGCTCCTGCGAGTAAGCGGCGACGTAACGTGCCGCCGGGTTCGAAGATTGCGCTATCTGGTCCAGCATCTGCTTGGTGAATGGCGCTTTCACGGATACATCGGCAGTCGTCACATCGATGCGGGGCCAATGCGCGCGCAGCACGATGTGGGCAGCCTCAGGATCGAACCAGAAATTAAATTCATGGCGCGGGTTGGTAGCGAATTCCGGATCACTGGTCTGCGGATTGACACTGCCCCCCATGATCACAATGCCCTGCGTCAACTCGGCGAAATGAGGATCAATGGCCAGCGCCAATGCAATATTCGTAAGCGGTCCCATAGCGCAGATGGTCACCTGGTGAGGATGAGCATGCACCTGCGAAATCAGGAAGTGAACAGCATCCTGATCGAGAGGCAGCGTATGCGGCGCTCCCTCAGGCATCGGAGGCACGAAATATGGATCGTGGCTGCGAGCAAAATCAGCCGATCCTGCTGCCTGGTGTTCCAGGTCCATAGGCCCCGCTCCCCAGGCGCCCAGCCAGTTCACCTTGCCCACCAACGGAGTGGCCAGGCGAGTTCCCTGCTGGGTGCGCACTAAAGGAACAAGCGCGCCGGCAACCACCGGCACGTCAGTCCTTCCAATCAGCTCCAGCATGCGCAGCGTGTGCTGCACTTCCTCGTCGCGCCAGGCATTGCCGGTCACCACGGTGATGCCCAGGACCTGCGCATTCGGAGACTGCAACAGCACCATCATGGCCATCTGGTTGGATCCACCAGGACCAGAGCCATCCTGATCGATGAGGACCAGTCGCTTTTCCGCCACCGCCATGGGAACAAAAACCAGCAAAAGCAGCGCAGGCAAGACGGATTTCATGTTTTTCATTCTTTGGTCCCAAATATATATCAGACAAGACAGGGACGCTTGGGGTCAAAGGTCCAGCCCGGGACCAGGTATTGCATGGAGGCGCGGTCGTCGCGGTCATCAAGGCCCAGCTTCCGGTAAAGATCATGGGCAGCCTCGATTCGCTGCTCATCGATCTCAATGCCAAGTCCGGGGCGTTCGGGTAGTTCCACCGCGCCGTTGACAATCTGGAAGGGCTCTCTGGTCAGGCGCTGGCCGTCCTGCCAGATCCAGTGCGTATCGATGGCTGTTACCTTTCCAGGAGCAGCCGCCGCGACATGGGTGAACATGGCGAGCGAGATGTCGAAGTGATTGTTCGAATGCGATCCCCAGGTGAGACCCCAGTCGCGGCAGAACTGGGCCACGCGGACCGAACCCTGCATGGTCCAGAAATGCGGATCAGCGAGCGGAATGTCGATGGCATCCAGTTGCACTGCGTGCTTCAACTCCCGCCAATCCGTGGCAATCATATTGGTGGCGGTGGGCAGGCGGGTGGCGCGGCGGAATTCGGCCATGATCTCGCGGCCAGACAAGCCCTGCTCGGCCCCGCAGGGATCTTCCGCATACGCCAGGACATGCTGCTTGCCGCGACAAAGAGCAATGGCTTCCGATAAGGACCATGCACCGTTTGGATCCAGAGTAATGCGTGCCTGGGGGAACCGTTCCGCCAGTGCAGTCACGGTTTCCATCTCTTGCGTTCCGGCAAGCACACCGCCTTTGAGCTTGAAATCGTGAAAGCCGTAGCGTGCTTGCGCTGCTTCGGCCAGTCGAAGTACGGCCGCAGTGGTAAGCGCCTCGTCATGGCGTAGCCGCAGCCACGGATCGCCGGCATCTGGTTCGCTCGCGTAGGCCAGGCGAGTCTTCCGCCGGTCACCCACAAAGAACAAATAGCCCAGCACCGGAACGCTGGAGCGCTGCCGTCCCTCGCCCAGCAATGCGGCTACGGACAAGCCAAGGAACTGTCCCAACAGGTCTAACAATGCGGACTCGACTGCGGTCACCGCATGCACGGTGGTGCGCAGATCGAAGGTCTGCGGTCCGCGCCCGGCTGCGTCGCGGTCCGCAAATCGCCGGCGAATGGCTGCGAGAATCTCGTTGTACGCGGCGATTTTTTTCCCCAGGATTGCGGAACTGGCCTGGTCAAGAACCTGACGGATCCTTTCGCCGCCCGGAACTTCGCCGGCGCCGGTGCGCCCAGAATCATCCGTGAGTACCACCAGGTTTCGGGTGAAGAAAGGCGCGTGCGCTCCACTCAGGTTCAGCAACATGCTGTCGCTGCCTGCAACCGGAATCACTCGCATGCTGGCTACACGAGGGGAAGACCCAATGCTTTGCACGAGCCAAAGTATCTCAGATTTGCCGATTCGTTATGAGGAGTGCGAGATACGGGCTTGCGACATAGGACTATCGGTGCTTCTTGGCCGGAGTGGCTTTCTTCGCAGGCGCGGACTTCTTTACCGGTTCCGGTTTCTTGTGCACCGGCTTTGCCGGCGCTTTTGCAACTGCCTTCTTGCCGTGACTGCTATTTTTCGCGGCCGTCTTTGCCGCCGGCGCCGCCTTAACCGCCGGATGCTTTGACGGCTTGACCGGGACCGCTTTGGAACTCACAGCCTTGGCGGGCGCCGCTTTGGCCGCCGCCTTGATGGGCGTAGCCTTTTTCGCCGATGCGTGGCCGTGACCTGGACCGTGGCTGGGACCGTGACCCGCTGCAGGTTTGGGAGGGTGGATCGGCGCGCCCTTGGCGCTTGCGGGTGTAGGTTTTTCAGGCTTCACCATGACGTGCACCTTGGCTGTTTTCCCAGGCGCAACCACGTGCAGTGAAGGATGAGGCGCCGGCTTTGAAACCACCGGAGCTTTGACGGCAACGGGTGCGGGCTTGGCTGAGACGGGAGAATGCACCGCCTGTTTCTCCGCTCCGTTTTCGGGCAGAGACTTCTTGGGGGCCGCACTCTTCTTCGCAGCCGGTGGAAGGCTTATGGGAGGCTCGCTATCATCATCGTCGGCGTCGGCATCCTCTACAGTTTCTTCCGCCGCTTCTTCATCGTCCAATTCCAGTGCATCGCCGTCAAACGCCGCTTCCTCCACGGCAATCTTCTTCGCTTCCCCGCTCTTCTTTGAACCCCGGGTGCGGCGTATCGTGACAGGCGGTGGAGGAGCAGGAGGGGAATACGGCTGGAGAAATGCGCGCAGCTGCTCTTCGCTCTCCAGTTTCCCGTCGATGATCCCCAGGAAGAGCAGAGAAAGCATCTCGTCATACCCCGGCACTTCGGGAGTAATGCGCAGCTCCTGGAACAAAGCGTGCGGCACCTTCTGCCGGGCCTCGGGCCAAACGGTGAAGAAGTTCTTGTATTTCGCCTGGATTGCGGGCGATTTCGAAGTCAATCCCAACCATAAAACTGCTTGCGGGTCGGCAGTGGTAAAGAGCTTCCAGGTGGCGGAAGGAGTCGCCGCCTCCTTACCGCTGAGCTGTTTATTGAACTCCTTGGCGGCGTTGTCCAGATGATTCCACTCCTCGACAAAGCCGGGGCGGACGAATAATGCCTTGATCGCAGCCAAATCCTTAGGTGCAAGTTTTGCCGTGAGGTATTGCACGGAAGCCGCAGAAATATCAGGACTTACTCCCTGCATCTGCAGCTGCGTCACGAGCTTGCGCATCTCCTCGAGCGCAGGGGCATCGGCGGCGGCGGTTGTCCAGGCGGGAAACAACGCCTGCATCCACCCCGCAGCTTCCATGGCGGCGAGCACACGTAAACCGTCTTCCTCGTGGGCAATCTCTTCCAGTTCGTAGCCGCGGAGATAGGGGGAAAGAGCCTCGATGGCTTTCTCTTCCTTGGAATTCTGGAACCGCGTCTGGGTACGCTCATCCAGTTGCCAGCCTAGCCGGGCTACCAGGCGAGTGGCGCGCAGAAGCCGGGCCGGGTCCTCGATAAAACCGTAGTTGCTGACCAGCCGCAGTTGCCGGGCTTCAATGTCTGCGACCCCGTTCAGAGGATCCATGAGCAAGCCATAGGAGTGCTCGTTGAGGGATAAGGCCATGGCATTGGCGGTGAAATCGCGGCGGCGCAGATCCTCCAGGATGGTGGACCAGTGGTAGAGCGGCTTGCCGGGCTTGGGGTATTCCTCGCGGCGGGCGCTCGAAATCTCGACCGTAACGCCTACGGGAAAGCGGAAGAATAAAGTCCGTGAGGGTTCATGCTCACCCCACAATTTACCACCCGCTTTTTCCAATGCTTTCTTAAGCTTAAGGGCATTTCCCTGAACCGTTACATCGAGATCGAAGACGGGTGAACCGCTGGTGAGGTCGCGTACCGCACCACCGACCAAAAACACGGTCATCCCGGCTTCACGGGCTGCCGAACGGATGTGTTCAAGAGCATTCCGCTGGTGAATTGAGAGCCGGTTTTTCAGGAGATAGATATAGTCGGGCATGCCTTACGTTGAGCTCCGCCCGCCATCGAGATTGCGGCTAACATTAGCCATGTAAACACCTTAGCGGTAACTTCACGCTTTGAACAAACACCTAAGTTAGCACACCGGGGAGCCGCTTGGCTACAGCGGTGCACACTTTCCGCTGCGCCCGGTTGCACGATTCCCAGTGCGGTCCCTGGAAAGGCGTTTTCGGGAGAGAGCGTAAGAAGTAGAAGGGTGAGATCTGACTATCCCACCCTTCGCAAAAAACGCGAAGGATGGGGCGGATACCGCGGGATGAACAGAAGCTCTTACCCGCGGTAACCGCAATGGGGCACCCGGCGGTTGGTGCGGGGATAGAGCCCAGCATGCGACACTGGCTAGGAGTTTTTCTCATGCCCGTCAGCCGCAAGAAGGTCATCGTTCGCAAGTTGAGCCGGGACTGGCTCTCCGGCTACCTTCCCCCGTCAGCCTTTGTGGTCCAGGAGCAGGCGGAAATGCTCGACCTGTCGGGCAAGCTGATCTCAGTGCCGATGGCGGAGGTGAAGTGGATCTGCTTTGTACGCGACTTTCAATCGGGGGATGCCAACCAGCCGGAGCGCCTGTTGCGCAAGACCTTTGTCACCCGCCCCCGCAGCCAGGGGCTATGGGTCAGGGTGCGGCTCAAGGACAATGACGTCATCGAGGGCCTGGCGCCGAACGATCTGACCCTGATCGAGGGGGAAGGGATTTTCCTCGTCCCTCCCGATACACGATCCAACACGCAACGGATTTTCCTGCCCAGGCAAGCGGTCGCCGAACTGGATATCCTGGCGGTCATCAAGACTGGAGCCCGGCGGGGCCCGGCGGAAGCTGTGCAAGAAGACCTGTTCAAAGCCCAGAACTCGCCATCCTGAGTCCGGTACAATCCCCTCCATGAAGCTTGCAGAGCTCGCCCGCCTCCTTGGAGCCACGTGCCACGGTGACCAGGAACAGGAGATTACCGGGGTCGAGGGGATCGAAAAAGCCGGCCCGGGCCAGCTGACCTTTTTGGCCAACCCGAAATATACCCCGTTCGCCCGTACCACCAAGGCCGGGGCCGTCCTGGTGACGGAAAACTTCGAACCGATTGCAGCCGCCACCCTGCGTACCGCTAATCCGTACCTCGCGTTTGCCCGGGCCATCGATATTTTCCTCCCGGCCCCGCATTATCCGCCCGGCATTCATGCCACCGCGGTGATCGATCCCAGCGTCGAGGTGGGCGAGGACGTACACATCGGGGCCTATGTGGTGGTCCTAGCCGGGGCGGTGATCGGCCAGGGCAGCACGCTGCTCCCTCACGTGGTGGTTTACCCTGGGGCACGGTTGGGCAAGAATTGCTTTGTTCATGCACATGCCGTGGTGCGGGAGGGATGCCGGCTGGGGGATGGGGTCGTGCTGCAAAATGGTGCGGTCGTGGGCTCAGACGGGTTCGGGTTCGCCAAGGAAGAAAGCGGCCGATGGCATAAAATCACGCAGAGCGGTGGAGTGGTGCTGGGGGATCAGGTCGAGGTCCAGGCCAATTCCTGTATCGACCGGGCCAGCGTAGGTGACACCGAGATTGCAAGCGGCGTCAAAATCGATAACCTGGTGCAGGTGGGGCACGGCTCGAGGGTGGGCGAAAATACTCTGCTCTGTTCCCAGGTGGGACTAGCGGGTTCCTCCGGTGTAGGGAAAAACGTGCTGCTCGCTGGACAGGTTGGGGTGGTGGGCCATAGCTTCATCGGGGATGGGGTGGTGGTAACGGCGCAATCGGGGGTTCCCGGCGACGTCGCACCGGGCAGCGTGATCAGTGGATCGCCCGCCTTTGAACACCGTCGTTGGCTGCGCAGTGTGGCTGCATTCAGCCGCCTGCCAGAGCTCGTCAAACAGATGCACAAAAAGCCGTAAGCTCTAGCCAGATTGCAATTTATTGTTTGCAGCATGTTCTCTTAACTCTGCATCCTATTTCAGTCTCATGCCGGCAGCAGGAAGGACGATTTTGCACCTGGTCGAAGATCCCATCCGCGTTTTGCTTCTTGACGATGATCCAGAGAATTTGCTCCTCCGAGCCGCCATCCTGCGCAAGCATGGGTATTTGACGGACACCGCGAGCACCATTGGAGAAGCGGAGAAGCTCCTCAACAAGATCGATATCGCTGTACTCGACTACCACCTGGGAGCGGGGCAGTTTGGTACCGATGTCGCCGCGGATCTGCGTAACCGGCGGCCCGAAGTGCCCATCATTATTCTTTCCGCGACCCTGGAGCGGCGGTTTGGCGGGGTAGAGGATATGCACCTTCTGAAGGGTTACAGTTCGGTGGACGATCTCATCACTGCCTTACGTTCGTTTGAAGCCAAGCATCGCGGGAAACCGGTGGTGGTGGATGCGCGAGACTTCTTTTACTCCCGGATTGCGATGGCGATCGGCGAAGATGTTGTGCTCGAAATTCTGGATCGCGATGGGACCTGGATGTACGTGAACGATTCCTGTGCGCGCTTGCTGGAGCGGCCGCGCGATTGGTTTCCAGGGAAGAATATGTTTGTCGAAATGCCGGATTTGGTGGCTGATTGGAAAGAGATTCTGCGTACGGTGGCGGAGAAGCGCGAAACGTATATCGATCGCACCTATCGAGGGCTGTTGAATCTGCCTCGGAAGGGCGAGGAGTGGGTTTGGAATGTGTTGGCGTTTCCTCTCACGTTGCACAATAACGAAACGGGCGTGGTGCTGACGGC
>Ga0302179_10001119_pt1 | contig 16606 bp, 17 predicted proteins | sample I_Palsa_E3_1_FD_198788 | JGI IMG/M metagenome (GOLD analysis project Ga0302179, IMG submission 198788) | Peat permafrost microbial communities from Stordalen Mire near Abisko, Sweden - I_Palsa_E3_1 | ecosystem: Environmental > Terrestrial > Soil > Palsa > Peat permafrost | place: Sweden...
TGAATGGATGCGTCATTCCGGCACCTGCGCCGTGCGCGAGCACCAACAGAGATTCCGCATTCTGCGGACGCAGGAGAATCGCGGACACCTCACCCGCGTCTCGAACGGCAAAACGAATGTTCTCGCTGATCGACATTTTGACCTGAATGTGGGAATGAGAAGAGTGGCGGAGAGGGTGGGATTCGAATCCCGATTGCTACGGCTTGCGATACCCTGCGTCACTTTGCGGTAGAAGCATCCTAGAATCATTAGCGATTAATTGATATATGGCTTGTTTTGAGCTGATTTTATGCGAGTCTAATCTAAGGTCCATTTAATCAATTCTCGGCGTCCTTGTACCAAATGTACCACCGGTGTATGGAAAGTAAGAGTCACAATTTGTCTAGCATGCCGGGCAGTGTAACTCCGCGAATCGTCGATCCATCGGGCAGCCGTGCGCTAACTATTGGGATTCCCGTTGTAAAAGCGTCTGTATTTTCCACGTAGACGCCTGTTCCGGGTTTAAGTAAAGAGCATCCGTAGAGCGCTGGGTCAGGAGCGGGTGCGGATGCTCCGCGCAAAACAGTAGCTTGCCCGTGTGTTACTGCGTCTTGCATTGCATCTTCCCAATGACTCGCATAGAGGCTGAATACCAATCGGACGCTTGCGAAATTGGGACATACAATTGCCCCCGGCGCTGCCGACAACGATTTTGCTCTGGCATTAGGATGAAATGCAGTCGCACTAGGTTGCGGATTGGCGACAGTCGTTGGGCGTTCGAAATCAGGAGGGTGTAAAATAATCGCTAAAAGGATTACAGCCAGAACGGCCCAAACAAATTTCATGAGTTTTTCTTACTCCAAGTCTTCTTCACTGATGAGCGGGAGGAGAAATCAACGGTGCTTTTCATGGAAAGCATGGTGCGCTTCTACGAATTCCTTGCGCGTGACCCGTTCTTCTTCTGCTTCTTCCGCGGTTAGCATGTTGAACTGACGGCGATTATCCGCGATGCGCTTCGCACTTCTGTACGCCTCGACTTTATCGAACAGAGCCTTGAACTCCGCGGACAGGTCTGCGGCATGGCCCGCTGTTACTATCTGGCCCCAAGCATTCACCACGCCTTGCGCGAGTGTGTCGGCGTCTTCTTCGGGTTGCATTCTCGGTTCCATTCTCACAGTCTATCCCTCGCGCCGGGCAATGTCGAAGCCCGTTAGTCGCTAAGCGCTGAACTTCGGTTGAATCTTCGCTGGCAAAGACCGCAAATTCTATCCCCGGCGTGACAGTCGCGGATTCCACACCTACCTCTTGCTTCCAGTCTTTCGCTGTTTCTTCTTCTGTCGCTTTACCCCGCCAGCTGATGATAGAGATTTTGATCCATTGGTTCACGCCTCACTTTCCGTAAAAGTTCTGGACGGATCATTTCCGCTGTCGTTCCTAGCATAATGGGACTATGCGGCTTCCACCTCCTCCTCACTGCCACTTCCTGCGGTGCCGCAATTTTCAGGAGACCGGACATCACATCACCTATCAGCCCGATGTAATCGACGGATTGTGTCAACGACACCATCGCCAAATTACCCTGATAAATTGGCAGGAATCTAATAGACGTGGGCATAGTCTATCGAACGCGGAACGCTGGATGATCTACCGTCGATGGAAGAGCGGGAAACTAAAGGTGCGCTGGACAAACGAAGCGAGGAACTGGCTTGACAAACATTGGCGACCGCACCAGTCCGCTTTGCGGAAAATGGGCGCTTAAACCTTCTCGTCGTCTTTGAGTTCCCGTGACGACAGTTCAACATCCATCGAATATTCCATTTCATCGCGCCGCTTGTCCGTGGGTTTCATTGCTTCTGATACAGCCAATGTTACACTTCGCGGATGGAAGTGTGGAAATGCGAGCGATCTCAATCAGCCATGACCTGTAGATTGCAGTAGCCGCTTTGTCTTCGGTCGTTTGAAGTCTAAAGAACAAAGAAATCGGGGAGCCAACATCCATGAATCGAAATCTGTCTTACTTCCTCAATCTGGCGCTCCTGTTTTTTCCTTTAACATTACATGCGCAGACAACCGTGAATCAAAAAGCCGAATCCGGGCTAGCCAGTGACCGCATTCTAGCGGCTAGGCAAGCGGCTACGGTGGTCACGGCTCCGCAATGTCTGGCGGATTTGTCGAGTTGGGAAGCGAAAGACGACGCGGATGACAAAGCGAAGGTTGAAACGCACGCTTTTTGGTACAAAAAATTATCCACGGAAGAACTGGTTCGTCTAGCTCGTGAAAGCGGCTCGTGTGGTTCTGTTCTAAGACGTGCTCATCGTCAAGATAGCGCATCAATGATGCCTTTCTACGGACGAATGTTTGATGGCGAACTTCTTCTACGAGCCGAAGGTATACTCGCCGAACATTACCTTACGCACGAGTATCTGTTAAAGAGTTCCGATTGAAGTTCCTTAGTGATCGAGTGTACGTGGGTCATCCTGCCTTAGAGTTGGCGTTATTTCAGGGGTTATTTCAGTTCTTATAGGGAGAATCTATCATGCGGTTGGTCAGCTTAGTGGTGGCACTCAAAGAGGCATTCCCGTGCAATTAAGCGAGTCATTTTGAATGCGAATCCTGCTAGATTCCTGCGATTTGATTAACCTAGTCCAGAACGGGCGTCCGCCTGTAGCGGAGTTTGACTCCTATCTTCTTGAGGGAAACCATCAGATCGTTTTATGTTTTTCAAATGTCAGAGAGTTGGCTGGGCCGCTAGGCAGGGGAGCACCCTTTATAGAAGTGCGACCACTCCTCCAGTCACTTGGGCAAATGCCGCACATGTACTTGAAGGAGGTCGCGGTTTATCCAAGCGAAATTCAGTCTGCTGTCGATGCTTTTACAAATGGAACGGAGTATCAGAGCTGCTCACTTTATGTGTCGCGTTGGGACGACACTCTAGCGTCGCTCAGAGGGCAACAGGGAGGGGCGGTTGAAAACATGGTGGGTCTCCGACTGGATGACATCGTCTATTTCGTGCAGCACACCCGTCCTGATATCTTCGCTCCGCCGGAACAATTTCTCGCGCCGCTACAAGCACAATTTGAAAATGGCCGCGCTAGCCATCGCGCAGGGGGAGCGCGTGACCCACAGCATTTTATTGACGCTTTCAAAAGGCACGCGGAAAGGAGCGGCGTCCGCGTACCCGCTGGACGTGAGGATGAAATCGCGGCGTGGGTATATGCAAACCCGAATCGTTGCCCCGGCATGCGACTCCACCATGAGACATACCGAGCATTACTGGAGAACTACGAAGACATCCCGAAAGTAGGTGATCTCACAGACCTAGCTCTGATTCGGGCAGTTCCCTACGTCGATGCCGCCACCTTGGACAGAAGAATGAGGACGTACTGTGCCATCGCATCGCGGAGAATGAGAGATGCGGGGGCTGTCAACAACTATAGCGAGCGAGTTTACGCAAATGCGGCAACTCTCATGGAAGGGCAGCCGAATGTGTAGCCAGCCTTACTTAATCCGATAACCATCTTCTCCTTGTTACTTTTGTGCAAGCTTCCGATCTGCCCATCGTTGATTGTTGGTTCTTAATTTACGACGTTCGGAGTACCGAACTTTCTTAACGCGGCGGGTAACCATTTCCTGAGCAAGCCCCATAAGGAGTTTTTGTTTGCGGTCGTCTAGTCGCCTAAGAGCTTTAGCGAATACGCGAAGCTCAGAATGGTGTTTGGCATCAAGCCCCCATTCAGCCTTGCGTTTAGCCGTCAGTAGCTTTGGCACATTCGCTGTCTCATGGTTAGTGAAGAGTCGATACAGAGGGATTTTTAACGCCCTAGCAAACTTTTCGAGAGTTTCGACATTAGGAATCGTGCGACCATTTTCTACTCGGCTGACGTAGCAACGAAGAAGCCCGGTCTTCCTCTCAATGTCGCCTTGGTTCAAGTGCCTTTCTTCGCGAAGTTCACGCAGCTTTGGACCGATTTCCATTTGACGAGCTTACCCTATTCTTTGACAGTTTCTGTCCGTCATACGAGAGTGAGGATGGGCGGAATCTTTATATCTCCTAATTGGGACTTCTTTCGATTGGAGTCCAGTTGAGCTGTCCGTCCGCAGTTAGCTCGGCTACGTATTGTGACTTGGGTCGCAGTTCCGCTACAAGTTCCGTGAGCATCCGATTTTCGGTCGTCAAGTGCGCAACTTGCGTTTCGAGATGGGAAATCCGCCCGTTCTTTTCATTGTCCTGCATTTCAACCTCCGCGCTTCAGTTTAGGTTTTCCCTTTCTTTTTTGTTTTTTGGTTTTCGATAATTTCGAGATGACCTTCGGTGTCGCTGCGAACCACCAAGCTTTGTCAGAGTTCAATTGGTGCATGACCAATTGAGGGAAATTCGACATTTTGAATCGTACTACTCCGTGAGTACGCTTAATTTCGACCCTAATCAAAACGGATGTAACCTTAATTCGTGGAATTGGTGAATAGCCTGTGTCGATGAAGACGGCAGGTTCAAAAGCATGATTCACTTCTCTCGTTTCAACCGTATCCTTTTTCATGTTTTGAACGATTTCTTCGGTTACCGAACCAAGATTGCCGATCACCTCGCCTTTAGCGTCAAAGAATATTCTGGCACGCGGTAAGACAGTCGGCAGAGTGACTGTAGAGAGTAATTCGGTATCCTCGGTTGGGTATTCGCTCTTTAGCCAACTGGTTGAAGTTTCGAACTTAATCACATAAATGTTTGGAGTGAAAACCTCCATCTCAAAACCGAGCGCGATGGCGCTTCCAGCATTTACGTCAGGTTCTTCACTAGTGATCAAACCTTGCAGTGGCATTCGTACAAGTTTGATGAGCGCCCATCCCCCAGCCGTCATGGGTGGTGGTTGAGGATAGTCGGCTTCTCTTAACTCATAAAGCAAAATGCCATGTGCGAGTCCGAACTCTTTGGCTCCTTGTTGGTAACCCGTGCGAGTTACAAAAATCCCCCTCGGCTGACCGGGGAGGTCATCCAAGATTTTGCTGAATGCTAATAAATGCAGTTGGTCAACCGGCTTCTGCCAATCTTTTGCCTGCACGATGACTTCGTGAGGGACACCACCGGCCTCAAATTTCCAGTAAACGTCGATTTGATGACGCGCTGTCTTGCCTTGAAGACTTACACTGCGTTCGACTTTGAGATTGGAAATCTCTGTTTGATCGTAGATCGACTGGAAGATTACTTGGGTCAGATTTTCGTAGGGCTTTCCTGTCTTATCGCTCATCGGCGTACGATGGGTGTCTCCCCGCGCTATTAAATCACAAGTCGCGCTAGAATCGGTCCCGAGGCGATATGTACTTCCAAATTCGCTACATCACACGCGACTTTGAATTTGGTGATGCCAAAATCAGCGTCTCTGATCCAGCAAGAAAGATAAACATTCTGCTCAAGAAACGCACCTCAGAAGAAATCCCTCCACCTCCGTCACTGGAAACTGGCGATGGAATCGTCACTATTACCTGCGAAAAAGAAATGACTCAGACGGTGCACAGTGAGGCTGTGTCCTCGGGACAACTCTCGATAAAGAAAGAAGGCGTCAAGGAAGTGCTTAACGAGATGATGGGACTAAACTTGCGGGTGTTGCGGCTGGTTCGATGGAGAACTAATTCGCGTGGCGGACCAAATCCTATTCGAAATGCACTTTCAGGCGGCTTCAGATGGTCGGCGGATGGTGTTGAATGGAAACCAGTCGCGGACTCTATGTCGCTCAGAATGACGCTTGGTCCGCAGTCTCCCAAGTGGACTCCCGAGATTGCGGAGTTTGTGATAGCAGAAGCTTGCGGGAAACTCGACGAGCCGCTTGCCCATGAAATGCTCCGAGAAGCGTCGGCAAATTCTAGTGAGTACGCTAGAAGCTCTCTTGTGTTGGCAATCGCTGCTGCGGAAGTCGGGTTTAAGCAGTTTGCGTCGAAAACCTTTTCGGACAATGGGTGGTTTCAGTCTAAGCGTTCCCAATCAAAGCCCTTACTTCAGATGATCACTGAGTTTCCCTGGTCTAAAGTCAACTTACGGATCAACGGAAAAGTACCGACCATCCCGAAATCGATACTTGCTGGCGTTAAAGACGGAATTCGTGTTAGGAACCTCGTCGTCCACGCCGGGATTCCGAAGCTAGAAGGCGAGACAGTAGACTCTGTGCTGACTGCGGTTCGTGAACTTTTGTATTTTCTGGACGCACTTTGTATCTGCCAGAGCTGGCCATACAACTACATCGGTCCCGAGGCTAGGAAAGAGTTCCTCTGAGGGATTAACGACTGAGGCTCAGCCCGCATTAGGGGATGTCGAAGAGTGTTCCTGCCGCCAGTTTCATCGGCAACTGAACACCATTCGGAATTTCAATTCCCCTCTCCCGGCACAGCTCCCGAAACTGCTCTACCGTCGCTGGCCCGTGCCCGGCGTAGTGATTGTTGGCGTAAGCGTAGATCGTAACGCCCCGCTTCTGAATTTTCTGACAGTACTTTACCCACTCCTGTAGGTCGGTCGTCCGGTCAATGATCGTCTTATCCCAAACCTTCGTGATCTTCTCGATTCCCTTCCTATCGCCGAGCCAACGTATGTAGGTGAAGTCCGCTGTGATGGGATCGTACTTCCCGAATAGTTCAGCGGGTCGCGGCATCCACGATTGATCTTGCAAAACGAATGCGACATTATGCTCGCGAAGCAATTCAAGAAATTGTGGTTTGATCCACGATTTGTTCCGAATCTCGATGGCGAACTTTTTGTCTTTCGGCAGCTTCGTGAAAAATGCTTTCAAGCGTGACGTGAACTGGACGCCGCTTTGGAACACATCAGAATTGAAGTACGGGAATTGAAGTAGAAGCGGGCCGAGCCGGTTACCCAACAAACTGATTGTCTCGATGACAATTCCAAACTCCTTGTCACAATCCAGCAAGCATTTCTCGTGCGTGATTTCTTGCGGCACTTTAGCTGCGATGATGAAGCCTTCTGGAGTTTTATCTCTCCAGCCCGTAACCGTGGCAGCCGCAGGTGTCGCATAAAAAGTAGAATCGATCTCAACTGTCCGAACTTTCGTGGCGTAGTAGGTCAGGTACTCGGCTGGCTTCATCCCCGCCGGGTAGAAAGATGTTTTCCAACCAGCCGCAGTAAAGGCAGATGTTCCTAGATAGATGGGAGTCGCCACGGGCCGAGAGTCAGTAGACATTGTGTTTGTCGAAGATTAAGTTCGTATATTCTACCGCAGGACGCGATTGTCATCGCGGGAGGTCGTGCTGCATGGAAGAGCCTAAATGGAAGAGATTTGAAAAATTGGCATATGAGATTCAAAAGGAATTTGCGGGAGACGCCGAAGTAAAGCTTAACGACTCGATTCTTGGTGTGGACTCGCAAATAGAGCGCCAGATCGACATTAGTGTTAGAAGACGCATAGGCCAATACCCAATCCTGATTGTCATCGACTGCAAAGACTACGCGGAATCCATCGATGTGAAAGATATGGAGAGTTTCGCTGGGATGGTAAAGGACGTACGGGCAAACAAGGGAGCGATGATTGTAAGCAGCGGATTTACGGAAGCCGCATTCACCCTTGCTAGAAATCATGGAATCGACACTTTTCTCCTCGTAGATACTGCGAGCGTTGACTGGAAAAGCTATGCAGCGCTTTCTTGCCTTCTAGAAAGAACGCACCTGAAAAGTTACTCATTAGAAGTCAGTGGGTTTGGTTACATTCTCTTACCCCAGTCCATAATGGAACTAAGCGAACTCGAATTGCAAACCTCTGATGGGGCGGTCATCGGGACGAGCATTTCGATTATTCGTAAGATGTGGGATCGCGCCGAGATTCCGAGAAAACCCGGCGAACACGATGTAACTATCGGGAAGAACCTGAGGATCATTTACCGGGGGGTGGAAAGTCGGGTTGACATATCGGCCAATGTTATCGTTGCGACCGAATATTATTTCGGGTCGCTCCCCATAGAGACGAGGGGGCTGCTTGATCCGCGGTCAGGAGCAATGTTAAGCAGAAAGATTCAAACTCATGGAATTGAGCCGAGCAAAATCGAAGCCGGACTGGAAGGAGGTTGGAAGAAGATTGAAGACCCTTCTCAACTTTCAGTTCTGAGGCCTCACTTCATGCTCTCCTATTACGACGCCTATTCCGAAGACATCGTACCCGACCCTCCGAAAGATGCTGACGATTCCGGGATTACTCCGAAGACCTAGCGCTTTCGCCTTCTCGTAACTTTGCAATTTCTAAGTCCAGTGTTGCGGAACTGACGCTAAAGCCCATCCTGTGGAAGAGTCTTTCAATCTCGGAGCCTTTGACCAATACTATGTGCGTTCCATTCCTAGCTACTTTGCACTGTTTGAGGTCGGACATGCTTGACCTGATTTTATTTCTAACTGCGACGAGAAGCTCGTAGTTTTCCTGAAGTAGACCAATCGCCTTCTTCGCACAGTAACTGAAGTTCCAAACGGCACGTTCCTCCAATTGAGTTCTATCGACTTGGACACACTCTTGATCCCATTTCCCTCCGTTTAGCAGAAACTCGCCTGCGGCCCCTCCGGCGGTAAACAAGGCTATATCTTTCAAATGCAAACCCGCTCTGATGGGGCCGCCAAATTTAGTCTGATACAGCAGCCGAATTTTTCCGTTTGTGGGGTTTGGTTTGTCGTTACGGATTGCATATACCGCCTCAATTCTGGCACCCAGCGTGATTCCTAAAGTTGCGTGACCCGCCTCATGTGCGCTCATCATGTCTTGAAATTCAGAGGTGGGATCGACTACAGGTAGGGTGGAAAACAGATTTTCTATAGAGTCGTCCATTATTTCGTCGCTGATCGCATAAAAACTTCGTAGGAGGCTGCTTTAGCGACAAGGTCGTAAATCTTCTTACTTGGCAGGTCGTATCCCCAGTCGGTGAGGAACCCTTGAACAAATTTCAACTCATTTCCTTTTCGTACCTTCTCGGGCTTTTCACGCGGCGAGTCGATCAAATCTTGTTGAAGGCGTTCAGCGATGTCGCGAATCTTCATCGTTGCGCTCGTGGCGTGGATAGTATCAGGAATTTCCATTTGATGAGCTTACACTATCCCCCAAACGCTGGAAGCTCTGGCCTCTTTTTATCTCTTTATGAAGCAAGAATCACAAACCCTCATGCCATCCTTCAGCGTGAAGTCAACCCGGCGGGGGTTCAACTTTCAAGGCGCGAGTTCCATCTCTGATTCGCGATTCAGTTGAGCCACTACTGTCATACAGGAACTGCAAGCAGGCAGGTGCGCGACAAACTTCGAGTTCAACAGCATTCGCTTTGCGTAACGCTTACACGGCTCAGGCATTGATTGATCGTCGTTCGCAGTGAGCGTCGTCTGCACCCCATGCCCTTTGTTACCGAATGGATTTAGTACCCAGATGCGTAGTAATACTGAGCGATAGTGTAAATGTACTTAATTTAACTTGACAGCAAATACGAGTTCCGTTATACCGCAGGCACATTTCATTTGCCGCGGAGATCCTATGACTCTGAAACCGCTCGCCCTTTCCTTCTGTCTTTTACTGATTCCGTTCACTGCTTACTCCCAACAGGCTGCAATCCAAAACCCGCAAGCTGTTGCCTTTGCGGCGCGAGCGATGGCGGCGTTGAGCGCCACGACTCAGGTCAGCGACATAACACTGACTGGGACGGCGACACGCACCGCGGGATCGGACGTTGAAAGTGGAACTGCGGTCCTGCAAGCGTTGGGGGGATCCTACAGCAGTATGAATCTAAGTCTTTCGAATAGCACACGCCAAGAAGTGCGCAATTTGTCGTCGCTCTCTGTACCCCAAGGTTACTGGATCGCAACCGATGGTTCTCCTCAACCCTTCTCATTGCACAACTGCATGACGGACGCAGCATGGTTCGCGCCCCAACTAACAGTGCTTTCGCAACTCTCGAACTCAAGTCTCGTAGTTTCCTATGTGGGTCAAGAAACCAGAGGAGGAGCTTCTGTTCAACACCTGCATTTTGCGCTTCAGAGTCCCTCTCCCGATCCGACGGGTTTTTTCCAAAGTCTCAGTGCTGAAGAGGTTTATCTCGATGCCACGACATTGCTTCCTGTAGCAATTACCTTCAACACGCATCCGGACAACGACGCCAGCGTCAACATCTCTATCGAGATCGATTTCTCGGCTTACCAGTCCGTGAACGGCGTCCTAGTGCCCTTCCAGATCCAAAAGCTCATAAACAATGGCCTTGTACTCGATCTAACAATTAACTCCGCGAAAATCAATCAAGGGCTGACCGCAGCTGATTTCTCGTAAGCGATTCCGAGGAGCGTGACATGCCAGGATCTCGAACTCAACTTTGGTCGTTCGTGGTTGCGCTGGTGCTTTTCTCTTCAGCGCCGTGCTTCGCACAAGTCCAGACTGGCACCCCACCGTTCGGCAGTTATGGCGGCGGACCCGATATCATCAATCTGGCCAATTTGAATGCACACCTCACCATTCCTATTGTGCAGAAGGCCGGTCGGGGAACGAATTTCACATATTACCTGAACCTCGATAGTTCCGTTTGGTATCCCGTCGGTTCGAGCGGAAGTCAAACCTGGCAGCCCAACGGATTGCCCGCAACGGCGCAGTACGGAAGTTCTGCGGGCCATACCTATTTCCAGACCGTTAGAGTCCAATGCCCGAATCCAAACTATCCTCCTACACTTCCGAAAACGCTACCGAGTTGGTACTTCACCAACTATGTCTACGTTGACGTTTATGGTGTTGGGCACCCCTTCAACATCACGTGGGAAAACGACGGTTGCCAGGTTACGGGTGCCGTGCAAGCTCTCGCCACCGACGGCTCTGGGTACACGATGTCAGTCGACGTCAATGCAAATGTCACGGTGACGCCCAGGAGCGGGGGCTTGTTCGTCCCGGCCACAGCTTCGGGAACTGGCGCAGCCAGCATGACCGACAAGAACGGGAATCAAATCACGGAAAGCAGCTCGGGCGTTATTACCGACACGCTCGGGACTACCGCTCTGACTATCGCGGGAAGTTCTCCTACAACGTTTACGTACAAGGCTCCAAGCGGAGGGAACGCTGTCTATACCGCGAACTATACTTCGAAAACGGTTAGGACCAACTTCGGATGCAGCGGTATAGCAGAGTTCGGCCCCACGGCCGAAAGCCTTCTCACGAGTATTACGCTTCCGGACGGGACCGATTATACATTCACCTACGAGCTAACTCCGGGCTTTGGCAGTGATGTCACCGGCCGTTTGGCGTCGATTAAGCTGCCCACTGGGGGGACGATCACATATTCCTATACGGGCGGCAGCAACGGAATAACCTGCGCCGATGGCAGCACAGCCACACTGGGCAGGACCACACCCGACGGAACGTGGCAGTACGCCCATTCAGAATCCGGCACCGCATGGACTACGACGATTACGGATCCGCAGAACAATCAAACAACGATGAATTTCCAGGGAATCTACGAAACGGAGCGCCAAGTTTATCAGGGCGCTTCGACTCTTTTGAAAACCACCTACACTTGCTACAACGGAAATACGACAGCATCGACATGCGATTCGACCGCGGTCACTCTTCCGATTACACGGATCACTGTTTTCCCGCAATGGCCTAGCGGCGGCCTGCAATCGCGTAACGACACCTTCTATAATATCTATGGACTCGTGACCGAAAAGGACGAATACGCTTACGGACCTGATGCGCCAGGGGCAATTGCACGCAAAACTCTCACAACTTACGCCAGCTTGACCAATGGAATCGTCAACAGGCCAGCGTCCGTAACAGTTGAAGACGGCTCTGGAAATGTGAAAGCAAAGACAACCTACTGCTATGACGAAGGCACTCCTAGCGGGACATCAACCTGCGCCGCTGCCGGTTCTCCCACAGCAACCTCGGGAACTCCGCAACATGTGGCAGTCACCGGTTCCCGCGGAAATCTCACTACAGTCGCGTCCGTCGTTTCAGGGACAACAACCCAAGGCAAGACGTACACATACTACGATACTGGCAACGTGCTTACTTCGACGGATGTAAATGGTGCTCAAACCACATACTCTTACGGACCGAGTGGCTGCCCCAATTCGTTTCCGGTTTCTGTCACCGAACCTTTGAGCCTGACCAGATCAATGGCTTGGAACTGCACGGGCGGCGTAGAGACGTCAGTAACGGATGAGAACGGTAAAACTAAGTCCGCGACCTACTCCACTGACCCCGATTTTTGGCGACCAAATACCACCACCGACCAAGAGTCCAACGCCACGAATATGACCTATACTGTAAGCTCTACCGGTGTAACGTCCATGGAAAGCTCGCTGCTCTTTAATGGTAGCGTCTCAACATCGGATACTCTTACCACTGAGGACGGCCTGGGCCGTACCCACGTCTCGCAAGTCAAGGAGAGCCCATCCTCAAGCGAATATGATTCGGTCGAGATGGATTACGATAGTCTCGGCCGGCCGTCGCGAAAAACCTTGCCCTACCAAGCGACCGCAGGAACACCGAATTCATCAGCACCCAGCACGAGCACCACTTACGATGCTCTGAACCGTAAGTTGACTCTCAAGGACAGCGAAACCTCCCCTCTAACGGTTACTTTCGCTTACAATCAGAACGACACCTATCAAACGGTTGGCCCCGCGCCCACCGGCGAAAATACCAAGCGCAAGCAGTTCGAGTATGACGCTCTGGGGCGGCTAACTTCGGTTTGCGAGGTCACCAACGCCACAGGCAGCGGAGCTTGCAACCAAACTTCAGCGGTCACCGGTTACTGGACCACATACACATACGATCTCAACAACAATATGACTGGTGTGACGCAGAATGCGCAGTCATCGGGTAGCCATCAAACACGCACATATGCCTACGACGATCTAGGGCGCATGACCTCGGAAATCAACCCGGAGTCCAACCCGGCGTCTGGTGGGACAACGCCCTACACGTACACCTACGACACGGACGCGACTTGTGGCACGTCTAAAGGCGATCTAGTCAAAAAGGTAGACCCTGTCGGAAACACGACCTGCTATACGTACGATGCTTTGCACCGGCCAACTAGCGTGACCTACGCAGGGCCCTATTCTTCCAGTACGCCGAACAAATATTTTGTGTACGACGCCGCGACAGTCAACGGCGTAGCAATGGCCAACGTAAAATCTAGAATGGCAGAGGCCTATACCGCTACCAGTCCCACCGGCACCAAGATCACCGATATTGGCTTCAGTTACAGCGCACGAGGTGAAAAAAGCGATGTGTACGAATCCACTTCACATTCTGGAGGTTATTACTATTCCAGCGCCACCTACTGGGCCAATGGAGCGTCGGAGACTTTGGGGAGTAATATCGCCACCCTTCCAGCGTTTACCTACGCGACTGATGGGGAGGGAAGGATTAATACCGTGTCCGCAAGCGTGGGACCACAGAACCCAGTAACGGGTACAACGTATAACTTCGCGAGTTTGCCCACGCAGGTAAATCTTGGATCGTCCGATGTTGATTCGTTCCAGTATGATCCAAATTCGAACCGCATGACGCAGTACAAGTTCACGGTGAATAGCCAGTCCGTCGTGGGGGCGCTCACCTGGAATTCTATCGGCACTCTGGAAACGCTTGCTATTACCGACCCGTTCTACGCAGCTGGCAATCAAACCTGCGCCTACGCACATGATGATGTGAGCCGCATTGCGAGCGTGAATTGTGGCTCACCCTGGTCCCAGACCTTCAGCTATGACGCTTTCGGAAACGTGAACAAGAGCGGCACAGTTTCGTTTCAGCCAACGTACTCGTACCTTACCAACCGCATGACGCAGGTGGGCAGCTCGACCCCCACTTACGACGCCAACGGGAATGCAACCAATGATACAGCCCATACGTATGCGTGGGACGCGGCAGGTCGGCCGGTTACGATTGACGGGGTCGGCCTAACGTACGATGCTCTAGGTCGCATGGCCGAGCAAAACAAGAGCGGCATATACTCGCAGATCGTGTACACCCCCATAGGGGCTAAATTTGCGCTAATGAGTGGTCAGACCCTCACGACGGCCTTTGTGCCTCTAACGAATGGCTCCCAGGCGGTCTATACGACGAGCGGTTTAGCCTACTATCGCCACTCGGACTGGGTCGGTTCTTCGCGTTTTGCCTCCACGCCTAGTCGCACGCTGTATTTTGACGGGGCATACGCGCCGTTCGGCGAGGCGTATGCTGAAACGGGTACAGCGGTTCTTTCGTTTACGGGAATGAACCAAGATACAGACCCGAATCTCTTCGATTTTCCCGCTCGCGAGTATAACGACATTCACGGTCGCTGGCCGTCCCCGGATCCGGCCGGAATGACGGCAGCTCAGATGAATAATCCACAAAGCTGGAATCGGTATGCCTATGTATTAAATTCCCCCGCGACACTTACTGATCCTTTGGGTCTGCGCCCGCGCCAGTGTCTTATAGCCGAAACTGTTCTACAGCCTGCCTGCTTGCTTTCGGGGAACACTGTAGTTGATGGCGCGAGTGCGGGTGCTGGCATCGCAGACGTGGTGGCCGCGTTCTCCGCCGATCCCAACGACCCCAGCCAAAACCCCTGCGGCATGTGCCTATATCTGAATAGTTCAGGCACCGGCCTTGATAATCAACCAGGCCCAAGCGGTAATGTTAACGGTATCGATACGAATAGTACTGCAAGCGAGTGCGGTGCAACTGCCGGGTTCTTCATAAGCGAAGCAAACGGAACAATGTCGAGCCTGGTGGTGAACTATGATCCTGACAGTAATTACATCTTCGCGACGTCGCTTTCGCCAGACAATTGGACTTATGGAACAATGGGCCTGCCCGGGTCTCCTGAATGGCAAAGCCCAAATTATGGCGACATACAGTTTATGAGCCAACAAGCTAACTGGCAACTCGCCTATAGCGGTTTCGGCGCATCGCTTTTTAGTTGTGCATTTGATGTATTGGACTGGCCGCCGTCTGTCGGCGTCAAATCCACCATTAATGCAGCCCAATGTCTCTATAATACATTCACATCGCCCAACGTGGGTTCACCGTGGTAGGAGAAAGGTCATATGATGGCCCTAACAGCTAAGCTCTTGAGACGTCACGTCCTTAATGCGAGTGCTATCGCATGTCTGCTCATCTCCGCGAGTGCGTGGGCTATCCCGTGGAAATCAGAGCGTGCAGGAAGCGACGAATCCTTTGTCAAGGAACAGACATCACAAACTGCTATCGAGCAGCCTCATCTCGGCTCCGTCTCGGGGAACGAGTACACGAATGATTTCTTCGGGATGACGTATACTTTCCCGAAAACTTGGCTCGTTGATCGAGCGGCGATGGACGAAAAGAACGCTAGCGCGAAGAAGTTCTTCGCAAGCCAGCCTAACAGCGACCAGTCGGCGGTTCACCAGAGTTACACATTGCTAATGGTGTCCAGGTCTCCAGAGGAGACTCGTTGCGAAGGGTGCTCATCAATCCGCGTGCTTGGCCCTAGAATCATGTTGAGTGTGGGTACACTAACTCCTGCTGGCAGGGTTCAAACGGCCGCAGATATCCAGGATGCGGGTAGACGATTGTTTGATGGTAGGCCCGGTTATCAAGTCCTACGCGGACCTGCCGCCAGTTTGTTCGGCAGCCAAACATTCTCGCGGATGGATGCGAAAGTTGGGGCAGGATACGAAGGTGACGCAATCGCAGTCCGACAAGGCTACTGGATCGAGTTTAAGATCTCGGCGGACACTCCTGAACAACTCGAAGAATTATACGACACGCTGAATAGTCTCAAATTCAAGCCATGATCAAACGAGGTTAGAGCCCTACCTCGGTAGCCAATCTTTCCTGGCGGTGGCAGGCGGTTCCGCGCCACACTCGGAGTCCATTTAAGCCACGGATTACATCGGCGGGTGCCGAGCCTCTTCGGTTGTGGAACGGTGGAAATTTTGACTCTCCGCTCTCAAATCTTCCGATCCATCGCGTCTACATCGTCATTTTCAGTCGCCTTGTGCGTTTCCAATCCAATCATTTGTTGTTAAAGCTTCCCTCACCGATTCGCAGCTTGGGGTCCTTAGAGCCCAAGTCGGCGCTGCACACGCCGTCGTGATGTGATACTAAAGCTAGGCTAAATGGGGAATAATTTATAAGGCGGAGACAACGATGAAAGTCTTGCACTCTGTTGTCGTGCTGGTTTTTTGTTTGCTGACAATTCCGAGTCTTCGCGCTCAAACGAAGAAGCTCACCGCCGCCGAGGCCAAAGATCATGTGGGCGAATCGAGCGACCCTCTGCGGCAAAGTGGCCAGCACGCATTACGCCAAGAGTTCAAAAGGAGAACCAACGTTTCTAAATCTCGGTGAGCCGTATCCGAAGGAAATCTTTACGATTTTGATTTGGGGCTCAGATCGCGGAAAGTTTGGCACGCCTGAGAGCGAGTACAGAGGCTTGAGGGTATGCATTACAGGCAAAATCACGACTTATCGGGGCGTACCCGAGATTGTTGCCGTTGAGCGCGAGCAGATTGAGATTCAAAAGTAAGGACACTGTAGGACCTTGACACCAACAGATTGCCGGTCTAGTCTCCACTCCAGTTTCTCCGAACAGTTACTGATATGAGAGGAACCACATGATGTACCGTTGTGTAAGCCTGCTCTGTTGTCTCCTCGTGATG
>Ga0302179_10001121_pt1 | contig 16562 bp, 16 predicted proteins | sample I_Palsa_E3_1_FD_198788 | JGI IMG/M metagenome (GOLD analysis project Ga0302179, IMG submission 198788) | Peat permafrost microbial communities from Stordalen Mire near Abisko, Sweden - I_Palsa_E3_1 | ecosystem: Environmental > Terrestrial > Soil > Palsa > Peat permafrost | place: Sweden...
GAAATGCGTTCGAATTTTCTTGTTCCGCCAGAAATGGTACTAACCGATGAAGCTCCAAATGATTCGAGCCCACTTCAAAACTGATGCTTGTTTCGTGGCGGCCCTCTTGGACCGATTTCACGACGAGACCATATTCCCGAAGCGACTTCGCCACCTTGCTATCGTTATATTCCGGATCGTTTTTTGGATTATAGCCCGGCGTTGGCAGACGCCCCTCGATCCCGGCCACTCGCACGATCCCGTCATTCAGTCTCGTGAACGTTGCGCTGATCTTATCCATCGCCAAACGCAGTTCTTCAATATGCCGTTGCATCTGCGAATTCCCGGCTTCCAGCTGGTCATTCGCTTTACGCGACTCTTCGTCACGTCTCTGGAAATCGTCCAGATACATTGCCTCGATCGAGATGAAAGCCAGCAGGGCAACGACCAGGACAACCGCGCATCCAGGATCGTTCCTGGCACCGGAACCGGATCGCTTGTTCATAGATTCTCCTCCGCGTCAATCTTATTGACTCCCAGCGGAAAGTAATTGCCGTTGGCTTGCGCTTGTAGCACCGCCTTGCAAGTCAGGGTCGCACTCTTCGAGTTTCCATCGTTGCCAGCGATGCTGGTCACTACAATGCTCCCAGGAGGAAGTCGCGATAAGAATTTTCTAATGAATTTTTCCCAGACTCCAGGATCCTGGATCTTCTGCTCTCCTTCCAGCGTGATCGCGTATGTCTCCGGCACCCTGAAAGAGCCACGGCCCAGAAGGACTAATCGATAGCTTGCCGCTTCCAGAAGAATTCTAGATAGGACGACGTCTCGAGGGATCGTTTGTTCGATCGCCCCAAGCACGGCGCTCGCCGGCATTCTGCCGCGTAAAATCGGTTCCCATGATTTGATCTGACCAAGCTGAACCTCGGTCTCCTTCAACCCGCCGAGTTCCCCGGTGATCTGAGCCTGTTTCTCAAGCGCAAATCCGCGTCGGCTTCCTTCCTGTTCCCTGATCCGATTTTGACAGTAGAGCACCACGAGGAATGGCACCTGCAATAAAATCGCAGCGATGAGGACAAATGCCGCCAGCCGGTACCTGCTATCGTAACGGTATGCCTGCCTCGCTAGCTTCTCTTCAGAAACGAAAAACGGTTGCACGAATTTATCTTTCTATTGTTTCGCTAACCAGTTCAGCAGGTGCGGCATCGGACCGTCGTGGGAAACGCGCTTACCAGTGGATTGCATGAGGACGAGAGGCGCACCCAGAGTGGCTCTAAGGTGCTCTTGATCAATGATAGTCAGGCCTTCCTGGGTCAATTCGTCGTCACTTATTGCCGGGGGCTTAGAATACCAGAGATACATCGCAGGATCTTCAAGGGCAAACTCATCGGCATTGCGTCTGACGTTGGCCAGCGCATCCTCGATCGTTTGGACCTTCAGCAGATTCGTTAGTTTTCGTTCCTTGATGATTCCGACCACGACACCAGTCTCACCTGCGACCAGGATGATAGAATGCTTTTTGTCTGTCGGAAGGACTGCATTGCACCAAGCTAGTACAGCCACTGGCAACGGAAGTATCCCAACAATGGCGGCACCTTGCCCGTCGCTCCAAACTTCCAACGGCGAACAAACACTCTCGGACAGACCCATGACGAGAATCAGTTCTTCACTACTCGCCTTGGGGCTTCCCGATAACCGCAGGTTAGCATCGAGAATATGCCAACGGAAATCATTGCGATTCCATCCGGATAAAATTTGTCCTGGAGCTTGACGCAAATCGGCAAGGGCCTCCTCTACATTTCGTCGTCGCAATTTCTCCAAGGTGAATAAGTTCAAAAAAACTTCCTCCGCCGGCGCGTCGACAACGAACAGATGCTGGCATCTCTGCGGGACATGATATCTGGAAGCCAATTTAGTGGATACTTTCCGTCCGCTCATTGTTGGCTTATACGCTTGGCCGTAAGCCATCGTCGGAGGTGCATCCGCGTCCCGATGCAGCTCATCCTCAAAGCCGATTGGCTTCTTCTTGTATGAGACCAAGGCTTCGATCTCGTTCTCTCCGACATGAAATGAGATCATCGGTTCCTGCCTCGAGAAAAGTCCGCCGCTTAGATAAAATCGTAAGGGCATTCCGCGGACGAAGTCATGGATGTCACTTATCATAGTTTTTTCAGCCGTTATTATTCTTCATCCTGCAAAGCTCTCAGATGCGGTTGTATATTTCGTACATCGGTAAGATGATCGCGGCGGCGATCATCCCCACAATCAAGGCCAAGGCGATTAGGATCAGCGGATTCACGATTGTTTTGAGTCGTTCTGTACCAGCATCCAGATCCCGGTTCATTAAAACCGCCAGCCGCTCCAACTGTTCGATGTCTGATCCAGTTTCTTCAATGAATCGAAAATACTGAATATTCCGCTCACCGATAATATCTGACTCGGCTGCCAAGACGTGAGCGAGGGATTCGCCTGACTTGAGACCAATGTGAGCGCGTGCGATGGCCGTGCGATACGGAAAATACCAGCTAATATCCTTGAGGAGCATCAGTGCGCGGGGATTTGTCATCTTGTTTTTTTTGAGCTGGGCGAAGGCCGCGACGAAATTTGTCCGCACTCCAGCCAAGACGTGTCGACCGAATCCTGGGATCCGAATCACAATTCGATGAGTCCACGCATGATTCTTCACGTAAGACGGCAATGCCAGAATCGCGCAGACGCAGGTTGCCAATGCGCCTGCGACTACGAAAGGGTGATGAGTGGCGCCATCGCTGATCGAAACCATCAGCTGGGTTTGCCACGGGAGCTTTCCCCCAAGGTAATCCAGTAGCGATGCAAACTGAGGCACGATGTAGACGATCATGATTCCAACCGTGAACACCGCCGTAAACAGTGTGATAACCGGTTGCAAAATCATCATCTGGGTTTGATGACGAATATTCTCGCTACGCGCCACGAGTGCGCGGATCGAGCGAAAGCTTTCGCCCACGCTTCCTGATCCTTCGCCCGCTTCGAGCAGGCCGACGGCCACTTGAGTGAATAGATTGGGGAATTGCTTCGCGACACTCGCCAAGGTTTCGCCGCCGGCTACCATGCGCTCCATCGCCGCCACCACGAGCTGGAGATTCTTTCCCGACCGCGACTTTTTTGAAATCGTGATCGCGCAGGCTTTCAGAGCAAGCCTCGGCTCCATTCCAAGGAACAACGTATTCTCGATCTGTTCCATAAAATAGAGAACATCCTTCAAAGATATCTTGCCTCGGGCGAGAGGATGCAGCTCCGTACGTTCAATCACCTCTGCGACTGCTGTTCCGGAATCCAGGAGCCGAGAGGTAATTTCACTGGCCGATTTGCCTACCAGCGTCCTGGCGAAGAACGGCCCGGTCCTGCTTTCTTGAATAACCGCAACAAATTCAGACATACACAAACGTTATAGCTTATACGTTATTGTCATTTTCTTTATGCGGATGCCTCATTCATTGCAAGGTCTTTTCTTTGATATCTTATTCCGTCGTTCCCGGGAGACGAGATGGCAGGTAAGCTTTACAAACAACGGCGGAAGTCTGCCCGGGAACTACCCACCCGAGCCGCCGCCGAGACCGCTGTTAATCATCGTAACGATCGGCTGCATGCTCGGAGTGACGTAGGCAGGATTGATCGGCTTACTCAGCGAAAGCCCAGTGTTATACGAACCGTAGCTTGTGACTGTCCGACCCCCTGTACCTGCCATCAGTTGCGCCTCAGCATTCACCGGTGTGCCCATAACCATCAGATAGGGTTGGAGGGTCGCGAAGGAAGCGGCGGTGGTCGGATCAGTCTCGGGATTGTCGATTAAATATTGTTGCTTTGCCTGTTGAATGGCATCGACAGCCGTAAGTGTCTTCGTTGCAATCCCTTTTTCCATTCCGTTAATGATCGTGTTGCTGGCCCATGTCACGGTCAAAGCCCCCAAAAGGATCGCTAGCAGTACTTGGATCAATGAGACCCCCTGCCGGCTTCTGTCAAAGCATCCTGTATTTCTGGTCATAATTCACACGTTATGTATTAGGCGTTATAGAATGAATGTTATCGGAGGCAAGTTTTTAATTGCTCGCTTCATTCGAATTTAAATCGCGGAACAGAATCTTGCCGCGAAGCTCAAGGACGAACGGCGCATTCCTCGGTACAAAAATAAAGCGACCGTCTCGCGTAACCGCTTCCCTCTCAAAGGATTCGCCTTCGTTCGACGTCTCATGACCTACCATTCCGGGCAAACCAGACGGCCGGTCTAAGAGCTCAGCCTTGATTCTTAGTTCGGTGTCATCGAAAAATACAGACCACAGGCCTTCGGATTTGAATCTGCCGTTCTCGGGGTCGAGTACTCCAGAACCGACCACTCTGCTTCCAGCCATAATGAGAATCTTCCCGCCGGACGAGACGACTTCTTGCGTGACAACGCCGCGAATTGTCACGGTCTTCCCATGTGCGTTACTGATCGCCGCGCTGGTCCTGCACTGAATCGCTAACGTTTTTGGCATGGTCTGTTCAGGCGGATCTGCCCGAATCGATAACATCGTAATTGGAGCGCTGACCGGGTTTTGCTCGTCCGTCGCGGTCGACCTCTTGTTTGTTGCAATTTCCGCTAGGTCCCGTTTAGCAAAAGAATCCGGTCTCTGGAACACAAAGATCTGAGGATACCAAAATCGTGTCGGTTGAGAAGCGATCGGAATAGCCTTTGCGGCTGGATGCGATTCGGGAGTGGAAGATTCTTCGTGACCCTGCACAGTCGTTGTCGCCAAGGCTTTCAGAACCATCTGCAACTTGTGATCGCCAAGGCGCCGGTTGAGAGATTCATGACGCGCATCACAAACCATTGCGATAACGGCGGCTGCCCAGTATAGCAAAGGCAACCATGGTGAAGCCAGGAGTGCCCTGATCATCGGATTTCCGGGGTCGCGTGACCGAGGCAATCGATCATCCGTGGCATGATCGTTCGCGCCTGGTATTGCAAAAGCCCCTTGGCGAATGACTTTCTGCAAAGTGTTATCAGAGCCACCTTGGGAGTGATGCCCATGACCAGCAGTTGGTATTCGGTCCCGATTGTGATGCCGCCGAGAACCTCTCCTTCAGTTCCGAGTTCCCGAACAAGCATTCGACTGGTGGCGAAGATCATCGATGAGATAGCCCCTAATGTATCGACGTCGAAATTAGCGTCCGTTGTAACTTTCGCCAAGATTGCCCCATCGTCCCGAACGACGAGCGCGCACACCGCATCCGTATTCCGCTGTAAATCATACAAACAACCGATCAAAGATCGGGATTCCCATGCTAGCGATTCTCTTTCGTCGCACCCGGACACGATCTGTTCTCACGACTTCGAACTGTAAATCATGTTTAGCGCCTGCGCCGTCGCGACGAGCCGCTCGCGGAGGCCGGGAGGAAGATTTTTACCCTCGTGGCTAGCGAGTATTAAGACGTCCCCATCTATTGTCAGGCTGACCTGACACGCATGACCCGAAAACGTGACGAAGTTCACCGGGCCTCCTTGCATGCTTTTGGTGAAGTCCAAAAGATATTTCACAAAATCAGGAGTCAGGCTGAGTAACGCTTCGCCGAGTCCTCCACATAACCCGCCTCCTAGCGCAGCGCCGTCTGACAGTAAGATAACCACACCTGCGACTCGAGGAAGTTGCAAAATCATCTCTGCCACCTTGGAACCGTCGAGTGATTCGTCTGTAAGATACAGCTCCTGCAGGTATACGTGTGCTTCACGCCGGCTATTGTTGCTCGGGATTTTTCGTGCGGCCGATGAACTCGCAGACGTTCCGGAGCGTGCACTGTGCGGATCAGACGCGGGAACCAATTTCTCAATCGACGGATTATTCGTCAGCTCCGGACGACACGCGTGATTCTGACTCTCTTGGCGAGCTGTGTCGGACCCGCTTTTTCCATCGCTCGAAGGATTCTTTTCCTTCAGCTCTTGGGTGGAACCATTTTCCTTGGGCATTTCGCGGCCGGCACTCTGATCTTGCTCGTTTGGGTCTGGTTTCAATCCGGGCTGCGGAAGCGTGAATAGCTGGGGAGCTGTTCTTGGTCCCACATCTGACCGATCCGGGTGTTCATCTTTCAATTTTGCTTCATCCTCGCGAGCGAGCCGCCCAAAAGGTGTATCAAAATCTTCGAGGAACAGTTCCTCCGCGGCAAGGCCAGTAAATAGATCCTCGAGCTGCATAACAACTGCTTGGAGAGGTATATTAAATTCGGTGCCGGGGTTAGGAGCTTTCTCAAACAGAGCAGGGTAAAGTTCCTGAAGTGCTGCTGCCTTGATCCGGGTTCTTCCTTCAAGAATGCCTAGTATCTTGTCGGCTTTGACCCTGATTGCTCCGCCGACACTGCTCCAAACAAGGCACGCGGGTTTTGTTCCATCCAACAATTCTCCTTCACAAACAAGAACATCCCTCGCGTTTACAGTCTCCCTCACATTATCCCTGGCCGTCGGAGGCGCAGGATCCTCTTCTTTTCTTTTGAACAGTCTTTGGAAATCCATTTCGATGACCAGGCAGTCTAAGCAAATTCTTTTTCAAAACGCAATATGCTTCACAAATTTATTACGTTTTATTGTATAAGTTGTTGTTCGAGAGCGATAAACGGTTTTTTTGGAAGAAAACGCAATTTGAAAAACTACGAATCAGTTGACTGTTTTGCGCATTCTGTGCGTCCAGTGCTCAATTGCTGCGGAGCACAATCTCTACGGCAGGATTGTCCTGCGCAAAACGCGGAACGGCGAAAGCCAGAGATTAGGCCTTCCCTAATCAGCGAAATTACGATAAATTCTGGAATTCAATGAACATCATCTACCGACTCGCGTGAAAAACTTGCGTGTGACAAAGGGTTGAGGGACCCGTGAAACCGGAACCGGCATGACTGAAAAGCTTTCCTGAACGGATCCAACCAACCCTCTCGCATGCGAATCTTTGGCAAGGAGATGCACCACGCCACGATTTTGCGGCAACTCGACGCTGAGCGGCAATCGGTTGCTGAAAGCGATGGCAGACTGGAAAAGACGCCTTATGTCGTTCGAGCGTTCGGTGTTGAAAATATGTGGAGCGCGATTGTTTATTCGCGTTTTCCGCCATCTGAAACAGAGACGATCGTCCATGCGGAGATCGGATATTTCAATCGGCTGAACCGGGATTTTGAATGGAAGGTCTATAGCCATGATGAACCTCCGGATTTGCTCACGCAGTTGCGCAACCGCGGCTTCAAGATCGGCGAAGAAGAAGCGCTGATGATTCGCGATTTACGGGAATTGTCGCCTATCCTGATGGCGCCGCCGCCCGCCGGCGTAACTGTCAGCGCGTTGAGGGACGAGCATAGGATCGAGGATTATCTCTCCGTTGAATCGGCAGTCTGGTCCTGCGAACCTGGCAAGACGCGCCCACTCCTTCTCTCGACCTTGGGCGACCCGCTGCAGCGTGATCTTGCGTTCGTTGCTTATGCCGACGGGAAGCCGGTCGGGTGCGCGCGCGTGACGGCGTCGCCATCCAGCCAATTCTCGGGTCTCTGGGGTGGAAGCGTTCTGGCCGGGTTTCGCGGCCGAGGAATTTATCGGGCGCTCTTATCCGCCCGGATTCACCACGTCCGGCAATTTGATTCGATTCGTTATTTGCGGGTGGATGCGATGCCCACCAGCCGCCCGATTCTCGAGAAATACGGATTCAAACAAGTGGCATCCACCTGGCCTGCGACGTGGCCTCCGGGCGGTTGATGTGCTGTTTTAAGGCGCTCGGAGAACAACCGTCAATCTGACTTGAATCTCCGGACGGAGCAGCGCGCAGATCGTTTGGCCTTCGACTCTGCGCGCTGCATTCCACCCAAGTGTGGAACAGTGTTTTGGAGCGCTATGCAGGAACCTGAACGAAGAGCGATTTTTCCTTCTTCTTACTGCCCATAGTGAAGTGAATGGCGCCGTAAACTCCCCAGAAAGCGGCAATCCCGAGCGCGATAAACGGCTCTTTCCAGCTCATCCCTGCCACCGAGAAGGGACCGATTAGATAAAACAACATGCACAACAGATTCGCGAGCAGGCCAAACACCGGCACGACCATGTGCTTGAAACCGTGGAATGATTGATGTTCGCGGAAAGCAACGATCGCAATGATGTTGCTCATCATGTAGAGCATAAACGTGCCGAAGTTGCTTGTCAGGGTCACGATAAGCAAGCTCTGCGGGATGTTCACTGCAAAGTCGTGGGGAAAGATTCCGAAGCTGTACCAGATGTTCTGTGGCAGCGACTTAATCGTGTCATCCGTCAAGGCAGCTCCCCCGCAGAAATAAAGAATGACCGAGAAAACCCCGATGATCGCCGAAATGACACAGAGCGTCCAGATCGCCCTGTGCGGCGTCAGGTTTCTGGTATGGAGCAGGCCCAGATTGGGTGAAAGTTCTTCATCGCGTCCCATTGCAAAGGTGACACGGGCTCCGGTGTTAATACAGGAGAGCGTTGTTCCAATGAGCGCCAGAAACACGGTGATCGCTTCAATGAACATGAACCACCAGCCAGCTTGGGCACTCCCGAATAACCAGGTGCCGACAATCTGCATCATATCGCCGATTGGCGCCGGGGAAGCGGCCGCTTGCGTCATTTTGTACCCGCTGTTCAGGAAGTAATTTGCCGCGAAATACTCGAAAAGATAGCAAATGACTCCTTGAATCAGCAACGATAGGAGGATCGCGCGTGGAATGTCCCGTTTCGCGTTCTTCGCCTCCTCTCCCATGGAACTGACCGATTCAAACCCGACCAAAATCAGAATGGCGACGCACGCCTGGATGATAGCGAAACTGAATCCATGCGGCGAGATGACGGACGCGGCATTAGGATGAAATTCGAAGGTGTCCGTCGGATTTTTCGGATCGGGGCCTTTATCGGTCCCCTGGTCTGGGGCGTATGTCAGGGTAAAGTCTTTGTCGGTGCCGTCCGCACTCTTTTCAAAAATGTAATTGCCGTCTTTGTCTTTGGTCGGGTTGGTGACATCGTTGCCTTTGTCATCCTTCGTCGTCGTCATCGCGATGACTTTGGAGACCGGGACACCGTCCGGATTCAGCGTGATTCCTTTGGCGCCCTCCCCATGATTCGCCCTGTAAGCGATCGCGATCACGGAGAAGACGACAAGCGCGGTGATCTGGATCACGTTGATCGCGATGTTCACGGATGTGGCACCGGTCACACCTCGGTAAGCGATGTAACCAACCAGGAACGGAAATACTATCGAAAACAGGATCATGAACAGCGGGCTGGGCACCGCGGAGTTAAAGACACTCGGAAACAGCTGGCCGAGCAAGTAACCGCAGAGCAGCGCGGTCACGCCGACCATCACCCCCGGATAAACCCAGTAATAAAGATGACTGGCCCATCCGACTGCGAATTTTGCGATCCGCGCATACTTGAATGCCTTGTTTTTTGATAAAAATGCTTGTTCAGCGAAGAAGTAGGAGGAACCAGCGCCGGGGTAGAGTTTTGATAACTCGGCATATGAAATCGCGGTCGCCAAACAGAGCAGCAACGCGACGACGATACCGAACCACATCGCGGCGCCGGCCATTGGCTGACCGTATAAACATTGTTGAGCGTAGGTTAACCATAGAAATGCACCTGGTGCGATGAGCGCCATGGCATTCATAGTTAGTCCAGTTAAGCCAAGGGTGGCTTTTGGTGCAGGTGCAATATTTTCTGACATACCTGTAGATTAATTTATTTCAGCGTTCGACCGGTAAGCAGTAGCCATGCCAAAAGTCTGGAAACGTTCGTCCTTGGGAAACGCTATGCCCCGACGGTTGAATAAATACGACGTCCAATCGCCAGCGCTGAACGGGGCGCGCTACGTTCGGCGTGACATGCCGCTCTTCAAAAACCCGGTCTAAGGATTAAAAGCCAAAAAAAACAACACGGTGCATAGTTTGTTGTACTGTTTTCCATTACAAATTAATAACGACAAACAGTACATCCCTCGAAGGATCGCCATTCATAGAGACGATCGAGAGCACAATTTCCAGGACGATCACCGGGATTCAGACGGATGCACTGCCTCGAACGCCGAAGAAACTGAACCGGAGAATTAACACCGTAAAAACCATTTCAATCCATGTTCAGGGTTCTTTTTCTGCCAAAGCGGAAGGACCCCTAACAATGATTGCTTGTGAACAAATTCTTTGCGATAACCTTCCCAAAAAAAATAAATATGGCTAGACCAGTCACCTTGTTTACCGGCCAATGGGCCGATCTATCGTTGAAAGATCTCGCTCCGTTGGCAAAAAGGATGGGTTTTGACGGGCTCGAACTCGCTTGTTGGGGCGATCACTTTGACGTCGATACTGCAGCGGCATCCAAAGAATATTGCAAGGATCGATGGAAGCTTCTGTCGGACAACGGGCTGACCGCGTTCGCGATCTCCAACCATCTGGTTGGACAGGCGATTTGCGATAATATCGATGCGCGGCACCAAGCGATCGTGCCACCGCAAATCTGGGGAGATGGCAAGCCGGAAGGTGTCCGCCAACGCGCGGCGGAACAGATGAAGACGGCGGCTCAAGCAGCGCGCAATTTTATCGATTCGAAACCAGCCGGGGGTCTAAAATTTCCGGCAGTTGTCGCTGGTTTCAGCGGCTCAAGCATCTGGCACGCCTGTTACGCTTTTCCGCCGACAAGTCAGGATTTTATCCAGAAAGGGTTTGACGACTTTGGCAACCGATTTCTACCGATCCTTGATGTTTTCGATGAGCTCGACGTGAACTTCGCGCTCGAAGTGCACCCGACCGAGATTGCATTTGATATCGCCTCGGCGCATCGCGCCGTGGAGGCAGTGAAGAATCATCGCCGGTTCGGCTTTAATTATGACCCGTCCCATCTTGGGTACCAGGGAGTTAGCTATGTCAAATTCCTGCGCGAGTTCAGCGACCGCATCTACCATGCACACATGAAAGATGTCTGGTGGGGTCACGGGACCGGCGACGTCGGAGTCTTTGGCGGTCACACCAATTTTGGAGATCACCGGCGATATTGGGATTTTCGTTCGATCGGACATGGGGATATCCGCTTCGAAGAGATAGTGGTCGCGTTGAACGACATCGGCTACCGGGGTCCGCTATCGATCGAATGGGAAGACATTCGGATGGATCGCGTCCATGGGGCGGCTGAATCGTGCCGAAATGTGCGTTCCTATGATTTTGCTCCCAGCGGAGTCGCGTTCGATGCGGCGTTTGAGCGGGAAAAAGCTTAAGACTGCCTTTGAAGGTTCATTTGGATTAAAATAGGCTACCGATCGTGAAGGGCGATTAGGTAAATAGATGGAGACTTTTTCGGATCTCTCCCTGGCGGCAGCTGATTTGGACAAGCGTTATATGCGGCTTGCATTGCGGCAGGCTCGCAAAGGTTTGGGAACAACGAGTCCGAACCCGGCCGTCGGGGCGGTCCTTGTACGCGACGGAGCGCTTTTATCGACTGGCTGGCATCGGCAAGCCGGCGGTCCGCATGCGGAGATCGAAGCGTTATCCGCAGTGGCAACGGTCGAGTCGGTCGCGGGCGCAACGCTTTACGTGACGCTGGAACCGTGCTCGACACTCGGTCGAACCCCGCCCTGCACGGACGCAATCATCCGTGCAAAAATTGGCCGGGTTGTGATTGGTGCGATTGACGCAAATCCAAAACATCAAGGACGCGGGCTCGAACAGCTTCGCCAAGCCGGGATCGATGTAACGACCGGTGTCCTTGAGGAAGAGTCCGTTCTGTTAAACGTCGGTTTTAACAAATGGATAACTACGGGGATGCCATGGGTCATCGCCAAGGTCGCCCAAACCCTGGACGGCCGAATCACGCGCCCTGCCGGCGAACCGCAATGGCTCTCGAACAACCGATCTGTTCGCCTCGTCCATTCGCTCCGGGCCACCGTCGACGCAATTCTTGTTGGCGGGGAAACCGTTCGCCGGGACAACCCGCGATTGACCGTGCGTCCGAGCCCCCATGGGCTGCAGCCATGGCGCGTCGTCATGACGCGGTCTGGCGACCTGCCGGGCGACGCGACGGTGTTCAACGATGAATATCGGGATCGCACCCTCATTTACCATGGGGTCGGCTGGTTGGAGATGCTCAAGGGACTCGGAACCAAGGGTGTCACGCGCCTACTCGTGGAGGGCGGCGGCGATGTCCTCGGCCAACTGCATGATCTGCGGTTAATCGATGAGCTCTGGTGCTTTGTCACTCCAATGTTGACAGGCGGGGACAAACCAAGTTTCGGGGGTGCCGGAATTGAAAGTATGGAGGAAGCGAGCAGGCTCCATCGGATCCGTTACAAACGTATCGGAAACGATGTGCTTGTGACTGGGCAGATCCTCCGGCCTGAACACATTGCAGCGAGGTTGCCGTTGTAAAAGGCAGATAGCGCATTACCGATGCGGATAGCGATTCGGACGAACCTGCGGCGGACGGCGGCTAGGCGCGTAGTAATAACGGCGATAATAGTATGGGCGATGATGATACTCCGAATAGGCAACGCCACCCGATGATCCACGGCGCGGCGGACCGAAATGAGGGCCGGCTTTCGAACCCGCGATCGACGCGAACAACAAAATAGCCACCAGCATCAGAAGCGAGTACCGCACCACAAGTCCAGTTCCTGAGCTCTTGGACGGGCAGAGACCGCCGACTATTCGCAACTTTCCGGGAAATCGTGCGGATAACAGAAGCGAAAGATTTGGCCCGGGCATTCCTGCCCGGGCCAAATCAGCTTTTCATCTGAGGACCCTTTGATTCGGTTTGAATCGCCGAAGGATCAAATCACTGAAAGTTTTGGCAGAGTACCGGGCCATCGGCCCCGGTGACCCGACCGCGACGCGTACGCCTCAGGAGGCTTTCGGAGTCGCTGAAGGCGAAGGAGAAGCTGCGGGCGCCATTTTCTTATGATGCTTGTGATGATGTGTGGCCTTCGGGCTCGCGCTCGGAGACGGAGACGGGTCAGCGGCGAAGACGCTGGATTGGGCGATAAAGCCGAGGACCGCAGCTAGAAGCAGAATGTGTTTTGTCATAGCGATTTCAGTTTGTTCTTAATCAGAAGTGTGTTTGGTAGTCACTTTTTTAGCTGAAGCCTGGCCAATCACGCCTCTTTTGAGAGCTTCATGGACCAAACGCAGCACACTCCAGACATTACAATCAAGCCGGGAAACAGCCTGTCACTGCGATGTCCAAAGCGGAGGCTGGTAATTGCAGAGTGTTCATACGTCACCTCACACTGCTGAACACCGCGAAAAACGTGAAGTTTCGAAAAAGTTTCAGTTTGGCGCCGGGTTCCCAGTGTTCGGCGGGCGAAGAGTCGTCAGATCACCTCTTGCGCAAGCAGTCGCTCTCTGATACCTGAGGTTGTGTTTCATCTCCAAAAATAGTTCGGAATAATGGCAGGTCTAAAACTCCAAAGTATTGTAAAGCGATTCGGCCAAATCGAAGTCCTCCACGGCGTCAGCCTTCAAATCGAAGATGGGGAGTTTGTGGTCTTTGTCGGGCCGTCCGGGTGCGGCAAATCAACCATGCTTCGCATCATCGCGGGACTTGAAGAGGCGACCGAGGGAGAAGTCTGGATAGGCGGTCGCCAAGTGAACGACGTCGATCCGGCGAACCGTGGTGTGGCAATGGTGTTTCAAACCTACGCTCTCTATCCGCATATGTCGGTGGAGGAGAATATGGGATTCGGCCTGCGAATGGCGAAGCGTCCAAAACATGAGATCAAGGAGCGGGTTGCGCGTGCCGCGGAAATTCTGCAGTTGACTCCGTATCTTAGGCGGCGGCCCAAAGAACTCTCCGGCGGACAACGGCAGCGCGTGGCCATCGGTCGAGCAATCGTCCGCGAGCCGGAAGTTTTCCTATTCGACGAACCGCTCTCAAATCTTGATGCGGAACTCCGTGTGCAAATGCGGATTGAGCTTTCTAAATTGCACTCTGAGCTGCAGACGACAATGATTTACGTGACGCACGACCAGGTCGAAGCAATGACCCTGGCGGATAAGATCGTTGTCTTGAACGAAGGCAAGATTGAACAGATCGGCGTACCGCTCGATCTTTATCAACGTCCTGCGAATCTGTTTGTCGCTGGCTTTATCGGCGCTCCTCGAATGAATTTCCTGAAGGTGCGTGCGGAATACACAGCCGAAAACAGCATCGTAATCGCCGGTCCGGATTTTCCATCCCGTCCTTTTAGCCTCGAGAGAGCCAAATCGGTGAATTTGGCGCCCGGCGCGGAGTTAACCTTGGGCTTGCGCCCGGAACACATCACCGTCTGCGAACCGGCCCGCGGCGCAAGTACGCTGTTGATTGAGGTTGTCGAGAACCTGGGTGATCTGACTTTCCTCCACGGGACAACCCCGGCCGGGAACCGGATTACTTTGAATGTGAAGGGATTCCAAAACTACCGATACGCTGACGCAGTCGGCTTTGGGTTCGACGCCAACCACGCTCACCTCTTCGACAGCGGCGGAAGCGCTGTCTGAGCCAATCTTATGCAGGTTCCTCAGGGGAATCGCCCTGAGGCGCGCCTCTTCCAATCAGACGCGGACGTCGTCAGTAACCTCCGGGCGCCGGCGCACCTTTCAGTTCCCCTTCCGCCGGCCCGATCCCCTCCTGATTCATACAGGAGGTCAAAACGAGCGTCCAAACCAGAGCTAGAAGTGCGAGGAACCAGGAAGGTCGTTGCCGTCTCATAAGCGGCAACATAGTTGATGAGTCCGAACGCATGTAAAGCACTTTCCTCGCGCCGGAGGATGGATCGCCGGTTTCGAGGCTTCTCTCTCACGACGAGTGACTTGTCTGGTGGCGGCGAGGCAACCGGAGGCAAAAGGGGGGAAATGCAGAGGCGGCACGACCTTGCCGATGATCAGCGCCCGGTCGCATTTCGCTGTAAGAGTTTTTCCGAGCAGAGAGAAGAGCCGACATGTCGAACGCTTTGACCGCTCGCCAAAGCCTTATGCATTGATCGCAAACGGACAAAACGCGCAGGATAAAAACGCGACGCATTGCGTTCCCGCGTCTCCACGAAGGAAGGGAGAAACTTTCTCTAAAAGGTTGCTTCCATCGGCCGATACAAACAGCGACGGCAGTTCGCGAGCTATACGAACGGCAGTAGACCAATCCATGCACAAAATACTCACCATCCTTTCAGCTGTCGCGATTCTGCCGTTCGCAGCGGATCAAGTGATCGGCTTTGCTGAAAAATGCGAGACATACAAGGCGCGAGTCACCCTGGAGAACATCGAAAACGGGGAAAAGATTGCGGCTTCACTGGCACGTGCGCAGGCTCTGCGAGAACCGAACGAATCGGATCATGAACGGGCTTTCAGGGAAGGACCGAAAATCCAGCGGATCAACTTGCCTAAGCCTTAGCCTAGTGTCCTCTCCCCGAATAACATGTGATGCGGTTTTCCTAGGGCTGATTTCTACGTAAATAGCTCGTAATCAACCAACCGGATGGGGAGGGATTCGAACCCTCGGTACCTTGCGGTACACACGCTTTCCAGGCGTGCCCAATCGACCGCTCTGGCACCCATCCAGGATAAGCTGGTGATATTCCGGCGTCCGCGGGGGAGTTTCAACTTGTTTTCCACGAGCAGTCGCGACCCTGTAGAAAACGATCGGAAACGCGGCCCGAAACTTAGCGCTTACTTCTGATCGAGAGCCTGAATAAGGGCATCGAGTTCGGCCTTGAGCTCGCTCTGGCGCTCCTGGATGACTTCCAGCTTCAGTTGGTAGCGATGTAACTGGATCGTCGCGTGGTGAATGTGTCCCTTGATTTCGGTCAGTTGTGTCTGGCTCTCTCGAAGCGCCCGTTGTAACTCGTTTTGGCGGCGGTTCAAATCATCACGCGTGCGCCCCTCAAAGCGGAATTTCTTCGGAGACGCATTCCGAGCCGCCTGAATCGCCTTTGCAAGCTTGGACGTTGCCGCCTGTAAAAACTGCAGCGACGGCCCGTGATACTCAGGCACTGTCAGCGCATTACCGCAGTGAGCGCAATTGACTTCCATCCCGGTGCCGTCCATATCAATCGCGAGCTCTCCGCCGCATTTTGGACAATCGAAGACGATGTCCCGCTCGGTCACCTGAACTCCGGCGGTTTCGATCTGATCCGGGGACGGAACGCTTTCCTGGGTGTTTGGATTTAAGTTCGCATCGATCATAGCCAATCTTTGGCGAGAGCAACTGCGAGCATGATAGGCGGACAGCGAAAAATCAAGGGACTCATCGCCAACTGGCTTAGCGCCACAGTGACAGCCTGGCTCATGGCGGATGCGCCACGCTGCGTCATAGTGACACTCTACCATGCGGCCCGAATTTCTGCGAGATTGTCCAACTATCTTGTTTTGAGGTGTTTACGTTTATCGGCGTTCTTTACGTGTTCTGGCACGCAAGGTGCGTGTTACTTTTGCTCGACCTATGGCTAAAATTCTTGGAATCGACCTCGGCACCACAAACTCCTGTATGGCCGTGATGGAGGGTGGCGAACCGGTCGTCATCGAAAACTCGGAAGGCGCGCGTACAACACCTTCGATAGTTGCGTTTGCGAAGAGCGGGGAACGTT
>Ga0302179_10001123_pt1 | contig 16536 bp, 16 predicted proteins | sample I_Palsa_E3_1_FD_198788 | JGI IMG/M metagenome (GOLD analysis project Ga0302179, IMG submission 198788) | Peat permafrost microbial communities from Stordalen Mire near Abisko, Sweden - I_Palsa_E3_1 | ecosystem: Environmental > Terrestrial > Soil > Palsa > Peat permafrost | place: Sweden...
CGTCCGGGACTGGTCCGCGCATTCTTCGCTGATCCGCACCTGCGTTATATCACCGCATAACCAGAATCAGTCGGCCTACTTACGTCCGCCTTAGTAAGTGCAAAAACTTCATCAAGACCATGCGAAGTTGAGGTCAAGTTCCATCTTGGGGCGTAAGCGGCAGGCCAGAGAGCGCCCACCGAGTTCACATCCACGGAACGCATGGGGGTAACCGATCCTTGATGTGTGGTTGGGACGCCTCCGGTTGGGATCTGGCCCACATCTCGTGGCGGACACGAACCCGCATCGCGGGCGGTTCGTTGCCATGTGTGGCCGTAGCAGGCGGCATGGGCGCTATCGGCGTGTTTCCGCAGGAAGTGAAGGAACTCCTGGTAGATCGGCTGGCTGTACACGCCGATCGTCCGCCAGGAGCCCAGCTTGTCATTGTCACAGGACAGCAGATGCTTGTCATGTCAGCACGGTCATGATCTCGGGATGCTCCTGCCGCACCTTGCCGAGGCGGTCGTAGAGCAGGCCAAGCTAGCCGGGGGTTTAGTGTGTATCCGTGCCCGGGCGCGGGCAGATGAGGCGGCCTGCCCGTCGTGTGGCCGCGCCATGCGGCGCGTGCACAGCCGGTATGAGCGGCGGCTGGCCGACGCGGCGGGCGGCGGGCGGCGGGTGGCGGGTGGTAATCCGGTTGCAGGTCCGGCGGCTGTTCTGCGACGGCCCGGCGTGTGAGAAGGGGACGTTCGCCAGCAGGTGCCCGGCCTGTCGGTCCGGTACGGGCGCAATACTCCGCTGCTGGCCGGGATGCAGCAAGACATCGCGGTCGCGCTGGCCGGGCGGGCGGCCGACCGGCTGGCCCGGGCCCTGGGCGTGCCAGCGAGCCGACAGATGCCGTTGCGGCTGGTCATGGCCGCCCAGTAAGTAACAGTAGTTTGAGCTAGTAATTACCCACGCACCACGCCGGATACGTGTCCAAGCGCGCCGTACTCATCGATCCGTGCTGATCGCGACGTTGTAGGGAGCGGTCTGTGGAACCGTCTCCCAGTGGACGGGAGGGTTGCCGAGATTCTGACAACCTTCTCTACGGCTTTCAAGGGCGCGCCTCCGGCACACCAACGCCGGGGCCGCTGGTCCCCGGACGCATGCAGAGCGACGCGAAGCCAACGAGCGGGGATGCGTGATCGAGACGGGCAATCGCCACCAGGACCAGAGCGGGGAGGCGGTGGGCCAGCCGTAATTAGCTACGTGTTGCGGTGAACCGGGAAACTGCCAGACTTGCAGCGAATCCAATGAGTATTAGGTCAAGCCCCATCTGCGCAGCTTGCAGGTATCTCGCCACGTCACTAACACCATTGATATTTCCGGTTCCAGTCATCAAGGTGCCCAGGGCAAAATAAAAAGCGTCGAAATGAGTAAGGGGCACATTGAAATTTGCCGTCGTCCCGTAAGCAAAGTAAAGAAAGGAGAATACGCCAAGAAGGAAGAGGAAGCAGTACATCAACTTCATGACAACCTTGAAGAGGCTATTTTTTCCTCTGGCCGCGTCGATCGAATCCGAAATGCTGATAAAAGTGGCACCAATGAGGATAATCTTCGTCCAAAATGATACGCCCGAATGATCGGGGATAATAACAAAAATCCCCCAGACCCATATTAAGCAAAGAATGTCATATGCCGTAGAAATAAATCGCCAAAATCGTTTAGCCATACGTCCCCTCCGGCGAACCCGAATCCAGTCTAGCTGCTCACCCGAGCATCGGCCAGACTGTCGCCGTTAGACTGCACACACCCCGTGCCAGCCGCGTGCCAGAACCAGGAGGAAACCGGAGACATCGAGCTGTAGCGAGACGATGAGCAAACCGGCGCTGATCAGGAAAGCAGCAGGTGGGCCCCCTGCCTGAAACGACCTGTGACGAAACTCCTTGCCTCGCCGGTGACTGTGTGGAATCGTCGCAGGTGTCTTCTGCTGGCCCAACGCGGGCAATGCCCCTCTGACAAGCCCGTTGGCGATCATGGGGGCTCGTTGGCATGCTTGCGCCGAGTTTCACCCATCCGCGAGCGCCACGTAAGTGGCATGAGGTCTTCTAAGCTGTGGGTCGCAAGCTGACAAGCCTTTCAGGCGCCCTCCCTGGGTGGCGGTCTGTGCCGAATACGTACCGAAACCCATCAGTACTCCGGCTCCGATGCAGGTCAGGGCGTGTTTGCCGGCGGTCTGTAAAGCCGTCGGCTTGGAGTCTGCGGAGTGAAGACTCGCCGCAGGCGCCGCACGTGTAGACGACGCCTTGCACGACCAGTTATTGTGTGTTTAGAGGAAGCAGCCGCCCAGATACTAATCATATATTTGGCTGGTAATCATACTTGCGGACCGAGTGCGGTTATGTGATGTCGGCTTGATCGGGTTCGGGGCAGGCAGGGCCATTGCCTAGTCCGCGATACGCAGCCGAATTGATCCGTATTGGATCAAGGCGGCGACGCTCCGCGTCGCGAGCGATGAGCCTACCCTCATGGGCATAGCAGCCCCGGTTATAGCTACAGGTTCAAGAGCGCATTGGGGCGTCGCGCGAGTTCGGCTTTGCTGCCGCTTGAACTCAGCCCCACAACCTCACGATTTGGTCCTCCCCTGCGCTTGCGAGCAGGTTCCCGTCCGGGCTGAACACCACGGCTTGGAGCCCGCCGGTGTGGCCGGTGAGGGTGCGGACCGGCACTCCGGTGGCCGCTTCCCAGATCCGGACGGTCTTGTCATATCCGGCGCTTGCGAGCAGGTTCCCGTCCCGGCTGAACGCGACGGCCCTGACCTCGCTCCACCCAGGTCGGCCGGTGTGGCCAATGAGGGCGCGGACCAGCGTCCCGGTCGCTGTCTCCCAGATCCGGACGCTTCTGTAATCTCCGGCGCTTGCGAGCAGGGTTCCGTCCGGGCTGAACGCCACTGAGTTCACCGGGTGCTTCTGGCCGGTGAGGGTGCGGACCGGCGTCCCGGTCGCTGTCTCCCAGATCCGGATGGTCTTGTCATCTCCGCCGCTTGCAAGCAGGGTTCCGTCCGGGCTGAACGCCACTGAGTTCACCGCGCGGTTGTGGCCGGTGAGGGTGCGGACCGGCGTCCCGGTCGCTGTCTCCCAGATCCGGATGGTCTGGTCACTTCCGCCGCTTGCAAGCAGGGTTCCGTCCGGGCTGAACGCCACTGAGTTCACCGCGCGGTTGTGGCCGGTGAGGGTGCGGACCGGCGTCCCGGTCGCTGTCTCCCAGATCCGGATGGTCTGGTCATGTCCGCCGCTTGCAAGCAGGTTCCCGTCCGGGCTGAACGCCACTGATTTCACGCCCCACTCGTGGCCGGTGAGGGTGCGGACCGGCGTCCCGGTCGCCATCTTCCAGATCCGGATGGTCTGGTCACCTCCGCCGCTTGCAAGCAGGTTCCCGTCCGGGCTAAACGCCATGGCTGGAATGCCGCCGTTGTACCAGCCCCTGCCAGTATGACCAGATAGCACACTGACCAAGACCGACGGACCTCCAGGCGGTGGCCCATTCAGAGGCTTTCGTCGCAAGGCATCGCCGACATACGTCAGTGACTCGGACCTGGCTGTCACCTGGTCTTCCGTGCCAGCCCGCTCAGTTGGCCCGGTGACTGCCTCGGCCTGCTGCCAGAACGTCTCCCGCATCTGAGATGCCAACTGCGCGATGGCCTTACGGGCCAGCGGGGAGGTGAACGGCTCGAACCGCAGCTCCCGCCAGTCCGCGAACTGCCGGGACGCCAGCACCCTGGCCATCTCATCGGACTCCCGCACCGCCGGGTCATCCATCTCTCGGGCACTGATGTAATACACCGGCAGAATCAGGTCCGACCGGCCCAGCTCCTCCTCCCGCTGTAGGAACCTGGCTACCTCCGCCCGACACGCCGCGCTCCCGAAGAATCCCGGTGTGACGACTACCAGCAGCAGCGTCACTACATCCAGCGTCTCCATGATGCGCCGCTGCCAGTTCTGGCCCCATACGATATCGGCCCGGTCCTGGAAGATCACGAATTCCCGGCCGGTCTGCGCCCGCACTTCAGCAGCCAGCCGCTCCCGGAACGCGCTCAGCTGCCCGTCATCATGCGCATCATTAAACCGTGCATAACTCATAAAAGCCGCAGGCTCACCGGACACCGCCAACCTCCTCCCCGACCCGACAGCAGAAAGACGGTATTCCATTTTCCCGCCATCCGGGGCATAACAAGACCGACAAGCCGAGCAGACCAGCCGGCGGGGTGCGGCGCGAGGCGCGCATAACTTCTAGGGCAGAGCGTCCATATGGCCCTAGGGCTGACCCTAGAATTGCCCGAGGACGGGCAGGACAGCGAGGGTAAATCCAGGGAGTCGCTAGGGTTGCTGCCCGCCGATCCGCAGGTCACAAGCCAAGAATCGCTACCGCCAGCACCAAGGCGACACCCTGACTACGGAAGAGGTCCGCGGTTCAAGTCCACCTAGCCCCCAGCGCCGATTAGACAACCCGCCCAGGCCAGCCCAGATGATGTAGCGACGGACTAGACGACACCCAGCTCACACGGCTAACGTGTGTTTAGAGGAAGCATCCGCCCGGGACCCGGCAGCGGACACCCCCGACACGCTGCCTCCCATTCGGCCGTGGCGAACACCGATTCCAGGTATGCCGCCGACAGCACCGCAATCTTCCGGATCGCCTCTTCAAGAGCGTCGTGGTACCGCTCGGCGTGGGTGCGGGTGTCGTCCGCGCCCGCCGGGGCGGACAGCGCGTCCAGCACGGTGGCGACGGCCGCGGCGCACGTCGGCGTCAGGTCGCCTCGTAGGACCCCGGCGCCCTGCCAGGTCGTCTCCAGCCAGACCGACCGGTCCTCCAGCACCTCGTCCGGATCGCCGCCGTCCTGGCCGGACGCGCCAGGCGGCCAGAAATATTCCTACCGCGAAGGACCGGCGATCTCGCCTGAACGACGTCGCCCATGACGGTGATCCCCTCCGGGAGGGAATGAGGCTGCCGCCGTCCGCCGCCGTGAAGGACTGGGAGAACTGCCTGGCGGTCAGCGCGGCCATGACCGGGAGATTGTATCAGCGGCGTTATAGCGTGCCCCTAACATTAGGAGCCGCGCGTAACATTAGGAGCCGCGCGCTGCCGCGAGTGAGATGATCATGACGCATGTTTTCATAAGCTATGCCCGGCCGGACGAGGACATCGCCCGCGAGCTTGAGCAGGCGCTTTCTCAGGCTGGTTTCAGTGTTTTCCGCGACCAAAACCCCGAGCAAGGCATCGCCGCGGGGACGGATTGGCTCGATGAACTCCACCGGGCCCTTTCCAGGGCCGGGTGCCTGGTGTACCTGTCAAGCGCCGCTTCCGCGGCCTCGGCCTGGTGCCGGGCGGAGCTGCTGAACTCCTACTGGGAGGGAAAGGTCATCATTCCGGTAAAGCTCGACGACACCGATCCCCCGCTCAGCCAGCGCATCCAGGCGGTGAGCCTGGATAAAACGCCAGGCGGCATGGCTTACCTCATTGACCTGCTTAGCCGGCAGTTCCCGTTCGCGGCATCCTCGCTGCGACTGGAGAAGAACACGAATCCGTATCCCGGGCTGCGGTCGTTCGAGGAGAACGAGGCCGAATTGTTCTTCGGGCGCTGGGACCTGGCCGACGAGATCGCCCGCCAGCTCGCAGCGCCGCGAGCATCGCCGGATGAGTTCATGATCGCTATCAGCGGGCCGTCGGGCTGCGGCAAGTCCTCCCTGGTCCGGGCCGGCGTCCTGCCACTGCTGCGGATACGGCACGACGACATCCGGAGCGTCGGCCCGCTCGAGCCCGGCGTTATGACGGGCGAGACCATCGGCGCGGCCGTGCGCCGCGCGTTGCTTGAGTGTCAGCAGGCCGGCCAGGGCGTTAAGGGGCCCACGCGCGTGGTGATGGTGCTTGACCAGGCCGAGCGCCTGTTCGCCGAGGACAGCTGCTACGACCCGCGAGCGCTCGTGCGGGAGCTTGAGGAGCTGGCAGAAAAGGACGCGTGGTTCCGGTGCCTGGTGGTATTCCGTTCGGACATCTTCGCCACAAGCGCGGTAGACGAGGCGTTCGGCCGGTACACGGTGCACGCCATCCGGGTCCCTCTCATGCGGCGGGATGAAATGCGGCAGGCCATCACCGAGCCCGCCACCATGGTCGGGATCACGTTCGAGGACGGCCTGGTTGACCGCATGCTCGACGACGCCGGAGGGGGCCAGGCGCTGCCGTTGCTCGCGTACAACTTGTGGAGCCTGGCCGAGCCTGCGCCTGGTGACCGCCGGATCACCCGGCAGCTTTACGATCGCAGCGGCGGAGTCCGTGCGACCCTGCGCCAGCAGGCCGATGGCGCGCTGGCCCAGTTGACCCGCGACGACATGCAGCCCGCTGAGGTCTTCAAGGCGCTGGTGCGTATGGTGTCCGTGAACCCGGATCACCCGCCCACCGCGAGCCCGGTCAGCGCCGGGACATTGGCTCGCCACGAGGAGCTGGTGCTGGAAACCTTTGTATCCCGCAAGCTGGTAGTCAAGGATTTCGCTGCGAATCAAGCCTTCTATCAGCCCGCACACGAAGAATTGCTGCGCTGGCCCAGACTGTCGGATTACATCGAGCAGCATCGTACGGACCTTCTCGTCCATGACGGGCTGGAGCGCCAGGCGGAGCTGTGGAGCCTGCGACGGCGGGAACGGCTCGACGGGGAGGATCTGGCCTACGCCCGCTATCTTGAACAACAGAAACTGGCGAGCAGCAAGCTCATCGCCTTCATCGAAGTCAGCCGAGTCATCGAGCGACCCAGGGCTATGATACGCGTGCGGCGTCCTTGGGCGCTCTTCTGGGTCTGGATTCTCCTCCTCCTCCTTCCGGAAGTCGATGTTTTCTTTTCGAACCAGGCGGGCTGGGACCCGACCGGGAAGGGCTGGATTCTTCTGCCCCTTTTTCCCGCGGTCGAATCGCTGTTTTACCTTCTCGTGCGGAGGAAGTACCGGTTCTCACGGTACGGGTTTTACCGGCTTGACGGCGGCCGGTGTGGCGTAAGGCGCCATTTGCTGCGCTGGCTGTTCGTTCCCATGGGCTTGGTCATGACCCCCATCACCCGCAGCTTCCGCCAAAGCCGACTCACCTGGGTAGACCGCGTAACCAAGACCGAGCTAGTCATGATAAAGCGAGACGGCTCCCGCCTCTACGCAGCCCAAGCGCCCCCGCTATAGAGCTCGTCGTGTTCCAGATGGCATCGTCAGCCTGCGCATATCCCGGCACAAATTCCGTGGCCCGGGTGCTCACCCGGGGGTATCACTCTTTCTGACACTCTCCCGATCCGGGACGATGTGCCCGGCTGGCACCGGCTGCGTGAGCTTGGCATCATCCGCCCGCTGGCTCCCTCCGCCTACGCCCAGGACATCAAGGCGCTGGCGCAGCAAGAACTCCGCCACCTACTGCGCGGCACGCCCGCTGAGCAGGATCTGCTCGGGCTGCTCACCGCCGCCCGGGGCGGGCTCAGCGGTCCCGACCTGGCCGCCCTGACCGGCGAGTCCCTCTGGAAGGTCGAGGATGTCCTGCGTGGAGTGTCCGGGCGGACTTTCACCCGGCGGGTGAGCCCCGCGGCAAGCCCGCGGATGGCCCCGAGGTATACCTGCTAGGCCATGAGGAACTACAGGTCACCGCCCAGGCATACTTCGGGGGGCAACGGCTGGCCGGCTACCAGGACCGCCTGCACGTCTGGGCAGAGCAATACGGGGACCGTGGGTGGTCCGCCGACACCCCGGAATACCTGTTGTCGGGCTACTTCCAGATGCTGACCGCCACCGGCGACTCCGTCCGGATGGCGGCTTGCGCCACCGACGCCGCCCGGCACGAGCGGATGCTCGACATCACCAGCGGGGATGCCGCCGCGCTGACCGAGGTCGGCGGTCTCGGGGCGCACTTAGCCTGGATTTCCGCGGCTAGCATGGTGGGTCAGAGTCTGGCTTCGAGCACGTCGACTTTATCGAATGACGGGGCCTCAGCGAACAGATGGGCGTACTTTCGCGAGAGCTGGGGACCGCCTGAGGCCAGCAGGGCGTCCCTGTCCTGGGCGTCGGCGAACGCGGCGAAGGCGCCGTAGGTCGTCTCGCTCAGCCGGAAGGCGAACCAGACGGTGGTACTGGGCTGCGCCTCGACGAGCGGCAGGCCCTCCTTGAAGAAGTCGGCCACGTCCTGTTCCAGGCCGGCCTTGACCTCGAATCTGGCGAGGACTCCGACGGTGACCATGAGCGATCCCTTTCAGTGTGTTGCTTCGCGGCGAAACCCGTTTCCGGAAGGTCCACTCGCAAGACGGCTCCTGCGTGCACGCTGACTATGGCCCGGGGAACACCACACCGAGCCGGGCATCAAGATTCTGACCAACGATATGCCCTGAAATGTCTGACTCACCTGCAGTTCTCGCTGGCCAGAAATCACCGAACGAGCCGGAAGAACGACCGGACTTCCGCGGTGAACAGTTCCGGCTGCTCGAACGCGGCGAAGTGACCGCCTCTGGCCGGCTCGTTCCAGTAGCGGATGTCGGTGAAGCGCTTCTCCGCCCATCGCCGGGAAGGCCGCTGCAGTTCCCTCGGGAAGATGGAGCAGCCGACCGGCACGTCTACCGTATCCACCGCGGCCCCGGAGATCCACTCGTTCACCTGCCGGATGCTCTCCCAGTACAGCCGCGCCGAAGAGGCACCGGTGCTGGGAACCCAGTAAAGCATGAGGTTGTCGAGCAGTTCGTCGCGGCTGAGCACGATACTCAGGTCGCCGTCATGGTCAGCCCATGACCAGAATTTCTCGATGATCCAGGCCGCCAGGGCGGCCGGTGAATCGACGAGGCCGTAACCGATCGTCTGCGGCCGGGTGGCGTGCTCGGCGGAGTAGCCCGAATCCCATTCGGCGGAGTGCCGCAGCGAGTCGAGCGCCGCGCGTTCGGCGTCGGTAAGGTCGCCGAGCGTCGCCGGGTCGGGCCCGGCGAGCGGCGGGATGAGGTGGAGGCCGGCGACATGAGCCCTGTCTTGCTGGCCGAGGCTGGCGCTGACGCTCGTGCCCCAATCGCTGCCCACCGCACCGTAGCGCCGGTAGCCGAGCCTCGACATCAACTCGGCCCACGCCCTGGCGATCCGCTCGACCCCCCAGCCGGTCTGGCCCGGCTTTTCGCTGAACCCATAGCCGGGCAGGGATGGACACACGATGTGAAAGGCATCAGCCCCGTCGCGGCCCGGATCCGACAACGGCCCGATCACCTTGCTGAATTCGACGACCGAGCCAGGCCAGCCATGTGTCATGATCAGCGGCAACGCGTCCTGGCGCGGGGAACGGACGTGCCAGAAGACGATGTTCAGCCCGTCGATCAGCGTCTGGAACTGCGGCAGCGCATTCAGCCGCGACTCGGTCGCCCGCCAGTCATAGCCGTCGGCCCAGTAACCGCAAAGGTCCCGCAGGTACGCGAGTGGCACGCCTTGGGACCAGTCGGGAACGAGCTCCGGTTCCGGCCAGCGCGTCCGCTGCAGACGCCGCCGCAGGTCGGTCAGTTCCGCCTCGGGGACGTCGATCAGGAACGGGACTATCTCCTGGTCCATGTGACGACTCTATGGCCCAGTAGCATTCGGGGATGACGATCATCCCCGACACCAAGGACTGGACGTGGGTGCTGCGGAGGCCCTGCCCCGAATGTGGCTTCGACACCCAGGGCTTCCCCCGCGAAGCGGTGCCCGAGATGATCATGACGAACGCCGCGGCCTGGCAGCACCTGCTGACCGGACCCGCTGATACTCGGACCCGCCCGGCGCCTGGCAGGTGGTCGGCGCTTGAGTACGGCTGTCACGTCCGCGACGTGTTCCGGCTGTTCGACGAGCGGCTCGACATGATGCTCACCGCTGACGACCCGGTGTTCCCGAACTGGGACCAGGACGAGACCGCCGTCGCGGATCGCTACCAGGAGCAAGATCCCGCCAAGGTCGCCGCGGAGCTGGGTCAGTCAGCCCAGGTGATCGCGAACCACTTCCAAGGCGTGACCGGCGACCAGTGGCAGCGGACCGGCAACCGCAGTGACGGCGCCAGCTTCACCTTGGAGACCTTCGCCCGCTATTTCATCCACGACCCAGTGCATCACCTCTACGACGTCACCGGGCTTCGCGTCAACCAAAGCCCCTAGGTCCTCGTCAGGATCTCAGCTCCGCGGGGTCAGTCCGAGGTCACCGTGACCGTGCGCAGGCTCGACGTTGATCAGGCTGTGCGCGGCCATGACCAGGTAGTCCCAGAGCTGGGCCTCAAGAGCGCCGTCCAGGGCGAGCTCGTCGAGAGCCGCCCGCATGTGATGCAGCCAGGCGTCCCGCTCGGCCTCCCCGATGGCGAACCTGGCGTGGCGCATCCGCAGCCGCGGATGCCCGCGCAGTTCGTCGTAGGTGCGCGGGCCGCCCCAGTACTGGATGAGGAAAAGCGCCAGGTGCTCCTCGGCCGGGCCGAGATCCTGGGCTGGGTATACCGGCCGCAGCACGGGATCGGTCGCGACACCCTGGTAGAACCGGTGGACCAGTCGGCGGAAGGTCTCCTCCCCGCCCACGGCCTCGTAGAAGCTGGTCGGCTGGCTCATGCTGGAAAGCTTACGGCGTGCCGCGCTTCTCGCCTTCCTCCAACGGCTCGGCGCCTTCCTCGTCCTCCGCGAGTTCCGTGGTGGAATTCGCTGCGGGCAGCGCCCCGGCCCCCGGACCGGCCTCGCCGCCCTGGCCCGACGGCGCCGTGATGACGATCGTGTCCGGGCCGGCCGGCGGCACACCCGCCGCGTCCAGCACCGCTTTGACCCTGGCCCGCAGCTCGCGGGCGACCTCCAGCTGCCGCATGGGAGCGGTCTTGGCCACGATCCGCATCGTCACTTCTTTGCCCGAGAGTTCCTGGGCGCCCCAGACCTCCGGCTTTTCCAGCATGACCTTGTGCCAGCCGCGCTCACGGTACAGGCTGCCCGCGGCCTGCTCCATCAGCCGCCGGATCCGGGCCAGGTCCTCGCCGTAGGGGACCGGGTAGTCGATAACCGCGCGGGACCAGCCCTGCGACTCGTTGCCGACGCTGTCGATGGTGCCGTTCCTGATGTGCCAGACCACGCCGTTGACGTCCCGCACCTGGGTGGTGAGCAGCGTCATCGCTTCCACGGTTCCGGTGGCGACTCCCGCGTTGATCGTGTCCCCGACCCCGTAGTGATCCTCGACCAGCATCAGGATGCCCGCCAGGTAGTCACGGACCAGGTTCTGCGCGCCGAAACCGAGCGCCACGCCCAGCACGGTGGTGCTGGCCAGCAGCGGCGCCAGGTCGAAGCCGAGAATTCCGAGAATGGTCAGCGCCGCGATGCCGAACACCACGGCCGAGATGGCGCTGCGCAGGATCGAGCCGAGGGCCCGGGCCCGCTGCGCCCGGCGCTCCAGGCCGGCCGCGTGCACCGCCACGGCCGCCTTGTGCACGCGGCCGTTAGGAGCCATCCCCAGCGTCGCCGTGGCGGCACGTTCGGCAACTCGGTTGAGCAGCCGGCACAGAACGGTCCTTACCAGCAGCGCAAGGATGATGATGAACAAGATCCGGCCCACCCGGCTGGCCGGGCCGGCCAGGTAGACGTTAACCAGCTGCGCGGTGTTGCTGCTGTGGCTGAGGTCCCAGGCCAGCCGGCAGGCGATCCCCGGGTCGGTACCGCAACTGCCAGTCAGCGTGCCCGGTAGGTCGGCGAGGCCAAAGCTGACGGCATGAAACACAGAAATCCTTCCGACGAGTGCCACCTCACGCGAGGCGAGTGCCACCTCACGCGAGGCTGGCGGGTGCCTCACGCGAGGCTACTGCGCAGCCGCGGCTCGCGTGCCCGCCCTCGGAGAAAGCTCCTTGACCAGCTGGTTTCAGCCCACCGGGGCCAGCAGGGCGCCCAGAAGGCCCGCGTCGCGGAGGGCCGCGAGGTCGGGATCGCGGCCCGCGTTGGCTCGCAGGTCCGGGTTGAGCCCGATGGCCTCGGCGAGGGTCCGGGCCGCCTCGTCCAGCAGGCCGCCCCGGGCCTGGGCACAGGCCAGGCTATATCCGGCCAGGCCGGCCGCCGGGCCGGGCGCGCGCAGGTACCGGGCCGTGGCCAGGCCGTGCGCCTGCATCGCGATCGCCCGTTCGGCCTGGCCGTGGGCCAGGTAGTAATCACCCAGGTGCCCGGTGGCGTGCCAGAAGCCGCGGACGACGATCTGCAGCCAGAGCATGCGCCCGTTCAGCCACGGGTGGCGCGCCGGGTCGAGCAGGTCCTCGTGGGTCAGCGCCCAGGTCCGGTCGATCAGGTCGTCGCTGACCCGGCGGCATTCCGCCCTGACGTCGGCGGAGGCCTGCGCACTGTAGCCGCGGTAGACCGAGGCGGAGGAATGATCGACCTCGCCGTACGAAGCTGGCACCTGGCCTGCCTGAATAGCCACTAGCCGTTCGGCCTGCTGGCCCTTGAACTGGTTGTTGTGTGCCACCAATGGCACGGCGGCCCAGCGGTCCGGACTGCCACGGTCACTGCCGGCCTGGAAGGCCGTCTCCGCGAGCAGGATCAGCTCCTCGGCGGCCGCGAAACTCAGCAAGCCGGCCAGCGCGCCGCGCAAGGCCGCGGTGTCATCGGCCACGCTGCGCAAGGCCGCGGTGTCATGAGCCGAGGTGTCATCGGCCGCGGGCTGAGAACCTGGCATGGTCACCGCTCCTTCCGGGCGGTGAAGATCAGGTTGTGCGCCACATGCAGGGTGATCGCGGCGAAGCCGACGGTCTGCAGCCGGGTGAGAAACGCGGCTGGCTCGACCGGGTTGTAGGTGTCACCCTCGTGGAAGCGATGCAGCCCGTCGCTGGGCAGGCTGTCCGAGCCGAGGAACACCCCGCCCGAGCGAAGTACCCGGAACGCCTCGGCCAGCACCCGGTCTTGCTGGGCGCGCGTGGGCACGTGGTGCAGCATCGTAAAGGTGGCCACCGTGTCGAATGAGGCGTCTGGGTACTCGAGCGCGGCCGCGTCACCGAACACGACGGAAACGTTGCTGCCCGCGTACTTCGCCGCCAGCCGGGTGACCGATTCCTGCTCGTGCTCCACCGTGACCAGCCGGGCGACCCGGGTCCGCAGCCATTCGGTGGCCGCCCCCCAGCCCGGCCCGAGTTCGAGCAGATCCGGGCCGAGGCAGACGCCCGCGATCGCCTGCGGCAAAACCTCATCCTGGATGTGCGCGAACCATTCCGGGCTCGGCATTAGCTTCGCGTGATTGGAGTTCATGGGCTCGACGCTAGGCCCGGGGCGCCTGCGGGCCTAGCGGGTAAGCTGCCATGTTGTGTCGCGAGCCGGACAGCGCCCCGGAGACCAGCGCCCCGAAGTCCAGGAAGGCAGCACGGCCGTGGTGGTAGCGACCTTTCCTATGGCCGCCGGCACCCGGTTCGACTGGCACACCCACGAAGACCATCAGCTGGCCTGGGCCGCGAGCGGGGTGCTCACCGTGCTGACTCAGGACGCGACCTGGGTGCTGCCGCCCACGCGGGCGCTGTGGATACCGGCTGGGCTGCCGCACGAGACCGGCTCCGACGGCCGCGCCACCATGCGCTCGCTGTACATCCGGCCGGAGTTCTGGCCGGCCGGCTGGGCGCCGACCCAGGGGCCCACCCCGGTCGCGGCCAGCCCGTTGCTGGCCGAGCTCATCGGCTACCTGGGCGCCACCCTGGACCCGGACCACCGCGCGCACGCGGAAACGCTGCTCGCGGACCTGCTCACGCCGATGCCGATGACGACCATCCAGGTCAGGCTGCCGACGTCCGGGCCGGCCAGGCAGCTGGCCCAAGCGCTCCGCGCCGACCCCTCCGACCGGCGCACGCTGGAGGCGTGGGGCCGTGAGGTGGCGGCGAGCGAACGGACGCTCGCGCGTGCCTTCGCGGCCGAGACCGGCGTCCCGTTCGGCCGCTGGCGCACGCTGCTCCGGCTACAGGCCGCGCTGCCCATGCTGGCCCGCGGCGAGCCCGTCGGCCTGGTGGCGAGCCGGGTCGGCTACGACACCCCGAGCGCGTTCGTGGCCGCGTTCCGGCGCGAGACCGGCCAGACCCCCGCCGCCTACTTCCGTTCCCGCCGGGACCAGCCCCACGACTTACAGGTGCAGACCGGTGTACCTGGCCGCGAACGCGAGGGTATCGCCCGACAGCAAAGCCGAACGGCTCACCGCGCGTGCCCCGTGCCCCACCTGGCCCTCGGCCCGCAGCAGCACCGGTCGCCCGGAGGAGGTGGCGTGCTGCAGCGCCGCGCACATCTTGTACGCGTGCACCGGGTCCACCCGCGTGTCGTTGGTGAACACGGTGAACAGGACGGCCGGATACGCCGTCCCGGGCACCACGTGATGGTAGGGCGAGTACGACAGCAGCCAGCCGAGCTGCTCGGCATCGGATGCGCTGCCGTACTCGACGTTCCAGGTCTGTCCGAGCCCGAACCGCTCGTAGCGCACCATGTCGAGCAGCGGCGCGGAACAGATCACCGCCGCGTAAAGCGACGGCCGCTGGGTCAGGGCCGCCCCGACCAGCAGGCCGCCGTTCGACCCGCCTGAAATGGCCAGCTGCTCCGGCGTGGTCCAACCATCCCGGATCAGCGTCTCCGCGGCCGCGTGGAAGTCGTCGAATACGTTCTGCTTGCGATCGAGCATCCCGGCCCGGTGCCATTCCTCGCCTTCCTCGCTGCCGCCGCGCAGGTTGGCGATCGCGTACACCCCGCCCGCTGCCACCCAGGCCAGCACGTTCGGCGAGTAGGCGGGCGTGAGGCTGATGTCGAACCCGCCGTACCCGTACAAGATCGCCGGCCGCGGGGTCCGTTCCAGGGCCGGTCCGCTGATCACCAGCATCCGCACCAGGGTGCCGTCCGCCGAGGAGAAGGACACCTGCTGCGCCGTCACCTCCGGGACCTGCGCCTGACCCGGCGGCGTCGCCCAGGTGCTCACCGACCAGTCTCGCGCGTCGAACCGCAGCACCACAGAAGCCGTCGTGTAATCGGTGTACACGAACCATGCCTCGTGGCCGCCCTCGGGCCGCTCGCTGGTCCCGCCCGCGGTGCCCAGACCAGGCAGCGGGACCGTACCGAGCGCCTCACCCGTCGCCAGGTCGTGCACGGTGATCTCGCTGAGCGCATGCCTGGTCCAGTTGGCCAGCAGCACCGGCCGGTCGAGCTCGGCGCCGTCCAGGATCGCATATCCGCGCAGGACCGCTTCCGGATCCTCCCGGACCAGGTCCCGCCAGGTCGCCGGGCCACCAACGTCAACGGGGTCGGCTACCGCGATCCGGCCTCGCGGCGCGCCGGCGTCGGTGAAGATGTACAGCCGACCGTCGCGGCCCACCCGGACCCCGGTCTGCACATCGAGCCCCTCCTGCACCACGCGCAAGTCGGGCCAAGCCGGATCAGACCCGGACAGGTCGGCCAGCCACAGGTCGTTGCGCGGCGCGGTGCCCCGCGACGCGGAGATGGTCAGCCACCTCCCGTCCCGGCTGACCGAGACGGAGTAGTAGTCGGTCTTGTCCCGGCCGGTGCCGAAGATGAGTACGTCGGACTCGGCGGGCGTGCCGAGCCGGTGCAGGTAGACCCGCCGGTGGTACTGGCTTTCCCCGTCAGGCACGGCCGAAGGTGGCAGCCTGCGGGTGTAGTAGAAGGCCTTGCCGCCCGGCAGCCAGGCGACGTTGGAGTAGCGGCAGCGGTCGATGGGCCCGTCGACCAGGGTCCCGGTAGCGACGTCCTTCACCCGCAGCAGGGATTCCTCGTCGCCGCCCTCTGACAGCTGGTAGGCGACCAGCCGTCCCTCCTTGTCCGGCTGCCAGGCGTCCAGTGTGGTCAGCCCGGACGGGTCGATCGCCATCGGGTCGAGGAGGATCTCGACCGGGCCGTCGCCCAGCTGGGTGCACAGCACGGCGTGTTCGGCACCCGGGTCGCGCCTGGTGAAGAAGCGCCGGTCGCCCCGCCAGACGGGAGTCCCCTGGTAGCCGACGCTGAGCAGTTCCCGCACCCGCGCGGCCAGCTCTTCCCGCCCGGCCAGTTCCGAGCGCTGGGCGTCGAACAGGCTCGCCTGCGCGGCCAGCCAGTCGGCCCGCTCGTCGCTGGACTCCAGCCAGCGGTACGGATCGCTGACCTGATGCCCGAGCAGATCCTCGGTCAGGTCCAGCCGGCGCGCCTGCGGATAACTGAACTCCATGCGGGAACTCTACGGTCTCGCTGGAGCTTGTACGCTTAGGTAGTGGCGGATGGGCGTACCAGGGGACACACTAGAAGTATGGAGTCCAGATAGAGGTTCGGCGCCAGCGGGAGGTGCGGTGCGGCGAGTGTTGCTGCTCAACGTGACGTTTGAACCGCTGACCACAGTCGGCCTTCGCCGGGCCGTGTGCCTCGTCCTCGGCGGCAAGGCTGAAGTCGTCCACCACGACGCGGCGGGCGCGGTCCTGCACGCGGCGTCGGTCGCCCTGCAAACGCCGTCGGTGATCAGGCTGAGCCGTTACGTCAGGATCCCGTATCGCAACCGCGTGCCGTTGACCCGGGCCGCCCTGATGCGCCGGGACAATTACAAGTGCGCTTACTGCGGC
>Ga0302179_10001125_pt1 | contig 16503 bp, 20 predicted proteins | sample I_Palsa_E3_1_FD_198788 | JGI IMG/M metagenome (GOLD analysis project Ga0302179, IMG submission 198788) | Peat permafrost microbial communities from Stordalen Mire near Abisko, Sweden - I_Palsa_E3_1 | ecosystem: Environmental > Terrestrial > Soil > Palsa > Peat permafrost | place: Sweden...
CGCCACTCGGCGGGTCCCACGGAACAAAGCGAACGCCATCGAAGCGGACCAGCCCGGACATCGTTCCAATCCAGAGATAGCCATCCGCTGCCTGGGCTAATACTCGCGGGGTGCCCCCGAAGATTCCATCCTGCACGCGCCAAGCGGTGTGCGCGTATTGCGAGATGTGATTGTTTGGGTCGACGGCGCGAGCTGGGTTCGGTGCGAGGAAGGCGAATAAAGCCCAGAGCAAAATCTGCTCCAGGCGCGCCGGATGCTTTTGGTTCCCGAGATTCATTGGGGCCCGTGATTAAATCACACCAACGCAAGTGAATTGGCAGGCCAGTCTTGGACAGTACTCTAATCGTGGAGTCTCTTCCGCGCTGGAGACTCGAATCCTGTTATGGGGATCGATCGCCAAACTGCCACCTGTCGACGACACCCATTACAGCACGTATTCAGACGCCGTGCATATAAAGGCGTTCGATCTGCTTCAGTTTGTTTAGCCGGCGGACGAAGCGCTCCTCCGAGGGCTGAAACCGGGCGTTGAGGAAAGCGATTGTTAGCTCGAAGGCGAGAGCGGAACCAACGATGCGGGATCCCATAACCAGCACATTCATATCGTCGTGTTCAACGCCCTGGTGAGCCGAATACGTATCGTGGCAAATAGCCGCGCGAATCCCGGGCATTTTATTGGCGGTCACACAGACGCCAACGCCGGAGCCGCAGATAAGGATCCCCCGCTCTGCCGCCCCAGTCATGATCGCCTTACCGACGACCGCTGCAAAATCCGGATAGTCCGACGGTTCGCTGTTGTAGGCACCAAGGTCTTGGACCTCGTGGCCGAGGTGTGAAACGCGTTCAACTATTTCCTGTTTCAGGGTGAAACCTGCGTGATCAGACCCGACAACAATTTTCATCGCTGTGTCTTTCTTCAAGGTCTCGCTGCTTGCGAAACTGCAAAGCTGTCCTCCAACATCTGGAAGCGAGTAATCTTGCCAGCCGAAATCTGCAGGATGAGCGCAAACGGTGAGTCGATAATCTTTCCAGTTGTGTTGACCTTTGAGATGAGGTGACCGAAGATGGCCGCACGATCGTCTTTGGCCATGATTCCTTCTACGTCGAAGCGAATGCGCTCAAGCAGCGAACGCGTGCCACGAATAAAGTCCGAAACAGCTGTGCACCCAGTTCGGCGTCCGATCCAGGGTAATGCGCCAATGTCGCCTGGAACTTCGAATTGAACGTCGGCGCTGAAAAGCGCGGCGATCTCATCGGGGTCGACGCCAGCGCCAATGTCAGCTAGAAGTCGCTGCGCGATGCGGACAGCTTGTTCCTGGCTCATACTCTTTCTTCTCACGGAATGTAGGTTGAAAATGTGTAGTCCTGTTCCTTTTGCGGTGTATGGCAGGCGAAACACGCCGTGATAGCATGAGCGGCGTCCGGGACGAGCGGCTTCGACGGGTCACCGCCGCCCCACACCTGGAATCCCCATCCGCCGGTCGCAGGATACCTCTTCGTATCCTTCACCATCACCGCTATCGCCTTCTTGCTGCCTTCGACGTAAGAACCGTCTTTCACCGAGAATTCGTGAACGTCATCCGCGAAGACGGTTCCGTCGGGATAAGGGAGCGGACCACCGTTCTTGAGCGTCTGCAATCCCTTCGCATTCACGTGGATCAGGTGCATGCCACCGAGTTGTCCGAAAATCGGGCTGTCCTTGGTCACGATCATGGAATTCACCTCGAACCAATCCCGTAATCCGGTGGGAAATGCAACGTCGTAGCCCGTTGTCTGCGCCGAAACAGCGCCCAGCAACAGCAAGGTTCCAACGAAGCCGAGAGTTCGTCCATGTTTCTGTTGCATCAGCGCACCTTTGAGCGAGATTGTGAAACGGCCGACATTCTTATCAATCCGTTTGGAGCCGGTGCACGTGCCAGGGGCAAATGCACCGGCCGAGGTCGATCACGCCGCTTTTTCTTTCGTGTTCTGTTTGATGAACGCGAGCAGATCGGCATTGATGGTGTCTGCTTGGGTGGTGGGCATTCCGTGTGGGAACCCTGGATACACCTTGAGCGTCGCACCCTTCACAAGCTTTGCGGACTGCAAGGCCGCCGCTTGGATGGGCACGATTTGATCATCGTCACCATGAAGAATGAGAGTGGGCACGTCAAACTTCTTTAGATCCTCAGTGAAGTCTGTCTCGGAGAAAGCCTTGATGCAGTCGTAGCCCGCTTTCATGCCGCCCATCATCCCTTGGAGCCACCACTTTTCCCGGATGCCTTCCGAAATCTTGGCGCCGGGCCGGTTATAGCCGTAAAACGGCAGGGTGATGTCCTTGTAAAACTGGGGCCGATTCTTAAGATATTCGGCGCGCAGGCCGTCGAACACCTCGATCGGCGCGCCCCCAGGATTCTTGTCCGTCTTCACCATGAGCGGCGGTACGGCGCTGATGAGCACGGCCATGGCGACACGCTTTGAGCCATGACGGCCGATGTAACGAGCAACTTCTCCACCGCCGGTGGAGTGACCGACATGGATCGCGTTTTTGAGGTCGAGCTTGGCAGTGAGGGCCGCAAGATCGTCGGCATACGTGTCCATATCGTTGCCTTCCCAAGTCTGGTCTGAACGGCCATGCCCTCGCCGGTCGGCAGCGATGACGCGGTAGCCATGTTGGCCGAAGAACATCATCTGTCCGTCCCAATCGTCGGCGGTGAGCGGCCAACCGTGACTGAACACTATGGGCTGGCCCTTTCCCCAGTCCTTGTAATAAATCTGCGTCCCATCTTTCGTCGTGATTGTCGGCATGCCATCTTCTCCTTTGATGTGATTTGAGTTAAGGATTTCCATTCTTCTTTCCTAGTCGCGAAAGCTCTTTCCGGAGTCTCTCGTTCTCTTGCTCTAACTCGTGCATTCTCTTTTCTGCAGGGGCAACGGCTTCTTGGATTTCTTCCTCGGTGTACCGCTGGACAATATGTTGTTGGCAATTCCAGTCGAAGGCTTCGATCCGAATTACGTATACTCTCTCGGTAAATGCCGTGTAATCGGGGTTGCGAACCTTCTCGATCCAGTCTCGCGCTTGTTCACCTTCGAAAATCTCGACTCGACCGAGTATCTTGAGACGTAACTGTCTTGGATAGTCGACCATGATGATCGCCACTCGATTGTCGGTCATCAGATTGCCGGTGCTGATGTATTGCTTATTCCCGCGAAAGTCCGCGAAAGCCACAGTTTTTTCGTCGATCACCTTCAGAAAGCCCTTCGGGCCGCCTCGGTGCTGAACGTAAGGCCAACCTGTCGAGCCCAGAGTCGCCATGTAGAAGGTGTCGCGTTCACCGATGAACTCTGACTCCTCCGGGCCCAGTCGAGCGGGCGATGAGCCAGATCCCTCAATGCGTGCATACTGCCGTCGGCTGCCGTACCGCTCTTGCAAGGCCTTAACGGCCGGCGTGAATACCAACGATCCAAAATTGGGGGACATGGGTTCTCGCTTGGGCTTCGGGCCGGTCCAGCACCGGCCCGAATCGCACTCGACTATCTATGCCGCTTTGGATTGCCGCTTGAGGAAGAAAGATTCGATATGACTTGCCACCTCTTCCCCGTGCGTTTCCAGACGCAAAGTGGCCCGTATCCAGCATGTGAATCTCGATGTTCTTCAAATCGCGAGCGTAGGGAGTCGCCCCCTCCGGCGGAAAGACAAAATCGTTCTTGCCCCAGACGACCAACGTGGGCGGTTGATACTCACGGAAGAAAGCCTGGAACTTCGGATACAGAGCGAGATTCGTACCGTAATCCAGCATCAAATCCGCCTGGATCTCCCCATTTCCCGGGCGATCGAGCAGAAACTGGTCGAGAGTCCACGCGTTCGGATCGACCAGCGTCTTGTCCTCCACGCCGTTCTCATATTGCCAGCGCGTCTTCGCCGCGTCGACCATATAAAAGATCTGTTCGCGATTCTCTGGAGTGGCCCAATATTTCTTGATCGGGTCCCAGAATTCACGCAACCCCTCCGCGTAGGCGTTTCCGTTCTGCACGATGAGACCGGTGACACGCTCCGGATGCAACAGCGCGAGGCGATAACCGACCGGGGCCCCGTAGTCGAAGGTGTAAATCGTGTACTTGCTGATGCCGGCTTGTCCGAGTAACTGGTCGACGATGGCGGCAAAGTTGTCGAACGTGTACGGGAACTTCGTGCGATCGGGCATGCTGCTCTGCCCATAACCGGGATAATCGGGCGCAATGAGTCGGAACGAGCCGGCCAGCCGCGGAATGAGATTGCGGAACTGGCTGGACGAGGTGGGAAAGCCGTGGAGAAGCAGGATCACAGGAGCATCCTTCGCACCTGCTTCCCTGTAGAAAATGTCGAGGTCATTGCCGGAATGATGGATACGCGCCGTCTTGTAATGAACGACGCACTTGTCTGTGGAACTGCCGCTTGTCATCTTTGTTTCCTCCGTGGGTTTGTAGTGCTTGCTAACGTTGAACAATGTCGGTCCGCGCTTCAAGCGCTTATGCGTTGGCGCGTTCGCATCACCTCGAATCAGGAGATTTGGGACCAGGTAAGATAAACTTCACCGTCTTGCTGGTGATTACTCGGTGCGTGGGATCGGCCAGCTCAATCAAGACCTTATGTGGGCCAGGTTTCAGACCCACGACGATCAACGTTTCGCCGCTGGCATCGACAAAGTGCCAGCCTGAGTCGTCGACGGTGACGTGAACGTGGCCGATGCGCGGCGACACTTCGAGAGCGCCTTTGCCAAACACCGGGACGACGCGCAAGTTCTCCGTCCTGTACTGAATAAAGACGAGACCTCGCGACAGCGGTTCGGGGAGCGGTGGATCGACAATTAGCTTGGGCGGTCCTTCGTTTTCGATAGCAATCAAAGGTGATGGGCCGCGCACATCCCTGGCGCTCTGCGCTGCCACTGTGGATGTGCATAGCACCACCGCAGCTAGCACAAGGCTGACCCATACATGACTCATGACTTTCCTTCCGATGTGTTTCTTGCGCGACCCCTTACACGGATCCGTTACGGCACTTCTCCTGCCAAAACTCGCGACGCGATAGGACGCTCTGAAAGAGCGGTGAAAATAGCTTGTCATTTCCACGCGAAATCTCGGTTGGCTCGATAGGCCAGCTTGCGGTCCTAACTGCTCTCTTGAGAATTCACGAGGACGCGACACTGACTCCTGTTCAGTCAGGTGTCATTCTCACGACACTTCATCGCGATGGGAGCAATCTCCAGTTCCGCGGATGAGCCGCAGAATCCCTCGATTTCCGGAAAAGAATGATTGGATCTTTCTTTTGGCACCGCTCATGCACAGCATTAAGTAAGGAGCTGCCCATGATCACCCAAGCGCGTACCGAACTTTCACGCCGCCAATTCCTCGTTGCAGGTGGTTTCACGGTTGCCGCGGCCTGTCTTATTCCGCGGGGACTCTTTGCCCAGGCAGACGAACTCGTGCCGGGGGCGATGAGGGAATCCGCCACGGCAAAAATCACGGTCCAATCTCTTCGTCGCAATACCAGCGTTCTTTCAGGCCCCGGTGGAAATATCGCCGTTCTCACCGGACCCGACGGGAAGCTTGTCGTGGACGCTGAAATTGTCACCGCACGTCCGAATGTCTCCGCAGCTCTGGCGAGCATCAACGCGGACCCAATCAAGCAATTGATCAACACTCACTGGCACTTCGATCACACTGGCGGCAATGAGTGGCTAAACGAAGCCGGAGCCAGCATCCTGGCGCAAGAGAACACACGCAAACATCTATTGGTAGACACGCGTGTTGAAGGGTGGCATCACACTTTCCCAGCCGCGCCGGCGGGTGCGATTCCTTCGACCGTCTTCAAAGAGGACTACACTCTGCACGCCAACGGCACCACTTTGACGCTCAAGAAGTACTTGCCCGCTCACACGGACTCTGACATCTACGTGCACTTTACGGAGGCCGACATCATTCATGTCGGCGACACTTTCTGGAACCGCAATTACCCCTTCATCGACTACTCGACCGGGGGAAGCATCGACGGCCAGATACGAGCAGCGGAAGAGAACATCACGAAGGTCACCGAGAAGACGATTGTCATTCCAGGGCACGGGGCTGTGGGCGGCAAGGCCGACCTGGTTCTTTTCCGAGATGTCTTGGTCGAGATGCGCGACAAGGTAGCGTCGCTAAAAAAGCAGGGCAGGTCTCTGGCGGACATTGTCGTGGCCAAGCCCGGCGCTCGCTACGACGCCGAGTGGGGCAATGGTTTCATGACCCCAAGTGCGTTCATTGCCCTGGTGTACCAGGGCGTTTGAGAAAGTTACACTGGGGAAGGGAGACCACAGATGATCAAGATAATCGCCGGAATGATTCTGGGCCTGCTTATCGGTGTCGGCTGCAGGTGGTTCGACATTCCGCTCCCAGGCCCACCGAAACTCGTGGGTGCTTTACTCATTGTTTCAATCACGGTTGGTTACATGGCGACCGACAAGCTGATTGCGTCCAGATTCTCAGCGAAAGGACCCGCTCTCACTCAAGACATGTGCGGCGGGCCAACTGGAGAGGTAAGTTCCAGGCGTGTTTCCTGAGCCAAGTGGATCGGCCATGTTCGAGCAAGTGCTTGATTCTGAACCAGGTGAGACATGAAGACGCACGCGAGTGGATTTGTACTTCTGTTGGTCCTAACTTCAACGGTTCCGATGCCGGCGCGGCAAAGCCCTGCTCAAGGACAGCGGGACGGTGGATCGGCATGGCCGGAACTGGAACAGGGCATGGAAAAGATGCACGCCGGGATGCGGTCTATCACGCCTACCGGCGACAACGATGTTGATTTTGTGAAGCTGATGCTGCCGCACCATCAGGCCGCGATCGATATGGCGAAGACGGAATTGATGTACGGCAAGGATCCGCAAATGCACAGGTTGGCACAGGAGATTATTACCGACCAGCAGTCGGAGACTGAGTTGATGCAGCTTTGGTTGAAGCAGCACCAGCCACGCTCGCAGAAATAAAGCGAAAGGCCGCCAGGTGTGCGAGTCAGGGAAAATAGCATGAGAATCATCCGTTGGTTATCGATCATGTGTTTTGTATCCGGCGCGTTTGCGCAGCAGGCACCCTGGGGCAGAGCAGATATTCCAGTCTCTGGGCATGATCGGGTTTACGCCGCCGACCAGACGTCCAATACGATATCCGTGATCGACCCTTCCAGCAACAAGCTGCTCGGCGTGATCCGGCTCGGCGACCCCGTGCCGGGGGCCTTGAGCCCGCTCTACAAGGGTGAATTGCTCGTGCATGGTCTCGGGTACTCGCCCGATTCCAAGACGCTCGCAGTGGTCTCGGTCGCATCCAATTCGATCACGCTGATTGACACGGCGACCAACGCGATAAGAGGGAAAGTTTACGTGGGACGTTCGCCCCACGAAGCATTCTTCACTCCCGACGGTCGCGAGCTTTGGGTCACGGTGCGCGGCGAGAGCTACGTTTCCGTGATTGACCCGGCGCAGATGAAAGAAACTCGCCGCATCGAGTTGGCAAACGGTCCGGGCATGACCATCTTTGGCACGGACGGCAAGTATGCTTTTGTCTGTTCGAGTTTTGTTCCCGAACTCGCGGTGATCGACGTGGCCTCACATGAGGTCGTCAAACGATTGTCGCAAGTGAGTCCGTTTTGCCCCAACATCGCCGTAAGCCCCGAGAACGACGAGGTGTGGATCACGCTGAAAGACGCGGGCAAGGTGCAGGTGTTCAGCGCCAAGCCACCGTTCGACCAAGAGGCTGTGCTGGAGACTGGCCCAATCACGAACCATGTGAATTTCGTGAACAATGCAAATGGCAAGTTTGCCTATATCACCATCGGCGGAGCGAACGTGGTGAAAGTGTTCCGCAGAGGTGCGACTCCGGAGCTGGTTGCCACAATCCCGGTGGGAAGTCTTCCACACGGCATCTGGCCGTCCGGCGATGGCTCCAGAGTCTATGTTGCGTTGGAGAATGGTGAGCAGGCAGCAGCCATCGATACCCTGACGAATAAAGTAATCGCCAACATTCCAATCGGCCAAACCACACAAGCTTTGGTGTATGTGCCGGGCGCAGTCCCAAATGGCGCCGGCACGGACAACCTTGTGCCCCTTGGGGAGGCTGGCAATACAGCGCGCCTGCACCTGGAGGCGGGAGGCACGGTCCTGCCGGATGCGCAAGCGTCGGTAGCCGTCAACTCGCTTGGTCTCCTGGACCTGGTTCAGATTGCTGCGGCAGGGCTTGCGCCTAAAGCACAATATCGGGTTTACCTTGCTGGGTCCAACCACGCGCCTTTCGGAAAACTCGAAGCCTTGGCAATTCTGAAAACTAATCCTGACGGAGCGGGAATTGTCCAAGCCATCGGTCCGCTGAAAACACTTGCGCCTAGAGACTCTGGTGGCGCCGTAGCGCGGTTCGAAAGATTCCTCATCGTTACCGACACGAAAGACACGTCGCAGGTGGTATTGCGACAGGCCAATGCATCACCAGTTCATTAACAAGGAGAAATCATGACAACGCGACCCCCGCTACCTCCATTTACGCGTGAGACCGCGATTCAGAAAGTACGTCTGGCCGAGGACGGTTGGAATTCCCGCGACGCAGAAAAAGTAGCTCTAGCCTACTCGCTTGATTCGCGCTGGAGAAACCGCTCAGAGTTTGTCAATGGAAGACAAGACATCATCGCCTTTCTCGCTCGCAAGTGGGTCAAAGAGCTCGACTACCGCCTGATCAAGGAACTGTGGGCGTTCACGGATAACCGCATCGCCGTGCGCTTCGCGTACGAATGGCACGACGATTCGGGAAACTGGTATCGCTCGTATGGCAATGAGAATTGGGAGTTCAACGACGATGGCCTGATGCGGCTGCGATTCGCTTGTATCAATGATCTTCCAATCAAGGGATCGGATCGCAAATATCATTGGCCGCTTGGCCGCCGCCCCGATGATCATCCTGGATTGAGCGACCTTGGTCTTTGAGCAGCCAGTCGAAATATCGGCTTCCAGAAGTGTGCCGAGCCGTAACTGCTGTCCGAAGCGACAAATATGTCGCGGAGACCTGCAGGAAAAATTGCCGGTATCGAGTTGTTTGTCTACGGTGGTCTGGCTCAGATTTGAGGACAAAACGCCAAATGAAGGATCGAATTCCATGAAGCACGTCTCCGAACAGATTCCGGGATATTCGTACGGTGCGGCCGAGGTAGCCAAGTCGCCCGTCTCGACACTGGATCTGGAGAAGTTGAAAACCAGCGCGGGATTCACGGACGAAGATCAGCGCTATCTGCAGCTCGCGGGCGAAGTGCTCACGGGCCAGACGAAGCAGATCGTCGATCATTGGCGCAGCGGCATCATCGCCAGCATTCCGAACCTCGCCCGACACTCTCGTTCTCCGGAGGGAACCGCGATCCCCGAGTACCTGGCGAAAAGCAACCTCCGTTTTGAGCAATGGATTCTGGACACTTGCCTACGACCCTACGATCAGGACTGGATCAACTATCAGCAAGAGATTGCGCTGCGACACACGAGCGCAAAAAAGAATCAGGTTGACGGAGTTCAATCAACCCCGTTTGTGCCGCTCCGCGACGTTATGACCTTTGTCGCGGTCATGAATGAGACCATCAAACCGTACCTCGCGGCGAGGGGAAACTCCGCCGAAGAGGTGGCCAAGATGCATCTGGCATGGTGCAAGTCAATTCAGATACAGCTAGCACTTTGGATCGGCCCTTACGGAGACACGAGACAGCCACCAACCGAGTGGTGACTCATCTTTAGATTGAATCTGCCATTGTTTTGTGTCTGCGGTTGGATTGGTTTGCCGTCCAAGAACAGGAAGGGGTTATCTATGACGGTCGCTGCGGGACAGGGGATTATCAGCACGCCGTGCAATTATTCAGTGGACCAGACAGTGGAAAGGCTCAAGGGAATTCTGAAGGCAAAGGGAGTCACCCTGTTTGCTCTAATCGACCATAGCGGGGAAGCGGAAAAAGCGGGGATGAAAATGCCTCCCACCAAGCTGCTAATCTTTGGGAGCCCCAAAGCTGGCACACCTTTGATGCTGGCCGTCCCGAGTATAGCCATCGATCTCCCTCTTAAGATTCTGATCTGGGAAGACATTCACGGTAAGGTCTGGGTCTCTTACAACAGCGCGGCCTATCTACAGACACGGTATGGCTTGCCGCCGGATCTGATGCAGACCATCGCTGTAGTCGAAACGTTGGCGGCGAAGGTCGCCGAATAGGGGCAGGCTGGAACAGCCAACTCTAGTTTAGGCACCGCTTATTGTCCGCAAATAATCTACGAATCAGAAGGAAAAAAACATGGGGAAAAAGCAGACTGACGCGAAAAATACCGACCACATCAACGCCCAACCCCGCCTTCATCAACGTGCACGAGAAATCCAGCCCTATGGAACGGTGAACCACGCCCTGCCACTCGAACTCGAAGAGCCGGTGCGCCTGGAGATGACCGAACAGTTAAACCAACTGCTCGCGGATACGATGACACTTCGCGATCTTTACAAGAAATCCCATTGGCAGGTCGCTGGTCCCACTTTTTATCAACTCCATTTGTTATTCGACAAGCACTACGACGAGCAAGTGGAACTCGTCGACTCTATTGCTGAAAGAATTCAGTTGCTCGGGGGTGTCAGCTTGGCCATGGCCGCAGATGTGGCGGAGACCACACAAATCGAGCGTCCCCCTCGCGGTCGCGAAGAAGTTCCGGTCCAGTTGTCACGATTACTCGATGCGCACCAAATCATTATCGGTGCGACTAGGAAACTGGCGCGCCGGGCGTCCGCCCTTGGGGATGATGGTACAAACGACCTCGTTGTCAGCGAGGTACTGCGCCGAAATGAACTTCAGGTGTGGTTTTTGAGTGAGCACTTGGTTGACGTGCCGTTGGTTAAGGCACAAGAGCCTACTGGAACCACGAGCGCAGCATAGCCGGCGAGGCCGCATTTTAGTCCGATAAGAAATCGGGTAGTCCTAATATGTTCGCGAAAGCGCACCCAAATTCCATGGTCCATTAACAGTCCACGAACTGTTTCCGAGGGTCATTAAAACGTTTCTGTAGCGCCATCCGTGCCGCGTGTTTTCAGTTAGTTACGGTTGAAGATTTCGCTGTCACGGCAGAGGCCGCGGGTTCGAGTCCCGTCGTCCCCGCCATTCTTTTCAAGCACTTGCAACCCTAGCGTCCGGCAAATCAGGGGATGTTAGGGGACGATAAGCGCCTAACGAGAATGGTCCCATCCGAAAGCGGTTCCACACAGCGCGCATTAGATAGGTTTGTCTTCGGCAAAATACCTGTCGGCAAAAAAGCGGCGACCAATTTGTCGGAACGCCTGTCACGCAGGAGGCCGTGGGTTCGAGTCCCGTCGCTCCCGCCAATTCTTCGAATCGGCGCCGCCTTTGTTTGTCAAAACGTCACAGGCCAAATTACTTCGCGTTTTCTGTTAACCACGGCACTCTTAGAAAGGCTTCCCACTAACTACAATCACTCGCCAAAACTCGACTGCCGCTCGGGGCCGGTGAGATCGCCGACAGATCGATTGCCTCAATGCGACTCGTCCGACCTATCAGCACTTGTCTCATTCAAAACATCAATCCCTCGAGTGGCGTAGGTTCCTAGCAGGTTGTGGACGCAAGTGACCGCCAGAGCCTCGTCACCGATGGCAAAGGCCACCCGCTTGGTGGTGCCGCTACGGCAATCGCCACTGGTAAGCACTCCCGGCAAGCTCGTTTCGAGTGCCTCGGGCAGCCGCCGCTCCTTCCAACTTGCTAACTTGGCGACGGCCGGGCCAGTCAACACAAAACCCTTGTCGTCGCGCGCCAACTCGGGCGGCTTGATCGGAGACCGAGCCCTTCACCGCGCGGGCATTGGGCCCGAGGGCGGCCACAGCGGCGTCGAGCTCTGCCTGCCGTCGGCCGAAGATGAAGACGAAGGCGCCTTCCTCGATGAAGCGCTTTGCTGCGGCGCGGCCGATGCCGGTAGCACCACCGGTGATGACTGCAACTTTTCCTTTAAGCTTTCCCATAATCACTCCCTTTGGTCGATTTGTAGAATTCAGTACAGTTGAGTAGAGTTCTTTGGCGGTGGACGAGAACTGCTTGGGAGTCCTAATTTTTTGTCTATTCGTCCAGAAAGAGGGATGAACCGAGCTGTGTTGCACCTTTTCCGTTGAGGGACGTGGGGCTCGAGGGAAAGGAGTGTACGAGTTGTAACGCTGGCATTCTCAGGATTGCTCGATTCGATGGAACCATCCCGCGGTGGAAGTGAACGGCAGGTATATCCGCTTAAGACGAACCTTGTGCTTCGACAATCGACGGCGCTCGCACCCGGTTGCTTGAGAACGGAGCAGCAACCGCAAGCGAGGGAATTGATACGGACTGAAGCCTGCTTCGAAAGCGCTTGAACTATTTTGCCTTTCTACCGAGGAACTGGTCCGCACCAAGTCGCGGAGAAGAGGGAAGAATAAATGGACCTCACACTCGCTCATAGATCTCAATCCACAGTTTATTCTCCGAAAGGTCAGGTCGATATTCTTTCGGCGACAAGAGTATTCGTTCGTCGTTGCTCCCTGATATTCCTGCTTCCACATCAAAGGGCATCACTTCCTATGCGTTCACTTCTTGTTGGCCTCACTCTGATCGCTATGGCGATCGCCGCGCCGAGAATGGCCGCGCAGAAAGTCGAGTTGTCGATTGACGCATCCAAACCCGGAGCGAAGATCGACCGCAATCTTTTCGGGCAGTTCGCCGAGCATCTCGGACACGGCATTTACGATGGGATCTGGGTCGGCTCTGATTCGACCATTCCGAATACGCGCGGCATTCGCAAGGATGTGGTTGCCGCACTGAAAGTGATTCATGTCCCGAACGTACGTTGGCCCGGAGGCTGCTTCGCCGACGGATATCACTGGCATGATGGGATCGGGCCGCAGCGAGTCGTGAGACTGAACCCCGACTGGGGCGGCGTGATCGAGCCGAACACTTTTGGGACGCACGAATTCATGGACTTCATCGGCCAGATCGGGAGCGAGGCTTACGTCTCGGTTAACCTGGGCTCGGGTTCTCCGCAAGAAGCGTCTGATTGGCTGGAGTACATGACCGCCGCGCAGGCGACGACGCTCGAGAAGGAGCGCGCCGCGAACGGGCATCCGGCGCCATACAAGGTTGCATTGCTCGGGCTCGGCAACGAAAGCTGGGACTGTGGCGGCAACATGACGCCCGAGTACTATCTGGACCGGATGAAGAGGTTCAGCCACTTCGTTCGCAACTACAATCCGGCGCAGATGGAGAAAGACCAAATGCTGAAGATTGCCGTCGGTCCGGGCGGCGGGCGAACAGCGCTGGACCGACTGGACTGAAACCGTCATGAAGGCCTACCAGCAACACACTTGGAGCTGGGACATCAACGGCCTTTCCATGCACAGCTACACGGTCGTGAAGTGGCCGCCAGCGTTCAAGTCGGTTGGATTCGGAGAAGACGAGTACGCGCAGATTCTGAAGACCACGCTAGAGATGGATGACCTGATCAAGAAGCACTCGGCCATCATGGACAAGTACGATCCGCAGAAAAAGGTCGCGCTCGTGGTAGATGAATGGGGCGGCTGGTACGCTCCATTGCCTGACACCAATCCCGGGTTCCTGGTGCAGCAAAACAGCTTGCGCGACGCGATACTGGCTGCGCTGAATATCAACATCTTTGCTCGTCACGCCGACCGCGTCCGCGGGGCCAACATCGCCCAGATGATCAACGTGCTGCAGGCAATGATACTGACCGATCACGAGAAGATGGTGCTCACACCGACTTACTACGTTTACAAAATGTACGTGCCCTTCCAGGATTCCACGTTCGTTCCTGTCACGTTTGACGCGGGCAGCTACAAGCACGGCGAATTCAACCTGCCCCGTCTAGATGCTATGGCTGTAAAAAGCAAAGACGGCAAGCTGTGGGTGGAGATCACGAATGTCGATCCCCATCAAGCCGCGGAGGTCGAGTTGACCGTGACTGGGACTAATGCCAAGTCTGCCTCGGGCGAGACACTCACTGCGCCCAAGGTGGACAGCGTAAACACTTTCGAAGCCCCGAACACCGTCGTCCCCAAGCCGATTTCGGCGAGGGCACAAGGCGGCAAGTTGATTCTGCAACTCGAGCCTAAGTCCGTGACCGTGGTCTCGGTCGAGCAATAGCAAACTCTCAGTGGCGCGGTCAGCGAATCACGAGGCTGCGCGGTCGAAGCCGTAAACGTTTACGAGGAGAATCCAATGAAGGGATTTGCAACCAGTATCTTCTTGCTGTACTTACTCTCGAATATTTCTTGGGCGCAGGAGTCCAGTGATTTTCGTCCCGCCGAGACCAACGTCTGGGGAGCGGAATATCCCCGGGTCGACGGCGCTGGAAGAGTGCAGATTCGCGTGAAGGCGCCCGAAGCCACCAAGGTCAAATTGAATTTCTGGAGCGGACCAAAAGTGGATATGGAGAAGCAGCCGGACGGGTTCTGGACAGTCACCACAACTCCGCTCGTTCCCGGCCTGCACTACTACACATTGATCATCGATGGCGCGGAAGTCGCCGATACCAACAGCCATGCGTTTTTTGGTGGAAGCAAGTACGCGAGTGCCGTAGAAATTCCAGAGCCGGGCTCGACCTATTATTCGATTCAAGACGTGCCCCACGGGCAGGTGCGGGAGGTTTGGTACAACTCGAAGGTGACAGGAACCTGGCGCCACGCGCTCGTCTATCTTCCGCCCAAGTATGACGCCGAAGCCAAGGTGCACTATCCCGTGCTCTATCTCCAGCATGGTGGCGGAGAGGATGAGACGGGTTGGATTCGGCAGGGTCGCGCGAACTTCATTCTCGACAATCTGATCGCGACGGGCGGCTGCAAACCCATGATTATCGTCATGGCCTATGGGTACGCCCGTCGGGCTGGCCAAGCTCTGCCGGATTTGACTGGAAAGCCATTCGGTTCTCCCGAAATGTTGAAGGCAATGCAGGACATGGCTTCAGCGTTCGAAGACGATGTGACGCAGGTCCTGATTCCTTTCATTGATTCGACCTTCCGAACAATTTCCGATCGAGACCATCGCGCGATGGCTGGCCTCTCGATGGGCGGTATGCAGACATTCCAGATCACGCTGAATCATCTCGATCTTTTTTCCTACATTGGGGGATTCAGTGGAGCAGGCGGGATGCTCGTGCTTGGAGACCGGAAATTGGATCCCAAGACCGATTACAACGGCGTATTTGCCGATCCAGCCGCGTTTGCCAAGAAGGTGCACCTGCTCTGGCTCGGCGTCGGAACCGTGGAACCCGAGAGAATGCGCGCCGGAATTCAAAGACTACATGCGTCACTCGACGAAGCGAAGATTCAGCACGTGTTCTACGAGTCACCCGGCACAGATCATGAGTGGCAGACCTGGCGCCGCGATCTAAAGGACTTTGCGCCGAGGCTCTTCTAAGAATGTTTTTCGAAGAGATGCTCAGAGATAGCGCAAATTCGCAGATCAGAGTCTCATCTGCGGCATTGCAGGCCGGGAAAAGCGCGTAGTACTCGGCTCCATTGCCAATCGCATTACTGAGAATCGCATCGCCCCGAGTACACGAACATATTCCCGTTCACTCATACTCTTGGAATCCAGCCGCACTGGTGGCCAATCCCGACAAGACTGTGGACTACACCGGGAAGGCAATTTCGGTAAGGGAACCGTGAAGTAGGTTGTCGCTGGGCAGTCCCTAGACGGTAATTATCCGCAGGTAAGGGGGTCTGTTGTTTCCTGCGTGCATCGATGGTACCCGGCTCGGGTCTGCGATAATCGGGGCCGCAGTCGTTGAGAAAGTGAGGACAAGATGCATTCGCAATTGTGGCGGACCATTCTATGGCTTGTGCTCGCGTTGAATACTTGCGCATGGGCTCAGCAAGCGAATTCATGCGTCGGCCTGATGAAGTTCCAGGCTCCAAGTGTCGAGATTTCAAAGGCCGAACCGATTGCAGCTGGAACCACCGAGGCGATTCCCTGGAACCAAAGCCGCATCGGCCCTCTTCCTGCCTATTGCCGGGTCGAGGGCGTGATCAATCGCCGTACAGGAGTTGGCGGCGAGGAGTTTGGCATCAACTTTGCGCTCGCCCTGCCGGAAAATTGGAATGGCGATTTCCTGATGCAAGGTGGGGGCGGCGGAAACGGCGTGGTGATGGCGCCGCTTGGTCTCAATGCTGCAGGAGACACGCCCGCCCTCATGCGCGGGTTCGCAGTGGTTAGTACGGATACCGGTCACAAGAGTCACCATCCTGGATTTGATTTTGATTTCATGAAGGATGAGCAGGCGTATCTGGATTTTGCTTATCTCGCCAATACTGAGGTCGCTACACTCGGAAAACAACTCATTGCGCAGTACTACGGAAAAACGGCGGCCTTTTCTTACTTCTCAGGATGTTCCACCGGCGGCCGCGAAGGCATGATTCTTTCGCAGCGCTATCCCACGGTGTTTAACGGAATCATCTCCGGCGATCCCGCCATGCGCACCG
>Ga0302179_10001130_pt1 | contig 16459 bp, 12 predicted proteins | sample I_Palsa_E3_1_FD_198788 | JGI IMG/M metagenome (GOLD analysis project Ga0302179, IMG submission 198788) | Peat permafrost microbial communities from Stordalen Mire near Abisko, Sweden - I_Palsa_E3_1 | ecosystem: Environmental > Terrestrial > Soil > Palsa > Peat permafrost | place: Sweden...
TCAAACGAATCATCGCCGCCTACGGCCGGAGCCTGCGATGGGTTCTGCAGTACGAGACACCGACGCTGCTGGTGGCAGCCGCTCTATTGTGCCTGACGATCTATCAGTACATTGAGATCCCCAAGGGCTTTTTCCCTACCCAGGACACCGGGACGCTCCAGGGCGTCACCCAGGCGCCCGAATCCATCTCCTTTGCCGCCATGTCGCACAAGCAGCAGCAGCTGAGCGAGGAAATCCTCAAAGATCCAGCAGTCCAGAGCCTCTCCTCCTTCATCGGAGCCGATGGCACCAACACCACCTTGAACAGCGGGCGGATCCAGATCAATCTCAAACCGATTGACCAACGCCATCTCACCGCAACCGAAGTAATTGCTCGCCTGCAAAAGCGTGTTGACCAGGTTCCGGGGATCCACCTCTATCTCCAGCCCATCCAGGACCTCACGGTGGACGATCGTGTCAGCCGGACACAATACCAATACACACTGGAGGATCCCAACGTCGCGGAGTTGAATCTCTGGACGGCAAAAGTGGTGACTGAGCTGCGCAAGCTGCCGCAGATGGCCGACGTCACCACCGATCAGCAAAACAATGGCGTCAGCGTGCATCTCGATATGGATCGGGCCACGGCGTCGCGCCTGAACATTACGCCGGACCAGATCGACTCAACCCTTTATGACGCGTTCGGACAGCGGCAGATCAGCACTCTCTATACGCAATCGAATCAGTACCACGTCATTCTGGAAACGCTGCCCGAGTTTCAGAAGAACGCAGACAAGCTCAAGTCTATTTATATTCAGGGCGCCAGCAGTTCCGGCTCCAGTGGAGCTGCGCAAAGTACTTCCGGCCGTACCTCGGCCGCTTCCAACGGCACCGTCAGCACATTGAATCCTGGGTCCAGCAGCGGCGTGGCGTCCACGACTCCGGCCAGCTCCATTACCAATACGGCTGGAAATCAAACTTCCTCTAGCAGCAGTACGTCGTCGTCCTCCTCGACGAGCAGCAACATCAACCTGGCGTCCTCGACGCCGGCCACGGCGATCACCTCAACTCAATCCTCTTCCAGCAACCAGAACGGCAGCGGCGGGTCGTCCAATTCCTCCTCAAGCTCCTCCTCCTCTAGTTCCAACCCCGTTCCCCTTTCCGCAATTAGCCGCTTCACCACGACTTCATCCCCGTTGACCATCAACCATCAAGGACAATTTCCAGTCGTCACCATTTCGTTCAATGTTGCCCCGGGGCATTCCTTGAGCCAGGCCGTAGACGCGCTCGAAAAAACACAAGACCGGTTGAAGATGCCGGCCAGCGTCCAGGGAGATCTGCAGGGAACGGCCGCGGCGTACCAGTCCATCGGCGGCAATGAAGCCTGGCTGATCTTTGCCGCGCTGGTGGCTGTATACATCGTTCTCGGCATTTTGTATGAGAGCTTCATTCATCCCATCACCATTCTCTCCACCCTGCCCTCGGCGGGTGTGGGCGCCCTGTTGGCGCTGCGTATCTTTCACCAGGACCTGGACGTGATTGCCATCATTGGCATCATCCTGTTAATCGGCATCGTCAAGAAGAACGGCATCATGATCGTGGATTTCGCGCTCGATGCGGAGCGCAATCAGGGTATGAATGCTACGGACGCTATCTTTCAGGCGTCCCTGCTCCGCTTCCGGCCGATCATGATGACTACGCTCTGCGCCCTGTTCGCCGGCCTCCCGCTGGCCTTCGGCTCAGGCATCGGCTCGGAGCTTCGCCGTCCTCTGGGAATTGCCATGGTGGGCGGCCTGCTGGTCAGCCAGGTCCTCACCTTGTACACCACTCCCGTCATCTATGTGTTTTTCGATAGGATTGCGCGACGATTCTCGTGGGGGAGCGCCGCTGTCTTGAACAACCCGAGAACGGCGGAACCTCTGTGAACATATCCGCCTTCTTCATCAAGCGGCCTGTAGCCACCATCCTGATGACGGTGGCGATCATCATTGCGGGCTGCATGGCCTTCGTGAAGCTTCCGGTGGCCTCTTTGCCGCAGGTGGATTTTGCCACCATCACGGTTGCCGCGCAGCTACCTGGCGCGAGCCCTGAGATCATGGCTTCCTCGGTGGCAACTCCGTTGGAGCGCCAGTTCGGGCGTATTGCCGGGGTTACGCAAATGACCTCTTCGAGCACCCTTAGCACCACATCGATTACGCTTCAATTCGACTACAGCCGGGATGTGGATGGCGCAGCGCGCGACGTTCAGGCGGCCATCAATGCCGCCCGAACCTATTTGCCCGCGAATCTGCCTTCGAACCCGACCTACCGTAAAGTGAACTCGTCCGCTTTCCCGCTGATGGTGCTCAATATGACATCTGAGACCCATAGCCAGGGGGAGATGTTTGACACTGCATCCTCGATTGTTCAGCAGAAGATATCGCAGCTTTCGGGTGTCGGCCAGGTGCAGGTTGTCGGAAGCTCCCTTCCAGCAGTGCGCATCGATCTCAATCCGCAACAACTTGGCAGTTACGGCTTAGGTCCGCAGGACGTGGCCCGGGTGCTGTCCGGACAAAACTCCAACCGTCCCAAAGGTCAACTGAGCGACGACTCAGTCACTGCCGACATCACCGCCAACGATCAGATATCCAAAGCCAGAGATTATGCGCCCATAGTGATTGGCACCGATACCAAAAATGGCAGCATTGTGCGTCTGCGGGATGTAGCCCGGGTGTTTGATTCGATACAAACCACTCGTTCGGCCGGTTTTGCCAACGGCAAGCCGAGCGTGGTGCTTCTGGTCTACCGTCTGCCGAATGCAAATGCTATCAACGTAACCGATCGCATCATCAAGGCGCTGCCCGCGCTCAACGCGTCTATCCCTGCTGGTGACAAGCTCGGGATCGCCATTAACACCACCACCACCATTCGAGCTTCGGTCGAAGACGTGGAAATCGCGATGGGGCTGTCGATCCTGCTGGTGGTGGCGGTGGTGTTCGTCTTTCTGCGCAGCCCGCAAGCCACCCTGGTGCCTGGGGTGGCTGTCACCGCCTCGCTGATCGGAACGTTTTCCGGGATGTATCTGCTGGGATACAGCATCAACAATCTCTCGCTCATGGCCCTGACCGTCTCCACCGGCTTCGTGGTCGATGACGCGATTGTGGTAATGGAGAACATTGCCCGCTATATCGAACTCGGGATGTCTCCCTGGGATGCAGCCCTGAAGGGAGCGCAGGAAGTCAGCTTTACCGTGCTCTCGATGAGCCTTTCGCTGGTTGCGGTATTCGTGCCTCTGCTGTTCATGGGCGGCTTGATCGGCCGCTTGTTCCACGAGTTTGCCGTGACCCTCTGCCTATCGATCGCCATCTCGATGTTTGTCTCGCTTACCGTGACACCCATGATGTGTGTCTACCTGCTGCGACCCACTGATCAGGAGGAGCACGGTTATTTCTATCGTCTCAGCGACCGTGGCTTTTCTGCTTTGCTTGAATTCTACCGGCGGAGCCTTATTTGGGCTCTTAGACATCCGCGCCTTGTCATCCTCAGCCTGTTTGCAACCGTCGTTCTCAATGTTGTTCTTTTCATCTACGTTCCCAAGGGGCTGTTTCCCATGCAGGACACAGGCCTCATCTTTGGCGGTCTTCAAGGCTCCCAGGACGCTTCTTTTTCCGCGATGAGGGCTTCCTTGCTCGACACGGAACGGGTCATTAAGGAGGATCCGGCCGTTCTCGCAGTCCAGGGATTTACCGGAGGGGGTGGGGCCAGCAACACCGCTTTCGTCTTTATGTCCCTCAAGCCCCGAGCGCAGCGCCCCGGCGTCACCGCCGGTCAGGTGGTCGATCGACTCCGCCCCAAACTTGCCGCTTTGACCGGCGCTTCGGCCTTTCTGCAGGCTGCGCAGGACATTGGGGTCGGAGGACGACAGAGCAACGCTCAATATCAGTATCAGATCTCGGCCGATTCTGTGGGCGACCTTACAACCTGGGGACCGTTGATCTACAAAGAAATGCTGAAGATGCCGCAGATCAAGGACGTGACCACCGATCAGCAAAACAGCGGCATGCAGATGTTACTGGACTACGACCGGCGAACCGCTGCTCGTTTCGGCGTGACCCCCCAGCTCATCGATCAATCCTTATACGATGAGTTCGGAGAGTCCCAGGTATCGACCATTTACACCTCATTGAATCAGTACTACGTGGTGATGGAGGCTGCGCCCCAGTTCTACCGCGATCCCATCACCCTCAACTCAACCTACGTTCATGCCTCCGGTAAGGGGTCCGTACCGCTGCGTGCTTTCACTAAGGCGCATGCTGCTACGTCGTCGCTGGCTGTGAATCACTCGTCCTTCTTTCCCTCGGTGACCATTTCTTTCAACCTCGCGCACGGCACATCGCTCGGACAAGCGACTGTGCTCATCAACCGGATGCAGCAACGCATCGGAGCACCGCCGACACTCCGCGAGCAATTCGCAGGAACCGCCCAGGCCTTCCTGGCGTCGCTTTCGACCGAGCCGATGCTCATCGTCGCGGCTCTGCTTTCGATCTACATTGTCCTGGGAATCCTGTATGAGAGCTATGTCCATCCCATCACCATTTTGACCACGCTGCCCTCCGCAGGCGTGGGCGCCGTTCTTGCGCTGTTGGTGTTCCACAGTGAATTCGACGTCATTTCTGTCATTGGCATTTTTCTTCTCATTGGCATTGTGAAGAAGAACGCGATCCTGATGATCGACTTCGCGCTCATGGCGGAACGTGAGCAGGGAATGAGCACGGAAGAGTCGATCTTTGAAGCAGCCATGTTGCGCTTCAGGCCAATTCTCATGACCACTCTGGCTGCGTTCTTTGGCGCTTTACCGCTTGCGCTGGGAACAGGGACTGGCTCGGAACTGCGCCGCCCTCTCGGCATCGCCATCTGCGGAGGCCTTATCTTCAGCCAGGTGCTGACTCTTTACACCACACCGGTTATTTACCTCTACTTCGATCGCCTCAGCCATCGATTCAGCCGCCGCCGCGCTCTTCCGTACCCTGGAGCGGCGAGCAACCCAGCAATTTAGGAAGACATGATGAAGCTCGGCAAAACACTCAGCTCCGGAACCAAAACGCCACATCGCAGCAGCACCATCGCCATCGGCGCCTGCCTGTTCCTGCTCCAGGGATGTGTAGTGGGTCCACGATACGTTGCTCCGGTTACGCAGGCGCCACCTGCTTTTAAGGAAGTTGTGCCGCAACCGCAACAATCCTCCGACGGCACCATCTGGACGCCGGCAACTCCGCAGGACGCGACTGTGAGAGGGAACTGGTGGGAGATCTACCAGGAGCCGGAGTTGAATGCTCTGGAAGAGAAGCTCAACATCTCAAACCAGAACATTGCGCAATCCTTTCAAAATTTCATGGCAGCCCGCGCTCAAGTCAGGCAAGCCCGAGCGCAGTACTTCCCGACGGTCTCGGTTGGTCCTTCCTATACAAGGGGGCGCACGTCTGCCAATACGTCTGAGACTTTCCCCGGTGTCAATCTGAACAGTAACGATTTCAGTTTGCCCTTTGACGTTTCCTGGGAGCCCGATGTTTGGGGGCGCATTCGCAATACAGTTCGCCAGTATGCCAATGCAGCCCAGGTAAGCGCCGCCGATCTGGCAAACGAACGATTGACAGAGCAGGCGAACCTCGCCGAGTACTATTTCGAAGTGCGGGGGCAGGATTCGCTCATAGGCCTTTATCAGCAAACTATCGAGGCCTATCAGAAAGACCTCGTGCTCACCCATGTGCGCAGCAAGACCGGCGTGGACACCGAGCAATCGGTGGCGGAGGCACAGTTGAACCTCGACACCGCCATCGCATCCGCTACCAGTCTTCGCATCGCCCGCGCCCAGTATGAGCATGCGATCGCGCTGCTCACCGGGCAGGCCGCGTCGTCATTTTCCATGCCCACACGACAGTTGACCAAAAACGTGCCTGCGATTCCGGTTGGAGTGCCTTCCCAGATCCTTGAACGCCGTCCTGACATTGCCGCGGCGGAACGGACCATGGCGGAGGCCAACGCTCTGATCGGCGTCGAAACGGCAGCCTATTATCCGACCTTCACCATCGGCGGCGACCTCGGTCTCCAGAGCGAGAACATCCGCAATCTGTTTACCTGGCCCAGCAGGTTCTTCTCCGCTGGCCCATCCGCCTCCGAGACATTGTTTGATGGAGGTCTGCGCCGAGGGCTTCTCGCTCAATATAAGGCGCAATACGAGGCCGATGCAGCAGCCTACCGGCAGACTGTTCTCACAGCATTTCAGCAGACTGAAGACTACCTGGCTTCCGTAAGGTGGCTGGGCCAGCAAAGACGAGAGCAGCAGGACAGTATCGGCGCAGCCCAGCGTTATTACGACCTCTCCATCATTCGTTACAAGACCGGCGTGGATACCTACCTGAACGTCTTTACTGCCCAGACGTCTCTGCTAAGCAATCAGCAAACGGCGATCACCCTGCAAGTCCAACAGATGACCAGCAGCGTTCAGCTCATAGAGGCATTGGGTGGCGGATGGGATACCTCACAGCTTCCCTCGGAAAAAGCCGTAGCCCGCAGATAAGGCAATCGCGCTTCCAGAAATGACGCGGACGAATATTGAGTGGGTGGCCCAGGTCTCGATTTTGAGACCTGGGTGTTCCGGTCTAGAACCCATCGCCAGGAGAAACCCAGGTCTCAAAATCGAGACCTGGGACACCCACTCAAAGTCTGGAATTTGCAGTTTGATTTTCGACAGAGAAATCATGGGCCTGCGGCCCACCCAAGGCCACGCAGCACGGTCAGGTATCCTATTCTCGATCCCGGCCGACGTTGCACCCAGCAGGTTCGAGGTGACCATGACAGATTCACTCGACTCGCCGCAATCGCATGCACACGATCAGATGACGGCTCTGGACCTATCCGTGACATCATCCTCTCCTGCCGATCAGGTTGCCGCGGTAGCTGCTCCTGGTTGTATTGGACACTATCAGCTAATTTCGAAACTAGGCGAGGGTGGAATGGGCGCAGTGTGGCTTGCCGAGCAGCATGCGCCCGTGAAGCGCCAGGTGGCGCTCAAATTGATTAGAGCGGCAATACGGAGTGAATCGACCCTGCAGCGGTTCGAACTCGAACGGCAAGCACTTGCGATCATGAATCATCCTGCGATCGCCAGAGTATTCGATGCCGGCACCACCCAGGAAGGGCAGCCATACTTTGTGATGGAGTACGTCCTGGGGGTGCCTATCAGCCTCTACTGCGAACAAAAGGGATTGACCATCCGCGAGCGTCTGCAGTTGCTGATCGAGGTATGCGAAGGAGTGCAGCACGCCCATCAAAAAGCGATCATTCATCGTGACCTTAAACCCTCCAACATCCTGGTAACCGAAATAGACGGTAAGGCACTCCCGCGCATCATCGATTTTGGTATCGCAAAGGCGCTCAGCACCACTCCATCGGCCAAAGAGGAGGAGACCATGTTTACCCAGCCAGGGGGCATGGTCGGAACATTGGGCTACATGAGCCCGGAACAGGCAGACCCGGGTGCGCTCGATGTCGATACGCGTACCGACGTCTATTCTCTTGGTGCTGTCCTCTACGAACTGCTGACGGGCTCGCTCCCGTTTGACGTGAAGCTTTGGAAAACAAAATCACTCTACGAAGTGTTGTACCAGTTACGCGAACAGGATCCGCAGCGCCCCAGCGCTCGGCTGAAAACCGGCCTGCATGGCAGCTCAGGAGGTATGTCTCCGTCACTGAGCTTCGCCACCGCACTGTCGGGAGATCTGGACTGGATCGTAATGAAGGCGATCGACAAAGATCGCGAGCGCCGGTACAGCTCTGCCCTCGAACTTGCTTCTGATCTTACCCGTTACCTCAAGCACGAGCCGGTGACTGCCCGGCCGCCCAGCATGTTGTATCGCGCACAGAAGTTTGTACGCAGGAACAGATTGGCCGTAGCCTTTGCAGGTGTACTGGCGTTGTTGGTAGGGGGGTTCGGAATCAGGTTGACCATCGAGAGAGATCGCGCCAACCGGGAAGCGGAACTGTCAAAGAATGTTACTGACTTCATGACCAATGTCTTTAACATCTCCAACCCAAACGCGGCCAGGGGCAATAGCGTTACCGCCCGCGAACTTCTCGACAAGGCGTCGGCACAAATTGCGGATACGCCCGGTAACGGTTCGCAGGTGCAAGCCAGGATGATGGCAACGATGGGCAAGACCTACATGGGGCTTGGACTGTTTCAACAAGCCGGCCCCCTGCTGGCGCATGCCGCCGCCATCCAAAGCCGGTTGCTCGGAGCTGAAAGTCCAGAGACATTGTGGTCGCAGAGCCAGCTTGGATATGTTTATGAAGGCCTGGGCAAATATGCAGATGGAGAAAGGTTGCTGCGACAAACTCTGGAGTCGCAACAACGGGTTTTGGGCGCGAACAATCCTCAAACCCTGGCGACGGTCGTGATGCTCGCCCGTAACCTGACGGAGCAGGGAAAGTTTGTGGAGGCCGAAGCCCTGATCCGGCGCGCTTTGGCTCAACAGCAGAAAACGCTGGGAGCTGACAGTCAGGAAACCATACGCTCCATGCGCGATCTATCTGAAAACCTACGCGCTCAGGGACGGTATGGCGAAGCCGAAAGCGTCGGACGTGAAACCCTGAAAATTTCCGCGCAACGGTTAGGTCCGGATCATCCCTTGACGATATCTACGCTAAGCAACTTGGCCATGACGCTGCAGGGAGAAAGAAAATACAACGAAGCGGAGACGTTGTTGCGCGAAACCCTGGCGCGGGTGACCCGGGTCTACGGCCCTCAAGCGAAAAACACGCTCGCCACCCTCTCCAACCTGGGCGTGATCCTTCAACAGGAGGGCAAACTCCACGAAGCGGAAACACTCGAGCGGGATGAACTGGCGCGTACCAGTGCAACGATGGGGCCTGAACACCCTGACACGCTCGGTTCCATGGATAACCTGGCGGAGACGCTGGCTATGGAGAAAAAACTACCCGAGTCAGAACAGTTGTTTCGCAAGGAGTTGGCGATTGAAATGCGCACGCTGGGGGCGGATTTTCCAGATACTCTTGCGACGATGGAAAATCTGGCCAGTTCGCTCGCCCACGAGGGCCGCGCGGATGAGTCAATCGCCCTCTACAAAAGGGCTTTAGACAGCGCCTCTCATATGGACCGGCCTAATCAAACGCAGGCGCACGCCGCGTTTGCCGGCGGCTTGAGTATTCTGGGGCGGCCGGAAGAGGCATTCCAGCAGATTCAGGAGGCCGTGAACCTCGGTTTCGCGGATGCTGATCAGTTAGCAAGTGACGACGACTTCAAAGCTCTTCGTTCCGAGCCGCGTTTTGCCGGGCTACTGGCAAGCATTCGTAAGCAGGCGATCGTTCCAAAGGCTTGAACGCATTTCTCACCCGAGGGTCCTGCGGGCCCACCTAAGAAGATGAAAATGGCGCGGACGAATATTGAGTGGGTGGCCCAGGTCTCGATTTTGAGACCTGGGTGTTCCGGTAGGACCGATTTCTCAGGAGAAACCCAGGTCTCAAAAGCGAGACCTGGGCCACCCACTCAAAGTCTGGAGGTTGCAGCTTGATTTTCGACAGAGCTGGTGAGAAATGTGTGGCTAGAGCGCCGGGGGAGAGCAATTTGCGATGAGAAATATCTCGATATTCGCCGTTCTTATCAGCGGTTGCCTCCTACACGCAGCGGCGCAGGCAACGCGAAGCGAAATTGATCCGTTGCTGAAGCAACCGCTCCAGAGCCCGATCCTGGTTGCCGAACAGCTGCGGCACTTCATGCTTAAACGCGTACCCGAACTCCCCAGGCCGAGCAGTCCCGAGGATTGGCAGAAGGAGGCGGAGGGTCTGCGGGCGCATGAGTTATCGGTGATCTACCATGGCTGGCCGCAAGCGTGGGTGGACGCGAAGCCCAAATTTGAAAAGGTGGCGGAGATCGCGCGGCCCGGCTATCGCATAGTGAAACTTCGTTACGAAATCGTCCCTGGCTTTACGTCTACTGCGCTGCTGTATGAGCCCGAGCATATGCACGACAAGATGCCCGCCATTCTGAACGTGAACGGTCATGGCGCAGGTGGAAAGGCCGTAGAGCATAAGCAGAAACGATGCATCCAACAGGCTCGCCTCGGGATCCTGGCGCTCAGCCTGGAGTGGATTGGAATGGGCGAGCTAAGCGGGCCAGGAAACGAGCATAACCAAATCGGGCTGCTCGATTTAGCCGGGTCGAATGGAGTCGGGTTGTTTTACCTGGCAATGCGCCGCGGTCTCGACTATTTGTATGACGACCCACGGGTGGACCGGACGCGCATCGGCATGACCGGTCTCTCGGGCGGCGGCTGGCAGACCATGTTGCTCAGCACTCTGGATACCCGGGTCGGCCCGGCGGTACCTGCGGCGGGCTTTAGCTCGCTGACCACGGCGATCGAACACCCGGAGTACGCGGGGGATGCGGAACAGAATAGTCCGGATATGCGCGCCGTGGCCGACTATGCCCAGTTGATGGCGTTGCGCGCGCCGCGGCCAACCCTGCTGATCTACAACGCGATGGATAACTGCTGCTTTCGCGCGGGCGTGGTCAAGCAGGGTGTCTATTCCGACATCCAGCCCTTCTTTGCGCTGATGGGCAGCCCTGGGAATCTGGAGTGGTACGAGAATGAGAACCCGGGCACCCACAATTACCAGGTCGACAGCCGTGAGGTGTCCTATCGTTTCTTCACACGCGCCTTTCATCTCCCGCCCGGCGGCAAGGAGAACGTCGATTCCGAGGTGCAATCGTTCGCAGATCTTGTGGTTGGCATATCGCCTGACAATCTTACGATCGTCAGCCTGGCACGCCAACTAGGCCAGTCGATTCATCACGATCCTCCGCAGCATGCGGACACGCAATGGGTGGAGAAGGAGCGGAATCAACTGCGCGACGTGGTGCGATTTGCTCCCGTCACGGTAGCCCATGCGTGGCCAGTGAGTGAGACGCACGAAAAAGGTCTGGAGAGCCGCGGCTATCGTTTTGAGTTCAGCAATGGCCTGTCTGCGCCGGGGGTGTTGATAGAGTCTGCGTTGAGGCCGCGCAGCGGAGGCACGACTCTCTTGATCTCCGACTCGGGACGGGCGTCCATGACGGTCGAGGCCGGCAACGATGTAGGCCGTGGGCAGCGCGTCCTCGTCTTAGACCCCTTGCTGTTCGGCGAGAACATTCCCGGCCCGGACGATGACCTTTCGGGCTATGCCCAGATGCTGAGCACGGTTGGAGAGCGGCCTCTTGGGCTTCAGGCGGCGCAAGTGGCCGCGATTGCCCGCTGGCTGCAGGCAGATTCGGTGGATGGCAGCGCAACGCCAGGTTCTCGAATCCTTGCTCCAAGCAGTGCCATAGCGCCGCTACGCGTGGTCACGGATGGCCCTCGAGGGGAGACGGTAGCTCTCGTCTCAGCGGCGATGGTGCCGGAACTTTATTCTTCGATTGAAGTGCGCCACGGGATTCAAACCCTGGGTGATTTGTTCATGCATCCACCCGGCTATCACGAAGCGCCAGAGTTGATGTGCCTCGATCTTTATCGGGACTTCGATTTCAATACCTTGAGCCTCATTGCCGCCCCGGTCAACATTGACCTTTCCGGCAAAGATCCTGAGCCTATCTTCTGGTAGTCATTGCTTTGGAGGAGGGGGAGTCAACCTCTTCAGCCCGTCAGTGCTTGTGCTTTACCAAAAGCATCAGGATACTGATGGGAGCATCGAACAAGTCCGTGATCTCGTAGCAAATAAGAAACACGGCACCGGCGACCAGCCCGGGTTTAAATTCCCAGGCTTTCCCGGCCCACCGCCAGACGAACTTCCGATAAGCCGGAATGATGGCGCCGGCGGCGAAGGCCGCACCCAAAAGTGCTCCGGCCAGCACATCAGTGGGCCAGTGCCAACCTAAGTAAACGCGAGGTCCCATGATACATAGGGCCGTGTAGGTGAGTGCTAGCCAACCCAATCGGCGGGAAGCAAAGAATACCCCGACCGCCAACGCCACAAAGAGGATAGCGTGGTCACTCGGAAATGAACTCCACCCGTAGAGCCTCTCAGTGGACATGCCATAGGGCATTTGGAAATGCAGGGCCGCAGTCCGAAAAGGCCGTTCCCTAAAAGGAAGAACCTTGGCGAGAACCCTCGCAACAACCACTGCGGCGATTGCGAGCGGAACGGCGGCGACGAGTGTGGCTCGGCGCTCCGTGATGTCTTTCTCATGGCGCTTTTCAAAATACGCGGCCCAGCATAGAAACACGATGGGGGCGCCTTTAAGCAGGTTGCGCTGAGCAAGAAGCAACATCACTGTGTCAAACGGCCGCCAGCGGTTGACCAGGCGATTCAGGTGCGATTCGATGCTCATATCGAACGTGTTGATCCATCCGCGATGCGCACCAACCATCGAATGGATGGCCTGCTCAGCCGCGAAAAACAAAGCTAAGAGCAGCAACGCCTGTGTAGCGAGGAAAAAGAACCTTACGCGGCTGGATAGCACACGTGGAGACGAGTCAAGGGTCAAGGTTTTCGACAAAGGGTGGAACCTCCCGCTGTTGCGATCTAGCTGTCCCGGGGGCTCCCAGCATTTATACAGAAATTAATCAATACTGGATAGATAATTCTAAAAGCCTTACGAAATACCGTCTTCACTGCGCATACTCTAGAAGATTAAGTGTAACTGTACGCTTTACACTCCCATCGGCTTCATAGGTTCCGGACGGAGGCAAACGCGGCTACAAATCGGTCGCGGAGGCAAGTGCCACTACAAAGGTTACTGTTCAAAGTGGCCTCTTTACCAATAAATGCCTCTTCGTGAATCCGCCGCCTACCTCGCCCCCGTCATCTTAACTGCGCCCGGCCTCTCTTAAAAGCCTTAAACAATTTTTCCTCGGTACCAGAGGTCAGAAAGGGTGAAACTAAAGTTATCTAATCCCACGCGTAAGGGAACTATTCTCCCCTCTCTCGAATCCTGAACAGGGTCTTTTCGAAACAGCCAAGGGCTCTTTATCCCGTTGTCCGCTGCCCTTGAGCTAGCCGCTTAGCAGGCGAATTGTGAGTGGGTGGCCCAGGCCGCGCTTAGTAGACCCTGGATGTTGCCTCGGCAAAGACGCCGCATGCAAGGAGCTCCTGCTCCGCAAAATACTACTTGACATCGCCGCCATCGCCAAGGGAGTGGATGATGGCGCTCCCGTCCGTTTTGTACATGTCGGCGGCGCAAGCGGAGAGGAGAGCATCGACCTGCCGGGAGCGGGCCTACGCTCTTCCTCCATTGAGTTGATGGGCGGCGGCTACAAAAGCGTGCCCCTGCCCGCCCTGTTTGCAGCAGTTAAAAGCACCTTTGACGCAACGATCCCAGCCAAGCTGCAGATCGCTACAAAAAACGTTCCTCTGGCAGAAGTGGAGCAGCACTGGAACGCGCCGGGAAAGCCGCGGGTCGTCTTCACCATCGGCTGAACCACGGACATTATAGGATCAACGGATGCGAAATTCTTCTTTCGGCGTCATCAGCCTCTCCGCGGAATCAACAGCGAAGAGCTACGACAACCATTCCATTGCTGATGTCAACGATCACGAAGTTCGTATAAGCGTCATGACCGAGGCTTACCATTGGCACTGTCATCCTGATTCTGACGAGGTGTTTCTGGCATTGGAAGGCGGCCTCTTCATTGACTTTGATGATCACACTGTCGAGCTCTTGCCGGGCCATTTGATCACGGTTCATCGAGGCGTTCGTCATCGTACGAGACCAATCGGCGAACGTTCGGTCAATATTACTTTTGAGCGGGCTGGGGCATGCAGCGAGACGCTGACCTTGCCATAGGAACAACCACCGAACCCGTTCTAGCTTGAGAGTTGCCATCGGCAGTCTGCAGGGAGGGCACAGCCTGTAGAGTCTGGGTGGCGGGAACACCCAGGTCTCAAAAGCGAGACCTGGGCCACCCACTTAATATTCCTCCGCTGGCCCAATTGCGCCGGGAGAGTTTCGGGGTGAGAGCGTTGGAATCCCACATCTCAAAAGCGAGATGCCCCGAATTTCCTGTTCGCAGCTCTGGACAGGAAAGCGTGTGCGCCTTTCATCAAGGAAAGGCGCATGAAGTTCAGGGAACCCACGAGACTTCACAGGAAATCGGGGATGTGGGGCACCCCTGTTCTTGGTGGGGTGAGAGGTTCGAGGTGAGAGCGGTGCTTGAAGCGTTGGGATTTGAGAACGCCGCAGCGCGCACTGCATATCCCTCCATTCCTCAGGTTGGAGTTGCTAGTGGATGGGGAGAAACAGCGGAACCCGCCTGAGACTCACCATTTCGCTGACGGGCTCGGCTGAGTTCCGGAGTAGGCCGAGCAGCACGGCTTCTGTACCGGTAGGAACTCCATGAATTCGATCCGTGTGCCATCCGGATCGGTCAGGTCCAGCTGCATCTTTCCGTCCACACCGAGTACCTGCGGATTCTTGTTGGGCGCGGGTTTCCAACCCCGTGCCTCCAGCTTTGCCTGCAGCTGGGCAACGCTGGTGACCCCAGGCGCGAGATGGTTTGCGCTCCCAAGTTGAGCCAGCGAAGGATTAGCGGGAAGGTACAACATGTATTCCACCCAGTCAGTTCCGTTCGGCACCTGCATCATCACCCAATCGACGCGAGTATCCGGATTGCCGCCTTGCCAATACAAGTGAAAGCCAAGTAGGTCCTTATAGAAATGGTCGAGAGCCGCGCGATTACGGACCACGTAGCCGGCGTGGATGATGTGCGAACTCAGACTCTGTGTTGCCGAAGCCGGCTCGACCGGCGGGTGATCGCCGTCCTGGGTGAATCCGACCTGGTTTCCTTCCGGATCACGAACCAGGAAGCTTCGGCTCCCATCGGCCTCCATGGTCAGAGCTTGCGGAACGGCAACGCCACGGGTGCCCAGGTACTTGCGCAGGGCCTCTGCGTCGCTGGTGGCAAAAGCAACGGCGTCCAAACGATCAGCCAATCCTGGAGAAGGGGGAGATCTTAACTCTACATATTGCGAGTGATTCGCATAGAAACGGACACCCGGCGTGGCCAGATTGGAAGGCACCTGATCCCACCCAAGCAACCCTGCGTAAAAGGCTTTCGACTTGGAGATGTCGTCGGCAAAGAGCGTGATATGCGAAATACCAGTGATGGGCGGCCGGGGTGAAGATGCAGGTTGAGCCGTGACCAGGCTCGGAAGAAGGAAAGTCATGGCGAGAACGATGGTCTTGAGCACTCTGAGTAGCTCCATGGATGCTGACTTCCGCGAGCTTATCAAAAAAAGGCGAGTGCCGGGCGGGAGCCCATGTCACTTGCCCCCAGGTGGAACCTGCAATTATTTAGTTGACTTTGTTTTCACGTGTCAGTTATTTATTACATGTGAAACAAAAAGGCTCCCTTTCGAAAGGAGATCAGCTGCTGGCAATGCTGGCCGCGCTTGCCAATCCGCACCGGCTACGAATCATTGCGGCACTTGCCTCTGGCGGACGCAACTACGTGAGTCAGCTGGCGCGGGAACTTGGCATTAGCCGGCCATTGCTGCATCTGCATCTGCAGAAGCTTGAAGATGCGGGACTGGTCATCAGCCAACTCGAGCTGTCGCAGGACGGCAAGGCACTCAACTACTTCGAAGTCCGCAGTTTCGACTTCGAACTCACACCGGCCGCCATCGCCGCGGCGGCAAAATCGCTCACGGCCAAATTCGAACCTTAGAGGACTCCATGCCCATGCAAAACATCGTATTTGCTGCTTTTTTCTTTCCGTGTGCCGCAGCTGTTCTCGTCTTCTTCATGAAATATGTGTCTGCCGTACTGCAGGCGAGAGCGCGCTCCGGCCAGGATGAAGCGTACCGTGAACTCGCGGCCAGGGCCGCGGGCACACAAGCCGAGATGGCAGCGGCGCTCTCATCCTTTGCCACGGTGCTTGCGGAAATCCAATCCCGGCTCGCCGTAGTCGAAAAGATTCTTAAGGAAGTTGAGTAGATAGATCGCTTTCCCGTTACAGGATGCGAGAACAAAAAGAAAAGGAGCCCCAGTGAACGAGGTCTCATTGTTTCGCCTGTATGTCCTGCGCGCCATGTATTTGTTTATCGTGGCCGGTCTCGGCGTCTATCTCTGGCCCGGCGTACTCAATCCTCACAAGCATTGGGAACTGAACGAGGGGATGGCCTCCTGCATGCTCGCCGCCTTTTCGTTGCTCTGCCTACTGGGGCTGCGCTATCCGCTGCAAATGCTGCCCGTCCTCTTGTGGGAAGTGGTCTGGAAGACGCTTTGGCTCATCCTCGTTCCGCTGCCGCAATGGAGGGCGGGCCATATCGACGAGGCGATTAAGCCCTCGATCTTTGCCGTATCCATGGTGGTGATCGTTTATTTAGCCATTCCCTGGCCCTATGTGTTTGCACACTACGTGAAAGCGCGCGGCGATCGTTGGCGACGAATTAGCCACTAGGACGTGGCGACCTGTTCGGCAACCGGCATTTCTCTTCGATCGGCTTGACG
>Ga0302179_10001135_pt1 | contig 16406 bp, 15 predicted proteins | sample I_Palsa_E3_1_FD_198788 | JGI IMG/M metagenome (GOLD analysis project Ga0302179, IMG submission 198788) | Peat permafrost microbial communities from Stordalen Mire near Abisko, Sweden - I_Palsa_E3_1 | ecosystem: Environmental > Terrestrial > Soil > Palsa > Peat permafrost | place: Sweden...
TCAAGAATGATTGGGAAAATGCAATTGCCGGGAGCATCCATACCGCTACGAAGCATGCCGCTACGAAGCATGAGGAAAACGTTCTCCGGCTCATCCTGCCTCCCTGAGTACCGATAACCTATCTGCAGTTGCGCAACTCCGCCAATCAGCGGCACCGACGGCGACGGCTCAAGTATGTTCCGCACTTCAGACTTGGAAGAGCTCGATCCCGTCCGCTTTTCCGAGATTGCGCGAGTACTTCTTGTCTGTTCCATTGTTCCAATGTTCGTGTACGCCAAGGCGGCATCGGATCCCACCGCGTTCCGGGTCATAAAAAGTCTTCGAAGGTGGATGGGGAAAGCGGCTTGAACAAGGAGGGCCGCAGGTAGGTGGCAGCTACAAGAGCCAGGGCGAATTGTCGGCGCGTCATGTCCATTCAGGCTTGCTCCTCTCGCGCAAAATCTTACGGTTCAAGCATGATCCGGAAACTGCTGCAGTCTCTTCATAGACAGTAGGGTCTTGGGTTGGAGACCGGTAGTTGCAGCGGGGGGACCCTGAACTGCCGAGTGAATTGTACCTGACGACGCAAGTAGAATTTTCAACCAGGGATGTCGATGAACGAACTCTCACGTAACGTTTCGGTTGACAATTGTACAAACCGGCAGATCGTCGGCCTTGTCACGGGAATCATGCCGCGCGATGGCGAAGCCACCGGCCGCGGCGCCACTATCGAGAGTGCCCTCGCACCGTCCCTCGTCAGCAAGGACTGGCGCTTTTTTCAACGGAGTTCGCTGGGGGAGCTGGGAGAACGCGTGGGGCATCTGGAATGCACTGGGAATTTCAGTCTACGACAGCTTTCTACCACCGAAGGAATCGCTGCGATCTTGGGTCCAGCCGGCCGGAAAAATCTATGAACTGAGATTAGACAACCTGATCACCGCTCCGGTTTCTGCAGGGACATCGGATCCGCTTGCAGATCTCCGGAAGCTTTACTCCGAACTTTTCACGCAACCTCCAAAGTGGAAAATCGGAGGTGACAGTGCAGAGACGAAAAAACGCACGTCCGCGTATTTTCACGACACTACTTATCCCTCGCAAGGTGTGCTTTCGTTATCCCGGTTGTCCGGTAAATGGAGGAACTGGTCCGGCGGGGTATAATCCGTTCCGTTTTCTAAGCTGCGGAGGAACCTTGCTCCGATCTCGAATGATTCGTCTTTGCATCCTTGTCCTCATGTTATGCGGGAACGGCCAGGCGCAGCGCGAGCCCGTGCTCAAGCAGATTGACCTGCCACATGCTTACTACTATCGCGAGATGTACCTGCCTCAGCTCACTACCGGGCCGAGCGCCGTCGCTTGGTCTCCTGATTCCCGGGCGCTGATTTACTCGATGTCAGGATCGCTGTGGCGGCAGGAGGTGGGGAGCACAATCGCCAGCCAACTGACCGCAGGACCAGGCTATGACTACCAGCCGGATTGGTCGGCGGATGGGTCCTGGGTTATTTTTGTGCGCTACGACCACGATGCCGTGGAGTTGTGGGCGCTCGACCTGCGCGATGGGCGCACGCGACAGCTCACGTCGGGGGGAGCGGTGAATCTCGAACCACGGTTCTCTCCCGACGGAAAACGAATGGCATTTGTTTCGACTTCGTACAAAGGCCACTTTCACATCTTCGTCGGACGATTCGAGGACGGCGAATTAAGTGACGTTCAGCAACTCATTCCTGAGAATGTCAGCCCGCTACCTCGCTACTACTACAGCAACGTGGACCACGAGATCAGCCCGGCGTGGTCGCGTGACGGCTCGGAGATTCTGTTTATTTCGAATCGGGGACACATCCACGGCACCGGCGGTTTCTGGCAGATGAAGGCCCAGCCCGGCGCGGAGGCGCACGAAATCCACTACGAAGAAACAACCTGGAAGGCTCGCCCTGATTTTGCGCCAGACGGCAAGCGCATGGTGTACGCATCGTATTTGGGACAGTCGTGGCATCAGCTTTGGGTCATGCCAGCGGCGGGAGGCGACACATTTCCGATTTCCTATGGCGATTACGACAACATCAATCCGCGGTGGTCGCCGGACGGATCAAGGATCGCGTTCGTCTCGAACCGCGGCGGCAATACTTCCTTGTGGATCCAAGCGATTCCAGGCGGCGCGCAAAGCGAGATTGTCGCTGGCCGGCGAACTTACCTGAAGCCGATGGGAAAATTGCACCTGCGAGTTGCAGACCCCAGCGGGAAGCCGGTGGCGGCGCGAGTTTTCGTTACGGCGGAAGACGGCCGGGCTTATGCACCGGATAACGCCTGGATGGAAGCGGACGACAGCTTTGACCGCAAGGAGGGTCGGTTTGAAGCGCACTACTTTGACACCGAGGGAATCTCTGACATTACGGTTCCATCTGGAAAAGTGCGAGTGGGGATCATGCGCGGCTTCGAATGCCGGTTCGAGGAACGAAGCGTAGAGGTTGTGGCGGGAAAAACTTCGGAAGCCACGGTTTCGCTACGGGCCATCGATTGGCGCGGTTCCGAAACGCGGTGGGTTAGCGGGGACGCTCACGTCCACATGAACTATGCGGGCACGTATCGGAACACCCCGTCGCATCTGATTGAACAGGCCGAGGCCGAGAATTTGTCGATCATTGAGAATCTGGTCGTCAATAAAGAGCAGCGTTTCCCGGATATAGCGTACTTTTCGCCGAAGCTGGATCCGGCCTCCAATGAAGACCACTTGCTGCAGCACGCACAGGAATTTCACACCAGTTACTGGGGACATCTCGGTCTTCTGAACTTGACGCGGAATCTGATCTTGCCGGGATATGCCGGATATCCCAACACCGAGGCAGCCAGTTTGTTCCCGGCGAATGCCAATGTGGCTGATCTGGCACACGAACAGGGAGCACTGGTCGGGTATGTGCATCCGCTGGACAGCGTACCGGATCCGGTGAAAACCGCGCTCACGTTTGAACTGCCCGCCGATGTCGCGCTCGGCAAGGTGAACTACCTCGAGGTTGTCGGCTTTTCCGACCATAAGTCCACGGCCGCGGTCTGGTACAAGCTGCTGAACTGTGGTTTCCGGTTGCCGGCCGCAGCCGGAACAGATTTCATGGGGAACTACGCGTCACTGCGCGGGCCGATCGGGTTGAACCGGGTCTACGCGGAAGCTCCCGCCGGACCATTGAAGCTCGAGCCGTGGCTCGAGTCCATCAAAGCGGGGCGGACTTTCGCGACGAATGGACCTTTGCTGCGCTTTGAGCTCGGACTGAAGACGCCGGGAGGAGAGGTCCATCTCGACAAGACGCAGGAGGTCTCTTTCCGGGCCGCGCTCGGTTCCATTGTGCCGGTGGATCACCTGCAGATCGTCTGCAACGGGAAAGTTGCCCGCGAACTCGAGCTCAGCGCTGATCGCACTACGGCTTATGCCGAAGGCCAGGTGGCAATCGAAGGCAGTGGCTGGTGCGTGCTGCGGGCGTTCAGTGATAAGGCGGAGTTTCCGATTTTAGATCTGTACCCGTATGCGACGACCAGTCCGGTTTATGTGTCTGTGACGGGCTTCCCGCTGCGGAACACCGAGGATGCAGCGTATTTCGTGGCGTGGATGGCGCGGTTGATCTCGTCGGCGCAGAGCAGCTCTGCGTGGAATACTGACGCGGAGAAGCAGGCGGTTCTGGCGAACTTTGAAGAGGCTAAAGAGCAATATGAAAACATTGCGAAGCGAGGACAATAAGAGACCGTCACGTCTTCTGCACCCCCAGGCTGGGCGCGGATTCGCCTATGGAGCCTTCTAAAAGAGCTACTCTTTCATGTCACGCGGAATGTGCGTCCGAACCTCCGAGCTGCATTCCCACTTGATGCGGGCGGCTGCGAATTGCGTTCACACACCCTTACAGGTTCCTCGTACTGCCGGCGAGGTTCGGGGATCTCTTCAGGAACGACTTGAGCCAATGCGCCCGCAGGATTTTCGCAAGGGACAGCTGAGAAACGCTGATTCTCACTCGAGCCACTACACGCCGTCGATTTTGCGCAGGTAGTCACCCCATTTCGAGTCGTAGCCTTCAATGCGGTTTTCGAGCCGCGCGCCTTCATTCCACCAATGCGCTTTGCCTCGCCCCATACTGGCGCCTTTTCGGGTATGCAGGTCGAGCATAAAGTCCTGCACTTCCACCTTGCGCTCGCCGCGAGCCACAACTTCGCTTGTCCAACCGGCAAGTTCCATCGATAGGTTGTCTTTTTGCGCCGTGGCCAGCAGACGAACGGCATGGGCGCAATAGATCCAGCGGTCGCCCCGGTCCGGCATTCGTTGCCGCTGCTGATTCAACGCTTCGATGATTGCCGGCGCGACAGGTAGACCCAAGCCCACATCTTCGGTTGCGATGATTTCCAGACGCCGCCACAACAATTCTTCTGTCTCCGCGCCTGAGCAAAAAAGCTCATAAGCAGCCAGCGCCGCTTCTTCAACCCAACCGCGCCGTATTGATTTCTGCAACACCGAACGCAATTCGTCAATGCCATATCCGTTCACGCTCGTCGTGCGGCTCCAGATGTCTTTGCTCTGGTAGTTCGCTTCATTTTCATTGCTTGGTGACATGATGTTCCTCCCCCGGGTCGATCGCCGATCAGTTGTGATATTTCAAAACCGCTCGCTGCACGAGAGTCGTGAAAAAGTGGAGCGTCAGGGCGATGAAGATTGTTATTGTCGACGCGGCCAGCGCCTGATCCATCGCAAGGTCCGCCGTAGACGTAGCAATCATGAAGCCAAGACCGCCTGTCTGCATAAGAAACTCGGCAATCAGCGCGGAGAGTACGCTCTGCACCGATAGCACTCTCAGCGCCACCGCGAGGCTTGGCACAGCGGAAGGAAGCGCCAGTCGCGCGAACTGGCTCCAGCGACTCGCGCCCTGCACAAAAAAATATTCCCGCGTCATAGGGGGCATTGCCCTCAATCCCGCACTGGCGAACACGAAGCCTGGCAGAAAGCACAAGATGATGACGGTGACGAAGACAGTGCGATCGTCATAGCCGAAAATCCGCGTCAGCACCGGGATCAAGCAGACAACCGGTACCGAGGTCAGAAGAAGCGCCAAAGGTATCGTCAGTCCGGCGATCATTCTCGACATCCACGTTATGATGGCTAACGCGAGCCCACAGATCAAACCTCCGCCCATGCCGAAAAGCGCGACCGCGATTGTGTGCAGAGCTGGCTGAACATATTGCCCCGGATTATGAATCAGTTCGCGCGCTACCGCGAGCGGCGTGACCATGACAATCCGATTCAGTCCACTCTTCCGTACCCACAAATACCATGCGCCCAGTAGCAGTATCACAGCCCAGGTTTGCACAAGAGCTCGAGCCATGAGGCTTTGCGCTCCGGAAGTTTTTGCAACGAAAGTTTGGTCGACGACGCCTTTCATGCGCTGAACCTTCGTGACAGAATTTTTTCAAGGATGGCCGCGGCGAGAAAACCGGTCAGCGACATCGCTGCGGCCATTGTCACCGCCGCCCACATGAGCCGTATCTGAAAGTTTTGCATGGCATTCAGTATGACCAGGCCCAAGCCCTGCGGCGCTCCGAACCATTCGCCGAGAATCGCTCCAATAAAAGAAGCGGAAACAGCCGCCTTCAGCCCGCTGGCGAGATAGGGTAACGCGGACGGCAACTCCAAATAAAGCAGACGCTTCCAGTGGCTGGCGCCAAATGCAGTGATCACGTTGTTTAAGCCGGGCGGAGCAGACAGGCCAGAAGAAGCAGCAACATAAAAAAGGAAGAACACCTGAATCGCAGCGAGCACCGTCGGGGTGCGGCTGCGGCTGAACACCACAATAAGGATTGGCCCAAGCGCGATGGGTGGAATCGCGTTTACCAGCAACGCAAGGCGGTCCAGGCCCGGCTGTAAAGGCGGCAGCAGACGCATGACGATCGCCAGTAGAATTGCCATCGAACTGCCAAAGAGCAGACCTTTTGCGGCTGATAGAAGGGTCGACAAGGCCGACCGCGAGAGCAGTGGAAAACTGTCGGACGAAAATAAAGTTCTCAGCACGTCGCTCACCGCCGGGAGCGACGGTCCGGCAAGACCCGCTTTTCCGGCCCATTGCCACAACCCGAGAAACAATGCCAATCCCAACACCGCGTAGATCGTGTTTATCGTGTGTCGGCTTTGCGCCACTTCCATCGCAATATCCTTGGTGATTCTTTCTACACTTGCAGCCACACCGTGACCTGATCGGTCAAATGATGGAACGCGTCACACCGCAATAGTTCCGGAGTGCGAGGGCGCGGAAATGGAACGTCCACGACCTGAGCGATTGCGCCGGGCTTCTCCATCACGATGGTCCGGTCGGAGAGAAAAAGCGCCTCCTCCACCGAGTGCGTAACCAGCAAGGTCGTGATGGCCCGGTCGCGCCAGATGCGCTCCAATTCAATGTTGAGCCTGCGCCGGGTGACAACGTCGAGGGCTCCGAATGGTTCGTCGAGCAAAAGAACGTCGGGTTCGAGACACAGTGAGCGGGCAATGGCAGTGCGTTGCCTCATCCCGCCGGAAAGCTGACTTGGCCGCGCCCGCTCGAATCCCTTGAGGCCCACCAAATCGATGAGCTCTGATACACGATCGCGAATCACGGGTCGACCTGCGAGTTTAAAAGGCAACGCCAGATTGCTCTCCACGGAAAGCCACGGCAGCAGCGCGGAGTCCTGAAAAGCGATGCCCAGCCGATGGCGGCGAACAAGCTCTTCCGGAACGGCACCATCAATAAGAATGCTGCCGCTCGAAGCCTCCTCCAGACCAGCAACCAGATGGAGAAGAGTACTCTTGCCGCAGCCGGAGGGTCCGACGATGGCTAGAAACGCGCCAGCCGCCACACTGAGGTCGAGGTGCCGAATCGCTTCCACGACCACTCCGCGACGCGGAAAATAGCGCTTACTTAGATCGCGGATTTCGATTCCCGTGCCGCTCATCGATTTGAATTCGTCGCCGTTTCTCGCCATTTATCGCCGTCGTGCGCGCCGCTGCCGGTCAGACGCGAATCACGCGATCGAAACGATCCATGATCTTTCCGTACTGCTTTTTCACACGCTCTCGCATTGGCCCGAGATCCAAGGTGAGAAGTTGACGCTCTTTCATCACGATGCGTCCATCGATGATCACCATCTGAACGTCGCGTCCCACGGTATGTTCGGCCGCTGTAATGACCGGATCGTACATCGGGTACTGATCATAGTCCCCGGTTCCAATCAAAATGATGTCGGCAAGTTTGCCAGGTTCAAGGCTGCCAATCTGCGTTTCCAAACGAGCGGCGCGCGCACCTCCTCGCACCGCCTGGCGGAGCATGTCAACGTAACCCATCGGCGCGGAGCCGTGCAGAGGCGTTCCATCGAGAATCTGTTGGCCGAGCACGGCATAATGCGCAACCTGGAAGAGGTCGAGAGTTCCGCGAGTCGCGGCTCCGTCCGTGCCCAGGCCGACTCGCACGTTGCGGCGAACCAGTTCAAACAAACGCGGCGCGCCGATGATGAAATTATTCATCGCGCAGTGGCAGGAGCTTACATCACGGGCGGCATAAAGATCGATTTCCTTGTGACTCATCAGTACCGAATGAGCGCAGTGCAAGCGGTCATTCAGCACCCCGATGCCATCGAGATATTCCGCCGGTCGCGCACCAAATTGATCGATGGTGTATTCCACCTCATAAGTGCCCTCACATAAGTGCGTGTGGATGTGCGTATTCAGTTTCCGCGCCAGCGCATCCATATCGAGCCGCAGTTTTTCGGAATTCACAATGATCTGGCGCAGCGCCAGCCATGCGTTTACCCGCGGATGTTTTTCCCAGCGTTTAACCAGCGCCTCACTGCGCTGCAAGGCTTCACTTGTCGAAAAGCGAAACCCCGCAGGCAGGCTATCGTCGATGTCCATGGTGGACATGGCAATGCGGCCGCGTATCCCGATCTCATCGGCGGCTCGCCCCATCTCATCGGGACAAGGCCCGCCTGCTTCGAGAAAGCAGGTTGTACCGCAAGCGATCATCGAGGAATAAGCGCTCAATCCGCTGCAGTAAACATCCTCAGGCTCAAGTCCGCTTTCAAAAGGGATGAGATAGCGTTTCCAGATGGGCTCGCGCAGACTTCCCATATTGCCGAGAGAAGCGAGCTTTCCACGCAAGAACTGTTGAGCTGTATGCACATGACAATCGATCAGCCCGGGCATGGCGATCATGCCGCCGGCCTTCAACCTGTCTTTGGCGCGAAAGCGGCTCGCAGCTTCCTTACTCTTGCCAAGCCAAATAATCTTATTACCGGCAATTGCGATGGCCCCGTCTCGCAGAACAGTATTGGCGTCATCGAAAGTTAAAACTTCCGCGCCCGTAATAAGAAGGTCAATATCAAGCGGGTCCCTATCGGCGTTCTTGGCGTGCGATTCCATTGCGTCGTCGTTTCCGGATTGCAAGTGTTTGGAGCTTGAATCCTAATCTTTGATTGAAGACCTGCCTCCGGAACCTACAATGGCAACCCTTTATAGGCTTCAGCGAGGAGGCTCAAATCCATAATCCGCGCCGGATCCGGCAGGTTGGTTCGTCCCGTAGCTCGCGCCACTTCGTACATGGAGCCGCGCAGTTGTTCGTCGTTGACCCAATAAGGCCCCTTCGTGCCGGAGATTTTTTCGAGTTCGAGTTGCAACTCATTCAAACGCGTTTGCTGATGAAGAGAAAATCCGTAATCGCGTCCATATTTCGACACGACAAGTGATGCGGCGTAGCTCGGATCTTTCTTGTTGTCGATGTAGCCCTCCAGCATCGCGTGCAGGAATGCGACGAAGGTTGAACGATCCGCCGCGAGCCGCTTTCGGTCGACCACCAGCAATTGCGACGGAACGCGAAAGCCGAACTGATCCATGCGCGCGACCAGAAAGTCCTTGCCCGGTTTGAGATTCATGTCTTCGAAAATTACGGGTTGATTGGTGACGTAGCAGAAATAGGCATCTCCGGCCCCAGCCAGCAACGCATCCGGCGAAAAGCCAGCAGGAACGTAACGGCGCTCGGGCAGAAGATGATTGATTTTGAAAACAGCATCGAGCACGTCGCGCTCCGCCGGTCCTTGTACGAGGAAGCGCGTCCCCGGCAGATCGGCCGGCTTCACGACCGGACGGCGCGGCAGAGAAATGAGTCCTTCGGGAGTCACCGGAATCATGGACGCGATAATTACAAAATCGTTGCCGTGGCCTACCGCATCGAGCAGCTGTAACCAACTGGTGGCGGCCATGTCGGCCTGGCCTGCCGCCAGAGTTACGAGCGACACCGGAGCGTTTGGTCCTCCCCCGAGATATTTAACCGAGAGCCCCACGTGAGCGAAATGCTGCTTCTCCATGCCAACGAAGATGTCGGCATATTCGCTGTTGGGCACCCACCCAAAAGCAACGGTGAACGTGCGGTTGGAATCCGCAGCTATTAATCGACTGCCAGCCAACGCCGTGATGCCGCAGCTCGCGCTCCAGGCCAGAAAATGTCGTCGGGTAAATAGGGTCATTCGCTGTAGGCTCCAGTCCGGTCTTCAAAACGATTCGAACTCGAATTAAAAAATATAGTCGAACCAAAAAATATAGTGCAGCAAAACTTCGCTGTACCATCCCGTCTTCTGGAGTTCGAACCAATTTGGTGGAAACCTGCCGCCACAGGTCGCCGGGCAGTAATATCGCAGATGTTGTCCTGCCTATCCCATTCAGGTTTGGTATCCTTCAGAGGGAATCCGCAATTGGCTCTTCAAGGCCATTCGGGCTGGGAGAATTATGCCTACTAAAGAGAACAATTTTACCCGCAAGAAGCTTGTAGAAGCGCTGAATGAAGATTTGTCGAGAGAGTATCAGGCGATCATTAGCTACGTAAATTACTCGCAAGTTCTCAAAGGCGCAGCCTACATGAACATTGCGGATGAGCTGACGGTGCACGCCAAGGAAGAGCTCGACCACGCACTCCAACTCTCGAACCACATCGACTATTTGGGAGGTATGCCCTCCGTAACGCCTAAACCGGTACGCACGTCAGAAAAAGCAGAGGAAATGTTGCGATTTGATTTGGACAACGAGCGGGAGACTATCAGGAATTACAGGCGCAGGGTTAAACAAGCGGATGAACTCAACGAGTTCGCGATTGCCGAAAGCCTAAGAGGCATCTTGGTCCAAGAGCAGGATCATTTAATTGCGCTCGCCACCGCACTTGGCATCGATCCGCCCGACCCTGGGATCGCCGATTAGGGTGTATTGGGACTCGCGTCACGATTCGTTCGGACACCGCGATTCCCAGTTTGAAGAGTTCGCCGTCGCTTGTTCCACACAGTGTCGAGCTTTGGTTGCCGCGAATCGGAGTCGCACGTAGTCGGCCACCCAGCACCCATTCGCATCGCGGAGTTGCGGTTCCAAGACCATCCGCACCTCCTGCAGATAGTCGCCGCGAGCTTCGTCGGATAAGTCTTGATAAAAGTTGAGAGCAAAAGTTTCCAACCAACCAACGATGTCGCCAGGCAAGCGAGTTGGACGTGGGATGAGCGCAATGCTATCGACGCGAAATCCTGCCCGTTCCAGCCTGGTCGCGTAGTCGCCAGGTGTGGGGAAATACCACGGAACACGAGCCTCACCGTCAATCCCACGGCGACCCAATGCTTGAACCAGAGCAGTCTGGATCTTGTGAACGCAACCGTGGCCTCCGCATTCAGCAACAAGTCGGCCGCCTGGTTTCAAAGAGCGATACACTCCCGCGAGCATCACATCTGCACGCTTAATCCAGTGCAGCACGGCATTACTAAACACGGCATCGAATTCCTCCTCATACGGCAGGTCTTCGCCGCTGATCGCGGATGCGTTCAAGCCGAGCTCCCTTGCGGCTTCGATTTGCGCAGCACTCGAATCGACCGCAACCACTTCACAACCCATATCCGCTAGCTTTTTCGTCAATACGCCGTCCCCGCAACCAAGATCGAGGATCCTTTCATAGGGCTTAGGTGCGAGCAATTCCACGACTGGCGATCCCAAATCGGATACGAATCTCGCGTTTCGCGCGTAAGACGAGGGGTCCCAAGTTTGTGCTGTGGACATGGCCGCCATGATAGCAGCTAGAAGTTTGATTGCGCGAAACGTCCCACATGGTCACGCGTCTTCGAGCGATCTACGGGTAGGTCCTGGTTCACAGCGATTCAGACCTTACAGTCGCCGCACTACTCTGATCATTGACCGGTGGCGGGGAGGCCATCGGTCATGAAGCAGAAACCAAGTTCCAGAAGGAGGCGCCGTAACACCAAATCCATCCTACGTTTGCCCGACCTAGAACACACCAAGGTCGCGGTGTATTGATCTTGCGAGTGATTACGGCTTCCGAATGGGCGAAGGGCAGGTCATGACTCCGGTCTCTTGCTCGATGCGCCGCAGTGGCCATCCGAGTCGTCCCAGGATAATCACTTGTTGTTTTTTCGCTTCGCTCAAGACGTCGCTCATATCGACAACGACTATCGTGCCTCGCGTCGCGTTCAACGTTCCCGAGCCTCATCCTCGTCGGCTCGTTTTCAGGTGACCTTCATTGGCCGGTTTTGAGTGACCCCAGGCAGGCGATTTTCCGAAGGCAATTTCGCGAAGTCGCTAAGCTCGGAGATTCGGCCCGCGAGCTACTTGCCAGGAGGAGGAATTCGCCAGCGGCGTATTGCCAGTTTCGGGCTGCGTAACAGCTAGTGCGGGAAGTTTACGCGGTGCAGCAAAGCCTGGAACCGGCTTTTCGATCGCAAGGGATCTAACGGTGGCCATACCTTCAAATAAAAAAGCCATGGGTCTTTCTCTTCATAAGCGCGCTCCAGCCAGCTAAGAGCCTGCTCTCGCTCACCGATGCCGAGGTATGCGTTGGCGAATACGCTCGGAAAAACATAATGATGACTAGATAGTTGTTTCAATTCACGGATGATCTTTCTCGCCTCGGTTTCTCTTCCGGCACGCCCGTAGACATCCGCCAGATAGCCGAGTGCAAGTGTTTGCCGCGATCGGCTCCGGTACTTTTCTAGATTGGAAATCGCCTCGGGATACATCCCTTTTTCGGCATACGATAAACCGACCAGTAGCGCCGAATTGCTAGTATTCAAAATCTCGGATTGCGTAATCGCTAAGTCGTACTTTTGTGAGCAAAAAGCAATTAATACCAATGGTTCTCGCCACGCGGCGTTGAGCGGATCCAATTCAATCGCGCGATTGAACTGTAAGACCGCGTCGTCGTCGCGACCCAAAGCCATTAGAAGAGCGCCGTAAACCGCGTGACATTCCGCACAGTTGGGATTCAGCTTCAGCGCGATCTGATACTGATTTTCTGCGCCCGTCCAATTCCACTCATCGTTTAGAAGTACGAGCCCGAGAGCCAGATGCGCCCGAGCCAGCGAAGGGGCGAGTCGCAGCGCCTTTGTGACAGCCGCCCTCGCCTGCGGCATCGTCTCGCGCGCGGAAGGACCTCCTTGTTCTGGATTTCCAAGCCAAAAGTAAGCCATCGACAGCTCTGCGTACGCCGGTGCATAGGTTGGGTCCTTCTCGATGGCCGCCTTGAAATGCCCAATCGCTGTCCCCATATCGTTTTCGGTGTACTTGCTGGCTAGATACAGGCCTCGCAGGTAGTGGTCCAGCGCTTCCGGGTTAACAGGATGGCTGGTGGCGAGGCGGGTCAACTCGTTCGGCATCAGCTGCACTTGGACTTCATCGCTGACGGCGCGCGCGATCTCATCTTGCAAACTGATGGCGTCGCGGATATCGCGGTTGTACTGATTGGCCCAAATTTGGCTCTCGGGGTTGACGTGAAAAAGGCGGACCGTGACCCGCACTTCATCCCCCGAGCGTTCGACGGCGCCCTCAAGGATGGCATCCACATTCAGGTCATGGGCAATCGCCTGCAGGGGTTTCTTGCTGCCCTTATACTGCATAACCGACTGACGAGAAATTACGCGCGCAGTGCTGATATGCCCCAGCTTTGTAATCAGAGCTTCAGTAATTCCATCGGCGAAGTATTCCTGCTCCGGGTCCCCGGATAAATCCGTTAGCGGCAGCACTGCCAGCGCCTGAATCTGCGATTTTGGCGATGGCAAGAGAAAACGGTCGCGCCAGCCGTGGATGGTAAGCCCCACTAAAGCTGCTGTTGTGGTGAGAACCACCACACTCGCAAACGCAAGCACCCTCCAAATCTCCAATTGATGCGCAGGTTTTCCCGCAACGTACGGTTTCTGTTGCGTGAGTGCAATCTCCGGGGTCTGTCCGCCGTTCCCTACCTCCACGAAACCATGCGGCTCTCCCTCGTTGCCTAACCTTTCAGTTGGGTGCAGGATAGCTTCCGCCGGATCCTCCGCAACGTGTTGATCGTTTTCTGGACCTTCGTCTTTGCTAGAGGTGGCCATTAAGTTGTTGGGTTTGAACTCTCGCTCCGTCCACTGCACATCCCCGACAAAGCGATAGCCGCGGCGCGGCACGGTTTCGATCCACTGCGCTTTTTGCGCCGTATCCGATAGGACATCGCGGAGGCGCTGCACCGCGGAATTAAGGCCTTTGTCGAAATCTACAAACGTACCCTCCGACCAAAGCTGGCTGCAAAGTTCCTCGCGTGTCACCAGTTCACCCGGACGTTCGATCAGCACCGTCAAGATGCGGAGAGGCTGTTCGCCTAACTTGATTCGAGTTCCGAACTTCCGGATTTCACCCGAACGCGCGTCCACCTGAAAGGGTCCAAAACGCGCTGTTCCCAATGCTGAAGAAGGAGGGTTCATGTAAACAATCCTGCGTGTGATCTAAGTTTGACGATTACCGCGACGGGGAATGTTTCGAATTTTGAGCGCTTTGCCGTGGCCTGTCAAGACCGTACGAGCCTAAAACCCGCATAATCAACGCCATGAGCTGTGATCTCGAAATGATCCAACGGTGTTGCGCTGGGTATTGCCGGGAGAGTCTTGCGAATGCGATAAGGTCGCGGATCAACTAGATCCGAGGAAAACCCTCCATGAATATTTGCGGATTTGCAAAAAAGCTTCTTCCAGGAGGCGTCATCGCGTTGGCCTTAGCCCCCGCGCTGCTCGCGCAGGCGCCTGCGCCAACCGTTTTCGCCACTGGCTTTAACAATCCACGCGGGCTGAAATTCGGTCCGGACGGTTATCTTTATGTTGCAGAGGGCGGCGCCGGCGGCTCCTCTTCGACCCAAGGTATCTGCCCGCAGGTGCCTACCCCGGTCGGGCCCTACACTGGCGGATATACCGCACGGATTTCGAAGGTGGCACCGGATGGCACTGTAAGCACCGTGGTAGATAATCTTCCGTCTAACCAAACATCCCCCGCAAATGGCACCCTGGTAAGCGGAGTTGCCGACGTCGCGTTCATTGGGCAAACGCTATACGCGATTTTAGCGGGAGCAGGATGCTCTCACGGCCTTGCTGGTACGGACAATGCCGTGCTTCGTGTGAATGCAGATGGCAGCACGACGATGATTGCCGATCTGTCGGTGTTTCAAAAGAGACACCCGGTCCAGAATCCTGAACCTGCTGACTTCGAGCCCGATGGGACCTGGTACAGCATGGTCGTCGCAAATGGAGTCCTCTACGCGATCGAACCGAACCACGGTGAACTCGATTCGATCACGACCAGCGGACGCATCCAGAGAGTCATCGACATCTCCAACATTCAAGGTCACATCATTCCCACGGCCATCGCCTACGACGGAGAGAACTTCCTGGTAGGCAACCTCGATAGGTTTCCTATCACGGGTAACTCGTCGAAGATCATGAAGATCACTCCCACTGGGACCCTCACCACAGTGAACATCGACTTCACCACCGTGGTGGGGTTGGCCTTCGACAGCAAAGGCCGGCTCTACGTGCTGGAGAATACTACCGGGAACTCGTTCCCCACTCCGAACACGGGAAAAGTATTGCGAATCGATGGGAGGCGCACGTATACCGAAATCGCTACCGGATTGTCCTTACCTACCGCCATGACATTCGGTCCGGATGGAAACCTGTATGTCTCAAATCTTGGATTCGGTCCGCCCCCCGTTGGGGCGGGACAGGTGTTGAAAGTGATTGTGCCTGCCGACTGAGATGGAGGGGCAAACCGCGGACGCTCCGTTTCGCTAGCGCGTCCGCGGTTCTTGCCTGGCGGGGGCGCTATCTTTTCATCGAATCGTCTCGCTCTGCAATGCCCCGCAAGGAACGACTAAGAGCTAGTTCAGGCTTTGGTCTGGGCCGGAAGGCGCGTGGACTTACCTGCCGATTCCGTTCGACGTGAATCGGGTTTTCGGATCGAAGGCGTGTCTCCCCGTAGCAGGAACAATCAACGGTCTTCCGTTTCGCAATTCTTTGATGCTTGAGCGAGACGGAACACACTCCATGATGGTGAACATAGATCTTCAGACGGGCGCGAACGCACGAGCGGGCGATCTCGTATCCGTCTCGCTCGAGCCAGACATCGAGGAGCGGATCGTTTCAATGCCGCTGGAACTTGAAGCGGCCCTGACGGAAAATCGACTCGCAGCTGCAGTGTTCGATACGATGACGCACTCCCAGAAGAAGGAGTACGTCGACTGGATATCGACAGCGAAGCAAGCGGCTACCAAAATGAACCGAGTGACGAAAGCTATAGATATGCTCGCTCTAGGAAAGAAACGGGTTTGCTAGATTCTGTCGCGAATTTCGCGGACGACGGGCAACCCAAGGTTATGTTCGCCGACGACTCCTCGGAATGGGGCAAACGTGAAGTCCAACGCCACGAGCGCACTTTATACCGCGGCTTCCAATTCTTGACCCTCTGCTCCCTCCTAACGTGCGGAGCGCAGCGTGGCGAATTCGGCGATGCCGAGAACGACGGCGTAGGTGGCGAAGAGGAAAGCGCCGTAGCGGCCGCCAGATGCTTCCTGAATTCTCGGCATGAACGTTCCCAGGTTGGAGAGCACGACCGCTTCCCCGACCATTCCGGGAATGGCGAGAAGGAGCATGGCGACCGCCCAGTTGGACGGTGCGATGTGACGCCAGCGGAGGATGAGAATGCAGAACGCGGCGGAGATGATGGGAGAAATTGCAAAGCTCACCCAGTATCGTGCCGCTGTCGTCTCTAAAACGCGGTGACCGGCGTACGCGTAGTAGATGGTCCCAAGAATCCAGATGATGAGGCCGAGCAAAAGCATAAGCATGCATTCATGGATCTTCATACGGGCTCCTCACGTGCTAAGATGAACCACGCGGTACGTCGGTATGTACCGCGCCATACATCAAATGTACCACGCGGTACACTACGAGACAAGATGCGCCGTCGCAAAAAGCCGGATTTAGGCGTGCTGCTCGACCGGTGCCTGGCGGCGTTCGTCGAAGCGGGAACCCTCGACTTAAGCCTCGACCTACTGGCGCGCAAAGCCGGGAGCAGCAAGCGCATGCTGATTCATTATTTCGGCGGGCGCGAG
>Ga0302179_10001142_pt1 | contig 16351 bp, 10 predicted proteins | sample I_Palsa_E3_1_FD_198788 | JGI IMG/M metagenome (GOLD analysis project Ga0302179, IMG submission 198788) | Peat permafrost microbial communities from Stordalen Mire near Abisko, Sweden - I_Palsa_E3_1 | ecosystem: Environmental > Terrestrial > Soil > Palsa > Peat permafrost | place: Sweden...
CCGTGGAGAAAGATCCCGACCCTTACCGGCCCGGAGTATATCAGCCTGATCGATGAGGAAACGCAAGCGGGTTTTGGCGCTACGCCCGCGCAGATAGGCCTTCAAAATCTAAGCAATGCCCCTGATACGTATCCTACCACGAACTGGCAGGACCTGATCTTCCGGCATGCCCCGCTGTTCAACTATCAGTTGTCGGTAGCCGGCGGTGATGCCAAGACCAAGATCTATCTTTCCGCCAATTATACCGGTACAGATGGGATCCAGATCGGAACCGATTACAAGCGGTATGGCGCCCGATTGAATATAGATCATACGGTATCGAGCAAATTGAAGATCACGGGTAACCTGGGCGTGAGTCGCAGTATTCAGAACAGGACCGACAATGACAATGATATTTACGGTGTACTGAGCACGGCGGTGTTGATGCCTACTTATTTTAAGCCAATTAACCCCGATGGGACCTATGCCTATGACGCCAACCTGGGCATCATCGAAAATCCCATCGCCTCGGCCAAACTGCGATTCAACCAGGCAAAGACCAATACTGTCATCGGAGACGTTGCCGCCGAGTATTTCTTCCTGCCTTCCCTTTCGCTCCGGATCCAGGGCAGCGCGGATTATGTCGGATTCAATGAATTCCAGTTCTTACCCAGCAATACCCTCGAAGGCGCGACTGGTCCAAACGGGATTGGCCGCCAGGGGTATTCGACGGATCTCAACCTCCTGAATGAAAACGTCCTCACCTGGAAACAGAGCTTTGGAGATCACAATATCATGGCCACGGCTGTGGCTTCTTACCAAACCGATAATTTCCAGTCGATCTTTGGGCAGGGGAATAATTTCCCGGGCAACGGGATACAGGAACTATCAGCTGCTTCAACACCGACGACGCTGACCTCTACCTCTAACAATTTAGGCCAGATCGGCTACCTTCTCCGGCTGAACTATGACTATAAAGGAAGGTACCTGCTGAGCGCCAGCGTGAGAAGAGACGGATCATCGGCCCTGGGTTCGAATTTCCAGTACGGCACGTTCCCGGCCGTCTCTGCCGGCTGGCGGATTTCGGATGAGGACTGGTTTAAGAATGTCCAGAAGGTCAGCAATCTGAAATTGAGGGGCAGCTATGGTAAACTGGGTAATACCAATGGGCTCAATCCTTATGCCTCCAAGGCCCTGGTCAGTCCAGGCAGCAACTATGTCATCAACGGGACCAGCAATGTACCCGGGCTGGCACCCAACCAGATCGGCAATGACTCGCTGAAATGGGAATCGCTCAAGCAGGCGGACGTCGGTTTGGAGCTCGGCTTGTTCAAGGAAAGGCTGCAATTCACGGTCGACTATTATAATAAGGTCACCGATGACCTGCTGCTGGCGCGGCCGCTGGTGGGCAGTTCGGGTTTTACGGCCGTAAACCAGAATATCGGGGAAATTTCGAACACCGGCTGGGAGTTTTCGGTAACGGCCACTGAGTTTGCCACAAAGGATTTCGTGTGGTCGACCAGCTTCAATATTTCCTTTAACAAGAATATCGTCAAGAAGATCTCCGGCTCACCCTTCCCGTCCGGCTTCGCCAGTTGGACGCAGGCGGGATATCCGATCGGCAGCTTCTATGGCTATAAGGCTATGGGGCTCTTCAACAACCAGTCCGAGATCGACAAGGCGCCTACTCAGACGGTGGGTACGAATCCCGGCAACGCCACATCGCCGGGGGATATCCAGTTCGCCGACCTCAATCACGATGGCGTCATCAATTCCAGCGATCAGACGATACTTGGCAATGCCAATCCGAAATATTACGGCGGCCTGACCAATACGTTCTCCTACAAAGGGTTCAGCTTTACTGTCTTTTTCCAATTCAACGAGGGCAATAAGATCTTCAATGAGAACCGGGTGTTTGCAGAGGGCATGAACAGCCTGTTTGGTCAATATGCGACTACGCTCAAGCGGTGGGAGCCCACGGATACGAATACGAATGTACCCAGGGCGGTCTTTGGTGATCCTAACGGCAATGCAGGACTCAATTCCACGCGGTTCCTGGAAGACGGTTCTTTCATCAGGCTGAAGAATATCATCCTGGCTTATAATCTGCCGAGGGACCTGGTGTCAAAGGCTCACCTGAGTTCGGTGAAATTCTTTATCCAGGCCCAGAACCTGAAAACCTGGACCAAGTATTCCGGCTTCGATCCTGAAGTAAGCACGTTTACGAGCTCGAATCCTGCTAACAATGTGTCGCCGGGTACGGACTTCCTGACTTATCCGCAGGCGAAAAGCTTCACCTTCGGACTCGATTTGGGTTTCTAAAAGATACCAGGGATAACTTATTAAATAAAATATTATCAAATATGAAAAAGCTATTTTTAATGTTTCTGCTGGGATCGGTTATCGTGTCAGGATGCAACAAGATCCTGGACCAGAGTCCGACCAGCGCGCTGGATGCGCCGACGGCGTTCACTACGGGACCGGCGATCAGCGCAGGTATCCTGGGCATCTATAATACGTTTCAAAATGCCGCTTATTACGGAACGGACTATACCTTGCTTTGTGACCTGGAGGCGGACAACCTGGATCATACCGGAAGCTACCCCACTTACGAGCAGGTGAAGAACAGGGCGATCACCCCGGATAATACCAATACTACGGGCATCTGGAACCAGATCTATGCGGGTATCAACCGGTGCAATACGATCATTGCCGCGGCGCCGACCATTACGACCGGCGGCTTCGATTCCGTGGGGCCTATCGCGGAGGCGAAGTTTCTTCGGGCCTTCTTTTATTTCGACCTGATGCGGTATTTTGGCGGCACGCCTTCGGGCTATTCCGACCCTAACGGTCAGGGTGTGCCGATCGTGCTGGCGCCTACTTTTACGGCAGCGCAGGCCGCGCCGCATGCGCGGTCTTCAGCGGGGGCTGTTTTTGCTCAGATCTTAAGCGATCTGGGTGATGCGGTCGCCAATATCCCGAGCAGCAATAACTTCGGGCAGGCCAATACGAATGCGGCGATCGCCCTTAGGGCCAGGGTCGAGCTATATATCGGTCAATACGATGCCGCTGCTGCCGATGCTGAAACGCTCATCGGCCAGCTCGGTACGGCAAATGCCACGGGAGGATTGGATCCCAGCTATTCGGATCTTTATGTGTCGAAGAATGTCCAACCGGAAAGCATATTCGAATTACAGTTCAGCTCTACCAATCAGAACGGGCTGTTCTTCTACTATTATGGCAGGGATGAAGTCGCTACCGATGCGAGCCTGCAGGCCGCATACGATCCTGCCGACACCCGGCTGCCGGTGAACTATTTTAAATTCGACGGTACCATCGGGACTTCAAAATATGACCAAGCCGACGGATCGAACGATATCACGCTGATCCGGCTGGCGGAGGTGTACCTGACCGATGCCGAAGCGGTCCTGCGCGGCAGCAACCCGAATACTGCTGCGGCAACGATCGATCTCAATATCGTAAGGGCCAGGGCCGGAGTGGCGCCCACGGCCGCCGTGTCAGTTTCGGATCTGGAAACGGCCATCTTACTGGAAAACAGGCTGGAGTTCCCGCATGAGTGCCATCGGTGGTTCGACTTGCGGAGGCTGGGACTGGTTGTCTCCACCTTCAGCCTGGCGGATTCTACGAAAGTGCTATGGCCGATCCCGCAGAACGAGGTATTGACCAGCGGAAATGTGATCACGCAGAATCCCGGCTATTAAGCGTGTCAGATCTTTTTATAAAAGAGGCCGCCCCGAATCGGGCGGCCTCTTTATTATGGGGAGTGTCTTTAATAGGGGGGATGGACATTGCTGCCCGGTTGCCGCCGTTCATCTTTAGAAAGGAAGATCGTCGATGGGTTCGGTGATCTCGCCGGCGGAAGGGACGCGGGAATTCGCCTGTGGGGCGTAGCCCTGGGAAGGAGCATCGGAATAGCCGCCGCCGCTGCCGCCGCCTTCATTGCCCCTGCTGCCCAATAGCTGGACGCTGAGGACGCGGAGGGTGAGCGAGACGCCCGTAGTCCCGTCGTTCTTTGGGTAAGTCCTTACTTCGGGGGTGCCTTCTGCGTATACCTGGGTGCCTTTTTTCAGATAGGGCGCCACGCCGGTGCGATCGGTCCAGTATGCGCATTCCACCCAAATCGTCTTATCCTTCTGGTTGCCCTGTGCGTCGCGGAATTTCTCGGTATGCGCCACGTTGAAGTTGATGACGTTCTTTCCATTCACCGTATTGGTGACACAATCCTTGCCCAGGTTGCCGATTACTTGAAGCTTTATCATAATGGTAATTTTTGCTTAGCTGGCAATTTACGTTATTTCCGTGGGGCGGTTTGGAGAAGTTTTCCTCCTTTTTTGCCCAAGATCGGGGGGGCGGTCGGGCTTGTGCCGGTGTTGGGCGATCGGGGATTTTGGTGTAAATTTGCGGTTTGTAAATTTTTTATATATGAGTCGTAAGGGAAAGGTGCTGGTGGCTATGAGCGGCGGTATCGACAGTACTATTACTGCGTTGATGCTGCATGACCAGGGCTATGAGGTCGTGGGCATCACGATGAAGACCTGGGATTATGCGAGTGCGGGCGCTTCGAAGAAGGAAACGGGTTGTTGCAACCTGGATAGCTTTAACGACGCCCGGATGGCGGCGGTACAGCATGGATTTCCGCATTTCGTGCTGGATATCCGCGAGGAGTTTGGGGACTTTGTGATCGAGAATTTTGTCGATGAATACCTGGCGGGCCGGACGCCGAATCCTTGTGTGCTGTGCAATACGCATATCAAATGGCGGGCGTTGCTGAAGCGGGCGGATGCGTTGGACTGCGCCTTCATCGCCACGGGTCATTATGGCAAGGTGCGTCATGGAGAAAATGGCCGGTATAGCATCGCCAAAGGGGTTGATGAGACCAAGGACCAGAGCTATGTGCTTTGGGGTTTGCAGCAGGATCTGCTGGCCAGGACTTTATTGCCGCTCGGCCCCTATCGCAAGACCGAGATCCGGCAGCTGGCGTTGGATTATGGCTATCCGGAGCTGGCTAAAAAGAGTGAGAGCTATGAGATCTGTTTTGTACCGGACAATGATTACCGGGGATTTTTGAAACGCCGGGTGGACGGGTTGGAACAGCGGGTCGATGGCGGCAATTTTGTGGACAAGGAGGGGAACATCCTTGGGAGGCATAAGGGGTATCCTTTTTATACGATCGGGCAGCGAAAGGGGCTGGACGTGACGTTTGGCAAGCCGGTCTATGTGACGGCTATCCGGCCGGAGACCAATACGGTTGTGTTGGGTGATGAAGGGGACCTGGATCAGCAGGAGATGACGGTAGCGAAGATCAACTGGATGAAATATGAGGGGATTACGCCGGGGATGGAGGCGATAACGAAGATCCGGTACAAGGATTCCGGGACGCTGAGCAATCTCTATCCGGTTGGGGATACAGGGGTGGCGGTGCGGTTTTATGAAAAGGCGAAGAGCATCGCCCCGGGTCAGAGTGCGGTCTTTTATGAGGGTGATGAAGTGATTGGCGGGGGAATTATCCAGCGGGGCGGGGGGAATCCGGGTGCGGCGGATTATCCGGGGGGACGGCAGGGATTGTAGCCGGCAATAAATAAGGGGGCGGAGCGTTAGTCTTAGATGAAAAATCGCCTTGGTTACTTCATCGTTCTTGCCCTCGTGGCGGCCACACCAAGCTGTAAGAAAAAAATTTCCTATCCGGCAAACCCGCTGACCAATTATTTTATTGGCTTACAGGTCGGGAAGTATATTACCTATCGGATGGACAGTCTCAATTTTTATTATTACGGGCAATTGGATACGGTCACGAGTTATCTGGCCAAGGATTCCGTGGAGAAACAAACGGTGGACAATACGGGTGCGACCGTTTGGCTGGTCACGCGTTATCTGAGCGATACGACCGGTGACTTCTGGTCCCCTACCCTGACGTATACGGTAACCCCTTCCCTATCGACGATCGATGTGACGGAGAACAATCTCCGGTATATCAAGCTGGCTTTCCCGATGGATCTTGGGTTTAGCTGGACGGGTAACACTTATCTGCCGTATGCGCCTTACCAGGATTTTTTTTCTTACAGTGATTATAATAACCTGAGTTTGGCGGGTTGGAACTATGTTTATCAGCAGGTCAACCAGCCTTTTACGGTTACCAATGGTACGAGTTATGACAGCACCCACACTATTTTACAGATTGCGGATTCTACGAATGTGCCGATCACGAATACCAATGTGTTTGCCTCCAGTACCTATTGGAGCGAGACGTACGCCAAGCATATCGGTCTTATCTATCGTCATACCGAGATGTGGGAGTATCAGCCTCCTACCCCGGATGGAAGTCAGTCTGGTTATAAGATCGGGTTTGAGCTGACGATGTCGATCGTAGATCATAATTAGGGGGCGCGGCGGGGCGCTTGGCGCTTGGCGCGGCGGTGGGCGCTTGGCGCGGTGGGTTTAAAAGTGGCGAATTCGCCGTAATTAGACGGGGGCACCGAAGCGGGCTGCGAAAAGGGAGTCAGCGCGTTGATCGTATCCTTTTATATTCTCCATGCGGTCTTGCTCAAGACCAAAATTTTCCCGCAGGAAGGCGGCGATCTCTTCATTTTCCTTTTTAAAGACGGAGCAGGTGCTATAGACCAGGCAGGAGCCGGGGGTCAGATTGGCGGCGATATGGCCGAGGATCTTTTTTTGTATGGCCTGGTAATGGAGGATTTTGTTGGGATTGAAGAAAAAGAGTTCTTCGGGGGTGCGGCTCCAGGTGCCGCTGCCGGTGCAGGGGGCGTCGGCGAGGATGAGGTCGAAGTGTTGGGGGCGGGAGTATTGGGGGTTGGGGTGTTGGGGGCGGGGGTTGGGTGGCAGGACTTGGGGGCGGGCGTTGGGTGGCAGGGCTTGGGGGCGGGCGTTGGGTGGCAGGGCTTGGGTGAGGTCGGCGACAAAGGCGTGGTATTTTTTTATCCCGGCCTGTTGGAAGCGGCGCCGGAGGTTGTGGAGGATGGATTCCCGGATATCGGAGACGGTGATGTCCATTTGCGGGTAGAGGTCGTGGGCGAGGATGGATTTTCCGCCGCTGGCGGCGCAGGCGTCCCAGAAGGTCGTGGGGGTTGCCGGGGCGGTGGGGGCGGTGGGGGCGGTGGCGACGGTGGGAGTGGCGGGAGTAGATGGCAGGAAGAAGGAGGCCAGGCGTTGGGAGCTATAGTCCTGGATGACGATTTCGTGGTCGGGGGTGAAATAGTCTTCGACTTTGAAACCGTTTGGGAGGCGGAGGGTGAAAGGGGGGATGAATTCGTAGGGGGAGGCGGGGTGTTCGGCGGGTGGAGTGGCGAGTTTTTGCCGGACGGATTGTTCGTGGCCCGGGCGGATACGGAGGAAGAGGTCGGGTTGGCGGAGGAAGGATAGGCAAAAGGCGTGGTGGTCGATGCCGGTAGAGAGCTCGTCCGGCCAGGGGAAGATGTCGGTGACGCGGAAGCAGGCGCCTTCGGGTTGTAGCTGAAAGAAGACGATCTTTTCAGCGTGCGGGGCGGTGGCTTTTTCGGCCCAGGCGGGCTTGAAGTAAACCAGCAGCTCACCCGGCTGGTCGTTGCAGAGAAAGAGGCCGGCGAGAAGGCGGTCTTTCAGGGGCAGCGCCTTCACCGCATGCCCCAGGCGATAAAAGCCATAGACCAGGGTGCCCAGCGTTTTGCGGTCGCGGGAGCCCATTTGTTTATTCAGCCGGAAATAGTCTTTGAGCCAGACATGCAGGGGCAAGTCACCTTTATAGGCCTCTACGATCTCGATGGCGTAGCGGAGCTGGTTGTCGAAGATCATGAGTTGGTGTCGGGGTTAGGGTGTTCGGCTTCGGCGAGTTTTTCGCGGATGCGGGCGAGGGCAGTTTCAGCAAGGGGCAGATGTGAATGATCGTACAGGAGGAAATTATTGTATGCACGAGTCAAAAAATCAAGCGATTGCGAGTATTCACCTCTTTTGGTGTACACGCTGTCTATTGGGTAATAGGTATGTCCTAATTCATAATCATTGCCCGACCTTTGCTTCCATACCAAGGCTTGTTCATAATTCTCGAGCGCTTTATCCCAATTTTGCTGTTGTTCATATATAATCCCAATAAGTTGAAAATGACGCCCCATACGGTATTCATTTCCGGTTTTTTGATCCCATTCCAGCGCCAGCCGGAAATTCTCCAGCGCTTCCACCCACTTTCCCTGATCCTGATATAGCATACCCAGTTGATGAAAAGTGCCGCCCAAAGAATATCCGTCATTTGTTGCCTTGTAGGCCTCCAAAGCTGCTACATAATTTGTTAAAGCATCATCCCATTGATGCAAACCTTGATAGACCATTCCTATCATGTAGTAGATGTTCCTTATATCACTATTTTCCCGGTTTTTTTCAACTTCCAGGGCCTTTAGAAAATATTGCAGAGAAAGTTCATACTTCTTAAAGCCATAATAAAACCCACCTGTTTCATAAAGAAGCTGGCCTTCAAGACCTGCACCAACCTTATGATCCAGGGCAATGGCCTTTAGAAACGCCTCTTCTGCCTTGGCATTCATAAAAGCAGCGGCATATTCCTTACCTAGTAGCCGCAAAAGATTGATCTTATCCTTTATTAGTCTTTTCTTGTCTTCATTATGGTAGCATAATTTTTCCCAGGTTTCTTCCAGTTGGCGGATGCGCTCCAACCGTTCGGGTATTTTTCCTCTTTTGCTCATCGTTCCGTATTCGATGGTGGCTTCGGCCGCTTCCATTCCATCCGGTCCATTTTCCTCAAAAACAAAACGCTTCGACATCCAGTGCATTAAATCAGGGGCCTTCTTTTGCAATTCTTTGTCAAAGCCTTCGCTGATCCATAATAAGATAATATACGGTTGATTGAAAATCAATTCACGGTATATTTCCTTCTTTTCCCATTCATTGGGTGTAACGGCTATGGCAAGCGTCCCCCTATCCCTCTCGGAAAGGGTGAAAAGCATTTCATTTCGGGTTTGCTTTTCCTGTTCGCTTATTTCGTCTGCCGGCTCTGCCATTCTATAAAATCAGGGTAGGTTTCTAAGAGAGGATTGATTTTGATAACCCCATTATATTTCAGCAAAATCAAGATATAAAGTAATTCATCCACTTTCCCGATTAAGAGCGGTAAATCTATATAAGGCGCCTTTTCAATTTGGAAAAAAGCCGAAATAGGGACAGCCGTCAGCAGGCTTATATTTAGCTGGGCAATAATATTGCCATTGGCAATAAAAAGCTCTTCATAGACTTCTGATTTCACTTTTTCCGAGCCATCGATGATAAACAGAATATCTTTCCCCACCCCACTCTTCTCAATGGCCATTTTTGTTTCTACCAATTCTGCATTGAGATTATAAACCAACGTCAGCGTATTTTGTTTGATCTCCCTGCGAATCGTTTTGGATATTTCATTTTCACCGCTGAATGCTTCTTTGAAAGAGGTTTTAAGACCCAAAAGCCCAAATAATTTGAACCCGGCTTCAGCGCTAACTTCCAAGCCAGTTTCCAATTTCTCTTTATCGGCGGTGACCTCTTCTATATTTGTCGGCAGGAGCTGCTTTGCCAGCTGCATGAGTCTGTCAGAGCCTACCTTTATTTTCTTTTCTTCCAGCTTCTCGATAAGTTTATGAATGAGCAGGCTAAAAAAATCGGCGTATTGGAAGGTGCCTACTTCGACTTCTTTTTCCAGGTCGATAAAAACGGTAAGATACCGGTCGGGTTGATTTAGTTCATTGTCTATTCTTCTTAATTCAGCCGACTTACCACAACCACGATGCCCGGAAAAGATGATCTTTATATAATCGGAGATAACATTAAATGTCTTTTTAGCAGGATTATAGCCCAAATCGAAAAAAAGGTCATTCAGGTAAGTCCGGTCTCTGCTCTCGTCAAGGTCGACATACAACTGTTGCTTATCGAATAGGTCGGGTTGAAACTCCGGCTCTATAACGGCTTTTACATCATTGACCGTTTTAACCGGATAGGTGTATTGTTTTCGCGATGACGCCATGCCTTATATTTTATTAAAAATACTAAATATAAATTGTTCCTATTTTTGAAATAGTGGTAAACGAGAATACCGCGAATTGATCTGGTATCAAAATCGTGGCGTATCCGGTCGCGCCGCTTATTGGCGCCAAATGGATGGGATGGATTGCCGGGGATGCGTCGGCTTATAGTTCGAGCAATGCTTTCACGGGATCTTTGCCGAAGAGCAGCTGGTCGGGGTTTTCGAGGAGGTCTTTTATCCGCACGAGGAAGCTGACGGACTCGCGGCCGTCGATGACGCGGTGGTCATAGCTGACGGCGAGGTACATCATGGGGCGGGCGACGATCTGGCCGCCGACTACGACGGCGCGCTCTTCGATCTTGTGCATGCCGAGGATCGCGGACTGTGGGATGTTGATGATGGGGGTGGACATCAGGCTGCCGAAGACGCCGCCATTGGTGATGGTGAAGGTGCCGCCCTGCATTTCTTCCATGCTGAGCTTGTTGTCCCGGGCCTTGGTAGCGAGCTCGACGACTTTTTTCTCGATGTCGGCCATGCTGAGGCTTTCCGCGTTACGGATGACGGGGACGACGAGTCCTTTTGGTGCGGAGACGGCGATGGAGATATCACAATAGTCGTGATAGACCAGTTCGTCGCCATCGATATAGGCGTTGACGGCGGGCCATTCCTGGAGGGCGTAGCAGGTCGCTTTTGTGAAGAAGCTCATGAAGCCGAGGTTGACGCCGTGGCGCTCCTTGAATTTATCCTTGTATTTTGTGCGCAGGGCCATGATAGCGCTCATATCCACCTCGTTAAAGGTGGTGAGCATAGCCGTAGTATTTTTTGCTTCTACCAGGCGGCGGGAGATGGTCTTGCGCAGGTTGCTCATTTTCTCGCGGCGTTCCTGGCGGGTGAAGAGTTCTTTTCCGGGGGTGCGGCCGGGGTGGTTGAGCGCGTCGAGGACGTCGTGTTTCAGGATCTTTCCGTTGGCGCCGGAGGGGGTAATGGAAGCGGCGTCGACCTTTTTGTCCGTGATGATCGCGGCGGCGACGGGGGTGGCTTTGGCGGCAGTTGCGGCGGCGGGCTGGGACGCCGGTTGGGTGGCAGATGCGGCGGCTTGGGCTGCGGGCTGGGTGGCGGCTTGGGTAGCGGCGGGCTCGGCAGCGGGTCGGGTAGCGGCGGGCTCGGCAGCGGGTCGGGTAGCGGGCTGGGCGGTGGCTTGGGTAGCGGCGGGCTCGGCAGCGGGTTGTCCTTCGGGGCGGGCGGCGGTCTCGTCGATCCGGGCCAGTACATCGCCGATCTTTAGGGTATCGCCTTCTTTGCCCAGGGTCTTTAAGGTCCCAGCTTTTTCGGCATTGACTTCAAAGGTTGCTTTTTCGCTTTCCAATTCGGCAAGCACTTCGTCGCGCTCCACATATTGTCCTTCCTTTTTAAGCCATTTCACCAGCGTGACTTCGTTGATGGATTCACCTACTGCCGGTACTTTTATCTCGATCATGTTTATTCCCGTTGGGAGATTGTTTGTGAAAATTTTTTAAATGCTAAAAGCCGTGTCGATGATCTCTGCCTGTTCCTGGGCGTGAACCTTGGAATAACCCGTAGCGGTAGCGGCGCTTGGCTGACGGCTGATCACGCCGTAATTGAGGCTTTTCAGGTTCATCTGGAGATAGGAAGCGGCGCCCATATTGAGGGGCTCTTCCTGCACCCAGAACCAGGTTGCGGCGTGGCTGTATTTTTTGTATAAGTTTTCCAGCTGGCGGACGGGGAGCGGGTATAGTTGTTCCACCCGGATGATGGCCACGTCTTTACGGCCTTCTTTCTGCTGGCGTTCGGCCAGGTCGAAATAGACTTTGCCGGTGCAGAAGAGGACTTTTTTGACCTGGGTGGGATTTTCCACAAAGGCGTCGTCGATCACTTCCTTAAAGCCGCCGGTCGTAAATTCTTCCATTTTCGACCAGGTGCCGGGGTGCCGCAGGTTGGCTTTTGGCGAAAAATTGATAAGGGGCTTGCGGAAGGGCCATGCCAGCTGGCGGCGGAAGGCGTGAAAAAGGTTAGCCGTTGTCGTGATATCGGTGACGACCATATTCCATTCGGCGCCCATTTGCAGAAAGCGTTCCATACGGGCGCTGGAGTGTTCGGGTCCTTGTCCTTCGTAACCGTGGGGCAACAGCAGGGTGACGCCATTCATGCGCTGCCACTTCTGTTCCGCGGCCGCGATGAACTGGTCGATCATAGTTTGGGCGCCGTTGCTGAAGTCTCCGAACTGAGCTTCCCAAAGCACGAGCGCATTCGGGTTGGCCAGGGCGTACCCGTATTCGAAGCCCAGCACGGCGTATTCGCTCAGCAGGGAGTTGTAGATGCGGAACTCTCCTTTTGCATCGGGCAGGCGGCTGAGTCGATTATATTGCTCGTCCGTGTTCTCGTCCATCAGGACGGCGTGGCGGTGTGAAAAGGTGCCGCGCTGTACGTCCTGGCCGCTCATGCGGACGTCTTTTCCATCCAGCAGGAGGCTGCCATAGGCCAGGAGCTCGCCGGTGGCCCAGTCGACTTTTCCTTCTTCGTTAAATAATTTGACCTTATCCTGCAGGAGTTTTTCGATCTTGCGGAGGGGTTTGAAGGTATCCGGCCAGTGCATGATCGCATCGAATATTTTTCTGAAATCCGCCTCGCTGATCGCGGTGACGGGAGACTGGTCGAAATCGGCGGCATTGGACTTGCGGAGGCTTTGCCACCAGCGGTCGGGCTGCTGATAGGTATAGGGCAACGGGTGTTGTTTGACTTCATCGAGGCGTTCCTGGAGGTCGCCCCAGAATTTCTTTTCCATCTCTTTCCCCAGCTCTTTTGCCTCGGCGTCGCCGTGATCGATCAGGTATTGGGTATAGACTTCCCGGGGATTGGGATGCTGGTCGATGAGGGCATAGAGGCGGGGTTGGGTGAATTTCGGGTCATCGCCTTCGTTATGGCCATGACGGCGATAGCAGACGAGGTCGATAAAGATATCGGAGTTGAATTCCTGACGGTAGCGGGTAGCGATATCGGCGCACTTCACCACAGCCTCGGCGTCGTCCCCGTTGACATGAAGAACGGGGGCCTGGATAGCGGCAGCGAGGGAGGTACAGTAATCGGAGCTGCGGGCATCGTCGAAGTCGGTGGTGAAGCCGATCTGGTTATTGATGACGAGGTGCATGGTACCGCCGGTATAGTATCCTTTGAGATCGCTCATCTGTAATACCTCGTATACGATACCCTGGCCGGCCACGGAGGCGTCGCCATGGATGAGGATGGGGAGGATCTTGTCGAAATCGCTTTCGTAGAGCACATCGGCTTTGGCGCGGGCGAAACCGACCACGACGGGGTTGACGGCTTCGAGGTGGGACGGGTTTGGCATGAGTTTCAGTTGCACGGTCTTATCCGTGTCGGTCTTTACTGTGCTGCCATAGCCCATATGATATTTGACGTCGCCGCTGCCCATGGTCTGGTCCATTTTGGCGGTGCCTTCGAATTCGCTAAAGATCTGTTCGTAGGTCTTGCCCATGATGTTGGCGAGGACGTTGAGGCGGCCGCGGTGGGCCATGCCGATCACGACTTCCTGGACGGTGAGCGCGGAGGCCGTATTGATAATAGTGTCGAGGGCGGGTATGGTGTTCTCGCCGCCTTCGAGGGAAAAGCGTTTCTGGCCGATGTATTTTGTATGGAGGAATTTCTCGAACATGACACCCTCGTTGAGCTTTTCCATGATGCGGCGCTTCTTTTCGAGGGACAGGGGGTCGAGGAATTTGTGCTCCATTTCATTGGTGAGCCAGTCGATCTTTTTCTGTTCGCTGATGTATTTAAATTCGATCCCGACGTGGTTGGCATAGCATTGCTGCAAGTGGGTAAGGATCTTGCGGAGGGTGGTAGTGCCGAGGCCGATCAGGTTACCGGCAAAGAAGTTTTTTTCCAGGTCTTCTTCGGTGAAGCCGTAGAAGGCCAGGTCGAGGTTGGCGCCGCGATCTTTCCGGGGGCGGATGGGGTTGGTTTTGGCGAGCAGGTGGCCTTTATTCCGGTAGCCCAGGATGAGGCGGTAGGCGCCCAGTTCTTTTTTCCAGTCTACGCCGTCGGTGGTGGTAAGGGTATCGGGACCGCCGGTGGTGGTAAGGGTGCTGGAGCCGTCGGTGGTGGTGAGGGTTTTTGGGCCGGTCGTGGCGCCGGCTGCGGTGGCCGTATAGGTGCCATTGGTGGCGCCGTTGGCGGAGCCGTTGATCGTCCCCGACCTGCCCTGGGAAACGGCAAAGTCAAATCCTTCAAAAAAGCGTCTGAATTCAGGGTCTACAGCGTCGGGGTTCTTCACGAAATCCTGGTAGAGACCCTCAATATAAGCTGGATGTGAATTAGTTATAAAAGAAAAGTCCTTCATAGAAGAGCTGGTTGAGTCGTGCCGGCCTCTGGCCGGCTATTTTTGGGCTACAAATATCGGTCAAAGTTAATCAAGGATGGGGGGTTTTACGATTTTTTGCAAATTTTTTGATTTGGTAATTACATCAAACGCCCCTACCTTTGCCGTCCTAAAAATGTCGAGTTCATGGCTAATCACAAGGCAACAAAAAAAGATGTAAGGCAGGCCACCAAGCGGAGGGATCGCAATCGCTACTATGGCAAGACCACGCGTAATGCGATCCGCGACCTGAGGGAAGTCAAGGAGATGAAAGAGGCTGGCGAGCAATTGCCGGAGGTAGCCGCCATGATCGACAAATTGGCCAAAAAGGGCATTATTCACAAGAATAAGGCGGCCAATCTGAAGAGCAAGCTTGCCCGCAAGGTAAATGGGCTGGCTGCGGCAGCGAAATAATTTTGTCCGGCTGGGGTTTTGTCCCGGGGTCTTGTTCTGGGGTTTTGTCCCGGCAGGGGTTGTTAAAATAGATTGAAAAAAAGAGCAGGTTTCGGTTATCGGGACGTGCTCTTTTTTTATTTTGCAGCTACTTATGAGAAAAGTACTGTATTTCTTCCTGTTTTTTGCCCCGTTATTCGGGCATGGGCAGTCCCTTCAAACGCCTTTTGAAAAGTCGGCGGGTAAGCAGACGGCCACCTATGCGGAATGTATCGCTTTTTACCGGCAGCTGGACGCTTTGTCGCCGCTGGTGGCCATCAAAGAGATGGGGATGAGCGATGCGGGTTATCCTTATCACGTCGTGTTGTATTCGAATGACGGGGTGGCCGACCCGGCGGTCTGGCATCGGCGGGGTAAGCTGGTCATTCTCATCAACAACGGGATCCATCCGGGTGAGCCGGATGGGGTGGATGCCAGCATGCTGCTGATCCGCGACCTCGTGACCAAAAAAATACATATTCCGGATAATATTGCCCTGGCGGTGATCCCTCTTTATAATATCGGCGGGTCGTTGAACAGGGGGAGTTTTTCCCGGGTCAACCAGAATGGTCCGGAGAGCTATGGGTTCCGGGGCAATGCGCAGAACCTGGATCTCAACAGGGATTTTACAAAAAACGACAGTCGGAATGCGCAGTCGTTTGTGCAGATCTTCCATTGGGTGAACCCGGCCCTGCAGATCGATAATCATGTCAGTGACGGAGCCGACTACCTGTATACGATGACGCTGTTGTGTACGCAGTGGAACAAGCTGGGGGGTGCGCTGGGCGCATTCCTTCACGATGTCTTTCAGCCGGCGCTATTTACGGGAATGGAGAAAAAAGGCTGGCCGATGACGCCGTATGTAGATTTTGAAGAAGGCAACCCGCGTCGCGGCTGGGATGCTTTTTATGATGAGCCAAGGTATTCCAGCGGTTATGCGGCGTTGTTCCATACGATAGCCTTCATGCCGGAGACACATATGTTAAAACCGTTTAAGGACAGGGTCTTATCGGATTATGCCCTGATGGAAACGATGATTGCGCAGGGTTCCCGGTATGCCGAAGAGCTATTGACAAAAAGGAAGCAGGATATAGCTGCGGATCTGGACAGCAGCCGGCTGGCGCTGGACTGGAAGGTGGATACGACGAAATGGGATGCGATCTCTTTTAAAGGGTTTGAATCGGATACCAAGACGAGCGAGGTGACGGGATTGCCGCGGATGTATTATGATCATACCCGGCCATTCGAGCGGTCGGTGAAGTTCTTCAATTATTTTGCTGCCGATGTGTGGGTGACGGTACCGAAAGCCTATCTGATCCCCCAGGGCTGGCATGCGGTGACGGACCTGCTGCAATTAAACGGGGTCCGGATGCGGAGGCTGACGAGGGACACGACGGTAACGGTCGAAGTATATCATATCGGGGACTACAAATCCTATCCCAGGGCTTATGAGAAGCATCATAAGAATACGGCCATCCGGGTGGGGACCGATCAGGAGTCTATTCATTTTCTGCGCGGGGATCTTGTAGTCA
>Ga0302179_10001144_pt1 | contig 16345 bp, 13 predicted proteins | sample I_Palsa_E3_1_FD_198788 | JGI IMG/M metagenome (GOLD analysis project Ga0302179, IMG submission 198788) | Peat permafrost microbial communities from Stordalen Mire near Abisko, Sweden - I_Palsa_E3_1 | ecosystem: Environmental > Terrestrial > Soil > Palsa > Peat permafrost | place: Sweden...
CGAGGGATCTGGGGTATGCGACCACGCAGATCAAAACTGCGCAGCTGAACCAGGCGGCTGTGGTCAATCCGGCAACGGGTCTGGCGGCGAAGGTGTCCGGTGTGGATATCCGGCTGGCTGATAACGGCGTCAATCCCCAGGTGAAAGTCACTTTTCGGGGGAGCCGGTCGATTGAAGGCGACAATGCTGCGTTGGTTGTCGTCGATGGGGTACCGGTCGACCAGACCTATCTGCCCAATATAAATCCCGCGGACATTCAGGATGTGACCGTGCTGAAGGGGTCAAATGCGGCCGCGCTTTATGGGATGGCCGCCTCCAACGGGGTTATGGTCATCAGCACGAAAAAGGGGAAGGGGAAGTTCTCGCTGAACTATTCTAACACCGTTAGCGTGGAATCTATATCTTATTTTCCGCCTTTTCAGAGTGAATACAGCGGGTATGGCGGTGAGCCTACCGGCGCGTGGCCCAATCCGCCGGGCGGAGCGGGGTCACTTATCTATTATGTCAACCCGTATACCGGGCTGCCGAATACGGTGCCCTTTGAAAACGAAGACTATGGGAATGCCTATAACAGCAATGATTTTCGCCCGGATTCCATCCCTATCGGGATCAATGCCAACGGGCAATGGATATTTGTACCTTATAAAGCGGTTCCGAATGGAAGAAAGGATTTTTTCCAGAAAGGAATTGGTGATCAGAACAAGCTATCCGCTTCGATGGCTAACTCCTGGGGCGGCCTGTATATTTCGGGTGAGCATACGACCAAACAGGGGGTGGTGCCGAAGGATACTTATAGCAGGACGGGGGGGCGGATCAACGGCAACCTGAACTTTGGCCGGTTTAGCGCCAGCGGCGGCGTAAGCTATAACAATACTACCACCGATATCGCCGGCAATTCCTATAACCAATACCGGCCGGTGTATTTCGATGTGCTCAATCAGCTGCCCAGCACCGATCTGAAGAGTGTAAAAAATACCAATCTGTTTCAGAACGACCAGGGTTTTGTGAACGCCTATTTCCCCAATCCCTGGTGGCAGGTCAATAATTCCCGCGCCAAAAACAGCACTAATCAGCTCGTCAGCAACCTGCAGCTGAATTATAAGCTGACCGGGTGGCTGAGCATTACGGCCCGGGGCGGGTATAGCCGGTCTTCGACGAGTGCGCCGGCCTATATCGACAGCATCAACTTCCCGGCTTTTCTGGCCAATCTGTCTCCCGGAACTTTTCAATGGGGAACGGACTCTTATAATCCCGGTTCCCAGGCCTACGAGTCCGAGGATATCAAGGATCATTATTGGGATGCCAACGGGGATGCCTTCCTGACCTTTAATAAGGAAGTGAATCAATTCAAGTTCACCGTGCTTGCAGGGGGCAACTACCGGGAAAGGAGCAGCTATGGCTACTGGGCTTCCAACCAGGTCACTGAAGGGCCGTATCTCGGGCAGAATTTTATCCCCAGCGGCTACACCAAGGTAGCGGCCCCTACTGCCGCGAATCCCGATGCGGCCTATGCTATTTACACCTACAAGCGATATGATCAGTCGGTCTATGCCGATGCGACGGTAGGTTATGATAACTGGGTGTTCCTTCATGGTTCTTTCCGCAATGACTGGACTTCTATCCTCGATCCGCATGACCGGAGCTTTAGCTATCCTTCGGTGGATGCGTCTGCGGTGTTGAGCGATAAAATAGAAGCGCTGAAGGCCAGTCCGGTATCCTTTTTGAAAGTTCGCATCGGCTATGCCGGTACGGGTAATGTCAGTCTGGATGGTTACAAGACGATGGGGGTGATGGGCAATATTGCCGCGGGTACGGCGGCCGGCGGTTTCTCCGCACAGATCCCCAATTACGGGGCCTATGCCATTTATCCGATCACCACGACGGGCGCCGGCTTTCCTTACGGGTCCGGCCCCACTTCCTATACGCAGAGCCTTACGGCAGTCCAGACCGGTCTGAAACCGGAGCATACGCAGTCGTTGGAGACCGGTTTCGAGCTGGGGCTTTTCAAGAACAGGATCAACCTGGAAGCGACTTATTATAACCAGGTGTCGAATAACCAGACCATCCCGCTGCAGACCTCGCAGGCATCGGGCATTTCGACTTTTGTTACCAATGCGGGTAAGGTCAACAACAGCGGGATAGAGCTGGATCTTCATTTAACACCGCTCATCCGGGTAAGCGGTTTCCGGTTCGATCTGGATGCCAACTTCGCTTATCAAAATTCCAAAGTGATCAATATTGCCGGCGGGTCGGCCTTGCTTGATCAGATCAACTATGGTACGACCAGTCTGGGCGGGATTTATGCGATTGCCGGTAAGGCCTATCCGCAGATCCTGGCCACTGATTTTTACCGGGACCCCCAGGGTCACATCATCGTCAACGGGACTACGGGGCTGCCCAGCCAGAATCCCAACCCGGTGGATATGGGGAATGCCAATTACAAATACTTTTTTGGAATAACGCCGCGGTTCAGTTATAAAGGGGTTACGCTGAGCGCCGTCTTCGATTACCGGGGAGGAGCGAAGATCCTGAATGAGGAAGGGAATGTCTTTGATTTTGCCGGGGCTTCCACCTCCGATGCGGCCAACCGGCAGGCCTTTATCATCCCCAATTCGGTGATCAACGTGGGTACGGCGTCAAAGCCCAGCTATGTGAACAATACGAATGTGCCCGTTACGTCGGCGAACGGGGGTAATTCATCGGCCTTATACTGGTGGACGGACGTGTATAGCGAGATTGGCGCACCCTATGTAACCAGTGCGGCCTTTATCAAGCTGCGGGAGATTGCCCTCAGCTATGAGCTGCCGAAACAATGGCTGGGGACGCAGCCGGTGATCCGGGACGTGAATGTTTCGCTGATTGGAAGGAACCTGTTTATGTGGAAGCCGAAGACGAATATCTGGAGCGACCCTGAGTTCAGCACCAATGCGACCGGTAACGCGGTGGGTTATACGACGGAGTTCCAGACGCCGCCTACCCGGATCCTGAGTGCCACCATCAGTGCGACCATCTTCTAACCCATTAAATGTATTGAAGTATGTATATCATCAAAAATAAGCGTTCTTTATCGCTGTTGTTTGGCGCGGTGCTGATACTCATGTCCTGCACCAAAAAATTAAATACGAACCAGGTGGACCCGAATGGTCTGGCCATTAGTTCGTTGACCGGAAAGGATGTGTTCGCGCAGGCCCTGAATGCGACCGTGACCAATAAGCTCGGGACGAATATCAGTTCCTTTCCGAGTGATAATTATGATTATGCGACGGAATGGATGGGGTACTTCTCGAGAAACAGCGGTTATTCCGCCAGCGGTATCGGGGCGCATATCGAGATTTATGCTTTGAGCTTTAGCGATGCGAACGGTAACTGGCAGAGTCTGTACCATAATATCTACGATTATAATTTTGTTATGGGTAACAGCACGGCCAATTCCATTTTGCCGGGCGCGTCCAGGGTGATGCGTGCGATGATCTTTGAAGATCTGACCGATCAATTCGGAAATATCCCTTATTCGCAGGCTGCGCAGCCCAATGCCAGCATTACGCCGGCTTATGACTCGGCTGCAGCGATTTATAAGGACCTGGTCGCACAGGTCGATTCTGCGATCACCGAGATCAGCGCATCGCAGTCTACGGCTGATGATGCCTCGGACATTATGTTCAAGGGGAGTAAGTCCCTGTGGCTGGCTTTTGCCAATACGATCAAGCTCCGGTTATTATTGCGGCAGGTGCCGAACGTCCTTTCCGCCAACAGCAGCTATGTCAGCGGGGAGTTGAGCAATGTCGCAGGACAGGGCGGTTTTCTGGGTGCGGGGCAGGATGCCACGATCAATCCGGGTTATGTGGATGCGTCTGAGGAGCAAAATCCTTTTTGGGGCGATTATGGATATGAGCCCGGCAGCACGTCAGGATATCAGAATTTTAATTACTTCGGCGCCAATTCGACCATTTTGGATACGTTGTTAGCCACGTCGGATCCGCGGGTCGGCTTCTTTTTTAATCCGGCGTCGGGAAACACCTACCTGGGCAATGCGCTGGGTTCGCCACTGGTTGGCGCCAGTCAGCTTGGTAAGGGTCTTTTGCAAAGCCCTTCACAGGCGGCCCTGCTGTTCTCCGCCAGCCAGTCATTTTTTATGCAGGCGGAGGCGGTGCAGCGCGGGATGATGTCGGGTAATGCAGCCATGTTGTTCCGGCAGGGCGTGGAAGAGTCGTTCCGGTATTTGGGTTTGGCAAATCCCGTGAGCGCGGCGGATGCTTTTATTGCCGGCTCGGCCGATCCCGGTGTCAACCTTGCCGTCTCCGGCAATCCGATTTCCACCATTCTCAATCAGAAATGGGTAGCCGAATGCGGGTTGGATGGATTGGAAGCGTATAATGATTACCGGCGTACCGGCTACCCGGCCATTTATGCACCCAATGCTGCGAATGTTCCGCAGCAGCGGTTGTTATACCCGGAAACGGAGTTTACCCTGAATTCGGCCAATGTTAATGCGCAGAATGAGGCCACACAGGCGGCTACGGCCATTCCGCTATTCTGGGCGCAGTGATCGTTTTTTTTAACATTCAAAGAATAACTATGAAATCGAGCATATCGAATTTTAACGCACAGGGGGATGGCCTGCGAGATTCCATCCGACCATTGAAAAGACATGGTGGACGGATGAAACTTATATTGTTTATTGTCCTTGGCGCGTGTGCGGTGAGCTTGTTCCCTTCCTGTCTGAAGGATCAGCCTTATTTAAACGTGTCTGATACGGAGCCGATCGTTGAATTCGGGCAGAGCGCTGCCAATGGTATTTTTGGTCCGAACGGCTATTTTGGAGCTTATACGTTTCAGGGGGATACGGCCGGTGGTCCCGTGATCACCTATGATACGGCCGTGGCATTGGTACTGGCTTCACCACAGGTGCTGAGTGATTCTATCCAGGTCACGATTGCCATCGATACTACCCAGCTGTCGGCTTTTAATGCGGCGGAGGGCGATAGCATTACCCTGCTGCCTGCCAATCTGTATAGTCTGCCGCAGACGGTGATTGGGATTTCGCCGGGTTATCGGATCGGTAATATTCCGGTTACGATCGACATGCCGGCTTTTCCGGCAGCGCATCAATATGGGTTACCCATTTCCATTGTCAGTGCGGTAGATCTGAAAAATCCGGGTACTCAGATTGTAGTTAGCGGGAATAGCGGCAAGTTTATGTGGCTTTTTCAGCGGTAGCTGACGATTTTTTGTTTTTGTGGGTTTTTAAGCGAGGCTGGTCCGGTGGGACCGGCCTCGCTATTTTTTTGTTATCTTTAAAAATGTCAACGCAGCAACCTTCTCTTTCGCGCAGCCTGGGTCCCTGGATGTTATGGGGGCTTGGCGTCGGCTATGTTATTTCGGGGATGTATTTCGGTTGGAACCTGGGTCTGGCGGCTGGGGGGACGGCGGGTCTGGCCATTGCAACGGCCGGGGCCATTTTGTTGTATATCACTTTTACGTTTTCGTATGCCGAGCTGGCCTGTGCGATACCCAAGGCTGGCGGTGTGTTCGATTATGCGACCCGGGGGTTGAACAGAGACTGGGGTTTTATTGCCGGGGCGGCGCAGCTGATCGAATTCCTTTTTGCGCCGCCGGCGATTGCGGCGGCGATCGGGGCTTATTTTCAGCTGTTTTTTCCCGGTATAGATGCGAAGGTGATCGCGGTGGTGGCCTACTTTCTTTTTACTGCGCTGAATATGTATGGCGTCAAGGCAGCTGCGGGCTTTGAGCTGGCGGTGACGGTGGTGGCGGTTTTCGAACTGCTGTTGTTTTGCGGTGTCACGTTCCCGCATTTTTCGTGGAAGAACATCGAGCACAATTCATTTCCTCATGGGTGGACGGGGGTATGGGCGGCGGTGCCTTTTGCCATATGGTTCTTTTTGGGGTTGGAGGGGTTGGCCAATGTGGCGGAGGAGGCGGTGAAGCCGCAGCGGAATATTCCGTTGGGTTTTGGGTCTGCTCTGGTTACGCTGATCCTGCTTTGCGTGCTGGTCTTTCTTTCCTCGGTGGGTGTTGCAGGCTGGGAGGCTATCGTATATCCTTATCCGGGGGCTGACATGTCGGACAGGCCGTTACCGCTGGCCTTGTCGAAGATCACGGGCACGGGGGGCTGGATCTATCACTTGCTGATCACGATCGGGTTGATGGGGCTGATTGCGAGCTTCCACGGGATCATCCTGGCGGCGAGCCGGGCGACGCTGGAGTTTGGCCGGGTGCGTTATCTGCCGTCGGCGCTGGGGCGGGTAGATGCCCGGCGAAAAACGCCGGTCAATGCATTGTTGGTGAATATGGTCATCGGCATTATAGCCTTGTTGTCCGGTCATACGGACCAGATCATTACGATCTCTGCTTTGGGGGCGTTGACCTTGTATGTTTTCGGGATGATCACGATGTTGGCGTTGAGGCGTAAGGAACCGGGGCTGGAGCGGCCGTACCGGGCTCCCTGGTATCCGGTATTTCCCCTCGTGGCGCTGGTGGTGGCGGTTGTTTGTCTGATTGCGCTGGTGTCGCTGAATATTAAATTATCTCTCATTTATTTTTCGATTCTCCTGCTGGCCTATATTTGGTTTCGTTTTTTGACGGCCGTAGGCCGGCAAGACCGGCAGGTCAATTACAACCGAACGAAGTGAAGGTTGCGGACGAGGCCTGGCCGGTGGTCAGGTCGAAGTACTGGTTTGCGTGAATTGGGCTATTTTTTTGAGAAGCCCAATTCACGCACATTAATTTGTTAAAAGAACTATTGATTATGAGTAGTCCAATCACATTAGCTGACCTGTTGAAGCAACTGGAGGCCGGGCATACGGAAAAGGTCAAGCTGGCGGTCACGGATATCGATGGGATATTGCGGGGCAAGGTGATCAGCTTCGACAAGTTCAAGTCTATCGCAGAGAAGGGCTTTGGTTTCTGCGATGTGGTGTTTGGTTGGGATGCGGGGGACCGGGCCTATGACAACGGGGCTTTTACCGGCTGGCATACGGGCTATCCGGATGCGCTGGCGGTGGTGGATGCGGCTACGTTCCGACGGGTGCCGTGGGAGGGTGGATTGCCCTTTTTTCTGGCGGATTTCAGGGAGGGGAAGATGGGGGTGGCCGCCTTGGGGAAGGCGGCTTTGGGCGTGGGCTCGGGAAAGGCCGGGGCGGCTGGTTCGGGGGTAGATGGCGGTGGGGATGCGGGAGATGGGGGAGATGCCTTGCCGGTTTGTCCGCGGGGGTTGTTGAAAAAGGTTGTGCAGCAGGCTGCTGCCGAGGGGTATACTGCTTACTTTTCACAGGAATTCGAATGGTTCAATTTTATAGCTGCCTCTGATAATCCGGAGAACCGGTCTTTTACCGAGCTCAAGCCGATGACGCAGGGTATGTTTGGTTATTCCGTTCTTCGGGCTTCACAGGGGAGTGCATATTTTCATGCGCTTTTCGATGAGCTGAAGAAGTTTGGCGTGCCATTGGAAGCATTGCATACGGAGACGGGGCCCGGGGTGTATGAGGCGGCGATCCTTTATTCGGAGGTGTTGGAGGCGGCGGACCGGGCGGTATTGTTCAAATCGGGTGTCAAGGAGATTGCTTACCGGCATGGGGTGTTACCCAGTTTTATGGCAAAGGTCAGCGAGACCTTGCCGGGTTGTAGCGGGCATGTGCATCAGAGTCTTTGGGGGGCTGCCTTCGCGGGAGGTTCGGCGGCCGAAGGCAGCCGGAATTTATTTTATGATGCGGCAGCGCCTACGGGGATGAGCGCCCTGATGGAGAGCTATATGGCCGGGCAGCTGCATTGTCTTCCGTATATACTGCCGATGCTTGCGCCGACGGTGAATAGTTATAAACGCCTGGTGGAAGGGGCCTGGGCGCCGACCACGCTGACCTGGGCGATCGACAACCGGACCACGGCTTTGCGGGCTTTGCCGGGGGGCGCGACATCCACGCGGTTGGAGACGAGGGTGGTGGGTTCCGACTCCAACCCTTATCTGGCGATGGCGGCTTGTCTTGCTGCCGGTCTTTATGGCGTGCGGAATAAGCTCAAGCTGACGGCGCCGGCGACAAAAGGGAATGGTTATGCGGATAAGAGCAACGGGGTTTTGCCAAGGAATCTATGGGAAGCGACCCAGGCCATGAAGGAGTCGCCATTGGCGCGCGAGTTGTTTGGTGCGGGGTTTACGGACCATTTTATCCGGACGCGGGAGTGGGAGTGGCGGCAGTTTGGGCAGGTGGTGACGGATTGGGAATTGAAACGTTATTTTGAGATCATCTGAAATGATAATTCTTCGATATGATACAGATACGACGTGAGATGAAATATGCACCGGCCGCGTTTCTTTTCGCGGCGTTTCTTCTGCAAGGCGTGACTGCTTCTGCACAGATACGTGAAAAGACGATCATTCATTCGGGGGACAGCCTTTCGAATTATTTTACCTTTCTCTTTCCCTCTTTCCGAGACGCCAAGGTTAAAATGCATGACGGAAGATCGGTCGTCTATAAGATGAATTTCAATCTATTGCTATGTGATATGGAGTTTATCGACGCGAAGGGAGACAGTTTGGTTATCGACAATCCCGCGGAGATCGATTCCATTCTGCTGGACAGTTGCTTGTTCATTTATGTTGATAAGAAGGGGTATTTTCAAAGCCTTTCGGTCTCCGGTGACGTTAGTCTGGCCGTCAGCCGGGTGGCCGCGTTCGAACCCGTACCATTCGGCGGTAAAGGCGCCAAGATGCCCAGCGGCGGGGTCGTGAGGTACAATTCGCTATACAACCGGGGAGGAAGTATGCCCTTGTTTTTTAATCAGGATATCTATGCGTTGAGAACTACGAGTTTCTTAATTTTCTATATGGGTGGCCAGACGGAGGATGCCGGAAAGGCTGCTTTTATGAGAATATATCATGGAGATAAGGGAACCTTTGACGAATTTGTAAAGACGAATAAGATCAATTTTAACAAGCAGGGCGACCTGGAAAAATTATTCCATTTTTGTACCCAAGCTAAAATGTAACCCAATGGGAGTGGATTCAAGGCGGACGGATTTCAACCTCATCCGGCAATACAATTTTCCGACGACGATCCGTTTCGGTGCCGGGGCGATTGCCGAGTTGCCCGGGCATTTGGCGGCTAATGGATTGAGCAGGCCATTGCTGGTAACCGATCCGGTGGTTGCGCAGCTGGGATTTTTTAAGGATCTCCGGCGGGCGTTGGAAGGGAAGGGGCTATCAGTGGAGGTCTTTTCGGATATTCATAAGAATCCGGTGAAATCCGATGTGCTGAAGGGTGGGGAGGCGTTTGCTGCCACCGATCGCGACAGCATTGTCGGTATTGGCGGCGGGGCGGCGATGGATGTAGCGCGTGCCGTTGTTTTGCGGGTATATCATCGTCGTGATCTTTTCGATTATGACGATCTGATTGGGGGCGATCAGTATGTAACGGAGGATGTCCCTTATTTTATAACGGTGCCGACGACAAGCGGTACGGGTAGTGAGGTTGGGCGGAGTGCGATCATTTCGGAAGACGATACGCATCGGAAGCGGATCCTTTTCTCGCCAAAATTGCTGGCAAAGATCGTTTTTGCCGATCCGTTGCTGACCATGGAACTGCCGCCCTTTGTGACGGCGGCCACGGGGATGGATGCGTTGACGCACAATCTGGAAGCTTATTTGGCTAAAATGTATCACCCCATGTGTGAGGGGATTGCGCTGGAGGGGATAGACCTGATCCATCGTTCCCTGGCGCAGGCGGTGAATCGCCCGGACCTGGAATCGAGAAGCAGGATGTTGCTTGGGTCGCTGATGGGTGCGGTGGCGTTTCAGAAGGGGCTGGGTGTGGTGCATTCGCTGGCTCATCCGATGTCTTCTTTGCTGGACACCCATCATGGGCTGGCCAATGCGGTCAATCTCCCTTATGGGATGCGGCATAATATCGGCGGGAGCGAGGAGAAGTTCCGCCGGATTGCGCAGGTGATGGAGTTGTCCGTTCGGGATGGCGGAGCGGTGGTGGAGCGGTTGTTCGCGTTGAATGGCGAGGTAGGGCTTCCGACGCGGCTGCGGGATGTGGGGGTGAGGGAAGAGCATATCGAAACGCTGGCGGATCTGGCGATTGCGGACTTTGCTCATCCGAATAATCCGAAGCCGGTGAGCCGGGATGATTTTAAGAAATTATATACGGAGGCTTTATGAGGATAGGACTCACCGATACGGGGACGGAATGGAAACATGAAAATTATGTGCGCTGGCTGAAGGATGGCGGGGACCGCGGGCAGGTGGATGTGATCCGGCTGTCGGCGGCGCTGGGGAATCTGAATGAGGCATCGGGGTGTGACGGGCTGGTATTATCGGGTGGTGTAGACATCCATCCTTCCTTGTATGGCGGCGAGCTGGAATATAAAAGATCGCCGGCGGGCGGCTGGGAAAGGGAGCGCGACCTGTTCGAGCAGTCGGTGCTGCGCCTGGCCTGGGAATGGGGATTGCCGGTGTTGGGTGTCTGCCGGGGATTGCAGCTGATCAATGTTACGTTGAAGGGAAAACTGATACAGGATCTTGGTATTCCCGGGGATGGCGTGCATGAGAACACGGCGGGCGTGGATAAGCAGCACGAGGTCCGGATCGAGGCGGATAGTGTGCTGGCGGGTGTGGTGGGGATGGGTGCCGGGGCGCCGGGGCGAGGGGTCGGGGAGAGACGCATGGCCGGGGAGGGACGTGGGGCGGGGGGACAGGGGCGGCTGACCGGGGAGGTCAACAGCGCGCATCATCAGGCGATCGGCAGCCTGGGGGAAGGCTTGCGGGTCAATTGCAGGGCGGTGGATGGGACGATTGAGGGGATAGAGTGGGCGGAGCCGGAGGGAAAGCCTTTTCTGCTGGCGGTACAATGGCATCCGGAGCGGATGTATGTAAATGGGTTTGAGGATAAGTTCCTTTATGGGGCGATAAGGGATCGGTTTGTGGGGGAGGTGAAAAAAGAGCAAGATTTGCATTGAGTGTCAGCTATTTGTTTGGTGGTTGGGGGAGATGGGGCGACATAACGCGGAAAATATCGCCAAAATCTGGGCTTTGGCGTTAAATAGGAAAATATCTCCACCGAAGATGGACACTATGGTTATGGCTTAATGACGAACTGTTTGGGCAAGCCCGCTGTCTTGAGGTAGGCCTTGGCTTTTTTGGCTTTTTTGATAAAAAAAGGATGAGTTTCATAGTTACCAACATTCGCGCTAACTATGGCTCCCGTCTTTTTGGAGGGCTTTTTTTGATCCTTTTTTTCCTTTGAATGCATAGAGCAAATTTACGAAAAAATATCAACCGGCCGAAGAGGTTGTAGCGTAAATCATCAAAAATCGAGCTAAAATGAAAAAGACGCCTTGCGGCGTCCGATAAATGCTTCATAATTAGGCCCTTTCTTAAAGTGCTCCCATTGGCCGTTTCTTCGACCGAATACCTCAAAAATTCGCCCGATTTCCTCCCAATTCTTATTAATGCCCATTTGATACCAGCGAGTACGGGACTCAGTTGTTCCCTGAATGAAAATGGCGGCCTCCGGAATCTTGGCGGTGAAATCGTAAATGATCCCGGCGACGGTTGCGAGCACTTTCTCCCCATCGCCATTGTTCGTAACGATTTCATCACTAATATCCCCTGTAGACTCGTCCAGATCACCAAAGCCGAAGTTATATAGATTGGTCCCGATCGATGAAAAGCGGGCTATTTTCTTGATCGTGCCTTTTGGCCCCTCGCTTTCAAATTCGAAGTCAAAAAAGGACGGATTGGCATAATATGGATACCGCTCTAAATTCATCAGGGGCAAATTTATGAATATTCACAATGGCTTATAAAACAAAACGGCTTTGTACGCCAGCAGAGGCGATGCATTTTCGGGAGTGGCCAAACAGTTGTTATGCGGATTGCGACGGCGCAAAGTTGGTTATATTTGCGGCAAGAAAGTTAAAAAGTTCGCGTTATGCAGATCATCAATCCGGCTACGGAAGAAATTATCGGGGAGGTCCCGGAAGATACGGAGGCGTCGGTACAGGACAAATATCGGCTTTTGAAGGAAGGGCAGCCGCGGTGGGCGGTGTTGCCGGTGGAGGAGAGGGTTGGGTGTATTGCGCGGTTTTATGATTTGCTGGAGACGGAGAAGACGGGGCTGGCGGATACGTTGACGAGCGAGACGGGCAAGCCGTTGCAGCAGTCGTTCAATGAGTTGAACGGTGCGCGCAGCCGTATCCGTTATTTCCTGGATCATTCTGCCCGTTACCTGGCCGAGGAGTGGGTGGTAACGGAAGGGGCTACGCGCGAGAAGATCGTCTATGAGCCATTGGGGGTGATCGCCAATATCTCTGCCTGGAACTATCCTTACCTGGTGGGGGTGAATGTTTTTATCCCGGCGCTGATCGGCGGGAATGGGGTCTTTTATAAGCCTTCGGAATATTCTACGTTGACGGGGCTGCATATCCGCCGGCTATTGTATGCGGCCGGGGTGCCGGAAAATGTATTCCAGGTGGTGACGGGTAGGGGGAAGGCCGGTGAATGGCTGTTGCAGTTGCCGCTTAATGGTTATTTTTTTACCGGCAGCTATCGGACGGGGCGCCTGATCGCGGAAAAAGTTGCGTCGAAGCTCGCGCACTGTCAGTTGGAGCTGGGCGGAAAAGATCCCTTGTATGTCATGGATGACGTGGAGGACATCGATACCGTGGCGGGTGCGGCGTTGGAAGGGGTGGTTTATAACAATGGCCAAAGTTGCTGCGCGGTGGAGCGGATCTATGTACATGAAAAAGTTTATGATGCGTTTGTTGGTTCGTATACGGAGCAGCTGCGGAAGATGGTGGTCGGGGATCCCCGCGATGCGGCCACGGAGATCGGTCCTTTGAGCCGGTCGGGTCAGCTGGAGTTCCTTCTGCAGCAGATCGACGATGCGGTTGGAAAGGGGGCCAGGCTGTTGTATGGCGGGCGGAGGGTGGAGAGGAAGGGTTATTATATCGAGCCGGCGGTGCTGGTGGATGTCCATCACGGTATGAAGCTGATGATGGAAGAATCTTTTGGTCCGGTGGTGGGTATACAGCGGGTGAAGGATGATGCGGAGGCGGTGGCGTTGATGGGGGATACGGAATATGGGTTGACGGCTGCGGTTTATTCAAAGAGCTATGAGCGGGCGGAAAAGCTGATGCAGCAGCTGAATACGGGGACAGTTTATTGGAATTGCTGTGACCGGGTGAGCGCTACGGTGCCCTGGTCGGGGCGAAAGCATTCGGGGCTGGGGATGACCTTGTCTTATCAGGGGATAAGGGCGTTTGTGCAGCCGAAGGCGTATCATATCAGGGGGTAGGGGAAAAGTGCCGGCTTTGCCGTCGTCACTTTCCAATACAAAAAATGAAAATGCCCGGTTTTAGGGCGTTTCAAGGAAATTACGTATCAGATTAGTAACAACTATCTTAGTTCTTCAAATTGATCAAATTCACAACCACTTTGATCATCATGTCTTTTTCTTCCGGTTTGCTTTCCGCAATCATTAGGGTAAGGGCTACCAGGGCATTGTCTGCGATCTTTTTGGAGCCATCTGCTCTATATAAAATACCGTTCTTCTCCAGGAACCAAACGAACAGGAAAGCTGCGATCCGCTTATTGCCGTCTGAAAATGAATGATTCTTGATAACGAAATACAACAGGTTGGCAGCCTTTTCTTCTACGCTCGGATACAAATCCTTCCCACCAAAAGTTTGATAAATAGCCACCAGCGACCCCTGAAAAGACTCATCTTTTTCATTCCCGAAAAGGCTGCTGCCGCCAAATTTATCCTTCAAGCTTTTGATGGCCTCGATGGCAGCAGGATAGGTGATCTGGAATAGCTCCTTCGGAGAAGTGGCTTCAATTTCCAAAACCTGGTGATCGTAGCGGTCCAGCACTTCAAGTGCATAGGCATAATCCGTGACTACTTTTAATAGCCCTATAGCCTCGTCGGTATTCAAAGCCTTGGTTCCGATTACATTTCCAAGGAGTTTGACGGTTTGTTTCAACTCGTCCAGTTGTCGTGACTTCTCCTGGAACCGCTTTTGATCGATGGCATAACCTTTGACAAGGTATTCTCTTAATAATTTGTTAGCCCAAATCCTGAATTGAGTACCTCTTTTGGAATTAACCCGGTATCCTATGGATAATATGGCATCCAAATTATAAAATTCAACTTCCCGGCTAACCTCTCTTTCGCCTTCAGTTTGAACTGTTGCATTTTTTGCAACAGTTGAGTCCTTGTCAAGCTCACCTTCCTTATATATATTTGACAAGTGCCTGGATATCACAGACTTATCTCGATCGAATAAAAGTGCTATCTGATTGATGTTCAGCCAAACGGATTCGTTTTCAAGCTTAACCTCAATTTGCTTCGAATCAGTCTCCAGTTGATAAAAAACAATGTCTCCCTTCTCTTTCATAAATAAAAGTTTTAATTGTTTGAAATTCAATTCCGGGACGCCGATTGGTACTTATTACCAATGGACTATGCTGAAAAAGAGGGAAATGAAGTCCAAAAATACTAAATTAATTAGTCGGTAAATAATTTTTCTCCCCTGCAACGGGCATCTATCGGGGAGATGACACAAGGCAAATTTTCCCAAAAAAGGTGGTTTTACAGTGTAACCATATTACATTTCCGGAGTAATCTATATAGGAAATCTTAATTCTTCCTTCGAGTGCCGGAACTATCTGATGAAAAAATAATGTTGCTGGTCAAAGAGGGACGGCTGTCGGAATTGACGGAGCTGTTCGAGCGTTACCATGTCCCGCTGTATAACTTTTTTCTGCGGCTGACGCTGGATGGGGCTTTGAGCGAGGATCTGACTCAAAATCTGTTTTACCGGTTGATCCGGTACAGGCAAAGCTATGAGCCGGCTGGGGGAGCAGGCGGTGCGGGGGGGAGTTTCCGGTCCTGGTTATACCGCATAGCGCGGAATGTATATGCAGACCATCTTCGGCAGGAGCAAAAGGTGCCGGGCGGGGTTGGCGGAAAATTGCCGGGCGGGGCCGGCGTCCCGGAAGAAGTGATGGAGCGGCCGGCGGGTCAGGAGGCGGGGTATATGGAAGACCAGTATGAAAGACTGGACATTGCCATGGCGCAATTGTCGCCGGAGCAGCGGGAGATACTGGTGCTGAGCCGCTATCAGGGATTAAAATATGGGGAGATTTCGAAAATAAAGGAAATATCGGTACCTGCGATCAAGGTCCAGGTGTACAGGGCCCTCCGGCAGCTCAGGAACCTGTATTTCAAACAATCTTAAAGTGGAAGCTATGAATTGTAAAGAAGTACAAACCATGATGGTCGATTATCTTGATCAGGCCATGGATGTAATATACGGGGATGCTATAAAGCAGCACCTGGCCGGATGCGATCAATGCCGGCGGGAATCAGAGGAGTTACAGGAGCTGTTGCTGGCGATGACGGCAACTGAGATGAGACAGCCGGGGCCGGGGTTGAGGGAGAATTTTCAACTAATGCTGCAATCGGAGCTAAATATGGAGACGACGGACAGGCTGCTGCATGAGGGAGAGGAAAGTGGAGTGGGGTCCGGGCGGATGGGTGAGGGTGGTCCGGTGCAAGTGGGGGACAGGAGGCGGATGGGTGAGAGTGGTCCGGGGCAAGTGGGGAAAAAGGGGCGGATGGGTGGTGGAGGTCCGGATGGTGGTGGGAAGCTGCGGGTGTTGAAGGCGGGCTGGTTGGGGTGGCGGGTGGCGGCTGCTGTTGTGTTGCTGGCTGGCGGGATTGGGATTGGGGTGCTGTTGTCATCCAGGAAGGGGGCCGATACGCCGGATCAATTGGCGGGGATGCGGAAAGAGATAAAGGAAATGAAGCAGATGCTCTTATATTCTTTGATCGATGATGAGTCGGCGAGTCAGCGGATCAAGGCTGTGAGCTATACGGAGCAAATGACCAATCCGGATCAGAAAGTGATCGAGGTGCTGGTGGGGACGCTGAACCATGACAAGAATGTGAATGTAAGACTGGCGGCGTTGTATTCGCTGGCGAGTTTTGCCGACAATCGGGTAGTGCGCGATTCGTTGGTCGCTTCCTTGCCACGGCAAACCGAGCCGTTGATCCAGGTGATGCTGATCAACCTGCTGGCTGCAAAGAAGGACAGCCGGGCTATCGGGCCGATAAAGGAGATCATTTCGAACAGGAATACGCTGCCCGCGGTAAAAGAAGCTGCGGAGCAAAGTTTGAAAACACTATAAAACATAAATAAATGAATAAAATGAAGTATGTCATTCCCGTTCTTCTAACTGTATTTGTCTGGAAACATTCTGTCGCCCAGGAATTCAAAATGACGGTAGAGAATAATAAAGACGGGCAGCTGACGCTGGAGGACTTTG
>Ga0302179_10001145_pt1 | contig 16345 bp, 19 predicted proteins | sample I_Palsa_E3_1_FD_198788 | JGI IMG/M metagenome (GOLD analysis project Ga0302179, IMG submission 198788) | Peat permafrost microbial communities from Stordalen Mire near Abisko, Sweden - I_Palsa_E3_1 | ecosystem: Environmental > Terrestrial > Soil > Palsa > Peat permafrost | place: Sweden...
CGACCACGCATTGACAAAACCCGTCATCGAAGGCAATCTCGCCAGAAAATCCAACATCCTCAAGTACCCCCCTAACCCACTCCCCCCATCCATCCCCTGTAACCCACCCCCCACAACTCCAATCCCTTGCTTGCTTGCTACCAGTCCCTTGCTCGCTCGCTCGCTCGTTTGCTCCGGGGAATCAAGTTAACCCCCAGACGCCGCCAATCAGCCTACTACGTCCTCACCCCCTCCGGCTTCCTCTTAGAATACAAAGACCCCTCCCCGATTTCGCACCCGGACCCCACCTTATCAATCAAACTCCGCGACAGCGAGCTCGGCAACCCGCCCTCCCGCAGCGGCAAGGCCGGCTTCACCATCCGCGGCAAGGACGCGGGAAAGTCCTTCGGCGGGATGAACCATGAGTACATCTTCCGCACAGACAATATGCAGCAGGCGACGCAATGGTGGACCAAATTGGAGAAGTTTATGGGCAATGCGCCCAGGGGGGAGGATACCGCCGCGGCGGAGGTGACGGAGTCGGAGGGGGAGGAGGGGGAGACTGCGGGTGCTGGTGCTGGTGCGGTGGGGACGAAGGTTAGAGCGGAGCCGGGACAGGGGGTGGGGGTTCAGCAGCCGGTGCAGACTGCTGCGCCTACCCCCGCGGCGACGAGGGGGACTGCTCAGGGTGTTAGTACGACCACGGCACCTGCGCCCACGACGGCGACGGCGGGAGTCACGCCCACGGCGACGACAGGTGTCGCTGCTCCAACTGCGACTCCCGGACCTACCACCACAACAACTACTGGTGCTTGACTTTGAATCCCCGTTCGTTCGTTTGATGGAGGGGTATTGGATGAAATGAAATGGAGGTTGTTTGGGGTTTGGGGTTTGTATGGTGGCATCATATGGATTGGCTTGGTAGGAATTGTATTAATGGAATCATGTATTTGGTGTAAAAGTATACGGTTTGAAGTTTGTATTGAAGCATCTTACGTTTCAGTCATGTTCGAGACTATTTGTGAACTGCTTTCATTGCTAAAGCCACTGTTTTCGACATCTGGCATGTCATTGGACCGACCGAATGCCATTACTGATCCCACGCAGGGTACAGGACGTTGAGCCAATATACTATCAGGAATCGGGTCTGTTACAAGCTACGTGGGGGAGCAATGGACCTTGCGGTACAGAAATCTAGTCCATTGCAGGTTGTTGATGTCGGCTAAAGTACTATAATTATGTGTTCGCTTTTCAAAAGTGCGTGCTAGTTAGACACTCTTCAGTGACTAGGTTCTTACAAGATAGACAAATTCGGAACACTGACTCGATATTTTCCACATTGTTAAAATTATGATATAAAAAGTTGGTGCATGATTTATACTTTTTGTCCCACTTAGGTAACTGCATCACATCTCATCCCTTCTTGCATGATTGTCCCCTAATCGTTAATTATTTGAACCATGTATCATATCTCTGTAATTATGCAGTGCTATGACGCCGATTGAATGAGTACCTCTTTAAAGGCTATGAGGAATGTGTGGATTGGCGAAACGATCTTGTTGATAGTGTATGTAAATTTAAAATTTATACATTCACCAAACTGAATTTAAATCTGAAATAGAGAACATTGTCCTAGAAACTTCCACCTATATAACCGCCAATAAATCCCCCTAATATACCTGGGCGCCCTCCAAGTTTTGCATCATCCAGCTTGATTGGCAATGGTTTACCATACGCCGGGGTATCTGGCGTATAGCGCGACAATGGGAGACCAAACAGGATACTACCATATATACCGGGTGGCTTCATTGCCTCTCTGATATCCGTATAATCGTCGAGTACCTTTGTCTCCATCACTCCAGCACCACGAGTCCTCAGCTCCATCATCTCCTGCACTCGGCCTTCGAACAATTCCTCGCCTCGACAGTCAATCAAGTCATCCTTCGCCCCCATCAACAACAACTACAATGGCAGGCGGCGGTGTTCCCCCCTCGGTGTTCCCCCCTCGGTGTCGGTTGTCGGCGCATCCATGTCCCGCAAAGATAGATGGACAGGCCTCATCCTCGTCACGACCCTCTTCTTCCTCTGGGGCTTTGCATACGGCCTCCTCGACGTTCTGAACAAACACTTCCAGAACGTCCCTGGAATTACCAAGCTCCATTCAACAGGTCTCCAAGTCGCGTACTTTGGCTCGTACTTTTGTTTCGCGCCCCTGATCGGCGGACCCGTCATCCGCAAATGGGTCGGTATCATGTTGGGGTTGGGATTATATGTTGCGGGGGCACTGTTTTTTTTGGCCGGCTGCTAAATTCCTGTCCTTTGGGGCGTTTGTCGGAGCCACGTTTGTCATGGCGTGTGGATTGAGTGAACTGGAGACTGCGGCGAATCCGTATATTTCGGTGCTCGGGGATCCCACGACCGGTTTGGTAGCTCATGTCAAATCTATAGTACACAGCCAGACGAAATAATATGTCAAGAGATTTTATATTTTCCACATCTAATGATGGTGCCGTAGCCTTTCTACAGAGTCATTTCCAGGACCACTCTAACGAGTCTTAAAGTAATCCAACAGAACCGACAAAGCCTCAGACTCCTCACCATAATCCTTGACAACAACACAAGAGGCACCAACCACCTTCCTTGCATTGCCCTCACGATCAACGACACACAATCCAGCCCATTCGCCCAGTTTCTTGCCATCAGCAATTTTGATCAGGTTGATGTTGTGTTCGACACAGAGCGCTTCGATGAGTTTGTTGTAGGGCTCGGAGTCGCAGGATTCGGCGAGGACAGCTAGATGTGCTTGACGACTGGAAGAAGGTTAGTTCCAAACGTAGACGGGGGTAGGAGGGGTCCGTCGAGGTGAGGTTTGAACGAAAGAAACGATGGACCCGCAGAACGATGCAGGGGGGGGGTTAAGTACCGATCAAGTGCCTTGGCACATTCACGAAGTCCACGGGCGAGTCCGTCGTGAACAAGAGCCCGCTTGAGGACATCCCTCAGGGCATCCTCAACGGTCATGCCAGCCTTGGAGGCATCGGCAGCAACCTCGACTTCTTCAGGGTGATCTCCGTCTACCATCAACACAGCCCAACACAGCCCAACACAGCGCAGAAGTCATGGTGCGACATCTCGGAGGGACTGGGGGGCTTACTATCAGACATTTGTTTGGGTGATTCAGTCAGTCCTCAACGAATTCGTTTCCTGACCTTTTTTGTCGTTTGTGGTGTAAAGTTCGCGGAGGGTGCTGGAAATTAACTCAGCACGGTCACAGAAAAGTGCCCTAAAAAGGCGTTGGTTAGGGTATTTAAATATCTAGTCAATAAATGATTGGCGCCCTTAGGCTCGCCATCAATACAATCCGCTCCGGTGTCGCAATGATCTGCGATAACAGCAACCGATCCCTGGCGAAGATGAGACTATGTGATTATGCAGGGAGGATGATGCAATGCCAGCGGGTGATTATACAAGGGACATCGAGTGCTAGAATATGGAAACAGCGCGGGAAAAGGTCGGTTCCTTTGGGGGACCTGACTCGGAAAGGTTAAAAGGATTCAGTCTGCCGGCACGTGTGACGAATTCCGACGTTTTCGGGGGGAAAAAGGAATCGGCTTCCTTTCGACTCAATTTTTCGCAGTCGTTCAATGGTGTTGGGTCCTTTGTCGGCCCGCTCATCGCGTCCCATGCTTTCTTCTCCAACGGCAATCAAAACAATCTCACTTCGGTCCAATTCGTGTACCTTGGTATTGCCGTCGCAGTGGGTCTCATCGCAATTGGCTTCGCGTTTGTCCATGTCCCTGAAATCTCCGACGATCTCATGATGGAGCAGGCCATTGCTTCCGGCGACGCGGAAATCGCTGCCCGACCCCTCCACAAACAATGGCACACCATCTTCGGGTTCCTGGCGCAATTCGTGTACGTTGCATCCCAAGTCACGCTCGCGTCCTTTTTCCTCAACTACGTCACCGAAGTCGATACATACATCACCGACGCCCTGGGCTCGAACCTCCTTTCCGCGGCCCTCGCAATCTTCACCCTCGGCCGCTTCATTTCCACGGGCTTGATGAAGTTCTTCAAACCACGTCATATCCTCATTGTCTACGCATTCATGGCCGCCCTCCTCTGCGGCCTTACCATCGGTCTGAAGGGCATCCCCGCCGTCGTCGTCCTCATCGCAATCTTCTTCTTCGAAAGCTGCATGTACCCCACCATCTTCACGCTTGCCATCCAGGATCTCGGCAAGAACACAAAGAAGGGCTCCAGTCTGTTGATCATGGGCGTCGGTGGAGGTGCCGTCTTTCCCCCCATTCGGGGCGCCATTGCAGATGCCATTGGAACACAGAAGAGTCAACCTGTCCCCATGATTGGGTATTGCTTTGTTTTTGTTTATGCGCTGTTCTTGGCCGAGCCGTTTGGCAAGAAGAAGTTGCATAAGACGGAGGATGTCGAGAGTATTGATGATGAGAAGGTTACTACGCTGCAGGTCGTTGATGTCAAGGCTTGATTAAAGAGGGGGGGATTTGTAAATACTTTTTGTGAGTTCGTAGACCGTTGTAGTTGGTTCTCTTCGGTGCATGTATTCATAGACAATAATAACTGCATTCAAGCTTCTAAAAATATTTCGAATTCAAGGAAAGGAAAACGTCCCGCCGAAGTGGAATTCGAGAGTTTAATTCCACTGGCAAGCTCATGGGTTCTGGATTCGCAGACTAAGATACTCTTTTATCTGAAAACAGCTCGAGATTAATGGACACTGGAGTATATAATGGCACTATGGGCTCGTTGCCGAAAACGTCAATAACCAATAACCTCCCAGGCCCAGAGATTCCAAGCTATGCTTCCCCTCCCCCCCTCCCCCGGCGCCGCCCTTCTCGTGGCCATTGACCAGAAGGAGAAACTGCTGGCATCTGGGAACGGGCCTCCAGCGTCCTCCTTTCAGGGGATGCTTTGCACCCTTGGTGGGTCAGGTTTGTGTTCATATCGGAGAGGAGAGTCTGATGAAGGCGCGCGAAAAAGTGGATTTAATTTTGGAGAGATCCACGTAAGATGGATTTGATCCTTCATTTTGTTCCAATTGTTCCAAAAGTAAGATTAAATGGGACCTTGGTTGCATTGTTATATACGTGCGCTAGCGGGGTCTCTCACGTGGATTCGGCAAGTGATGTTTAATTGCCGGCTTCTGATCATACAATGACTCCCAAGTTTTAGTTCCAAATTTTCGGCGATGAGGTGTGAAGGAAGAGATCAACCGGGCGCTCGAATATCCTAGTGGTCTACTCTTCCTGTTGGAAGGCAGGGAAGTAGCATCCGTTCAAGGCGGGAAAGCTCTCTCACCAAAGAAAACAGCAAGGGCGCGGCATGCAGGGGTACGACGAAGAATCACGGTGACAGTGGCGACCCGCGCGTCAGTTTGTCTCCCTCGACCCTCTCGCTCATATATTACACATTTGACACACAGAGCTGTCCATATCCAAGTTGCCCCTCGTGAACAGTTCAACGACATATAGCCGATGGCCACATACAAACAACCGCGCAGCAGCTGGCGTTGCATCGCTTCCTTGGTGGTGCGTGTGGTGCGTGTGGTTTTCCACGGCTGTGGTTGCCTGGTGATCCCAGCGCGCAAGTGGAAATGAATCCCATTTGCGAGGCACTCTGCAACGCCATTCGTCGAGCGCTCATATGCATCTGAGTATCCCAGCCACCATTGCGGGGACTGTGGGGGATGCACGCAATGCATGATCGGCGTTGGTGCGCCAAGCTTTGAACGCGTGGGCAGCCGATTGAATGGCCTTCAATTGGGACGAAATTTAGCGAACGACGAGCCGGGCTTGCCGAGACGCTGTGTCCTGCCTGCCGATTTGCTGCGTCCGCCGTCGGGGAATCTCGTGTAATTCCCCCGCATCGGCTGCATTCTTCCCCTTTTTGGTCGTGTTCCTGTTTTTGGTGCGGGGGACGCTCCGGCGAGGTATAGTAGTACAACGGGATCGGCTGTCGAGTATACGCATATAAAGCTTCGGGCGCCAGGTGGGGAGTCTGTTGTAGTCAGTCACGAGGTCAGTTCGTTTCAAGAGATGGAAACTGCAACAGATGTAAAGACCACGGTGGTCAGTCACGCCTACGCCGATGTCGTCCCCGGAACAGTCTATCTCAATCCCGATCGTACATCCATCTGACCCCCCTGATATGCTGATCCTAGAAAACGATGTAACGGTCTTTGGACAGGCCATTTATCCGGTCCCCTCAGCAGACCCGAACGACCCTTTACGTCTCCCGCAATGGCGCAAGAACGCCATTCTCATCGTCGTGGTTCTGTACTCTCTCGTGGGAAATTCTACCTGTCTCGCCCCATCAGTTTACATCCTCCCCTTTGCAACGTACTTCGATGTCTCCCCCAACGATTCCTCCAAAATCGTGAGTTACGGAATCTTGGCCTATGGCGTCGCAAATATCGTCTGGATCCCCTTTGCCTTGAAATTCGGACGACGGACTGCGTGGCTATTAAGTCTGTTGCTGTACGTGACATTCATCTCCGCGGCCTCCTGTGCAAAAACTTACGAACAACTCCTTGTATTCCATATCTTCGCGAGTCTTGCCGCCGGGATCTGTGAATCCGTCGCCGTCATGGTCCTCCCCCCGTCCCCCTTTCCCACTAGTGGGGGTTCCATCAAGTAACTAATCCCAGTAGATAGTCGACGATTGCTTCTTCCTGCACGAACGGGGCGGTAAAATCGGCTATTATACCGCCTCACTCTGTTTCGCGGGTCTCGCCCCCCTTCCCGCGGGCTACATGCTCGATGCCCCGCCCCACAGCTGGCGTCTGTGCTATTACATCCTTGCCGGCCTAGCGGGACTGTTATTCGTGATGGGCTTCTTTATCGTTGTGGAAACGAGGTTTGATCGGACTGAGCCGGTGCCCGCGGAGACGCTCGAGGAGTATGCGGTGGATCATCATAAATTGGAGACTCAGGTTACGCATGTGATGAGTTATCAGGTGCCGCCGAGGAAATCTTATGCGCGGCAGTTGAATCCTTGGAGTGGGGGGAATCCTAAGGCGAGTTTTTGGGTTTCTTTGGTTAGGAGTTTTACTTATCTTGCTTATCCAGCGGTATGATCCCCCACTTCCCCGCCCTTCGTCAGATCCATCCCATCAACCCCTGTCCACCCTTTATCTTATGCTACCGATCCCCCCAAATCTCCTTCTCCTCATCTACTTTGGGACGTTCTAACAACAGGTCCTCTGGACCATCGCCGCCTACGGTATTTTCATCGGCACAGGAGCCCTCTTCGTCTCCTACTCCTTCCCCACCATAATTACCGCCCCCCCATACAACTGGCCCATCGCCAACGGCGGTCTCTGCAGCATCGGCGGCGCCCTAGGTGTCCTCTTCGGCCTGCCCATCGGGCCCATTTCCGACCGCATCGCCGCGCGTCTAACGCGCAAGAACAACGGTGTCAGGGAACCTGAAATGAGACTTGTCGCACTTGCGCCAGCGATATTGCTTACGCCGGCGGGGATACTGTGTTATGGTCTCACGGCGTATTATAAGAAACATTGGATTGGGATGTTTATTGGGAATGCGATGTTTCAGGGGGGGGCGTATATGGGTTATGTGATTACGCTTTCGTACACGGTATTATCCTTCCTTCCCTGTCCCCGGCGCGGTGGATGACGTCCTCCACGCCGTACGCGTGCGTTTTCCCCGTGCATGATTTCCCCAGGAGTTGTGTGTGTGAAAGGGGACTAACGGTAGGTCGACTGTTATAACAACAACGTCCCCGAAATGCTCGCCATTATCTGTGCCTGCAAACAATGTATCTCCTTCGGCACCGGCTTCTCCATCCTCAACTGGATTGCAGCAGACGGCATCGCCGTCATCAGTGGGATTTTCGCAGTGATACTCTTTGTCATCACGGCATTGTTGATCGTGTTCTGGTTTCTCGGGAAAAAAATCAGGAGAGCCACAGGGAAGTGGAAAGTCTCGCAAGTACAGAAGATATAAAAAAACACGGAAAGTATTGGCCTGTGTGGGGATGTGGAAGTGAAGTGTTGGTAGAATGTAGGTATGTACTATGTAGTATAATTTGAGGGGAATCAGGTGACAGCCTTTCTCCTAGGATCCTTGGATTATGCTGGCCCCGTCCAGCTTGCTCTGTGTGTGTGTATGCATGTGGGGGTGTGTGCACCTTCTGCCTCCATCTGCCTCCATCTGCCTCCATCTATTTACATAGTGTTAAAAAAATGCCAATTTTTGGAACTTTTCGGTGATTTTTGGAACTTTTTGGTGTTGAAAATCGCAGATCTGGCCACCAGGACGGCTCGGACAGGGTGTGAGATCGACAATAGAGTGGCGGATTGCTTCCGCAACAATAACTAACTACCCAGCAAGCTACTACTTACCACAGCCTACCTTCGTTACATCGATTGCGGACAAGCCCGAGAATAATAGGCTTGACCTGCTCCTCGACTGTACGCTAAAGCCTTGGATTTAATTGCCCGAAAGAACTGATTCACCGGATATTCAATCTCCTCAGATGCAACTTGTGATTTGCGGGCATCTGTTTACCCGCTCTCGGGCTCTCGGGAGATGAAGTCTCATCAATGATTACTCTGACTCAACTTGCTTTATCAGCTTGCGATCGTTTCCACTCGGCACATTTAATTGTCCGAATACAGGCGCTATTTGAGGTTGTGGCGCCCCGCCGAGGAATGTGACCAGCCAAAATTCGCCGATCAATCAGTTCGCAGATCAGAGATTCGAGGCACCAATCAATGCACCACGTCAGCTTTTCCCGCTGCCAACGGCCCAGGGATCCGCCGCCCACAATTCGTCGACAGCCATCAAGGCGGCTAATCGGAATATCGACGTTTGACAGAATGAATATATTACTACAGATGGGGCTGCAGGTCCTGGACCCTGAGGGCGACACGGACGGCGGAAGTATAAGAAGACATTTCGAGGGGAGCAGGAAGGGGAGCCACTTCTGCTGAGACAGAGTTTCACTCTCGTTATCAACGCACTTTTCTTAATACTTTCTTGTACCGCGGTACAATGTCTAATTCCTCATCTTCTTCAAATGATACTTCTTCTGCCGACGCGACCTCTGTGGTAGGACCCCCGATTCCTCATGTTGACTCGTGACTTCTAATTGACGAGTAGTCGTGGTTACCTACTTCAATCCCGTGGGTGGATTGTTTCCAGAATGAAGGGGCGACATATAACGTTACCTGGCAATGCGCAAATTTGACTGTTCCAATTGATTATCGGTCAACACAGAATTCGACGACGCAAGTCGGTGTTGTTCGTGGACGGCCAAATGAATTGGAGAAGCCGATCGGGGCATTATTTTCCAACCGCGGCGGCCCATCTGGAGCGTACTCCCTCGTCCATCATGGATTTCTCATACCAGGATGATCATGCCATACGTCTCTTCCGGAGCGAAGAACTATTTCAAAGTGACTGGTCGCCAATACGATGTTCTCCTAATTGATCCGCGCGGAGTCTTTCCTATCTCAAGGCCCATTCTGACCGGTTAGACAGGTTGGTCACAACATATGACTTGTGGATTCACCTCAGAAAGTTACGGTGCCTTCTCGAATGCCTCACAGTCTTCCTTTACCGCACTACAATTACCAGGAAACCCGCTCAAGACGGACAGTTTGATGGAGAACGTGGAGATGTATGCCGCTCAGGCAGGCGCCTTTTGCAACGAGTTTGAAAATAAAGATTACTTGGCACATATGAATACGCCGAACGTCGTCCGGGATTTCGATTTGATTCGTAATCTCACGGGGTACGAGACTTTGGATTATTGGGGGTTCAGTTACGGAACCGTCATCGGAGCGATGTACGCTCACATGTTCCCCGATCGTGTTGGAAAGATGGTCCTGGATGGTACTTACTCCAGTGGGTTAGTAGCTAATGACAGGTGTTTGTAACTTTCCCATGTGGACTAGTCCCACCGGCAACATCCTCGATTACGCATACAATTCCCATCAAGAGATCCCGCGAATTCTCGAAGATTTCGCAAACCATTGCGTTGCCGCCGCCCAACAAGATGTCAAATACTGTCAACTAGCCAATCTGTCTCTCAACGCCACGAACCCGGGCGCCGACGTCCTGCAACGAATGAACTATGTCATCGGCAATCTGACAACAAATACATACCATGATAATACTGCCAACGCAACAGTTTCTCTCTTTTCTCTTGCTTCGATCGTTCGTTCGGGTCTTATGAGTCCGGATTATTTCCCTTCGCTGGCACAGTATTTCCTAGATGCGGAGAAATTGATCCAGAACCAACAACCTACGAATGCAGTCAACGAGGTTGCCCAGGTGGACGATAACCCTATTCCTACGGATCCTGCCACCGATTCCAATGCGAACGTTTCAACAACGGGCTGGAACCGGAATGATCCGCTTACCGGTGCAGGGAACGCGTTTGTGTTTCCCGCGGTCACTTGTTTGGACATGTCGATCAAGGGAATCAATACCACCGAGACCTTTGTCGATTACATCTCGAACCAAATCAACACTGGCAACCCCCTCGTGGGCTATGAAGGTGTATCTTTCGCACAATGTCTTTCGTGGCCTAATTTATCTTCATACGATGTTGAACGGATAACTTCGCCTTTCCCCAAATCTTTGAAGAACAAGGTTCTCGTGGTGGGGGTGACGGACGATCCAGTTACTTCATATCCTGATGCTCTGGCGACTTATAACATGATGGGGAGCGATAATGCAAACTTCCTCGTCCACGAAGGATTCGGGCATTGTACTGTTTCCGACCCCAATAATTGTACCTGGAACAATCTCATCGGATACTTCGTCAACGGTAATCCCCCTTATCATTCCCCCTGTTGCCATCCCATCTGACTATTCGCTCGTACTGATTTCTAGGAACAATCCCCGCTAATGGAACGACCTGCATAACTGACAATAGCGGCAAAAACAACATCTTCGTCGAAAATTACAGTCCCCCGACGAGTACCGGCGGCGGAGGTCTTTCAGAGGGCGCTAAGATTGGATTGGGAGTCGGTCTTGGAGTGGGTATTCCGTTGTTGATTGCGCTGTGTGTTTTGGTTGTGTTATTGACGAAACGACGGTCCAGAACGAGACAAGGAAGTGCTGGAAGTGCTGGAAGCAATCTTATGGCCGAGAATAAGGTAGATGGAGAGGGTGTAACTTCTGCGAGGGACGATGCTGTTATTTAAGTTGGGGATGGGGTTTAAGTTGTTATATACGTATATTGTTGTGAGCTTTGTAATGATAAATGGATGAAGTCTACAATTTTGCTCTGACGGAAAAGTGACTTGAACTAAACTTGCTTTTCACGGCCTCAGCAAATAGGTCCGGAGGGTACCAGGGTCTTGGCGTATGATTGACAGATTAAATTGAGCTACCTATCCCTATGCCGCTGCCGATGCTAGAGGACTCCCAAAACTAATAAATATACATATATAGGGGCAAACGAATGTACATGCTGATAATCAGCATGGCAAAATAATTATACAAAAAGTGGACTTCCAAGTCGTTTCACTCTTTTAGCCTCTCCATCCTCGTTGTGCCCTTCAGGCTTCCTTTTCCTGCAACCTTGTGAACCTACCCCGGTAGTCAATGACACCAGATCCCTCACATGGGCTTTCGCAAATCTCCCCAGCGCATCAGCCATAGGAGGTGGAACGGCTTCCCTGATAGAACACACCCTGTCACGCAAAGAAGCTCCATGGACTTTATAGTCGGCTTCAAATCCCTGCGCAAAGAGGGCCTCTTCCATGGTCGGCTCGAACACAAGACCATCTAATTTCAGTATGCGGTGTACTCGAGGCATGTGTACCTGGTGGGTCACGTAACCCAATGCGGGAGGCAAACAAGATGGCTTTTTGAGAGTTCCCCTGGGTTCCGAAGTCCGAAGAATTGTAGATGGTAAATCGGAATTCATAGAAGTTCCGAAGAAGCGTGTTATATAATTTCGACAGACATTTCGCGTGTTCTGACTGGAGCATTTTGGGATGAGTTGAGAGGAATATCATCGTCGGCGAGATGGTTTCAAGTGCATCAGATGCGGCAGAGAAAAAGTCGCAATCTGCTCCGTGCTCAAAAGCGTCTGTCGTTAGCCTTCTCGACAAGAGGGTCTTGCCATCCAATGGGGTTGAAATTAAAAGCGTGGTAGGAGTTTGTAACTCTTCCCTCATCGCACGTCCAGCAAATCCCTCTACAAACTTCTCAACGCTCTCTTCGTAAAGTCTTCCCTTGTGATTATCCTGAAAGTCAGCGCCATTTCAAAACGGAGGGAGAACTCTCCACATTTGAGCCGCCATTTCGTCCTCGATAACCGCGACCGATATGTCATATCCCGCCTTCTGGAATCCGACAGACCAGCTAGGGATGCCAAAACCGAGGTAATAAGCGACATCGCCCTGTGCCAAATTCGCAAGGTCGGTTGGGTCGGCGCTTATATCGTCTTTGACGTTATAAAAGCTTCGCACTTCATGTAATTTATCCGCAATTCGAATTCCCCATTCGACGGTGTATGTAACAGTGGTGTCTTCTGGGGCCTCCATCTCGACAGGATCATCTGGTTTTCGAATTTTAATGACTTCTTGCGAGACTTCGATGATGCGGGATTTAGGTAGCTCTTCTGCATCGTCCTCTTCACCAGCCATATCCCAATCCAGATATTTCATGAATAGACGTTCTTGATAGCCAGATTCGTCGGTCTCAAACCAGCCGGCCAAGGAGCTTTCGAAGATATAACTCGTAGCCACCACGGATTTTTGGTCCTGCCTGTGAACATAAATTATTCGTTTTGCGCCATCGTCTAGTCGGATCTGATAGGTCACTCCGTCAGTGAATGAAAAAGTCGATGCAACGTTCGAAGAAGCGAGCATTTCGTCTTGCGAGATATCTTGACTTAGAGCAAAAGTCGTGTTCGAGAGTTGACTACTATCGAACTGCACACCGGCCGACCGAGTGTCCATCTGAGGACGCGAGGAATCATTCTTTCCTGAATGTTGATGTGAACTAGCTCCGGGGCTGGTTAAGCTCAGAAGAACTTCGTCATTTTCTTCTGCGTATGAAGCATTATCATCGAACTCATCATTGACAGTCTCCCCATCCGACTCTGATTCAAACCCCCCGCCCTCTTCCCACAAAGGCGATCGATGCCGAGGCGATCGATGCGGCCGCAAAGGCGTCTCTGAAAATGGAGCAGGAGAAGTACTTGGACTAATAATACCCTCCGACGCCGGCTCTCTGGCCCTTCCATCTGGATCAGGCAACGTACTTTTCTTCGTATTCACCGACACAACGCGCTCTGCACTTTGAATCCCATTCGAGATCGCCATGATTTGGATCTCTAAATCCGAGTTCTGACCTCTCTCTACCTCGAACTCATAGCGCGTGCCTGAAACCATGGGACTTGTATGGATAGTATCGTAGATGGAAGTACAAGTGACCTTAAACTTTGCGGCAAGCTCCGGGAATGTCCATTTGACGGTGATTCTTCCCTCCTCTCGTTCGGCGGTGATGTTTTGAGGACAAGGACAAGGAATATTGACTCGGACTGGCAAACTATATAAAGCCCCTGTTCGCTGGACGGAGCGGATAGTCGCAAAGTAATGATCTGGTGTGATTGACGATGGTAGTTGAATATTTCGAGCATAATTCTTCGTTTTCCCTTGCCACACATAATTTGTGTTGGAGCTTTTGTTCGAGGGCGATCTGGACAAATGAGTGCTGGCTCGACGGGCCGAGGAGCTGCGTGGTCCGTCCGATTCGACGTCAGTTTCCGATTCCGCCTCCAGGTCATCCTCATTCTCCACAGGAGCAGTTTCATAATACAAGTGATTTTCCTTTGCTGTATCCCAATCGTTCTCAGAGAACAAAAACACCTCGAAATCTGTACCAAAATGTTCCGAAACCAGAACCTCCCAACTAATCTCCACGGGAGGATTCATTTCTTTTTTGTAGTCGACAAGTATATGACGCGGCATGTTGCTCATTAAATCCATATGTCGATGTTTGATAGATTTCTTGTCCTTGAAACTGATCTCATCGATTTCAGACAACAGTAACTCCAATAACTCGTCCACAGCACAGTCACAGACTATTTCCCCCTCCGGCGCCGTGCGGTGTTGGTGACTCTGGAATAATGGACAGGAAGTTCTTTCTTTGTGCACCGCTTCAAAGTTAAGTAGCCGGTGATGTAATTGGAATGTCGAATCCTGATCTTTTACCCGGAGAATGTTGAGTCCGACCGTATCGGGAACGTCGTAGAACGCATATTGGCAGTTTGCAAGGACTGGATGCAGTAATAATGCTGATTTGAAGGCGTGTAAGGTATGTTTTGTCCAGGGGTCTACCCCAGTGGGTGATAAAGCAGACTCTGTGAAGATTTCCTCACGCCTGCCTTGGGCGGTTTGGATGAGGCGATCTCTCGTTAGAATGCGGTGAAGACGACTTGAGATCGGTTTAGGTTCCTTGGCGAGACAAGTTCGTATAATACGGATAGTCTGAATTAGTAAAACTAGAAATTGCGGGGCTGAGTACCTCAGAGATGTCTTTGTCTTCTTTGCTGTAGAAGAATTTCCCCGGATTTGTGGAACATAATGCTTTCATCAATGCCTGCGCAGTCTTCATCGAGATGTTCCTCTCAGCACCCAAAGTCTCCAAGTAATTCTCCTCCTCAAGCAGTATTTCGAGGTACTTGTACGTGCCACTTTCCATCGGCGCCCTCGCGATAATGGTATCCCACATCCTAGCCATAGTATTTGCCGCCTCAGAATGGGTCATCAAACTCCTTCGATCCCGATCCAGCGATGCCATCGAAAAATCGACCCCATATCTCAACGGCGGGGGATTATTCCTTCCGCGTTCTTCGATATAAATGCCCTTCACAAAGATTTTATGACGGTACTTGTCGTCGAGGATAAGCCTGCCCAGATCCGTGGATTGGATTTCTCCTGTGGGCGGGTGCAGGAATAAATAGTCCCCGAAGTTGATTGGCATGGGGAAGTGGGATTGGACTATGACCGTGGTGTGTTTGGCGGCGGCGGTCCTTGCTAGGATGACATCGTCGTTTATATGGGGGTTTTGTTTGGCTATTCGGGGCCTGTGAGGATGTAACCGTATGAGGAGTTTTCTTTGGATCTTCACGTCCCCATGCCAGAATCGTCGGCCGAAGTACCACTCCCATATTTCTTTGTTAGTGTAGTAGTTCACCTGCATCCCCAGTCGAAGCAATGCGCAAATGCCAACTTTCATGCCCTCGCCTACACATCAACGAAATTCAGGGATGGGCGCATACCATGACCACCGATGCAGTGCTCGTTTGTTGCCTTGGTGGTTTCTCCCATTGACCAAACTCCCCGCGACAACTTGGTGTTATGATTAATGAGAACGAGTCTTTTCTCGTTCAATCTGTGAAAAATATATCCCAGCGCCGTTTTGCGATTATGCAATCCCGTCTTAGCGTCTGGTTTTGGTTTCGTTCCCTTGGTATAGGCAATGTAAGTAGGAACACGATCCTTTTCTCCAAGCTCGAAAACCCATTCCACCTCCCTCGGCGTGCCGTTGGCGTGTGTCCGGACATTATCGGCGCTATTGTTAGTCTCTGAAGGAAAGGGACTGAGACAGGGGAGGTACAAGTTCTGTATCAACTCTCTGACTCCTTCTCTGATTCCCCAATTGGATTTCCTGCCGTAGTTGTCAGTGAGGTTTAAATCGACGTCTCCGGTCCGTTGGACTCTGTCTGCAGGCCGACGTTTCTTCTTGAATTCTGTCTTCGGCTCCGTCTTGGTCTTTGGCTTCGGTTCTGCCTTGACCATGCCCGAAGTATCCGTCGGCCCGCCAAGGGGCAGTGGTCCCTCGTCGTCGCCGGAGTCTGATTCATCGTCGTCGTCCTCGATATCGTCGTCGTCGTCGTCGTCACACCTGATGACCTCCTTCGGACCCTGAGCAGGCTTTCCTCCGTCGCCAGACTTGTTGTTGTTGTTCTCGTCCGTCTTCTTCTGCTTCTTCTCTCCTTCCTTCTTGAACTGTATATCAACCGTCATGGCTCGCTGACTGCAAACGTGGAGACGAGTTAATTGGACGAAACCGTTATCAGCCAGCCGGGGGGATCAATCAGAAGGTTTAGCCGATCAGTCAGTCAGCTGGCTCGTTTGAATGGATAATCCGTGCTGTGGCTTCTTGCGAACTTTAATTGCGGGCAAAGGAACGTATGAAGTTATGAATGCGATGAGTGATACTCGCAAGAGTGAAAAGGGGCCAGAGAGAAGTTAAGGAATAGCCGAATGACGCACAGACACGAAAATGACTGCGGGGGGCTGGTATGTTAAATACAGGTCATATTTATAGAGGGCGGA
>Ga0302179_10001156_pt1 | contig 16291 bp, 14 predicted proteins | sample I_Palsa_E3_1_FD_198788 | JGI IMG/M metagenome (GOLD analysis project Ga0302179, IMG submission 198788) | Peat permafrost microbial communities from Stordalen Mire near Abisko, Sweden - I_Palsa_E3_1 | ecosystem: Environmental > Terrestrial > Soil > Palsa > Peat permafrost | place: Sweden...
ACGAAGAAAGCGGAATGAATCGATCAGAAGAGTGAGTTGGAGAAGACTTCGAAGGCTTCTTCTTCGGAGGTGACAAGGAGAGACGCAGACGAGCCTTAACTCTCCGACGAGGAGACTCGTCATTGATACCACCTCGGGTGGGCGAGGTGTTCGCGCTGACCGGATACGGCGTTGCTCGGATACGGGTGATATCTCTGTAACTGGCGGATGTGTTTCGTCCCACTGTACGGTTCCTCAAAGAACGCGTAGAAGGCTCCATAGTGTTGAAAAAAAGCTATTGCGCTCGTTTTAAAATGAGATGGATACAAAGGGCGAGGGGAATCGAAGCGAGGAATGAGTATGGAAGCGCGAGGACAGAGATTGTGATGATGAATGAGGTTGCGACGACAAGGAGCGACTGATTCATTTGTCAAGCGAGTGGCATAAGCAACGTTCAGCAGCAAAGAAGCGAAAAGAACGAACAAATCAGTGATGGTTTGCTGTGGATGGAAATACTAGATTGGTTTGCCGATCTCATCGATGTCATTGCGTGCCTACTCGACCTATAAATCGGGAAGGATTCAAATTTCCGTGAATCTCACGGAAAGCAAGCACCATTAGGGTCGTGGAAAAGCCTTGGAGGCATATACGCCAAGCCTGAATATTCAATCCGATTCCTGGTTTTATCTGAAGTTGCAGACACAAATTGTGACGGATGCTGGGCCTTTGATCAGATCAGATCGTCAAGGAATCTAGACAGCGGCGATCCTTGATGATCTGCAAGCCCGGAATCACAAATTTTCCGTCCATGACCGACAGGCGCCCAGGTTGAGCGACACTCACTCACATGAGCCTTATCGCTGGGGCAAAGTCGCGCTTTGTAGACGTAGAAAACCTCCCTCCGAGTCCGATATATGTCTTTCGAGGGCATGTCGCCGAAATCACGTCCATACGATTTATCAGGAGTGATACGCGGTTCGTGAGCGGGTATCGATCCTCTCCTGGCCGGCGCTGATTGCAGGGATACTGATGGCTGGATTGTTGTGTGGGATATGCTATCTCGCAGACCGACGGCTGTGTGGAAGGGACATGACGCTAGTGTGTTGAGTATTCGAGAATGGGGAGCTGACAGATTGATCACGTACTGCTTGATCGGGGCCGGGTTCACTGTAGGCATGGACGGGATGGAAAGGTATTTGTGTGGCAGTTTGGTGAGAAGGAGGAAAACAGCTTGGACTCAGGGCTACCTTCTGACGGGGGAGTGCGGCGGAAACCTTGGCTATTGCATTCTATGGATGTGAAGGAAATGACCTTCTGTGGAATGGATGTCATTCAGCGGAAGGAGGTACACAAGCATGGTTTTTCGCTGATATCAGGACGCATTAATTGCCGTTTCCTCTGGTGGTCTTGGCGAATTGGTTGATGTGTACAGCTTCCCAGGGAAGAGCTTGTACTGTGCTGCCGTAGGAAAGAACCTTCCGCAGAAACTGGGTATTATCTGTATTTCGAAAATCCACTAATCGCAGGAATGACCATGTCTTTATGCCTCACCGAAAGCGCCGAAGATGATTCCCAGATACTTCTTGCTGCCGGCTATGAATCGGGTCATGTTTGCCTTTACAGTGTCTCATCGTCAAATTGGTCAACTACATACTCGTTCAAATCCCACTCACAACCCGTGCTTTCGGTCATCATGAATCCGGCGAAGGAGTTCTTCTACACATCCTCTGCAGACGCTAACGTGGTTCAACATTCCACTGCTCTGTCCAGTCAGCCATTCAAAGTAGTCAACACGAAGCATTCCGGTCAGACGAGTCTGAGTATCCGACAAGATGGGAGGCTTCTTGTTTCGGCTGGCTGGGATGGCTCCGGTCGCGTCTACAGTGCTACGACATTATCGCAAGTTGCTGTGCTTAAATGGCATTCTAGTGGGGTCCAGGTCGCCGTATTTTCAGCAGGGAAAACAGGGAAAAGCTGGATATTACTAGGCGGAAAGGACGGGAAGATTACCCTTTGGGATGTGTTCAATTAAAACCCGACTTAAAAAGACATGCTTCCAAAACGTATGTACCTAAATACAGAAGATTCTAAACGCCAGCGCTTACATACAACATCGTGAAGACTTACAGAAGACACACGAGACTATGAACTACGGCACAAATCATTCGCAGTTACCACAAATCCCTCAAGAACTCAACATAGAAGCTGCATAGACCTTTATTCTCTAGTTCAGATCGAGACTCTCGACCTTCGTTTCGTAGGTCTTGATGGAGGACTAGCAGAGCCAGTGGACGACGGAGAAGGATCTTTCGAGGCACCTATACTGTGAGCATGGACTTTTCGTTCGATTCACCGTTCATGACTCGATCACGATTCTCCATAACCTCTTTCAGCCGATTGCCAGCCATCTCATGAATGCTTTCCGGAGGGGCTCGGGGAAACTCTCTCTCCAATTCGTGCACAACGGACGAGTAACGAAGGGGGGGAACCGGTTTTCCACTCATCATTTGAGCGAACTCAGACTTCGTCACTTTCGCTCCACAGGGGTGGTTGTATTTCTCGCAGAAGTCGCACACATCGCCGTGGTGCTTGTATGAACACTTCTGTCAGCGTCACCAACCAATTCGCAATACTCTCCCTTTGCGCTTCCTGCAGGGGACACAACTGGCGCAACCTCGACTGCCGTATGGATTGTTACCGCTGAGACGACGTTCGCTTCCCGTGTTCCCAGTTGGGTTATTCCCGGCACGACGATTTTCGGTGGCTGGTGTCGGTTTAGGGACTTCATAGAACGTTGGAGGAGTAGTGATTTCCCCGTAGTATAAGCATAGCCCGTCAGACTTCTCGTCGTACCCAAGTTGGTCGGACATTTGATTCACAGACGTGAAAGAGTCGTATTCAAACTCAGAAGGGTCTCCGTAGTAATTTCCCCAGCTCATGCTCTACTAGTTCAAAAGCCGGTCTGGAACAGGCGACGTGATGTCTTTTTATGCTGCTCTAGGAGATGCGTGCCAGAAGCAACGCCCTATCTGCAGCCAATTGGACGTGGGGGAACCGCATTCATACCGAAGTGTACCCAAACTTTAAATCCTCAATTCAAACGTACCATAAAGGCGACGCAAACCTTAATCTTCTAAGGTTTGACCTCTGCGCGGATACAGAGCCACTTGCGGAACAAACTCAACCACAGAATTTGGTTAATGTCTTGACGCTAGAGGTTCTAGCATCCGCGGCCCAAGCAGAGTTTCATTTTAGAGTGGACATTTGAAAATAAAATTATAAAGCTTGCGTCGCAATTTATGGAGGCGGTGCGATTCATTAATGCGCAACCAAGTCTATTTTTGCGGGATGAAGTTTCCATTCACGGAGATACTGTTTTAGATACATTATTCGTGGCACAGGCGTTCCCGGGATGACTGTGCATTGCGACACATTGTCCTGACCCCCACGGACGAATCATATCAGACTTTTGGCCAAATAGCTACACCCAACACCCCACGTTCCTGCACATGCTCCGCCAAGAAGGCCAATGTCCCCAACTCTACCGCGCCATGCCTCCCGAAGGGTTGGTCTGCTGATGAGCCACATCGCAATAATAAGGGTCAAACCGGTTTATCCTCACCAACCATATCCTTGAGATTATCCAGCAGGGTTACCACCTGCCAGATAGCGGGGGCAATGGTACTGTTCATCGTGTCTGCATCAGTGCAATAGGCCTGGAATAGCGCTAAGAGAGTAGGTTCCTGCACTTCCAGACTAGCTCGAATCTGCTTGGTAATAGCGGGATTTTGACGACCAAGGCTAATCACCAGAGCAGACATAATCTGCAGCAAAATGTCTAGTTGCCGTAAGCGAGCCACTACGAGCGGAGCCTCGGTTGATTCTCTTTTTAGCAACACTTCATTAAAGGAGATTACGTTGTAGTTGTATCAAAAGTTCAGGAGTTAAAATGAAGCCTCTGACAACATCAAAGAATTGACTTTGCAGTATTTGGGTTGCTCCAGAGCGTGTTCGTGCAACTTCTAATAAAACCGCGAGTTTCGTTTCGACTACAATCACCAAACCAATGTACTCTACAATTAAGCTCTCACGGCACAAGTGTTTTACCTTCTCCTGTACGAATGGCTTCTTCAAGTTCGTTTCGGGCGTCCGTTATTGAAGGAGCGAATAGCGTTACGAACCCTCGTCGCTCGAGGATTGGCCCGATGACGCTGAGATTGGTCTCCGCATCGCTCTCCGCCAATACGCCCAATAACAAGGTAGATGTGACCTTGCAGGTCCCTTCCGCGGTTAAACTATCATGACAAAGCATATCCACAAACCGCTCCCCGTTCGAGGTACTGAGTTGCACAAGGCTGGAAAGAAAGATTTGGGCGTCAAGCTTCTTGGGTTTTGCTCTCAGGGTTGATCGATTTGACGACTCTAAATCCGGGGCAGGCTTATACGAGATTGCGAATGTGACGCATGAATAGACGACGAAATAGAGATTTTCCCGAACAGTCTGTATGTGTGAACAGCCTTGAATTGCTGCAAGCAAATTGCCGAAAAACGTCGCAAATCGGTCATTTGATGGATCCAGTAAATCTAAAATCCCGCCCCTTGTAGGAATTGCAAACGGATCTTGCATAGCTTCGATGAGGTGAAACAGGATATACGATAGCGAATCCGCGTGAGGAGAGTGCAGGAATGAGATATCTCCAAATCGCAGAGCCAGTATTCGTACGGATTCGTTAATAAAATTTTCTCGTACAGGCCGTTCCACAGTCTTCAGTCCTTCCTCAACGATCACCGTAAACAGCTCACTCCAAGCTTCAAGGCACTCGCCGTTCGCCCAAGTCATTTCCTGCAGAACGTTCCTTCCAACAAATGTTTCCACGACATTGCGCCCTTCCTCAAACAAAAGCTGTTCCACTTTTTCATCCTTCGGTGGGGGTGTGCTGATGACCTCCTGCGTCTTGAGTAGTACCAGTTCCGAAACTTGTTGACAATCACTCTCAAAATAGCCGGGTCTTGGTTCGGCGCGACAACTTCCCCAGTCAACCTGCGAGAACACTTCTCCGAACATAGAAGATTCAATGTCGTCAAATGAGCCGACGTTGATGAGGACCTGTTCGAAGAAGGTTAGCAGGCGACGGCCTTCGTTTCCTTCAGGATCGAACAAGGACTGAAACCCAGCTTCGGATTTTTTCCCTATGAGATATTCCGTCATGGACCGCAGGGAGCTGGACGCTCTTTGTGATGAGAATATGTGAAGTTCGCTAGCAAGATACCGTAATAACCATGCTTTTCGACGAAGTGATGATGACACGATAGACGAGCGACCCGTTGCATTAGTCCCTTCGCGTAGGGCAAGTTCGATCGCTGAAAGGAGTTTGGGGAATATGGTAGTCTCGGTAGAGAATTGTTGTAGATACAGTGGATCTTGACGGAGCGCGGTTGTTGTTATTGCGCCTGATAAGTTTGCTTTGCATAGGCGTACAACTATTTCCAGAGCCATTTCCGAGGTTGAAAGATTCCGTGACATTGTTTCTATCGGGTTCCGTTCCGCAACCGTTGCGCTCAATATCTCATCCTCCACTGGGTCAATCAACCCGAAGAGCGATTTAAGAACGGAGACTCCTGAGCCGATATTGCCTTTGCCTTGTCCCAACTCCAGATGACCGCCCTCGGTTAGATGATATCCCAGCAAAAAGTGCGCAACCGTTGGAATCTCGGGGGAGTCAATGAGATCCTTCCTTAGCAATGACAAAACAGCTCGCTTCTGTCGCAAACTATTCGACTCAAATGGCGATGACGGCTCGTCGGCATCCACGTATTCAAGTTTATTCAGTACACCAAACATTATTCTCTTGGAGTCTTTACTACTGCGAATGATTTCGAGAAGTCGATTACGCCGTGGTATTTCGAGCGCAGTAAGTCCACCGGCAATATTGCCTCTTGAAAATGCTGCCAGCCGATCTAGCGTCTGTATAGCCAAAAGAGCAATCTCTGTATCCTCAGCATTGACGAAGAGAGCTATTTGATTGACCGAAGACACTCGTGCGAGGATTCGAGATTCGATGGACTTGAGAGATGTATGTCGAAGAGAATGAAGGTCTTGACCAGTCACCGTTTGCAAGTGATCTCGTATCAATGGTTCCACGACATCGACAAACATGCGTTGCCAATTTAGAACCGAGTTTATAACTTGTAATCCCCGAAGCACAGACTGAGCGATAAGCGACGTTTTAGGTTCTTCGTTCAACTGTTCGATAGGAACATTTAGGGTTTCGAGTATCGGCGTCAGGATGCGATCGTCTAATATATGTGTCATGATGAGAGAGCCGGGGTGGAGGGAGATGTAAGCCATTAAGGATGAGGTAGAGATGCCGGCATCAATATTGACGCCTGCGACATTGGCAAATTTGATGAGATCGGGGTTGAAAGAGTCAAGAGCTTGATGAAGGAAATCCAAGCATGTTGATATGAGGATGGACTTGCTCTCAGCATCAAGTGGCGCGGCGGACAAGGCCGAGGGAAACAATTGCATGACAAAGTTGATGAAAGGATGTACTCCGGGTATGCGATATTTCTCGCCGAGATCCTCCTCGAAAGTCAAGACGTCATGTAACGGATGGTCTACCGAGGAGACTTCTACGAGTGTAGCCAGTAAATTCAAGAACGCGGCGTATTCTTCCGGGGAGGTTGTTTCAGGGTTTGTGATTTCGAGAGTGACAAGATTGACGTCTTTAAAGGTGGAAGAACGAGTTATTACTGGTACGTTGAAAAAGGTCCGCTGGTTCTGAATTCGTTCGACGTATTGTTGTAATCGCAAATCTAATCCGGCCCAGATTTCTGCGATGAGTGACTCATCGTCCTTTGCAAAAGCATTGAGAGTAAGCCATATTTCCGTCCTCAAATCTGTGGCAAGCCGATTGATGGTTAATTCAAAGAGTTGCTAAATTCAGTCCAGAGCATACAATATTGCATACCGAAAGAACTCGGTCCTCATTCTTTGACAACAGAGTCAATTTTGCTTCGTGCGAGCTGGCCGCAATATTCCGTATAAGACGAAGATAGGATTTTAACACCACGGTGGTTTCTTCATCAATTTCCAACCGGTCAAGTACGACCGGTGCTCGACCGATAGTTGAACCGCTCACAGGAGGAGGGGACAGATTTTCAGCGTAGTATTGCAGTGCCCCGAAAATCATTTCCCACGATTGATGAAATCTCTTACTCCGAGGTTGATCCGATGTGTCCTGAGAGAACAATTTGTCGACAGCCGCGCTGCAATTAGGGCCCTCAGCCAGGGACGCCATCAAATCAATGAATGTCCACAGCATAGAAACAGGCTTCACCCCGGATGCCCAATTTAAGAACCCGAAGAGCGCAGACTCCGGGTCGGAGAGGAAAATCCCAGCAGAATCCGGGCGATTGCTGTATAACTGAGAAAGTAGCATAAAGAATACTTCCAAGGAATAATCTCGTTCTTCGTTGCTGGGGTGTTGAAAAGACTGTTCGGAATAATCAAACATCGATCCTTCAGCAAGGGCTTTATCTTCCTCTACAAGTCGGATCTGTTTCAGTACGTCCGCCAGATGTGAAATAAAGAGCTGTACGAAATGTTCCAGCTGATATATCGATATTTCTTTGGAATCATCGGAAATGAAAATGGTTTCGAATTGTTCGACGGAGGGCGGAGGGAGCTTTCTTGTGGATAGGAATTGTGCGATATCTGGACGTATCGCAGGGGTGAAAACGCCATTTCGAGCAGGTTTTAGGATACATTTGATTGCGAAATCGAATCCGCCGGCTTTCACTGCTGTCTGGGCAGGTTCGAGAATGTCGGCCTCGTATGTGAACTCTGCTGCGGCATTATCCTCCAGCTTGCATATACCGTTGAGAGCCGATAGCCAATATAGTTGGATATATGCTCCTAATGAGGGCACTTTCCAAGCATCTGGGGCCTTCACAATAATTGAACTCTGCACTCGCTTCAATGTTGCGCCGCTGAAAGCAGGTAACTGCGGAGTCGTTGTATCTGCAGTGACATTATCATCCATCGAACATAATTGACATAGCCATGCGACGAGTGGCGCAATGAGATTTGTGCTGAGCAAATCCAGTTTGTCGGCAGCCTTAAGTTCACTTAGGATCCCTTCGACATCTTTTTCTTGTACAAACTTCAAGCGAACGAGTCCATGTAATATCAAAGCCATAGTATTGACCTCTTGAGCAACAAGTTTCCTTCGTAATCTCAAGTCCTCATCAGAGTATGCCTCACTACTGTCCCTCAAAATGCTTCGATTGCGTTGCCTTTCATCCAATCGGGATACGTCGTCTCGTCCAAATTTCATTGCCTCCACCAGTCGAGTCGGAAATGACTTGTTCTCAGGCCCATGTGTTTGACAGAGTCGTGTAACGTATTCGAGCAGGAATTTACGAACATAATCCTCGGTTGACGAGCTTGCTACAAGTCGGACGATGTGGAGTAAACTGCCGAAGAGGTATTGCCTGCGGGAGTAGTGTAAATAGATTGCCGTCTCAGCTTGACTGCGGTCGAACTTCTGAGCCTGTGGGAGGGCAAGGACAACGAGATAGGCAGCATAGAGCTCATTCAAATTGACCGCTTTAGACACCCGTTCGGCGCATTGTCGAAACTCATTGTTCGTTTTGTACTCATACTCGCCCAAAGTTAAAGTCGCTACCGTCAGCTACATAGCGTTTGCATGCCGTACGAGCCAGCAATTTTGTTCTGTCGGCTTCTGAGGGCGTAGGGTTTTGGAGGACGTTGTTTAATACTGGAAAACAGGTTTCGAGGAGCTCTGCAATTTGGTTGAGAGGAACGGCAGCACCATCGGAGATCTGTGATAAAGTATTGTGAAGAGTCTCGTACACTTCCGGCGACCATGGCCGGAAAGAACCTTCTGCGCTCATGTTGATTCGAGTTTTATGTGCCAGGCCTCATTGTTCTGTTGACGCACTGTTGTTGATCTTCAACGGATGGGCTTTTCGCGTGGTTGGTCGCAATTGGAATTTCTTACTTCGCATCTCAAGGCAAGCCGAGTGAGGTTCGACTCCTGAGGCAAACCCGACGAAGGGAGCCATGACCCAACAACACGAGAACCAAAGATCCGCTGGCCGGGAGAATCGCCAGGGCTTCTCATTGGAACATTTCTTTCTTAGTCCGATACAAAGAATGCGCTCCGTTGCGGCCATTCAAGAAGATTGAACACATCCATCTCACGCCAACCACTAGCGTCATTCGGTAAGGATATGGTGCATGTGTATGCATCACATATATTGGGTCTCTGATTCTTGCCTCCTAGGCCTCTGGATGGCCAAATGACTAGAACATCAGTTCATACCGATTCCTGCTTTTGGAATTTCGATGTGCAAATCGGCCCTGATTCCCAAGAACTACTGACACCTGAGCCTGAGCTGCTAAGTAAGACGGTAGCGGGGAAACTATAGTCTCGTGCTTTCGCGGAATTGTAGCGAAATTTCCTTTTGCAGTTAATTATACATATGTACTAACCGACGTACTCCCGAGATCGACATCACCATAATTAATCAAAACGCGTCTGCAACGTGCCTGCACCCCCCAAAATCCACGCCCCCCCCAACGGCGATTCTCAGATATTAACACCGAAATGAAACAGCGTTCCTCTCCGTCACCACAAAGCTAATCGCCTTCGCCAAGTGAAAGTCTATAAAATGTATTCTGAAAATAGACCCTCCATCCCGTGCGGGCTCTCGTGACCTATGTATTCCAAAAATAGGCTTTTTCTCAACTTCGCAATTTGGCGTTGCGCGCCTCTTAATTCTGAGCCTCCGTGTCGGCGGGCGAACGTTATTCCAACCTAGCCTTTTAACTAACGCGATTAAGAGCAAAAAAACGCCGAACCATCAAACTGTGCAGGAAATAAAGTTCCACCACTCGAGTACGTGGCTTAAGTCTATTATCTGCTGTCTGTCTGTCATTTATAGAACGCTACTACGACGGCTCCGCCACCCCTCTCGAAAGGCGATCCAGCTGCAGGGGCAAGTTGATGAAACGATGCATATACATATACATATGGGGGCTATGCATGCGAGATGCCGCGAAATTGGGACGGTTATTGAGCGATAATTCGCTTTTTTGGGAAAAGGATACGAGAAATTAATCCCTGCAGCAGGCGATTTGCGGTGTAATGCGAACGGGCCTCTTAGCGCACGTTTTGCATACTCAATTGGGATTGGGATACTCGTACTGCAGACCACGCGATATGTGTTCTGAATCAAGACAAGCTGGCTAGTAGGGTGTCTTGTATCCCGCGATCATCCTGTGCAATCGTTGATCTCCTGTCAAGGGCAAGTCGGACAACTGGATCCGATTGCAAAAAACGCGAAACGGGCGTATTTATCGGTCCCACGCGTGCGATCGGCGCCCACCCCCCCATGGCCATCGCGCCATCGTGCCCGGCCCTGCGACCCTCCATCGCGTATTCTACCCGATCGAAGACTCAAAGAACACGTTTTCATGAATACATAAATGCCGATCGAGTTAGTATAGGGACCACGACGATTGATAGTTTCGAAATGCCGGTAAAATTTTCCAAAGTTAAAAGGGCTGGTAAATTGAAATTGTATGAGGTGAGAAAATGGGTATCGCGTTACGGCCAATCACGCCACGCGGAAAGGGGCCAATTTTGGTCCGGTACTATCGCACCTCCGTCCTGCATTTCACTCGCCTGGCAATCGACGCGGCCGCGCGGGAAAGGGGGGTGCTTCGCCATGACCCGCTTGATAGACTATCTAGATATGGGCTCAAGTATCAAGGAGGGTGGTTTTTTGATCTGTGTAAATAGCGCTTGGTGTCAGTGCTGTCGGGGACGCTCAGATCGTCTTTGAAGGTTTGACAAGTAACAAAGTGGATTTTGGTTCGCGTATAATCGGATCGAATTCGTGACGCACGGTCCCGTAGCAAAGAAATATGCCCATGCAGGGTTTTTGACGGAATGATAGTGATTCACACACAGACCATAAAATTACGCCCACCCCAAACTTCGATCCCTCTGCTCATTGGGATCAATTCCTTCCTCGCCGAGCGACAGCGTCTGTCTATCTTCTGGTGTTCCAGGCAGCAGCAGAGGGAGGCATTTCTGATCTACGTTAGCTTTGCAGACTGGTTGGCTGGTTAGCCACCACCAAGTTGGTATTGATTTTAATCTCAGGCAACGGCACGGCCCAAGAATATCAAACGCGCCGAAACAGCAGCTGGGCCACCCCCCCACTTTAGCCGCCCGCTCAATTCGACCGCACCGCACCACCTCCTGCCGGCCAAGCGGGTAACCTTGCCAGCGGATCACTTTCCCCGAGTACAGCAGGCTAACCACTCTCTTCGTCGCATTCACCACTTCCGAGCCTCTCTTCTCCTGCTGCTGCTGCTGCATCACGTCGCTGCGCCCGTCCGCGAGTAATTGGTAGCTGCCAGAAAGCAGCCCCCCCCCTTTCCGCACTGCCCAAGGCCAACCACGCCGACATCGTACAGCGCTAGTTTATTCGTCGCTGCTCTCTTTCTCGTCCCTCGTTCGGTATTCCATTCCACTTTGGGCACTTTCCTCGATCCACCGACACAGCCGCTGGCGGTTCTAGAACGACTGCATCCCTTCACGACGTTACATTGCCTCCTTTTATCGTTCTCTTGGGGAATCAAGTTGGAGTCAATCGAGGCCTTCGATGGAATTGAGTCTGTAACGATCTATTTCCCGCGTACGAATACCTCCTGATAAAATCTCCGGAACCGATTTATTGGAAATCAAACCTTGGCTTGGAAACCTCGACAATATGGCGGTTGTTCAGACCATGAAGAGCGATCTGTTCGTCGGGCATGACGTGGCCAACAAAGACGATATCACGACCGAGATGTCTACTCTCGACGGGAACGAGGACCCTGGTCCATGCTGCAGTTGTTCAAAAGTACAACCCGCCCTGGCATTACTGACGTGGTTTAGCCAATTGATGAAGGACAAGTGATCCTGTTTAATAATAAGTGTTGGCATCCTGCATGGTATTGCGACCTTTCGACATGCATTGACTGTAGTTTCCATTGCATCACATGTGACAGCCTACTCGATATCAATATGAATGTATACCTAGATGGAGAGGGGAACCCAATATGTGCCAATTGTATGCATAATTGTTCTATATGCAATCAGCCTATTACGGATTTCGCGATGATGTATGGTATAGTCCCTCTCCATTCCCACGCTGATAGCAAGGCAAGGAAATGTATCACGAAGAATGCTTCCGGTGTCAAGAGTGTCATGCCCCAATATCTGGCACGGTGTACGCAAACACGAGTAAAGGAGTCTATTGCGTGAATTGTCATAACGAACGAATGGCTCGAAGTCGGAAACATCACGAGGACCGCAAAAGAAGAGCAAAGGAACGAGCTGAGCGGAAAGCAAAGCAGGAGAGGGAAAAAATGTCCCCGGGTTTGCTAGTCGACAGAGATAAGAGCCTTCCTGCACCACCTCCCGAGTTGTCGCCAAATCCCAGCATCGGTTCTAACACTCTATCACCCGTACCTCCGCCCGTAAATGAGGCTAACCGTAGATTCCTTTATCAGAGGCGGCTTTTAAAAGTCATTTATTGGGCGAGCGAGTCCATGGCGCTGCAGAACAAGAACTTCGCGCAAAGCGAAGCAAACGCAGTTCAGCAATGATTGAAACAGAACTAAAACTCAACGGACTTGCGTCACCAAGTTCATTATCAAATGTCCAACAGGACTCCGCAAGCGAACGCGACTCCACAGTCAAAGAGAAATCCCAGCAGGATACTCAGCCACCAAGTCCCGAGGATGAAGGTGAAGGAGACTATCTTCCCATCGTTCTCGATCAAGCATCCATGCCGAATAGCCCGGATCCAACTCAGCTCGAAAACATCATCGAAAGCCCTGTCCTTGGATTTGCCGAGCAGTCACCGTTTGCTGCTCCCAACCCGCAAATCGAGAAACTCATCTCAGAGGAGCCCGTCAAGACACCACCGCTTCAAGAAACTTTACCTCCGGTTACTGTCGAGAAGAGGAGATCATCCTCTGCAAGTGCTGAGAGACGGTCCTCACCAGTGAGCACAGAACGGAAGTCATCCATTAGTACTATTGCCAAGGAAGCGACTGAGGCCCTCGGGAGGAAAATGTCTCTTCGATCTCGCCGCAAGAATTCTAAATCGCACAACGCGAATGGCTCTCAAGATTGGAAACTAGGAGACATTCCACGACGAAAGAACTCTGAAGTCGCGAGCGATCTCCCTGAGACTGCGCCTCTGAAGTCTGCCATCCCAGATTTTCCTATTCCTCCATCGACGATGCTCTTGGAAACGCGACCTGCAGCCGTTACCACTGCGGATGTTAATCCTCTTTCCGAGCGATCAGCTTCTCCACCAGCGTCTCCTGCTCAATTTATGATGCGGAATGATTCTGTGTCTATTTCAGAGGTTTCGACTGCCCTGACGCCGACAAGTGTGACGTTTGACGGAAAGAATACTCCTCCAACGGCATCTACGAGTTTACCTTCCGCATCTCCGCCAATACCGACGCGACATCCTCATCATAGCCCGAAATCATCTATGGCTAAACCTCAACATAGTGCGAAGTCGTCGATGGCGATATCACTTCATAGTCCGAATCGATCGATGAGCGAGCCACGACAGACCCGTCGCGAATCATTGAGCGCTCAGCAGAAGACTCCAGGTACTATGTCAGAGAAAGCACCGCATCACAGTCCTAACGCTTCGACATCGTTCATCTCAATGACTTCTTCTTCTCGACCCTCAACCGCAAGCTCGGGTAAACCTACCGAACTTCCTGAAGCACCACAAACTCCTCTATTCCCAATATCACATTTTGGTCCGTCGCCGCAACTCCCTTCAATCCCAAGTCCTGGAGTTCTCAACTTCGAGGATGAAATGTCACAGGCATGGTTGCAGCACGAGAGGAAGGGTAGTGTTGGAAGTCTGGGAAATAAACGTCGACAATCAAGTTCGTCGCAAAGTGGCGGTATGTTCTCAAAGATGGCCAGCACGTTACGACATAGTCGAAGTGCTTCCGTGGATCAAAAACAAGGGACACATTCTCGACAAGCATCGAAAGGAGGACATTCGAAAAGCGAGTCCAAGTCTAATGTTGAGGGCACTAATGCACTTGCGGTCGCCGAAGAAGAGAAGGCAGAATTGAGACGACAATTACGGCATAGCACAAATCAAATCGTGGAATTGGAGTTGAAGTTACAAGACGGAGATGAGAAAGTTGAGGCTGCTGAGAATAAATTGGAAGGCGCAAAAGATGCATTGGCAGCGGTGGAGGCTGAGAGGGAAATGGCATTGCATGAACTCAAAGTCCTGTTGAAGCATCGATATGCACTGGAGTCGAAGTCGCGGAACGAGAAAGGATTGCGAGAGGCCTGTGATAAGATTCTGAATGACTTTGAAGAATCATTGGAGAAGCTGAAGATTAACATGCTGGAGCAGATCAGGGAATATACATCAGTCCGAGCGCAACTCGTTCAAGAAACGGGACGTCTACGCGGCTTAAGAGATAATTACCTCGAAGAAGCTACGCAACTCAATAAACAGAACAACGAACTCTCGGATCTGAATAACGATATCCAGCGAAATATGGATCGCACTCCGAACCACTCCAAGACTCTTTCCGATTCCAGAGGATTCAGTTTATTCAAAAATCAACATCGGTCTCCCACCGCAGGTTCAATCTCCTCCGTCCAATCAGTCCTCTACAAGAACGACGTTGCGCATCCCATGTACTTTGAATCGAAGAAGTCTGGAGAACACCCATATGTGGATTCACCGATGTCGAAGGGTAGCGATTCTACCATCATTGCGGACGAGTCTGTTTTGAGCAAGGCTGTAGTGACTCGTGTTTCGGATCAGGACAATGCTGAACTGCCTCCTCCGCCAAAGAAGTTCAACTGGAAGAAGAATACTGCGGCGCTGAAGAAGAACGCAGTCAAAGGCTTCAAGAGTGTTTGGTCAGGCGAGACGAATATTCTCGTAACGTCTCCTGGAACCACGATCTCGTCTCCGCAGTTGGTGTCGTCTTCGTCTCAAGGAAACGGACTGAACATTCTCTTGCCTCAATCAAGAGGCTCGTTTGACAACTTACAGAACGAGACGTACAAATCTCATAACTTCCAGCCCAAAACGTTCAAGCGATGGCAAAAATGTGGATTCTGTGGCGAAAAACTCACAGGGTCGGAAGTCCGATGTGCTGGTATGTTCTTCACCTGTTGGTGGCTAATGTTAGGTTGCGATTACCAATGTCATACGAAATGTCTCATGTCCGTTTCTGTGGCATGCACTAGCTCTCGCAACAAGACCATCCGTGATACCGATGCTTCATCCGTCGCCAGCGAAACCGCAACCTTGTTTGGTAACGACCTCAGTCGGCAAGCGGAGATCGAAGGACGGCCGATTCCGTACATCATAATTCGTTGTATCGAAGAAGTCGAGGCCAACGGAATGGAGTACGAGGGCATATATCGCAAATCAGGCGGTGCTTCATCTCTACGTGCAATCATCGATGCCTTCGAAGCAGGTGGAGAAGTGAATTTCGATCACCTCGGCGGATCGGGAGATATCTGTGCTGTCACCAGCGCATTGAAACAATATCTTCGGAATTTACCTGATCCACTGCTCCCATTCAGTGCCTACGATCGATTCCTCCAGGCGACAGCAGGGAATGATCAGGCTCTGAAGCTCCACAAGTTCCGAAGCGTCTTGGAAGCCATGCCAAAGGTTAATTACGATACTCTACAAACACTTATGTTACATCTTGCAAGGTATTTTCTCCAGATTTTCATTGTTAACAGCAGGGTTGTGGACAAGAGCGATGTCAATCTAATGCATGCAAACAATCTTGCTGTCGTGTTCTCACCAACCCTCATGCGAGATCAAACAGGCGCAAGACAAATAGCCGACATGAACTCAACAAACCAATGCGTCAAATTCCTAATCGAGAACGCAGTCATCTTGTTTACCACCGGAAAGCCAACATTACAAACGATCGAAAAGAGTGCCACAAACGAAAGCATTCTAGGTCTCTCGCGGATCATGGACAATAGAATCTGAGGAGGTGCAATGGAGGTTCGTATGCGCTGTAGCCAGTGCGTTAGGGGAGGCAACATATACCGGAATTTTATGGACTATTGGAGAATTATTGTGGTGGTTTACGTATTACTTTTTCGAGTATGGAGTTTTTGCTGGAATTTCTGTTGTGTACTATATATTCTGGTGGACTGAAAGGTTGGGTGGTTTGTTTGCTTTGCTGCTT
>Ga0302179_10001177_pt1 | contig 16170 bp, 18 predicted proteins | sample I_Palsa_E3_1_FD_198788 | JGI IMG/M metagenome (GOLD analysis project Ga0302179, IMG submission 198788) | Peat permafrost microbial communities from Stordalen Mire near Abisko, Sweden - I_Palsa_E3_1 | ecosystem: Environmental > Terrestrial > Soil > Palsa > Peat permafrost | place: Sweden...
AAGTCAAGCCCCGGATGCCCTGCCTTACCGGCACTGCGGCGAAGCTGCGCGCGGTGGCCGTGCAGGTACCAGCTGCCGATCCCGGGGCTGCAGCCTGGCCCCGTCCCGGCAAACCACTTCGCTTTGCGTCATAAAGTTCCTAGGGCCCGAGCCCTTGACTTTACGCCATAAAGCGGCGTTTACTTTATGACATAGAGTCGATGGAGGGAGACACCATGAACCACACACCCGACACCACCGCCCCCGTCGGCAACGGCGGCAGCTTCGACCCCCGGCAGGCCGCTGCCCTGCTGGATCAGACCACGCAGCACGCGCGGCGCCAGTTCGAGCCCGCCCAGCCGTGGCTCCTGATGATCAGGGGAGTCGTGGTCTTGGCCGTCCTCGGCGCGGTCTGGCTTAACGTGCGCGCGCAGCACCCCTATCAGCACCCCACCGCCGCAGTCATCCCCTTCGTGATTGCCTTCGGGGTACTCAACCTGATTGCAACACTCACGGTGCGGAGGCGCGCGACCGCCGGGGTGAGCGGGAGATCCCGGCTGCGCCCGGCCGAGATCGCGGTTCTGACGGTGATCTGGGTCGGCGTATACGTGGTCATGGGAGTGATGATCGGCGCCGGGGTGAGCGACCGGATCGTCTACGGCCTGTACCCGGTCACCGCGCCGCTGATTCTGGCCGGCCTGGCCTGGGCGGTAATCACGGCGACACGGGCTGACTGGCAAAGCTGCGGCACCGGACTCGCCGTTGCCATCACCGGCGCCGTTGCCCTGGCCGCGGGACCGGCTGGCTCCTGGCTGGCCGCGGGCATCGGCCTGTGCCTCACGCTCCTCGGCAGCGCCGCCGTCATCGTCTGGCAGCAACGCCGCAGCGTGGTCCAGCCATGACCACCGACGAACTCGACCCGCTGATCCACGTGCCCACGCGGCTGAAGATCGTCGCGACGCTGGCGGCACTGCCCGACGGCGACACGCTGTCCTTCACCCGGCTGCAGCACATGATCGGGCTCACCCCCGGCAACCTGATCATCCACCTGCGTAAGCTCGAAGACGCCGACTACATCAGCAGCACCAAGGCCAGCAACGGGAACGTGTCCATCACCACGGTCGCCCTGACCAGCCACGGCCGCAAAGCACTCGACGCCTACACCCAGGCGCTCCGCGACCTGCTCAGCGGCCTGTAAATAGGCCTGGCCGACCATGAGCACAGGCGCACTTGACCCGCTGATCCACGACCCGGAGCGGCTGCGCATCGTCGCGACCCTGGCGGCACTGCCTGACGGCGACGCGCTCTCCGTCAACCGGCTGCAGGACATGATCGGGCTGACACCCGGCAGCCTGATCACCGGCCTGCGCGAGCTGGACGACGCCGGATACGTGCGTACGGGAAAGACCGGCGGCGGCACAGCACCGGCCGCCGTCGCCCTTACTCGCGACGGCCGGGCAGCGCTGGATCGCTACACCACCGTGCTGCGGCAGCTGCCCCCGGTGGCCAGGCAGGATGATCAGCCACCCGCACCCGGCGTGCGCGCTGGCGACGCCGACCGGGACGCGGCTGCCGCGGCCCTGGGTGAGCACTTCGCGCAAGGCAGGCTGACCCTCGATGAGCTGAGCGCGCGACTTGATGTCACGTTGACTGCTACCACGCACGGCGAGCTATCGCAGGTCGCCCAGGATCTGCCGGGATCTGACGGTGTTCCCGGCCCGGGTCAGCTTTCCCGAGGAAAGCGGGCAAGGCCATGGCATAAGCCCGGCCCAGCTCCAGGCCAGGGAACATGGCAACACCATCGCGGCCGGACCCCCGGCAGGTCATCATGAGCCAAGGCGGGCTCGACCCGGTCCTCCGCACATGAGCGTCTGCGCCCTGGAATACCAGGTCCCCAGCAAGATCCTCGGCCCGTCCGCCGTGCCGCCCGCACGCATGGCTACAACGGCTCTTTCGGCCCCACCCGGGCTACACCTGGATCGACAGCCTGACCCCATCGGCCCCACCCACTGGTTGGCACTCTGGCCCGCCGGCTGATCTGGCTGATCGATGATGTCCCCGCCAGCTACGCCGACGGAGGTCTGCGCACCCTCGCGGGCGCGGCGCTTGTGCCGTCACCGGCCGCGCGGGTGGAGCTGTGGCATCCGATCGGGCGGGAGACGGCCGAGATCAGCGCGTGGCGGGACTGGCTCGATCGGCATCAGGTCACCCAGCCGTTCAAGCAGGCGCACCAGAAGGTCTACCCGATTACCGTGGCGGAGCAGGGCACCCGTACCTACTCCAACCGGTGCAGCCGTCCAAATCCGCCGAAACGAGCCCCCGCCACAGGCACGCAGCCTTTCATCGGCGGCAGGCAGTTCCCCGCCCCTTCGGGCAACCGCATCCCGCGCATCAAGACCATCTCGTCCTGCCACGTACGCCAGCAGCTGCCGGCTCTCCCGGCTTAATCAAGACCTCGGGCTACCTGCCCGGCGTCTTACTCACATGCCGATGAGCGGAAGGTCGACCGTCGGATCATACGAAATCATGCGCGCAGTCTCGCAGCGGCGTGCTAAAGCTTGCTGCCTCGACGCTCGATCCGATATCAGGGCAGGTATTGCCGATACAACCTCGATGCTGGCAGTGCCGTGGTGGGACATGGCAATGTTGGTGCAGATTGTCAGTTAGGGCGACAGGCCCTGTTCGGAGAATCCGTTGTCATCGGTCGGCGTGTACGTCGAACGATCCAGGTGGCTTACAGTGAAGGAGGCTCAGCCGCTGCTGGACATCGGCGTAGCAGCAAGCTTGCGGCCATGACTACGAAGTGAAGTCCAGCCCATGCGGGGCCGAGACACGCTACGATGCGCTCATGGAACCGTCCATTCGAGACATCGACCTGACGCCAACGATGGCGGATCTAATTGAGATCTTTCTTCAGGATGCTGAGCAACCACGCTACAGCTTCGACCTTATGCGCATCACAGGCCAGAGCAGCGGTACGTTCTACCGAAACCTCGCCGCGCTTGAGCAGGCTGGCTGGATCACCAGCGGCATGGAACGCGTTGACCCACCGGCAGAGCGTCGTCCACCTCGGCGTTTCTATCGAATCACAAGGCCTGCTGTGTTCGATGTCTACCCGAAACTTGCTGTTCTAGGCGAGACTGTCCGGCAAGAGCATTTCAGACGTCCGTTGCTGGTCGTAGAATGGCCCCATCCGGAATCCAGGCCAGGCGGCAGTCATGTTAACCGCGATTAGGGATGAATCTCCCCGACTCCGCTATAGGCCTAGGCTTATTCTGTCATGCAGCAATCACAACATCAGGTCTCATACGTTCATCTTCGGCCGACAGTTTATTGTCCAGGCTGACCAGCATTGCCAGCCTGCTTCTAGTGGTTCTTGCGCCGCCTGTTGTGGCGGGATGCAATGACTGCTTGGGTATGGGCTCCTTTGGCCGTCGCGGGCAGTCTTCTCATCCTCGCGGGCAGTGACCTAGTCAGCGAGGAAGTGCGTGGGTGGCTCGACTTGGCACCACGTGCGATTCTTCGCTTGGCTACTGTTCAGCTTAAACCTGGACAGCGCAAAAAGGTGTATGAAGATGTGTGGATCCCAGATCTTCTGTACGTCCTGCGCGGTAAAGAATCCCGTCCCATAACTCGCTTGATAAGAGGAATGTGGTTTGCTTTCGACCTACTAATTTCCGTCGTACGCGGACGCTATCAATATCCCACCACACCGAACACTAAAGCTACTCCTGCGACGAACGAGGACGTAAGGCAGGCGAAGCAATCTTGGCAATCGTCAAGGAGGGCGACTCCTCAATCAGGAGCCTGGCAACGTCGAGCGAGGCCGAGCCGGTCCGTGGACGTGCAGCCCGGCGAATCGCTGGCGTTTGCCGTCCGTAAGCACCCAGTTATTCTCGCACGTTCTATATTTGCTTTCCTAATAGCCCTAGTAATAGCTGTCTGGCTGAGCGTTAGTTTGAACGGCAGTAGCGTCGTTATAGGCGTCATATGGCTGCTCTGGGGACTCTTTCTTCTTAATCTCATCAGGAAGATAGCCGAATGGTGGGTCGCCTACCTGGTTGTAACGTCGAAGCGGATAGTTCTAGCTAAAGGCATCGTATCCCGTAAAACTGACACAATTCCGGTCGGCAACGTTACGAGCTGGAGACTGCAGCGTTCCCTGCAGGGCCAGATTCTTGGCTATGGTGAGCTCATTGTTCAATCGGGTAATGAGCAAACTGCGAGGAACATGCCCTATATTCCATATCCGGAACAGATAAACCAGGAACTGTCCGCAGTGATGATCCCACCGTAACTGGAACGATTCGAACTGTGGACTGCACACGCTCTTCTAATCCTGACCGGGCGCACTCTCATTCCGCGATGACTGTCGTTCGATGATGCTGCCTGTGATCGTCAGTATCTGGTTTACGGAGGGTAAGGCTGCCAGGAAACCTGGGGACTTCGACGAGCGCGACCGATCCCGCTGCGGCGATCTTATGTCGGTGGGCAGCTAGCGGCGTCGGCCCCGTCCTGCAGCTGCCAGTCGCTTTTGTCCAGCGCATACTCCACGACCTCGAGCTGGCTGTCATCGCCCGGATGGAGCGACGGTCGATGGAAGGTCCGCACCAGCGTCAGGCCCGCTTTCTCCATCACCCGCCGCGAGGCCTGATTGACCGCCATCGCCTCCGCGACCACACGCTGCACACCGAGCTCGGTGAAGCCCTTACCGATCAGCGCACGCGACCCCTCAGTGGCATACCCCCTGCCCCAAGCCGCCTTGCGCAGCCGGTAACCAAGCTCGACCTCGCCGGGCGCAGCGTCCTTACCCGGCCGGAAATGAAACCATCCCAGGAAATCCCCGGCGTCCTTCTCGATGACCGCCCAGAACCCGTAGCCCTCATACCGCCGGTAATAGCCGAGGAAAGCGGGCAGATATTCATTTTCGATCTCCTCGCGGGACGTAGGTATCCCGCCGGGGACAAAGCGCATGACGTCGGGATCAGAATCCAAGCTCACCAGGTTGTCCGCATCAGCCATGCTGAACCGGCGAAGCACCAATCGCTGTGTCTCCAGGAAAACCCGCATCGTCCAACCCTTCCCGCACTGCCACGCTTCCCGCCTCCGCTCATGCCGCTCCGGGCGCGTTGCATTCAGAGCCCGAGTACCCGGCGGAGTCCGCGGTCGACGTCTTGCATGAGGGATGCCGGAAGGTGACCGGCCGGAGCCTCAAGGTCAGTCTTGTCGAGTGTGACCAAGGCGGTGACGTTGACGACCGAGTCTTTCGGCAGGCCGGAGGTGACTGCGGCCAGGAAGACATTGCCTGGCATGGTGGCCAGCGCAGTGTTAGAAGTGATGACGGCCGCAATGGTGGTATTCAGTCGGCTGGCGTTGAAGGGATCGGACTGGATGACCAGGACGGGTCGTCGTTTGGCAGGTTTGCTGCCGCGCGCCTCACCGAGATCGGCCCAGCAGATGCTGCCGCGTCCGGTCACCAGTCGTCCTGGCCTGCCAGGTAACTGCGGCCAGCGGTAGCAGCGGCAGCGTTGGAGTCGTCGCCGGCAGTCTGCAGCGCCTGGTTGATCTGCTGGGTGAGTGAATGCGAGGCGAGCTCATCCAGGTAGATGCGGGCGGCGCGAGCAAAGAATTCTGACCGGCTAATGCCGAGTTCCGCTGCTTGCCTGGTGGCTTGCTCGTAGGTGTCGTCTGGGAGCGAGATCGCTGTCTTCACATTCCTAGTATAACTGAGTATTACCTTCACGGATGCACCGAGAACACAGGTAGCAACCCCGCACTCTTCTGCCGCGGACAGGGTCGAGCGCAGTGGCGCGGGATCCGAGGCGGGCGGTGTTCACGGCAGGTGCGACACGGATGCGATCATGACCGGGTTCAGGTCATCCAGGTGGTGATGGCGCACGGCGGGATGCCAGCGGCCAGCGCACCGATTGGCGGGGCATCGTCGCCGAGAAGGGTGCGCAGCAGCTCGGCGGTGACGCCGCCGTGGGTGACCGCCGCGACCGGCCCGGGCAGGCCGCGCAGGCCGGCCAAGAACTCCTGCAGCCGGGCTCCGGCCTCCCGGGCGGACTGACCGCCCCCGGGCACCAGGTCACGGTCCTCAGCCGTACGGGCCCACAGGTCCGCGAAGGCCTCCCACGGCATGCTGCCGTCCCAGTTCAGTCGCTCCCGCAACCGGGCATTGCCTGCACCGCGAGCCCGGTCACCGCGGCGATGCACTCGGCGGTTTCCCGCGCGCGCCGCATCGGGCTGGCCCACAGGGCACCGATCCCGAGGCCGCCCAGCCGCCGGCCGGTCCGGGTGGCCTGCATCCGGCCCAGCTCCGTCAGCCCCGGTCACCGGGCCCGGCTGCTTGTCGCCGTGCTGCACCAGATAGACCACCGTCATGCTGATTACCTTGCCCGGCTGCGGTTCGGCACCCATCGGATCATCCCGCTGCCCAATGCGCGCGTCTGCTGGCCGTATGCCGGGTCGAGCGTCGTGGTACGGGATGACCTCGGCCATGCTAAGCCGGCAGCGGGCAGCCTTAAACTCTGACGGCCGAAGACAAGGGATGACAGGAAGCCCGTCACGGAGAGCAACCTGAGACTTCGCCCGCCTGCGCAAGTAGCCGCCTAATGCATGCCCTCGCCGAACGCGCGGTCCTCTTTGACGGTCGTGCAGATCCGGGCGATCTGAACGGCCGGCCGTGGGCTCGTCGGGCGCGACGATCGTGTGGGGTCTGGACCGTCGGCGGGCAGCCGGATGCCTGCCTACGTCACTGGAGAATCGGCTTGCAGATGCGGTTTCCGTGCCTGTGACGGACGGAAGGCACGTCGGCGCGTGCGAGCCCGCGTGCCCTAGCGGGGGACACTGCCCCCGCCTGCGCCTGCCATGAGCGTTTCCAGCTTGTTGATCGCGGGCTCTATGTTGGTGAACAGGCGGGCGAGCGCTGATTCCATCAACGGGTCCCCTTGATGATCTCCGATGCCGCAGGTGGCGTTGAGACGGGATCGCTGCATCCAGGCGGACACGTCGGGATCGGTGGCCCAGATGATCTCGGCGCGCTGGGCGATGTAAGTGAGCGGGACCCAGTCGGCCGCCGCGTCGGGATACTGGTTTGCCGGGCAGATCAGGTTCTTGCGCGCGTCGTCGCCGCGCGTTGCCTCGATATAGCCGGTCAAGGCGGCGCTGAAGACCGGCTGGCAGGCCCTGATCTGCTGCAGCGTGATCAGGCCGTCGCTGAAGACTGGCCGGGCAGGCTTGGTGCGAAGGCCGGCTGCTGAGCAGTCGACGTGAACCTGCCCGCGGTCAGCCGGGATGGACCCGCCTGCGAGCTTTATCTGGTCCGGCCCGATGCGCGTGACCCTTCCGAGGCGGATCACGTTCTCGATGCTGCGCAGGCTCACTAGTTCGTCCTGGCTCACCGTCGCGCAGCGGAACGTCGTCGGCTCGACGCCGGGGTCTAGCCGGATGAGCTGGCCGCACGCTTCAAGCCGCCGGAACAGGTCGGTCAGGTCGCCGGCCTGGGCTGCTGCTTCCAGGTAGAGCGACACGCCCTCGATCAGCCGGGGCAGCAGCTCGAGCGGCTGCTGGAATGCCCGGTCCAGGAGCCAGGGATCCCGCGGCCTGACCCAGCGGATCGCGTCGGGCGGCACGCCGGCGCCGAGAAGCCACAGGCACGCGTCGATCGCGGTCTTGCCGCCTCCGAGGATCGTGAACCCGCTTGCCTGGCTGCTCAGCCCGACGAGGTCGTTGACCGGGATCAGCCGTGTACCTGACTCGATGCCGAACGGCGGGACATGGGTCGCCGGGATCGAGGGCTCGAGATACCTGGCGTCCACGACCCGCCTCCGCACCCGGATCGTCGTGGCCTCCCCGGTCAGCCGGGACGTGAACTGGTGCCCGTCCCGTCCCGCGCTGTAGTCGGACATGCCGAAGAACCGGACCCGGCCGGAGGGCAGCAACTGCTCGTCAAGCACCTGCTGGTAGTAGGCGCAGATCTCGGCCGCCGTTGCCCGCGGGTAATAGCCGACGTTCGGGCCATCCCGGTCAATCACGTCACTGCCGAGCCGCCTGGAGTTGACGCCATACAGGGCCGACGGTCCGTGCAGGCGCACGAACGGGTAGGCGTCGTGCCAGTGGCCGCCCGGACCGTGGCGCCGGTCCACCAGCACCACCTCGGCATCGCTGGCCGCGATGAGTGCGTCGACGAACGCCATGCCCGCGGCGCCTGCGCCGATGACCAGGTAATCGGTCTCGATTGCGTCCACAGCTGGCCTCCCGGGTCCTTATACGCACGACCGTTTAAAAGACTGTACGATCGTTCGTATATACTGTCAAGATGACCTTCCCGGACCGCGAGCCCCCCGCGCCGCCCCAGCCGCCGGACGCCGAGCGGCGCACCCGCGCCCCCGGGGACCGGTCACGCGCCCGGGTGCTCGAGCACGCGGCGGCGCTCGCCACGCTCGAGGGCCTGGCCGGCGTCTCGATCGCGCGGATCGCCGCCGCGACCGGAATGCCGAAAAGCAGCGTTTACGTCCTCTTCGGATCGAAAGAAGAGCTCCAGCTCGCGACAATCGACGCCGCCCGGGCGAACTTCATCCGACACGTCGTCACCCCGGCGATCACCACTACACCTCCAGGCCGCCACCGGCTACAGCGGCTCTGCGACGGCTACCTCGACTACGTCGAACAGCGGATATTCCCCGGCGGCTGCTTCTTCGTCACCGCATCCGCCGAAATGGGTGGCCGGCACGGGCCGGTACGCGACCGCGTCGCCCTCTACCAGCGGCAGTGGCAACAGCTCCTGTCCGAGACGACCCGCCAGGCCCATACCGCGCACGAGCTCCCTCCCGGCACCGACCCCGACCAACTCGCGTTTGAACTCGGCGCACTTCTGGCCGGATCGGATATCGCAGCCGTCCTGCACGACGACAACACGCTCATCGACCGCGCCCGCCAGGCAGTCCGCGCCCAGCTCGGCAGCCAAGACGTGGGCTGCCCTACGGGTTAAACGGCCACCCCATCCGCTCATCGCTCCCGCATTGGCGCTCAGAACCGGACCATCTGCGCTTACCCGCCGGGCGATCCGGCCAAGCCGCCAAGAGCTCCGATTCGGCGGTATGGAGCACCTTCTGGTCGTGGTGGAGACAGCGCGTCAGCTACGGATCGTAGGATAGCTCGCCTTCGGGGGACGGCGTACGTTGCGGGCATTATTCATCGCTGGGACCTGCGGCCCAGCCTCTCGGGTCCCGGCCGTCCCAGGAGGTGCCCCGATGGCTGCCACGACTCTCTCAACTTCTCTAGCCCCTGTCCAGCCGGTGTTCTCTGATGCCGAGCGGCTCGCGCTCGCCGGGTTCCTGGCCGGGTACCGCGGCCTGATCCGCGAGGCCTACACCCTCGACCTGCAGCAGTTAACTGGCTGGTGCCGCGCCCGCTCGCTGCCGCTGTCCTCAGTCCGCCGTTGCATCAGAGTTCAGCATGATGCAGCGAGAGCAACGAAAAAACGCAGCGACAAAGGCAGATGCCGCCACCGGCCAGTCGTCACGCTGACCTATCCAGCATGGTTGGTAATCCGCTCCCTACCAGTTTCGACGCGGGAGTCCCGCTGCGCGATGTGCAGGAAGCCGCATCGCACGCCGATCCGCGCACCACCATGCGCTACGACCGGGCGCGGACGAGCCTGGACCGGCATGCCACCTACATCGTCGCCGCGTTCATCGCCGGGGCAGCCCCGCTAGCGCTCCGCCTCGATCTGCCCGGCCCTCCTTGCGGCCGGGCAGATCGAAGCCAGGAACCCAGCAATACGAATCGCCGGAAGCAGCGCCGCCACGCGCCTCGCTGGTTCCGCACCAGGAAAAGAAAGAACGAGACCATGGCGTGAAGCTGGCCCGCACTCTACTGTCTCGGCATGCGCGGTGATGAGAAGCGCGTTGTGGACGCGTTCGTTGCCTGGCTTCAGGAAAACGGCTGGACGGCGGACACGGAAGTTAACTTCGTGGACGTCTGCGCCCGGCGCGGCGACGAGCGCTTGTATGCCGAGGCCAAGGGACGGACGGCGGCCATCGGCCTTGATGTCGATACGCTTTACGGCCAGTTGCTCCGCCGGATGGCCGATGCCGGCGCCGGCGCCCGCTACGCGGTCGTGGTCCCCACGGCTGCCATCCCGGCAGCCCTCCGCGTTCCAGCCTGGGTTCGTCAACGGCTGGACATCGACGTGTACGAGGTTGACGATGCCGGAAGAGTTCACCCGCGGCAGTGAGCGCGGCCAGCAAGCCCCGCGCGTCAAGTGCGGCTCGCCCTCACACTCAGCCAGGCGCAATGTCTGAACCGCCGTTAGGCGCTGCTGGCTAGTTTCCCGTAGCGTCGGGAACCGCAGTGCGGATCTGGGTGAGCTGTGGGGCGGGTAGTCCAGCTAATTACACGGCGAGAGAAGGGCGGCGCATGGCCATCATCCACAAGACCACGCTGGTCCCGGGAAAGCTGGGCCTGCTGGCGGGCTGGATGCCGGCTCAGCCCTGGTACGCCGACGCGGGACGCGAGCCAGCGCTGGCCAAGGCGGGTGGATTCCGGCTCGATGATCCGGAGGGAGAGGTCGGAATCGAGTTCATGGTGGTGACCGATGGATCAGGCGATGGTGCCGTCACCTACCAGGTGCCGCTGACCTACCGCAGTGCCGCGCTGCCCGGAGCCGGAGCGAGCTTGGTCGGCACGTCCGAGCACGGGGTGCTCGGACGCCGCTGGATCTATGACGGGACCGGTGATCCCGTCCTGGTCGCGCAGCTGGTCGATCGTACGGGTTCACAGGATCCTGCGGCCAGCCGGCAGCGCTGCCCTGGCCGGCGAGGCAGGACGCCCGTGCCTTTCCGCCATCTGGCGGCTGCCTGACGGCACGCCCGCCCGCGGCGTCTTCGCCACGGCGCAGTACACGCCCAAGCCCCCGGCACGATCGTAGAGACCCCAGCACGCCAGGGCAGCGCCGGACCCGTGTGCTGCCCAATGCCTGCCCCGGCAGGTCCTCGGCCTCGAATTCAGACGGGGCAGGCAGAGCCAGGTCTGGCCGGAGTCGCAGCGCGGTGGTCGCAATCTTGCCCTGTTGCGATCCGCACGCAGAGGACACCCACGGCGCTGTCGCCCTGCGTCCTCATCGTTATAGGGAGCGAGAGTGCCAGATCCGCTATGGCGCATCTTGCTGCTAGCTGGATCATCCGATTCCAGCGAGCAGTTCCGGCTGATCCGGGCCTCGGGGCGATGCCGCGTGCCTTCTCCTGCCGGCCGTCGTCCGCCTCGCCGGCCACCTGCGCTCGTCAGGCTCGGGCTTTGACGCGCTATTGCGATGCTCCTTCAGAACCATCTCCGTGCAAGCCGCGCAACCAGTCCCGGCGATTGCCTGCCAGCTGGCGGGCGCGGGGCCACCCGGTGCGCAGGCAGCCTGTCGAACGGGCCGGCTGGCAGGTCGGCGGTCAGCGCCAGCAACTCCCTGAAGTCACGCGACACGATGGCCAGCCCGACCCGCTCCTCGAACTCGCCCATGGCCAGCCTGCCCTCGACGAACGACTCCTGAAGGATCCTGATGGCGCGGTCCCGGTCGGCCACCGAGGCCAGCATGCGGACCAGGTGTCCGGCTGCCATGATCACCCCCAGCCCGAGCATCATCCCGGCCGCCTGAAAGGGCCGGAAAACCGAGCATAAGCCAGCGGCCCGGACGGCGGGAGAGCCCAGCACCCGCCCGCAGGCGAAGTCACGGCGCCGTTCACCCGGTACCGCAAGGCCCTGCCAGCAGCGAGCGGAAACGCCAGGACAAGGCGGCGCGTCCCTGTGGCGTTTGACCGACCCCGGCCGTGCCGCGACTTGCATCCCCGAGCGACAGCCACAAGCTCGGCCTCGCCCGATCCGATCGCGCCACGCTCTGGGCACGAGTACGGGTCAGCTACCCGCCGACCCGGCCTAGGAGCCTCGGCACAGGAACCACTACCTGGACCCGCAGCATGCCATGCATGCTGTCCCAACACACCGGCCTGACGAGCGGACTCCAAGACCCTCCACTACCCGACACGGATTCGCCGGAGGCGCTCAGTTCTAACATTCTGGCTAACATCGCGTTAGGATCAGCATGCACGCGATCCGTGGAGGCCTAGGCTCGCAGGCCGGTGACGTCGCGGGCGATGATGGTCTTCATGATCTCTGAGGTGCCGCCGTAGATGGTCTGCACCCGGGAGTCGGCGTAGGCCCGGCCGATCGGGTACTCGGCCATGTAGCCGTAGCCGCCGAACAGCTGCAGGCACCGGTCCAGGACGCGGTGCTGCACCTCGGTGGCCCAGAGCTTGGCCTTGGCCGCGTCGACCGCGGTCAGCGTGCCAGAGTTCAGCGCCAGGACCGACTTGTCCAGGTACGCCTCGAGCACGTCGACCTCGGTGACCATCGTGGCCAGCTCGAACTGGGTGTTCTGGAACGCGGCGATGGGCTGGCCGAACGCGGTGCGGTGGGTGGTGTACTCGACGGTCCAGCCGATCGCGGCCCGGGCCGAGGCCAGCGCCATGACGGCGATCGACATCCGCTCTCTGGGCAGCCGCTCCATCAGGTGCACGAAGCCGCCGCCCAGCCTGCCCAGAAGGTTGGCCGCGGGCACCGCCACGTCGTCGAAGAACAGCTCGGCCGTGTCCTGCGCGTGCATGCCGATCTTGTCCAGCTTGCGGCCGCGGGTGAAGCCGGGCATGTCGCGCTCCACCACCAGCAGGCTGATCCCGCGCGAGCCCGCGCCCGGGTCGGTGCGGGCTACCACGATGACCAGGTCGGCGTTGATGCCGTTGGTGATGAACGTCTTGGCGCCGTTCAGGATCCAGTGGTCGTCCTGGCGGACGGCCGTGGTGCGGATGCCCTGCAGGTCGCTGCCCGCCCCGGGCTCGGTCATCGCGATGGCGCCGATGCACTCCCCGGCCGCCATCGGCGGCAGCCAGCGGGCCTTCTGCTCGTCGGTGGCCAGGTCGACGATGTAGGGGATGGCGATGTCGTCCTGCAGGCCGAAACCGGAGCTGATCGAGGTCGCGCAGACCCGGGCGAATTCCTCCATCATCACGCAGCGGTAGCGGAAGTCGCTGGTACCCACCCCGCCGTACTCTTCCGGGACCAGCATGCCGATCAGGGACTGCTTGCCGGCCGCGAGCCAGGCCTGCCGGTCGACGGAGCGCTCTTCCTCCCACCGCTGCTCGTTCGGCGTGACCTCGCGCTTGATGAACGCCTGCACGACCTCGCGGAACGCCTCGTGGTCCGGCTGGTAGAAGTCCCTGTGCACGCTACTGTCCTTTCCACACCGGGGGACGTTTCTCGGCGAACGCCCGGGCGCCTTCTCGCGCGTCCTGGGAGCCGAAGACCGGCGTCATCAGCGCGGTCGCCTTCTCCCATTTTTCTGCGCCGGCCCAGTCGCCGCCGTGGGTCGCGATCTCCTTGGTGGCGGTCAGGGCCAGCGGACCGTTGGCCGCGATGCCCATCGCCAGTTCGACCGCGGTGTCCAGGGCGTTGCCCTCGGCCACGACCCGGTTGACCAGGCCGACCTCGGCGGCGCGCGCGGCGTCGATCGGCTCGCCGGTCAGCAGCATCTCCAGGGCGATCGCCCGGGGTATCCGCTGTGCCAGCAGCAGCGCCCCGCCGGCGCCGGCCACCAGGGAGCGCTTGACCTCGGGGACGCCGAACCGGGCCGAGGCGCCCGCGATGACCAGGTCGCAGGCCAACAGCAGCTCGAAGCCGCCGGCCAGGGCCCAGCCCTCGGCCGCGCCGATCAGCGGCTTGCGCGGCGGCGTCTCGGTGATGCCGCACAGGCCACGGCCGGGGAAGGAGGGCAGCTCTCCGGTCAGGAACGCCTTGAGGTCCATCCCGGCGGAGAACGTGCCGCCGGCCCCGGTCAGCACCCCCGCGCGCAGGCTGTCGTCCGCGTCGAGCTCGTCGACCGCGTCCCGGATCCCGATCGCGACGGCCAGGTTCAGGGCGTTGCGGGCCTGCGGCCGGTTGATCACGATGACCTGGACCGCGCCGCGGCGCTCGATTAGTACCTCATCGCTCACTTCATCTCCAGGTGGTCAGGCTCCGACGGCCTGGGCGGGGCCGTACTCACTATCTTGCCCCAGAATGCGGGCGCGGCTAGTCTCGGCCGGGCAAGGCGGCGAGTTTACGGAAGTCCCAGCTCATGATCTTCCGCGGGGTGATGCGGAGCCAGGCGTGACGGCCGTCGTGGGCCAGCTCGCCGCCGTGGCTGTACTTGCCGGCCATCAGGCGTTCGGGGGCGGCCAGCTCGGGGGACGGCGGATCCTCGGCGCCGGTCCGCGGGACGGGGCCGACGACGATGGCGTCGCCTTCGAACTCGACGCCGCGGAGCTCGGCGTACTCATGGCCCGCGTCGATCACCGCGGCCACCCGGGGGTCGCGGGCGATATCCGTCCAGCGCTGGCTGCGGGTCAGCGAGTAAATCCACAGGGCCGTGGAGTCCCAGACGAACCAGACCGGGGAGACATGGGGGCCGCCCGGTCCGAGCGTGGCCAGCCGGCAGCTCCGCTGCTCGCCAAGGAACGAATTCAATTCGTCCGCGTTCATCGCGATCAACCGGTTACGGCGCTGGTCTGGCATAGTAAAAATCACGCTCCCGTACGTTCATTTATTCTCCGCGTCAGCTAGGGACATCATGGCCGATCTGCCACCGCCGGTCCGACCGCCCGACGAACTCAGCCCGGTCGATTACCTGATGCACCGGGGGGAGGCCCAGCCGGCCACCCGATCGGCGTTCCTGAACGTGGAGATCCTGGACCGGCCGGCCGACTGGGGCCGGCTGCGCGAGGCGATCGACCGGGCCAGCCGGGTGGTCATCAGGATGCGGCAGAAGGTGGTCATCCCGCCGGTGCCGACCACGCCGCCGCGGTGGGTGGTAGATCCCGACTTCGACCTGAACTACCACCTGCGCCGGGCCGCCCTGCCCGCCCCGGGCACGCTGCGCCAGCTCCTGGACCTAGCCGAGCTGACGCTGCAGTCACCGCTTGACACCTCCCGCGCCCTGTGGGAGGCGATCTACGTGGAGGGCCTGGAGGGAGGCCGCGCGGCGCTGCTGACCAAGCTCAGCCACGCGATAACCGACGGTCTGGGCGGGATCGCCCTGTTCGAGCAGGTCTACGACACCGAACGGGACCCCGACCCGCGCCCGATGCCCCCCATCCCTATCCCGCGCGACGTGAGCGGCGAGGACCTGCTCCGCGACAGCCTGGCGCACCTGCCGGAGACGGCCGTATCGGCCGGCCGCCAGGCGCTAGGCCGCGCGGTCGCCACGGCCGGCCGCCTGATCAGCCGGCCGGGACCCACCGTGCTCGACGCGATCGGATTCGCCGATTCCGCCCGCCGGGTGCTCGGCCCGCCGCCGGTGCCGCCGTCTCCCCTGCTGCGCCGCCGGAGCCTGGTGAGCCGGACCTTCGTGCTCGAGGTGCCGCTCGTAGACCTGCGGGCCGCGGCCAAGGCGGCGGGCGGCTCGGTGAACGACGCCTACCTCGCGGCGCTGTCCGGCGGTCTGGGCCGGTACCACCAGGCGCTGGGGGTGCCGATCGACGCCCTGCCGCTTACCCTGCCGGTCAGCCTGCGTACCGGTGACGACCCGGCCTCGGGCAACCGGTTCGGTGGCGCTACCATCGCCGCGCCGATCGGCGAGCCCGATCCCGCCGAACGGATACGGCTGATCCGCGAGCAGGTGATCGCGCGCCGGAGCGAACCGGCGATCGACGTGATCGGGCAGATCGCGCCGGTGCTCAGCCTGCTCCCCGACGGTGCGCTGCAGATGGTAAGCGAGCGGATCAACGTTCCCGACATCCAGGCCAGCAATGTGCCAGGCTACGCCGCGGAGACCTTCCTGGCCGGGGCGAAGGTGGAGCGGCAGTACGCGCTGGGACCGCTGCCGCGGGTGGCCATGATGGCGATACTCGTGTCCCGGGCGGGCATCTGCACCGTGACCGTCCGCTATGACGCGGCCTCGTTCTCGGCCGCCGACCAGCTGGAGAAGGGCCTGCAGCTGGGGTTCGACGAGGTGCTTGAGCTGGGCGGGCCGCAGCCGCGTCCGGCGGCGCGGCGGGCATCGGGGGGCACGCGGCGGGCGTCCGGGGACACGCGGCGGGCGTCCGGGGACACGCGGCGGGCGTCCGGGGACACGCGGCGGGCGTCCGGGGACACGCGGCGGGCGTCCGGGGA
>Ga0302179_10001178_pt1 | contig 16161 bp, 17 predicted proteins | sample I_Palsa_E3_1_FD_198788 | JGI IMG/M metagenome (GOLD analysis project Ga0302179, IMG submission 198788) | Peat permafrost microbial communities from Stordalen Mire near Abisko, Sweden - I_Palsa_E3_1 | ecosystem: Environmental > Terrestrial > Soil > Palsa > Peat permafrost | place: Sweden...
CCTCGACGATTACTACGTCAGCGGGAGGGACCATGGCCCATCTGCCCAGGCCCTGGCCCAGCGGATCATTGGCCCAGTCACGGACGCGGAAGCGGGTGGGCAATCCGGACAGCAGCGGCCGCAGCGCCTCGCGTTCCAGCCGCGGCCACCATCCCTCAATGTCGCGCCAGTACAAGAAATCGTCCACCCGGACAACCGGCGCACCGCCGCAGGCCACGGCCAGCGCCCGGGCCAGCGTCGACTTTCCGGCACCCCCGCGCCCGTCCACCGCGACCAGGCGAACAGCCTGGGCGCACGGACGCGCACGGATCTCCTCCGCCAGCCCCGCCAGCGCTCGCACCCGCTCCCGCACGGCACAATCTTCGACCGACTCCTCCCTCTGTGGCGAGCTCACCCCGTCGAATCCCGCGCTGCGCAGGAGGGCTGAGACCCGGGACGAAAGGTTCGCGTCCCGGCCACGGGTGGATTCACCTGCCCGTCGCTGGCGCTTATGGTGTATCCGTTATCTGCCGGTTTCCGGCGGCGGCTGAGCTGCTCTGCCCAGTCTCCGCGTGGGCGGCCAGTGCTTGCTGGCAGTGCGGAGCAGTGAGATGTTCGAGAAGTTTACCGACCGAGCGCGGCGGGTTGTGGTCCTGGCTCAGGAAGAAGCCAGGATGCTCAATCACAACTACATCGGCACCGAGCACATCCTGCTGGGCCTCATCCACGAGGGTGAAGGCGTGGCGGCGAAGGCCCTGGAATCCCTGGGGATCAGCCTCGAGGCCGTGCGCCAGCAGGTCGAGGAGATTATCGGCCAGGGGCAGCAGGCGCCGTCCGGGCACATCCCCTTTACCCCACGCGCCAAGAAGGTGCTGGAGCTTTCGCTGCGTGAGGCGCTGCAGCTCGGTCACAACTACATCGGTACCGAGCACATCCTGCTGGGCCTCATCCGTGAGGGCGATGGGGTGGCCGCGCAGGTGCTGGTCAAGCTGGGCGCCGACCTGAACCGGGTCCGCCAGCAGGTGATCGCTCTGCTGCACGGGCGGCAGAGCGAAGGACGGGAGACCGTGCACCCTGGGCTGTGGGCCGGTCCGGTGGGCGGGAGCGAGCCCCGGCTGTTGTCTGCGCTGCAAGCTCGGGTCAGCGCGATCGAATCACGCCTGGCGGTCATCGAGCAGCGCGTGGGCACCGGGCCAGACACCAGCGACCTGGACCAGCAGATCGAGCAGGTTCGCGCTGAGCGAGCGGCCGCGGCCGACGCCGAAGAGTACGAGCAGGCCGCCTTGCTGCGCGACCGGGGGAAGCAACTGCTGACCGAGAAGGCTGCCCGCCAGGAAGAGTGGGCGGCCGTGTACCCGGACCTGCCGTCCCTGGCCGGAAAGTGCGATGAGCTGAGCGGCGAAATCGACCGCCTGCGCGCCCTGCTGCGCCGGCACGGCATCGAAGCGGAAGACGAGACGGCATGACTATCCGTCCGGAGCGAGATCGAGCTTGATCAGGCCAGGGCTCGGCCGCTCAGGACCCGAGTGACAGGGTGCGCTGCACCTCGTAGTCAATCGCTTTCGCGGAGATCATGATGGACCGGGCAGCGAGCAGAAGCCCGCCGAGAAGCGTTACGGTCCCGGCCAGAACCAGGACGAGAGCGACGGTTCCCGCCGCTCCTGACCTGTTCGTCACGGCGACCGCGATCACGATAACGCTCAGGACCAGCACGGCCACCGCGGCGAACAGAAGGAGAACAGCGTTATGAATCAAACGGTGACGGCGCAGGAGCATGGGCAGTTGGGCATCGATCTGAGTAAGCCGCTCCCGGCCACTCGCTGGCACGTCAGCGGCTGACAGCAGCGTCCCACCGGCGCCCGTCAAGGTTTCCAGGCGCTCACGGTCCATGGCGCGCATGCGGTCATTAACCGAGCCGTACGTCGCGAGCAGGGCACCTGACAGGATCGCAGCCGCCGTGATGAGCACCACAGGCGCCACCATGGCCTGGATTGCCGTGATGGCGGTCGGGTTCACCGGCCCAGCCTACGGAAGGAGCGCCGGACAGGACACTCCCAGCGACCACGCCCAGACCCACGCTGGACGATGCCGAAGTTACGGTAGTGGACTAAGCACTTAGCTAAGGAGGACTCATGGCTGCTGACAGCGATGCACAGTTCAACATCCATGACGCGAAGACCAATCTGTCGCGGATTATCGAGCGGGTGGAGCACGGCGAGGAGATCGTTATAAGCCGCGCGGGCACCCCCGTCGCCAAGGTTGTCCCCCTTACGCGCCGTGTCGACCGGGTGGGGCGCGGCTCGCTGCGCGGCTGGCTAGTCGCCGCTACGGACTGGGACTCCGATGAGGTCAACGACGCCATCGCCCGCGACTTCGGCGCGCTGCCGTGAGTCTGCTGCTGGATACGCATGTCGTCCTCTGGTGGCTGACCGACGACCCGACGCTGGCGGATGACATCAAAGCCAGGCTGGACCACGAGCCGGACGTCTACGTGAGCGCCGCGACAATCTGGGAAGTTGACATCAAGCAGACCATCGGGAAACTTCCCGAGCCGGCCGGGCTGCCCGAGCGGATCAGGGACAGCGGGTTCGCCGAATTGCCCATCACTTCCCAGCACGCCATTACGGCGGGACGCCTGCCGCCGATTCACCGCGACCCCTTCGACCGGATGCTCGTGGCCCAGGCGCAGCAGGAAAACCTGACCTTGGTGACCAGAGATTCGCGCTGCCAGAATACGAGGTCGCCATCCTCCCCGCCTGATCACCGGGCTTCACTCTCCCTCAGCGTTTCACCCGCGGAACGAAGCGCCGGATCCCCTCGTCACGCCTGCGAAGCGCCTTGCTTGCGGCTGACCTCGGCGACTATGGCGACCAAAACGGCGGCGAACCCGAGGATCGCGGCCCTCGTGGTGGCGCCTGGCCCGCCGGGACCCCCCACCCGCTGCGGTCGCTAGCGCGGCCGGGGGTCCGGGCGCACCACGGTCTCCGGGGCGGATGCGCGTCCAGCGGGTCGGCACTGGCGAATTCCCGACCCGACGGCCTGAACGATGTCGGTGCGGCGTGGCACCATAGGTGGCCATACCGACGGGGGAGGAGGGCGGACCGTGGCCGGACCGGGAACTGACCACGCGATTCCGCAGGACGTGCTGGCTCTGTACGGACCGCTCCTGGCCCGGCTGGACGGCGGGTTTCCGGTCGACCAGCAGGTGTCGCTGCTGGTCGACGAGGCGGTGCCGGTGTGGAGCAGGCCGGGGTTCGAGACCTTCCTGTCCCTGTCCTCGCTGCGGTTCGCGCCGTTCGACTACCAGCTGCAGGCGGCCCGCAGCGCGCTGCGGCGGATGCGGGGCCGGGCGATCCTGGCCGATGAGGTCGGTCTCGGCAAGACCATCGAGGCCGGCCTGATCCTGGCCGAGCTCCGGCTGCGCGGGCTGGCCGACCGCTGCCTGATCATCACCCCGCCCGGGCTGCTGGCCCAGTGGCAGGAGGAGCTCGAGCGCAAGTTCGCCGTGCCCACCGTGCTCGCCGGGCGGGAAACCGCGATCCCCGGACGGGAGGCGGGCACGCCGTGGCGCGCCGGTGGCGTTGACCGGCCGGTCATCATCGCGTCACTGGCCACGGCGCGGCGCGACCCGCTCAGGTCCGTGCTGACCGAGGACCAATGGGACCTGATCATCGTCGACGAAGCGCACCGGGTAAGGGCGCCGCGCAGCGCCTCGGGGAAACTGATCCGCGCGCTGCGCTCGCGTCACCTGCTGCTGCTCACCGCCACCCCGGTGGAGAACCGGCTGCAGGATCTCTACGAGATGGTGAGCCTCGTCGCACCCGGCCTGCTCGGCACGTCCGCGCAGTTCCGCGCGGCGCACGGCGCGGGAGGTGCCGGGCCGGGCCCGGAGCCGCGGAACGCACCTGCCCTCCGGAAGCGGACCGCCGAGGTGATGATCAGGCACCGGCGGAGCGAGGTCAGCGTGCTGCTGCCGCCGCGCCTGGCCGAGACCTTGCTGATCGAGCCGCCGGCCGCCGAACGCGACTGGTACGCCGATCTGGCGGCCCGGATCCGCGCTCAGGGCGGGGCCGCCGCGCCGTCACTGCGTCTCGCGCTGCGCAGTGTGGCGAGGCTGGCCGGCTCCAGCCCGGCGGCGGCCGCGTCCCCGCTCCGGAAGATCGGATGGGACGACCTGGCCGCCCGGGCCGAGGCCCTGGGCGGCTCGCCGAAGGGCGCCGCGCTGCTGGACCAGCTGCGGCGGTTCGCCGGGGAGAAGGTACTGGTCTTCACCGCGTTCCGGCACACCCTTGATCAGCTCACCGCTCAGGTGGCCGCGGCGGGATTTCCCGCAGCCGTCTACCACGGCAGTCTGCCGCGCGCCGAGAAGGAACGCGCGGTGGCCGCCTTCCGGGACGAGGTCGGCGTCCTGCTGTCGACCGAGTCGGCCGGCGAAGGCCGCAACCTCCAGTTCTGCCACGTCATGGTCAACATGGACCTGCCGTGGAACCCAATGCAGATCGAGCAGCGGCTGGGGCGGCTGCACCGGGTCGGTCAGGACCATGATGTGCTCCTGACCAACCTGGTGGCGAGGGGCACGATCGAGGAGCAGGTGCTGCGCGTCCTCGAAGCGAAGATCAACCTGTTCGAGCTCGTCGTCGGCGAACTCGACATGATCCTGGGCCGGGTGGCCGACGACTTCGACTTCGAGTCGACCGTCTTCGACGCGTTCGTACAGTCCGGTGACGATGCCGAATTCGCCGAGCGGATGGAGGTCATCGGCGACGATCTCGCCCGGGCCCGGGTCGGCTACCTGGCCAGCCGGGCGGCCCTGGACGGCCTGGTCGGCGAGGAGCCGGGGTGATGGATCCGGCCCTGGCGTTCTGGCTGCGGCACGTCGCAGCGGAAGGCGGCCTGTGGGAACCGGCCGGAGACACCACCTACGTCGTCCTGCCGCCGGTCCTGCGCGACGCCTACCGGCTCCAGGAGGAGTTGCAGGTCACCGCCGATCCCGATGTCGGGCGGGAGGACGGGGCGACCTTGCTCGCCCTCGGCCACCCGGTCCTCTCCGAGGCGGCCGAACGCGTCCTGGCCTCGGGTGATGCCGGGCGCCGCGTTCTGGCCCGGCCCGCATCCGTGCGGCCCGGTACCGATGTCCTGGCCGCCGGGGTCCGGGACGCGTTTCCGGTGGATCACGGGCGGATCGATCTGGCCGGCGAGCCGACGTTCGGGTGGCATTCGGTGGTCCGGGTCGGCGCGCTGGTCAGCTACGAGCTGTCGGCCGAGGATCAGTTCCAGGAGCAGGCCGAGCGGTGGGTGGACGGGCCGGCGCGCTGCCTCCTCCCGCCTGCCCTCGCCGAGCGGCTTTCCCGTGCTGCTGTCGACGGGCATGACGCACCGGGCCCGCCCACCGGTGCTGCCCCCGACGGCGGCCTGCTGGCTGCTGTCGCTGAGGCACACCGGCTGATCGACGCGGACGCTGGCGCCCGCCGCGAGGTGCTGTCCGCTCAGGTCCGCGACGCGCACGAGGCGGAACGTGCCCGCGCCGCCGCCTACTACGCGGACGCGATCGCCGGCATCGAACGACGGCTGGCCACAGCTCCCGGCGACCGGAAGCCCGTGCTCGAGCAGCGGCTGCGCAGCACAAGGGAGGAAGAAGCCCGGCGTCTCGCCGAGATAGCGGAGAAATACGAGCGGCGCCACTCCATCCGCCCGTACCGGCTGCACGTGATCGAGGTGCCGGCGCTGCGGGTGCCGGCCGATGTGCGGCGCGGCGACCGCCGGTACCCGATGACCTTCGACTGGCTGCTGCCGGCCGGCGCCTTCTCCCCGGTACGCTGCCCGTCTTGCGGCGGCGACGCGCCACTGGTGGCGGGCAAGCAGAAGCTCGGCTGCGAGCGGTGCCTGCCCCGCACCCCCGGGCCTTCGGTGCCGTCCCCGGCGGCCAGGACGGCCCCGGCGGCCAAGGCGGCCAAGGCGGCCCCGGCGGCCAAGGCGCGTCCTCCCGCGCCGCCACCCGCGACGGCCAAGGCGCCTCCCACGGCCAGGAGCCCCCGGCCGGCCAGCGTGCCGCCTGCGGCCAGGCGACAGCCGCCCCCTGTCCCGCCACATGTCCGGAAGGAACGGCGCGCGGCGCCGGGCAAGCTCGCGGAACGGCTCTGGAATGCAGTTGCCGCCGGGCCTGCCGGAGACGCGGGCGCCGTCCTGGCCCCGGGATCACCGGCGGCCGCGCTGCACGGGGTGCTGGGCGCCCCGGGGCTCACCCGCGTCCTTGGCCTGCCACCCGGCGAGGAGCCGGCCCAGTTCAGCGCGCAGCCCGCGGGCGGTACAGGCCACGGTGACCTCATCGCCGGCCTGCTGCTCGGCGACGGCGGGACCCAATGCCACTACTACCTGTGCTGCCAGGATGCACTGGTGGCCGAGGTGCTGCCCTACCCCGTGACCGCAGGCGGAGAATTCCTGCACGCCTACTGGTGGGAGCGGCGCTTTGCCGGGACAGGGGGAAGGTCACCCGGTCGGATCCCGGCGCGCTCCGGACTCGATCCCGTCGGGAAGGCCCTCCTCAGCGCGGGGCCTGGATGGAACGGCCTGCCGGTAACGGCGCGTGCCCTCGCTGCCTGGGCGCGGATACGGGCCGGGCATCCGCGGCTGCGTGCGGCGCACCAGGCGCCGGTGCTGGCCGCCGCCGTCGACCGCCTCGTCGCTTACCGCGCGGGCGGGAGAGCCACGTTCGCGGACGCCGCCGCGGTCTATACGGTGGACGAGAAGGCGATCCGGCTAGCTGACCGCACGGTACGCGCCCTGCTCGCCCTCGGCCCCGGCCAGCCCTGGTAGGCCGGCCTAACCTTGCCGTTTGGCAGAGAGCTGGCAGCCAGTCCAGCCGCTGATGTCGAAGGTCTGGACCGTGCATTGAGCGGTTTGCGGGTAGTAGGCACCCATATGCTGCTGGACCGTAGCCGGCGGGATGGTGTCCGACGGGCTGGCGGGAGGCGGGATGAAGGTAAACCCTTCCGGGTACAGCGGCTGCTGAGAGAGCATGTTCCGCAGAAGCTGGAACTCTGGAGCGGTGGGCTGCGCGGCCGAGGTGGGGATCCAGGTAGCCGCGCTGGCTCTCAGGGATTCGGGCGATGGCTTATCGGCCGGGAGCGATGAGACCACGGTGTAGTAGCCGTGTCGCAGCGTCGTCAGGTAGTCGGCAGTTCCCCCGAAGACTTCCTGGGAGCCCTGGCCGTTTGCCACTACCGGGTAGGGCGACGCGTTGAGGTAGTTGGCGATCGACCAGTAGCGAACCTGGAATTCCGGCTGGATCCAGGGTACGGGGTAGGCCCCGATCGAATCCCCGGGCGCCCCACGGCCTGCCTGAGTCGGGCTCGTCGGGGCTTTGCCGTGGGTGACGATCACGTATCCCTGCCTGGGGGTGAACTCCATCAGGAGATAGGCGTTGACCGGGTTGGGGAAGAGCCCACCCTGTGACGCGGCCGACGGGCCGAAGTACTGCAGTTGGGGGGGAGAGTCATCGGTGCCGGCGGTGAGAAGTCTCTTGGCGGCGAGCATCGCCGCGGATGCGGCGTGATTGCTTTCCAGGGCTTGGGCTGTCCGGGGGCATTGGGGCAGGGTGGTGCTCCGCCGGCCGCGTGTGACGGTGATGGCCGGAAGTTGCACCTTTGTATTGCCGCCCGCCGGGACGTACGTCCGGAAGATCACGTACCCCACCCCGGGTGGGCCGGAGGGGCTGGCGGGCGGGTTCTGGTCGATCATCGGGATGGCGTTCTCGGACCGCTGCTGCGCGGCTGTGACGGTCGGTAGCAGCCGGACGGTGAATGCGCGGTGCCTTGCCACCTGGCTCCAGCGCCACGGGTTAAGCGATCCGGGGTTAGCGATGATCTGATAGTCAGTAAGGTCTGACGGCACGCTCTTTCCGTCCACTGTATTAGTGAAAAGCTGGTCTGAGTCGTTATAGACGGCAATCGACATGAAGCGGCTCGTCGGGTAGGAGCCGCGGATGGTTAGTGAATTACCTGGACTGGCCAGGAAAGGGGTGGTCCAGTAGGTTGCGAACGGGTCCGGCGCTGCGATATTTGACGTGGTGGGCGTGGTCTCGACCGGCCACGCGCAGTCCGGAGGTGCTGGCGTCAGGTGGACGACCGGCCTGCTGGCCGTGCCGCCGTGAGTGCTCGTGCGTGCCGCGCCGGACGGTGAACTCGTTCCCAGTACCATCGCCACCGCTACTGCCCCGGCAGCGCCTATAGCCTTGCGGCTCCGGCGTATGGATATCAGAGAGGAATGGGAGTATCCCATTATTGTCCCTCAAATCTCACAAAAGGAGCACGCTGTCCGCGTGCGGGTGTGCTGAGCCTACCCGGCTATTTCTATTTCCCTTCGCCAGCAAAGAAAACCCCCGGCGCCGCGATCATGGCCGACAGCAAAACCTTTTAAACCGGCAGAAATCCCGGCGAAATTAGCCCGCTGCTTGGCCCCGCATAATCCCGGGCACGGTTTTCGTGTACTTCAGGGCCGCCTCATATAGAAGCGGATTCCCAGGCCCGGCAGAGCGCATTGGCCAGGTACATCTGCCGCGGCGTCTTGCAAGCCACCCGGATCAGGTCAGTGCTCGCCACCACGACCGCCAGCGCCCGGGCCCGGGACGTCGCGACGTTCAGCCGGTGCGGGTCGTACAGGAACTCCAGCCCCCGCGGCGCGTCATCAGCAGACGACGTAGCCATCGAGTAGATCGCCACCGGAGCCTCGCGCCCCTGGAACTTGTCTACCGTCCCGACCATCACCCCGCCCGGACACCCCGCCTGCGCCAGCGCGTCCTCAATCGCCCGAATGTGGGCGTTGTACGGCGTCACGACGACCACCTCGCCCGCCCCAATAACCCGTCGCACCCCGTCCTTGTCCCGCCACTCCTGTCCCACGAGCCCGCACACAAGCCGAGCCACCTCCGCCGCCTCTTCAGGGGAGGCGTTCGTGTTCCCCTCGTGCGTAACCTCCACCACCCGCAGCCCCGAGCCCCCGACCCCGGATCCCCGGAGCGCGTCCTCGCCCAGGATCTCCTGCCGCTCCAGCCCGTCGACCCAGGTCAGCTTCCCGTCGTAGAACGTCTCCGACGTATACCGGCACAGCCGCGGATGCATCCGCCACGTCCGATCCAGCAGCAGGCCCGCGTCCGGGGGCACGGTCCGATGGTCGCCGAGGATGTGCTCCAGCGCGGATGCGCCCGCCCCGGGCGGATGAGCGCCCTGGCTGGGCTGGGCCAGTTGCTGGGGGTCGCCCACCAGGACGATGTTCCGGGCCGCGCCGGCTATGGCCAGGATGGTGGCCAGTGGCATCTGGCCCGCCTCGTCGACGAACAGCGTGTCAACACTGCCCTGGAACGGCGCGCAGGCCCAGAGCCATGCCGTCCCCGCGGCGATGTCCAGGTCGCCGTCCTGGAGCCCGATTTCCAGCTGGCCATGTTTCAGCCCGGCGGCATCCGGATGCAGATACGGGTTGTCCTTGTCGGCACGCTGGGCGATACGGGGGCGGGTGATCCCGAGCTCGCTGGCTCGCTCGGTGACTTTGCCGATCACATTGTGAATGACGGCATGAGAAGGACCAGTGATGCCAACCGTGCGCCCGGCCTTGATGAGCTCAAGGATCTGCGCCGCAGCGGTGAAGGTCTTCCCGGCTCCGGGCGGTCCTTGGATCGGCAGGTATGAGTTGCGGAGGGCGAGGACGAGCCGGATCGCTGCATCTGTCACCGGTTCGCCGTCGTCGCGCAATGGCCTGGTCGAACTGCGGCCGTCGTCCGGGCGCAGCCGCAGCAGGAGTGCAGTTCCAGCATCCCGCCCGGTCACGCCTTCGCGCACCACGCGTTCGCCGAGGTCCCGAAGGCGAGCCGCCAGCTCTTTGGTGTTGACCGGGCTGTCCTCGACCAGCGAAGCGGGCCACGGCCCCGCATAATCCCGGCCGACCTTCAGGTCGATGGTCCCGTGCTCGTCATCCACGCCCCACACCGAAAAGCCCCGCCCAGAACCCGGATCGACGGCGTTATCGCCGCGCTTGAACCGGTACTCCTGTGGCGGGAACGAGAACCGGCGCACCACTGATTTCTTGACCTGGTCGACCACGTCACCGCCGGTCAGGCCGCCCAGCGCGTCCGGCTCGTCGATCAGCTCCGCGGCGCTCAGTGTGCGGACGTGGAAGTAGCGCCACCACTCCGGCTTGGCGTCGCGCCGGTGCCAGTCGAGCAGGTCAGCCAGCAGCGCCCTGGCCTTCTGCTCCTCCGTCCGCGCGGAACCATCCGCGGGCAGGCCGGCTAGCAGCGCGGACCGGATCCGGGTGAGCTCCGGGTTCTCGGTGACCTCCGGCTCCGTCACGGCGGCGGGGCGCGGCAGGTCCGCACCCAGCCGCCCGGCCAGTTCGGCCCGCAGCTGCTCCAGCCAGTCCCGCAGCGCCAGCGTGGCCCGGCAGTCGTCCTCGTTGTAGGCGGCGACCACCCGTTTCGTGTCCCCGGCGTCCCGGGCGGTCTGGTCGTCAAGCGCCGCCTCGAAGGCGATCAGGTGCTCGGTTGCCTGCCGCAGGTCCATCTGCCGGGTGTAATCGAACAGCGGTTCCAGCCGCTTGATGGAGTAGCTCTCCACGCCCGCCCGGACGCCCTGCCGGACCACCCGGTACAGGTCGACGAACACGCCGCGGCGGAACAGGTCGTCCACCTCGTCCTCGCGGGTGGCGAAGCGGCCCATCAGCCAGCCGACCGCCTCCTGGCGGGTTCCGTGCAGCTCGGTGAGGTGGTCGACCGACGTCGGCTCGTAGTGGTTGTAGTGGTAGACGCGCAGGCCCGGATGACGGCGGCGCCGCTCGGTGATGAAGTCGATCAGCTCCTCGAAGGCCCGCTTCTCGTCCTGCCGGTCGAAGGCCCAGATCCTGGGTGTACCGGGGCCTGCCGCGGGCGTCGGTGTCGGCCGTGTCGACGATGCCGAACAGGTACTGCAGGCCGAACTCCTTGTTGTCCTCGGAGTAGTACCGCGCGCCCTCGATGTCGAAGAACAGGTCGCCGTCCGCGGGCTCGGGCAGGGCCAGGAGCCCCCGGTTGGCCAGCGGTGCACCCGCCTGGTCCCGTTCAGGATCCAGAAGCTCGTAACGAATACGCCCCTCGTCCTCGCTAGCCACCTGCAGGCGGGCCTGCAGCCGGGCACCTGCCAGGGCATCCCGGCTCGCCTGGGTACGGCCGGGCAGCACGGCCAGTGAAGCCAGGCCGCGCCGGGTCGACACCCCGCTGGCCTTCAGCGTCCGCCGCTGGTCCTTGGTGATCCCGGCGACCAGCGACAGGTCGTCGTCGCGCCGCCTGCGGTCCTGGCACAGGTCGTCCCACCGGCAGATCACGCAGTGCTCCACCGGCTCCGGGTAAGGATCGGCAGGCGGGTTGTGGCCCGGGTCGGCGGCGATAAACGTGCTCAGGGCCCGCCGGGCCTGCCGCTCGTAGGCCGCGTAATCGCCGACCTTCAGCGGGACCAGTTCGCCCTGGCCGAGCGCCAGGTGCATCCAGCGCGGCTGGACGCCCTGCAGCTCCGCCAGCAGGTGGGAGTAGAACGCGGTCTGCGCGACCGCGCGCGCCTTGGCGGTGCGGGCGAGCTTGGCGTCCACGACCTCGTAGTGCAGCTTGTTCTGGCGCGGCTCCCCATCCGGTGCTCCGAGCAGGTCGGCGCGCACCAGGAAGTCCGGCCGCCCCAGCAGCGCCGTCCCGCCGTCCGGGCTGCCGCCCAGCAGCACGCCCTGGTAGATGACGTCGGCGCCGCCGCGGATAGCCTCGCGGGTGGCCTGCGCTGCCGCTGTCTCCGCGCTCGGCGACGGGTTTATCTCCACGACATTTAGGCCGTCCGCACGGAACTGCTCCAGCACGATCCGCTCGTGCTCCTCGCCCCGTTGCACCAGGTCCTCGAACCCGACGTCGAACTTCCGTGGCCGGTGCAGCCTTCCCCAGGCTTCCAGCAGGTCCAGCCGGGTCATGTGCTGGCACGCCACGAAGTTCGCCACATCGCTCGCGGACAGCCGGAGCCGGTCCCCAGCAAACTTCATGCAGCCCCCCGGTTGCCGTGGCGGATTCGTTACGCCCCGTATCTTTCCCGACTGCGACGCGCCTGGCAGGGCTTTCGTATACCTCGGATGGCCGCTGGCCGGCGTGGGGGAGAGGCGCCGGCAGCAGCGGCTCGCACTTCAGCGGCCTCTGCCGGTAGATTCCGGAAGGCGCTGCGCGGCGGTGAATGTCAGAACCTGCCGGCAGGATGCTCCACCAGGATGAGTTGCTTGCTGACTGGGCTCTCGTGGCCAAGCATAAGGTGCCGGCCCCGATTCCGCCGCTGGCGTAGCCTGGGTGCATGGTCGCCTTACTGAGCGATATCTGCGGTGTGGAAGTTCTTGGCCACTACCGTTTGCGGCTCACGTTCTCTGACGGCCTGGTCGGCGACGTCGATCTCTCCCATCTAGCCGAGCGGGAAGGCGTCTTCACCCCCTTCCGTGATCCCGCGTTCTTTGCGCAGGTGCGGGTGGACCCCGAGATCGGGACGGTCACCTGGCCTAACGGAGTAGACCTCGCGCCCGAAGTCCTGCACGAACAGGCTGCCGCGCATCCCATCCGGCGGCCGCAGCGAGCGGTCGGATAAGCACGCTGGCCGTTAGGGCCGCTCGCAGGCCGTGTGCCGCCGCTCGCTTCGCCTTTCCGGTCGCGGGATTCTGTGGGCGGAGATATCTTAGACGTCTAGATTAGACATCTAAGATATCCTGATCGGTGTCGGATCAGGGAGGATGGTGCACATGGCCACCGCGAAAACACCGATCGAGATCGACCAGGAGGCGCTGGCCGTGGCCGCTGAGGTTCTTGGGACCACGACCAAGAAGGACACCGTGAACGCTGCCCTCCGCGAGGTGGGGCAGCGGCTTGTGCGGCTGCGCGCGCTGGCCAGGCTGGGGGAGATGGCTGACCGCGGCGACTTCGATGAGTTCCTCGATGACAAAGCGACTTATCGCAGGTGAGCCCCGCCCTGTATCTGATCGACACCTCAGGCCTGTTCCGCATTCTGCAGGGCGACCTGAGGAAGGCGTGGTCTGACCAGCTTGTCGCGGGCGTGATTGCGGTTTGCCCAATCGTGGAACTGGAATTCCTGTCTTCTTCGCGGTCGCTGGCCGACAGGGTGGAAAAGCAGCAGTTGGTGCATGACTTGTTCGGCTGGGTGCCCATGCCCGAGAGGACATACGAGCGCGCAGGTGAGGTCCAGCAGATGCTTACTGAAAGTGGGATGCACCGGTCGGCCGGCCCAGTCGATTTGCTCATCGCCGCTACCGCGGAGCGTGAGCGGCTTACGGTGCTCTGCGATGATCGTGATTTTCAGACAATCGCGAGGCTGACCGGCCAGCCGGTCAAATTGGTCACCGACATCTGAGATGGCCAAGGGCCTGCTCTGGAAGATCGCGGCAAACCACGTTCCCCGGAAAGGAAAGTGCAGCAGCAGGCCCGGACTGCGGTGGCCTGGTGACCGGCTGCGGCCAGGCCCGCCTCACCCGGCCTGGCTGTTGTCCTTCAGCGATCCCCAGCCGTACCAGCTGTCGACGCTGATCCAGGCGCTGAACCGCCGGCGATCCCGCTGCGGGTATGGCTTGCCCATGTACTGGCGGGCCACGCGGTCGATGTCGGCCAGGTCGGTGTCCTCACGTAGCTCGCTGATGTGGCCGATGATCGTGACGGTGGTATACCAGTCGTCCGCGGCGAGCACGGTCAGCGTGACCCGGGGGTCGTTGCGCATGTGCTCAAGGCGTTTACGGCCCTCGTCCATGTTGACCAGCACCCGGCCGTTGTCCCACAGGTACCAGGTCGCCGCGGTCACCGGCTGGCCGTCCGGCCGCAGGGTTGCGATGACGGACGGATTGGGCTTCGCCAGCATGGTGAGGGCGGCTTCGGGCAGCGGCGGTTTCGACATACGGCGGCTCCTCGGTGACTTGCTTAGCGTCCAGTAGGCCTGCTGCCCAATCCTTCTCCGTCGTACATCCCCCGAAACGCGGCGATACCTAAGGAGTCTCGCGCGGCGGACGACTCCGTGCCCCAGCAACTCCGATGGCAGCGACGTCGTGGTGGGCGAGGACGACCAGGTGTTCGCCGAGAGCAGGTCGGCCCTGTTCCAGCAGTTCGAAAACTCGGTTCCTGCGCCGTTCCAGCAGCTCGCCACCGTAAATGCGCCCCACAGCATCCCGGCGCCCAGCGATGTCGCGGCCTTCCAGCCCGGCGGAGCGGACGCCAGTTACGTGGTGCCGTACGCGGCGTCACTGGGGGCCACCGAGACCACGCAGCAGGTATTCGGGTGTTCTGGTGGCGGCAGCCCGAACCTCAGCGTCGACCCGACCCTGTGCGCCGCCCTGAACCGCTGCGTGGCGCAGTTCTCGACGACGGTGCTAGCACCGATGCGCAGTACGTGCAGATCGCCATCGGCTGGTAACCCTGGTCCGCCACGCCCTTGCCGGGCCGGCCAGGTTGGCCCGGCAAGGGCGCGGTGGCCTACCGCTAAGGAGTTGTTACCGAGTTTGAGCAGGAATCCCGGGACTCTGCCGGTCCCGAAGTCGTAGAAGCGTGCCCAGTGCGGGGTGACCGCGATGCGCGACATCTCCTTGTAGACCGACCGGACCTGTGCTTCGAAGTCCTGGAGCTGCGCTCGGTCCATCCCCTTGGCCGACGCCTTGATGTACTCGTCGGGGACGCCGTCGACGGTTTCGATTGCTGCTGTGCCGCGGATCAGCAGGGCCCTGTTCGGCACAGTGTCAGTGTCGATCGTCAGCGCGACCTGGGGCCGGGCCGCCAGGGCGGCCACCTTCGGGGAGATCGGGGCCGTGCACACGATGATGTGCTCTGCGTCCCAGTAGAACCCGATCGGGATCACTCTCGGGAAGCCGTCCCGGCCGGTGTATGCCAGCCGGGCCAAGGCCGCCGAATGCAGTAGCTCCTGGGCGCCGGGATCGTTGAGCTCCCGGGCCATTTCCTGGGTGTTCATCTGATTCCCTTCCGGTCAGTACTCGTCGTGCGGGCGAAGCCAGGACATCGTCGGGTCCTGCGGCCAGCCTTCGGGGGAGTCCTCCCACTGCTCCTGCCGGCCGTAGGGGGTCAGGTCGAGCAGGTTGAAGTCCAGGCGCAGCCGGTCCACGCCGCGAGCGGTGGTGAAGTAGCCGCGGAATACCTCGTCGCCGTCGCGCAGCCGCACGCTGAGCCCGAAGGAGGTCAGCCCCATGTCGTCGTTGAACGACGTGCCGTAGGACGAGTACCACCGCACGGACCAGCCAAATCGTGCCCGCAGAGCCTCGATCTCCGCCGCGCTGCCGTCCGGCGGTGAACGTGTACTTGGCGGGGTCCAGCTTCACCATGGGAAGCCGGCGCCGTTCCGCGGCGAGCGCGTCCAGTGCCCTGGTGTACTCCTTCTCCTTGACCAGGAGCGCGTCTCGTGCGGTCTGCCACTCCTGCTCCGAGACCACCTGCGGCCGGTTCATGGCCCTCTCCTTCAATGGTTCCTTCAGGGAACTATCTATGCTGACCTTAGCACTCAATAGTTCCTTAAGGGAACCCAAGTTGCTAAGATGGTTTTATGCAGCGCACCCCGTTTGGCGAGATGGCCTGCTCGATCGCCCGCACCGCGGACGTCATCGGCGAACCCTGGTCACCGCTTATCGTGCGGAACATCTACATCGGCATGACCCGGTTCGATCAGCTCCAGGAGAGCCTGGGCATCTCCCGCAAGGTCCTCGCCGAGCGGCTGCGCTGGCTGACCGGGAACGGCGTACTCGAGCGGCGGGAGTACTCGGCCAAGCCGCCCCGCTATGAGTACGTGCTCACCGTCAAGGGGCTTGAGCTGTTCGAGGTGCTCATGGTGATGGTCCGCTGGGGAGACAAATGGCTGGCCGGCGAGGCCGGCCCGCCGGTGCTCTACCGGCACCACGCGTGCGGTCAGATCAGCCACGTCGAACTGCACTGCTCCGAATGCGGCAAGCCGATGTCTGCCACCGATATCGACGTGCTGCCAGGCCCAGGCTCAGCCACGCCCGGCGGGAGCGACGCACGCGCCGCCGGCTAGCGACCGATATTCGCCCTCCGGGCTATCCATTTAACCGGAGGAGTCCTGGTCATCGGTTCTCCAGGGTCTTTCTGCTGGGGGCCGTTCCATGCTCGGCGGCCGGCCGCGGGCCGAC
>Ga0302179_10001180_pt1 | contig 16159 bp, 10 predicted proteins | sample I_Palsa_E3_1_FD_198788 | JGI IMG/M metagenome (GOLD analysis project Ga0302179, IMG submission 198788) | Peat permafrost microbial communities from Stordalen Mire near Abisko, Sweden - I_Palsa_E3_1 | ecosystem: Environmental > Terrestrial > Soil > Palsa > Peat permafrost | place: Sweden...
CAAAGCAGGGCTTAATCGGCAACATTTGTCATTGTCTTTATTTGCATGATCATATTCTATGGGTGGGGACAGATAAGGGGCTTAACAAAATTGAATTGGATAGGCCTGGTTATCCCGTCACCTGCTACGCATCGAATGATGGGCTGGCATCCGACGTCATCAATGTGGTTTATGCCGTTGGCTCAGAGATCTTCGTCGGCACTTCTGCGGGATTGAGCTATTTTGACGAAACTAAGGTGCACACCGGTGACGAATGCCGGCTGAATCTGCTGGCGGTGATTAGCGCCGGTCATAACCGGATGGGTGATACGGCCAAGCTTTTGCTTCCGGTGAGTGAAAACAATATCCGGTTCGAATTCGCCGGTATCTCTTACCGGTCGGTGGGAAAGATCAGCTACCGGTACCGGTTGATCGGGCTGGATAGCGCCTGGAAGGAAAGGCAGGATAACTACCTTGACTATCCGACACTTCCAGCCGGCCGGTACGAATTTCAGGTGCAGGCCATCAACCGGTTTGGGGTCGGGAGCGAGGTTCGGACCGTTCCTTTTAAGGTGGCCACGCCGTTCTGGAATCAGCTATGGTTCAACCTCCTGGAGGTGGCGATCTTTATTGCTGTCACTTGGCTGTTCCTCAGCTGGCGTACCCGGCGGATCCGGCATCAGCAGGAACAAAAGGCGATGCAGACCAGGCGAATGGCGGAATTGGAGCATATTGCCTTGCAGGCGCAGATGAACCCGCATTTTATTTTCAATTGCCTGAATTCGATCCAGCAGTTCGTATTCGATAAGGATATGATGGCGACCAATGAATACATCTCCAGTTTTGCGCGGCTGATCCGCGCGACATTGAACCATTCTTCCCGGCCTTTTATTTCCGTGTCGGAGGAAGTCGAGTATCTGTCCGATTATCTGGCGCTGGAGAAAATGCGGTTCAAAGACAAGATGGATTATGTTGTCGATACAGAGCGGGGTATGAACGTCGATAGTTTGCTGCTGCCTCCGATGCTGCTGCAGCCTTATGTCGAGAATAGTGTCCGGCATGGGCTTCGTCATAAAACGAAAGGGCAGGGATATGTCCGAATCCATTTCCGGAGGCAGGCGGAAAGACTGGTGGTGACGATCCGGGATAATGGGATCGGTCGAAAAAAGGCGATGGAGTATAAGACGGGAGAGCACATCGAATACCAGTCAAAGGGGATGTCGTTGACGTCGGCGCGGATTCAAATGATCAATGTGCTGTACGGAAGCCAGATCGATGTCAACATCGAGGATCTGCAGGACGACGCTGGTCAGCCGGAGGGTACCCGGATCGTGATCAGCTTCCCGTTGTTCGGATAAGACGATGTGGCGCCCAACGCAGGGAGATGGGCTTTTTTTTCAGATCAGCTAATTTTCCCCTATCTTTACTTTAGTCAACTCATGATTCATAGAACATTCATTTTCAAAGAAAAACACATTATTCTTTATCCTTAAATATCGAAAAGCTGCCATTGATACAAGCCGTTCTTATAGATGACGAGACCGACAGTAACAGGATATTGCAAACGCTCCTCGAGAACTACTGTCCGAATGTCCGGGTGGTCGGCACCGCTGACGGAGTAGAGACTGCTACCACCCTCATAAGCGATGTGCGGCCGGACCTGGTCTTTATGGATATTGAGATGAATGAGGGGAATGCTTTTGACCTTCTAAACCGTTTGCAGCCGATCCAATTCCATGTCATCTTTGTAACGGCGTTCGACAACCACGCCGTTCGGGCCTTCAAGTACAATGCCATAGATTATCTTCTAAAGCCGGTGAACATCCGGGAACTATGTGCGGCCGTGGATAAGCTATCCGGGCGACAGGCGGAAAGCGGTATTATGGAGCGCGTCAAAGGTCTGTTGGATGCCATGCGTGCTGACCCGGGGGACCGGAAAATGGCCGTTCCGACGACGACAGGGCTGGCCTTTATCGCGCTGCGCAATATCGTCAGGCTGGAGGCGAAAGGCGCCTATACGATCATTCATTTGCAGGACAGCAGCAAGGTCAATTCGACAGTGCCATTCGGGTACTATGAGGATCTGCTGCCAGACGGTGTGTTCTTCCGGGTCCATCACTCACATATCATAAATTTAAACAAGATCAAATCGTATCAGAAAGGGAGAGGGGGGCATGTGACGATGGAGGATGGCAGTTCGATCGAGGTGGCTACCCGCCGTCGGGAGAACTTTATGCAGCGACTGCTCAAATAACCGTCTTATGAAAGCTTGCATTTTATACTCCTTACTTTTCCTTTTTCAATATTCCACCTACGCCCAGGAATATAGCTATACCCATTTCGATATTTCCGATGGTCTTGCGGGTTCTACCATATATTGTATCACCCAGGATAAGGACGGCTTTATCTGGACGGGTACGGAGACCGGCGTCAGCCGGTTCGACGGCACGCATTTCGTGAACTATACCACAAAAGACGGTCTTCCCGATGTAGAGATACTAAATATGTTTGCGGACTCGAAAGGGAGGGTATGGATGGCGCCCTTTAGTAAATCGATCTGTTACTATTACCATGGCAGGATCTATAACGAAGAAAACGACTCCCTGCTAAGTCATATAAGGCTGGGGGAAAATATCCAGCATTTTGCGGAGGACAAAGACGGTAATATCCTGGTCCAGGAAAGCAAGTCGCTGCAACTCATCGGGCGGGATGGACAGGTCGTACAATTCGACTCAATCGGTGGGATACCTATCACCGGCTGCTATGCCATTTGTAAAAGCCGGTCGGGGCATTTTCTCGTGCAAGAGAAAAATACCATCTATGAATTGGCCGGCCGTCAATTTACTAAAGTCTTTACCCTCTCGGATTTCAGGAATATAATCCATCCTGCCTATATCGACCTTAGCCCCTCCGTTATCGTCTGGCGGCATCGGTATGACGCGTCCTGTATTCTGTCATTCTATACAGGCGAGCGAATATTTTTTCCTTTCGCGTATTTCAGATATAAACATATTGGATGGAATATTGTCGGCGACAGCCTTGTCTATCGGAATGAACATTCCGGATCAGTCGAATACAATATCCGCACGAAAAAGTCTCGTCAATTTCTACCCGGGAAAGACGTTTCCAGGGTGTTCCGCGACGACGAGGGAAATACCTGGTTCGCCACGCTTGGCAACGGTCTTTTTCGGTTGAATTCGGACGATTTCAGAAACATCAGCCTGGGTCCGACGGCTTCGGTGGCAAACGCGGTTTATATGATCAGAAAAGTCGACAAGGAGTTGATGATCGGCACGGGAAACAATAGTTTGCATGATTTCCACCTGCCAGATTTAAGACGTTATGTCACAGCGAAAATACCCGGAGGTGACAAGAACAGGGTCGTATATGCTGAAAGGCTGAAGAATGGCCGGATGATTTTCGGAACGGGTAATTGTATTGCCACTTTAGGCTCTTCCTACCTCAAAATAATCGAACTCGGCGTGAAGGGGGTCTTTCGGATGGACAATGGTGAATTGTTGCTCTCCTGCAGTTCCGGCGCATTCGGTATTGATCCGAACAGATTTCGGATCATTGATACGTTGTGGCGGGAGCGGACAACGGCTATATTTTACAGCAAAGGCAGGACATATATAGGGACGATGAGCGGCCTGTATATGTTATCGAAGGACAAGTCGACGATATACCTGGGGCAAAAAATCCCTCTTTTCAGAAAGCGGATATCGGCTTTGGCAGAATCGAAAGATGGTACTTTATGGGTTTCGTCCTATGATGACGCCGGCGTTATCGGCTACAAAGACGGTCGCGTGACAGCCGTTATCACGACCAGGGAAGGGTTGAGCAGCGATATCTGCCGGACGATCTATGTGCAGGGGGACTACCTATGGGTGGGAACGGATAAGGGGCTCGACAGGATCACGCTGAATGGCGCCGACTATCCTGTTGTACAGTATACCTATCATGACGGGCTGGCATCAAATGTGGTAAATGTTATTTATGCAGACAGTCCGAGAGTATATGTGGGCACACCTGCAGGGGTTAGCTTTTTTGACGAGACAAAAATGACCGGCAGTACCGGCTGTCGCCTTATTTGGCTTGGTATCACCAGCTCCGGTATCGACAGAACAAAGGACACTGCTCAACTTGAATTATCCTATACGGGCAATAATATCCGTTTCGAATTTGTCGGCATTTCTTATAAATCGGCGGGAGAGATCACTTACCGGTACCGGCTGTCCAATCTTGACACGGCCTGGAAGGAATCCAGGTTGACTTTCCTGGATTATCCCTCCCTTCCTTCCGGGGAGTATACCCTTCAACTGGTCGCCCTGGACAAATTCGGCACCCGCAGCAATATGCTTACGATACCTTTCAAGGTACAAACACCTTTCTGGCGCACTACCTGGTTCTATGGCTGCCTGGTCCTGTGCTTCCTTATGCTGACCTGGCTATTGATGTCCCTGCGGCTGAGAAGGATCAGGAAACAGCAGCACGAAAGGGAACTGTTCACCAGGAAGATGGCGGAAATGGAACATACGGCCCTGAAAGCCCAGATGAACCCGCATTTCATCTTCAACTGTCTGAGTTCCATTCAACAACTGATTTTTGAAAAGGATGAGTTCCTTGCCAACAAATATATTGTCGGATTGGCCAGGCTCATCCGCGCCACACTGAACAATTCCTCGAAGCCGCTGATTTCGGTTCAGGAGGAAATCAATTATCTTTCCACCTATCTGACCCTTGAAAAAATGCGATTTAAGGAAAAGATGGATTTTTCTATCGAGGTGGCGCCGGATATAGATCAGGCAGCTATGCTGATCCCGCCGATGCTGACGCAGCCATACGCCGAAAACAGCATGAGGCATGGTCTTCGCCATAAGACCGATGGGAATGGATATATCAAAGTAGAATTGGGCATAGTAGGTGAAAACCTGGTGGTATCCATCAGGGACAATGGCATCGGCAGAGAAAAAGCTGCCCATTATAAGACCCGTGAACATATCGAATATCAGTCAAAGGGGATGGCTCTTACCAATGACCGTATTCGGATGATCAATGCCGTTCATGAAAAGCCGATCGAAGTGCAGGTGGTCGATCTGCTGACGGATGATCAGCCTGCGGGCACCCTTGTTATTTTAACGCTTCCCTTATTCCATAAACCCATTCAAAAACTTGTATTGTGATCCGAACTGTATTAGTAGATGATGAAACCGACAGCATCCGCGTACTGGAAAGACTCCTGGAAACTCATTGTCCCAAGGTAAGCATCGTGGGAAAAGCGAGCGGTGTGGAATCTGGGTTGGAGATCATCCAGGCATCCAAACCCGACCTGTTATTCCTGGATATTGAAATGACACAAGGGAATGCATTCGATCTTCTCAACAAGCTAAAGCCACTCAATTTCCTTGTCATCTTCGTGACGGCCTTTGCGGACTATGCCATCCGGGGTTTCAAATACAGCGCACTGGATTATTTGCTCAAGCCGATCGATATCGATGAGCTGGTGAGTGCGGTGGGAAGGGCCGCTGAAAGATTGCAGGAAAAAAATCTAACGGACCAATTGAAAGTTTTCCAGGAGAATATCGGCACTTACCAGTTGTACCAGCAGAAGCTGGCGGTCCCCATACCCACCGGACTGATGTTCGTGGTCATCAAAGATATTATCCGCCTTGAGGCAAAGGGCAGCTATACCGTTATTCATCTTCAGAATAAGGAACAGCTCCTCACCACCCGGAACATAAAGGAATACGAAATGATGCTGCCGGAATCCATCTTCTTCAGAGCCCACAATTCTCATATCATCAACCTGCTCCAGATCAAAAAATATCATAAGGGCAGGGGAGGCAGCGTGATTATGGAAGACGGCAGCGCCATCGATGTGGCCAGTCGCCGCCGGGAGGAATTTATCCGGCGAATGATCCGGTAACAGCTTTTTGCTTCTGAGTGTTACGAAAACCAGCTATTTTTAGAATAGAATTATCTCTTATGGACAATGAGAATTTTCAGTATGGAAGCGATACCCTGGGTATCCGGTCGGTGCTTGGGCTGGCGGAACAGGGTTGGAAAGGGGTATTTTCAGCGGATGCCGTTTACAAGATCAGGCAAAGTCAGCAATACGTATCGGATATCGTAAACAGCCGTACGACCGTTTACGGCGTAAACACCGGTTTCGGAATACTGGCAAATACAAAGATCTCCCGGGAAGACACTGTCATATTGCAGCACAAGATCCTTCAAAGCCATAGTGTAGGAGTAGGGGCGGCCGTTCCACCCGAAATTGCGAAAATAATGCTGATCACGAAGGTGCATGCATTGGCGCAGGGCTATTCCGGCATTCAGTGGGAAACGCTGCAGCGTATCGTCTGGCATATAGAAGAGGATATTATTCCCGTGGTACCGGAGAAAGGTTCCGTCGGGGCCTCCGGCGACCTTGCTCCTTTGTCACATCTTTTCCTGCCCCTGATCGGTCAGGGAGAAGTCTATTGCAAAGGGGTCCGGCGGCCGGCGCGGGAGGTCCTGGATCAATATGGTTTGCTATCCCTACGCCTGGGGCCGAAGGAGGGCCTTGCGCTTATCAACGGAACGCAGTTTATGCTTGCTTTTGCGGTCAAGGGCGTACAAAGGCTACATTATTGCCTGGAAGCGGCCGATATCATCGGCGCCATGAGCCTGGAGGCCCTTACGGGTACCAAGGCCCCGTTCGACGAGCGGCTGCACAAGCTGCGTCCCTACGCCGGCAGCAGGCTGGTGGCGCAGCGGCTGCGATTGCTGGTTCATGAGAGCGCTATCATGCAAAGTCATATAGATTGCGGCCGGGTTCAGGATCCCTATTCTCTTCGCTGCATGCCCCCGGTGCATGGCGCTTCCAGGAATGCCTGGCTTCATCTGCGTCAGCTGACGGATATTGAGCTGAATTCGGTGACCGATAATCCCATCATATTTGGAGAAAACGATACCGTCAGCGGAGGGAACTTTCATGGACAACCCATGGCCCTGCCCCTGGATTATGCCTGTCTGGCCGCCGCCGAGATCGGCAATATTTCGGATAGGCGCTGTTACCTGCTGCTGGAAGGTAAATGGGGACTTCCCCTCCTGCTGATGAAAGATGTCGGCCTCAACAGCGGGTTTATGATCCCTCAATATACGACGGCGGCACTGGTCACTGAAAATAAGACGCTTTGCTTTCCTGCCAGTGCAGACAGCATACCCACTTCGCTGGGCCAGGAGGACCATGTCAGCATGGGCAGTATCAGCGGTCGTAAATTGAGCCAGGTGCTGGACAATCTCGAATATATCCTGGCGATCGAGCTGATGAGCGCCTGTCAGGCTATCGAATTCCGCCGCCCCCTTAAAAGCAGCGGTATCCTTGAAGCCGCTCACGACTATGTCCGGAATTTTGTCGGATTTGCCAGTGAAGACCGGATTTTTGCGGAAGATATCAGCAGGCTGCATGCCATCATCCGCGATTTTTCCTTTGTCAGACACTGCGATGAATTTGCCCGGGCGGGGGGGATTGGCCTCAATGATGGATTCGAAGGGAAATTTGAACTATAAACTCCTGATAAAATATGAGTACAACTATCTATCAACGCTATGATCCCATACGGTATAAGACGCCCACCGGTGTAAAACTGAATTGCAAGGGCTGGGTCCAGGAAGCCGCGTTGCGCATGCTGCTCAATAATCTCGACCCCGAAGTAGCTGAGCGGCCCGATGAATTGATCGTATATGGCGGTCGAGGGAAGGCTGCCCGTAACTTTGAGGCGCTGGATCTTATTATCCGCGCCCTGAAAGACCTGGAAGATGACGAGACCCTGTTGATCCAGAGTGGCAAGCCTGTGGGCATTCTGAAAACGCATAAGGATTCCCCGCGGATACTTCTTTCCAATTCCCAGTTGGTCCCGAAGTGGGCGGATTGGGAACATTTCGATGAGTTGGAGAAAAAAGGGCTGATGATGTATGGGCAGATGACGGCGGGATCCTGGATTTATATCGGCTCGCAGGGCATTGTTCAGGGCACTTATGAGACTTATGCAGCGGTTGCCGCCAAAAATTTCAACGGGTCCCTGCGCGGGACGCTGAATGTGACGGCCGGGCTGGGCGGTATGGGCGGGGCGCAGCCCCTGGCCATTACGATGAATGGAGGAGTGGCGCTGATCGCCGAGGTCGAGGAATGGCGTATCGACAAGCGACTCGAAACCAGGTACCTGGACATAAAGATCGCCGATATCGACGCCGCCATCGACCGGGCACTGGAAGCCCGCCGTACAGGGGAGGTGATTTCGATCGGTGTCTGCTGCAATGCGGTCTTTCTGCTGGAACGCCTGATAGAAAGGGGCTGTGTCCCTGACACGCTGACCGACCAGACTTCCGCGCATGACCCCCTTATCGGTTACTGGCCTCATGAACTCTCCTTCGAACAGGCAAAAGTCCTTCGCCTGGAGAACCCGCGGCAATATATCGATTACGCTTACCGGTCGATGCACCGGCATGTAGAATGTATGCTGGAATTGCAGCGCCGCGGGGCCATTACTTTTGACTATGGCAATAACCTCCGGGCCAGGGCCAAGGAACATGGGCTGGCAAATGCCTTCGATTTCCCAGGCTTTGTGCCGGCGTATATCCGCCCCCTCTTTTGCGAAGGAAAAGGGCCTTTCCGCTGGGCTGCGCTTAGCGGGGATCCTGCCGATATTGCCGTAACGGATGAGGTGGTCGCCAACCTTTTTCCCGACAACAGCTCTCTTCAGCGCTGGCTGAAGCTGGCCCGGGAGAAGATCGCCTTTCAGGGCCTGCCGGCACGCATCTGCTGGCTGGGACAGGGCGAAAGGGAAAAGGCCGGCCTTGCTTTCAACGAACTCGTGCGGACCGGTAAAGTAAAGGCGCCCATCGTCATTGGCAGAGACCACCTCGACACGGGCTCGGTGGCTTCGCCCAACCGGGAAACGGAAGCTATGCTGGATGGCAGCGATGCCGTCGCGGACTGGCCCATCCTCAATGCGTTGGTCAACACGGCCGGGGGCGCCAGTTGGGTTAGCCTGCATCATGGCGGCGGGGTGGGCATGGGGTATAGCATCCATGCGGGTATGGTGATCGTAGCGGATGGTACGCCCGAGGCCGCCGTCCGGCTTAGCCGGGTCCTTCGGAATGACCCGGGTATGGGGGTCATACGACATGCGGATGCCGGGTATGTTAGCGCCAAGGAAACGGCACGCGATTTTGACCTGGATATCAATGAGCGATTAGACAAATAAAGGAGTAGAAAAGAGGGCGCAGGGACATGGCCGTGGTTATAATTGACACGGTTATTCCTCAAATCGACACGGTTATAAATCTTAGCAAAAAGTACTATTTGAATAGTATATCTTCACTTTGCTAACCCAGTCAAAAACCGTATACATATTATGAAATCCATTAATCTGTCCTTTTTACTGGCCTTCATTGCCCTTGGCCTATTCTTCGGCTGCGCGAAAAGCAGCACTCCCCCCAAGACTATTTATGATACCGTTACAGTGACCAAAATCGATACGCTGACGTTATTCCCGCCGGGCGACACGCCGAACGTGACGAACGGCCTGGTGCTGTACCTGCCTTTTAACGGCAGTATAGCCGACAGCAGCGGGCTCAATAATATCGTAACGGCGATCGGCGGCGCAACCCTTGGCTATGATATGCATGGATACGCCAATAGCGCCTTCACTTCCTCTGGAAATGGCGCCAGGCTGATCGTTGCCAACAATGGGGCCTACCAGGTCGACACCGCCTTCTCGGTATCGCTGGACTTTATGATCCGCACTCCGGCCTATTATAATGGGGGTTATCCTTTTACGGGTCTGATGACCTTTCTTAGTATTGTGGATACGCTCCAGGGGAATGGCCCTACTTTCAATTTGGGATTGAATGTGCCCGGCGAGCCGCAGTATTTTTGTTTTGGCAGCAATCCGGCATCCAGCGGCTGTGACGCTTCCGGCGATAACAATCCTGATAATGTAGCCGACACCACCGCGTTTATCCCGCAGGTCGGCAGCTGGTACAATGCCATTTGCACGTTCACGAACGGGACTGTATCCGTCTATATCAATGGCCAGCTGGCAGGCCACAAGGTCGGAGTCGCCGGCCCTGCGGAGTTCTGTCCCAGCTCCGTTTTTGTGGTTGGGGGATGGTGGAACGGCGATCCGCAGAACATCAATGGCGAGATCGATGAGGTGAGGTTTTACAACCGTACGTTAACCGGTCCGCAAATCGCGTGGTTATCAAGAAACTTTCAGCCCAATTCGATATCAACGAAGGCAAGCCCCGGCGTAAAGAGCAATAACCCATCCCGTTTTTGAGCGGCGATCAAATTTTTTCAGGAAATCCGTAAAGGCGGTTCCTCAGTCCTTTATCAAGTTATTACCAAACCATTTACCTTTTTCTGACTGAAAAGCCCCGATCCCGGGGCTCTTTTTATTTGTTACACGGTTATGCCGAAAATCGACACGGGCATCAATTTTATTTTACTTTTCCCCGGGAATTGCATATTTTTTCGGTAGGACCATTCTCTAAAAACCCTTATAAGTTATGAAAATTAATCGCCTTTGTTTACTTAGCTCCCCTGTCGTCCTCCTTATGTTCAGCGCCTGTCAAAAGGCCGGCGGCGGCTCAAAGACCATATATGACACTGTGACGGTGACCAAGACGGACACGGTACAACTGCCCCCACCCAATGATACGCTCAATCTGACCAATGGATTGGTGCTTTATCTGCCATTTACAAACGGCAGCATGGCCGATTCGAGTGGAAACGGAAATACCGTCACTGCGATTGGCGGCGACACACTTGGCTATGATATGCACGGATGGGCAAAAAGCGCCTTCACGAGCAACGGTAACGGCCAATACCTGCTTATAGGCAACAATGGGAGTTATACGTTTGACACCGCATTCTCGCTTTCCCTTGACTTTGTCATCCGCAGCGTTCCCACCTTTAACGGGATCGGGGTTCCGGGTCTGATGACGCTGGCAAGCCTGGTAGATGTCAGCAATGGAGATGGACCGATGTTGCATGTAGGGATGGTCAGTTATGCCGAATCGGGTGTACCGCAACCCCTGGACCTGGGGATCAACGGGGCCGCGAACGGCTGTGACAACATAGGGTCAGGGGGTCCGGCAGTTCTTAACGATGTCACCACGTTTCTCCCCCAGGTCGGCTCCTGGTATAACCTGATCGTTACCTTTTCTTCCGGCTCAGTGAATATGTATATTAATGGTCAAAATATCAATTCGGCGACTGCAAATTTCACCTCTCTGCTCAACTGCCCCGATGCCAATTTTGTCATCGGTGGATGGTGGGATGGGGATCCGGAATGCATCAACGGGGCGATCGACGAAGTTCGGGTGTATAATAAGACCCTGAGCGCGCAACAGATCGCCTGGCTGGCGAGGAACTTCCAGATCCATTCCAACAGCCAGCAGCCTGGTCTGCACAGCGGCAAGCTATCTACCCTTCAATAAGATCGATGAACCGATAAAGCGGCGTTCTTGGCCCTATTGTTGAAGAAAGAGAGGCGGGTAGGACATTTCTAAAGAACTCTATCGTATGGGCCGTTTAATTATCATCTCCAGCCGCTTGCCTTTTTCTCTTGAAAAGGAAGGGGACAAAATCAACCTTCGTCAAAGCTCGGGTGGCCTCGTTTCCGCGATCAAAAGCTATTTTGATAATACTGCCGCACAGCGGGCCGATCTTACCGGTAAGATGTGGATGGGTGTGGCGGATTTTCCCCAGGAAGATTGGGACCAGATCACCGCCTCACCAACCGATAAACCGGACTTTGACGTATTACCTGTTTTTGTGGGCAAAGACCTCTATGAGAACTATTATAACGGGTTTGCCAATTCGGTGCTCTGGCCTCTTTTTCATTATTTTTCCACACTGGCGACTTATGAAAGTCAGTATTTCGATGCCTATGTGCAGGTCAACCAGCTTTTTGCCGAAAAGATCCTGCCTTTACTGGAACCGGACGATCAGGTCTGGATACACGACTACCAGTTGATGCTGCTGCCGCATTTGCTGCGGGCGAAAAAGCCGGAAGCGACCATCGGCTTTTTTCTTCATATTCCTTTCCCTTCCTATGAGATCTTCCGCTTGCTGCCGACCGAATGGAAAAAGACGCTGCTGCATGGCGTGATGGGGGCGGACCTGATCGGTTTCCACACCTACGACTATGTACAGCATTTTCTCCAGTCGGTAAAAATGATCCTGGGGGTCGATAATTATTTTCACAACCTGCAATACCAGGACCGGCTGATCCGTATCGATCTTTTCCCGATCGGGATCGACTATGATAAATTCCATGGGGCTGCTTCCGATCCGGAAGTGGAGGAGATCCGGGACAAGGCCCGCGGTAACCTGGAAGATAAAAAGATCATTTTTTCGGTTGATCGTCTCGACTATACAAAGGGACTTATGCAAAGGCTGAACGGGTTTGAATATTTCCTGGAGCGTTATCCGGAATGGAAGGGAAAGGTGGTCTTTATCCTGAATATCGTGCCTTCGAGGAGCACTATTCCGGCCTATAACGACCGGAAGAAGATGATCGAAGAGAAAATAGGTACGGTCAATGGCCGTTTTTCCACCATCAGCTGGCAGCCCGTTATCTATCGTTACCAACATCTTTCCTTTAAGGAGCTGGTTGCGTTATACCAGGTTGCCGATGTCGCGCTGATCACCCCGCTCCGGGACGGAATGAACCTTGTCGCCAAAGAATATGTGGCCAGCAGCACGGGCCGGGGTGTGCTCATTCTCAGCGAACTGGCCGGAGCGGCCAGCGAATTGAACGAAGCGATCCTTGTCAATCCCACCGATACCTCCGATGTGGCTTCTTCCATTACCCGGGCGCTGGCGATGCCGCTGTACGAACAACGCAACCGGATCTCGCTGATGCAACGGCGGTTGCAGGAATATGATGTATTCAAATGGGTCAACGATTTTATGGACCAGCTGACGCAGGTTAAGCAGGAGCAGGAAAAACAAAAGGTAAAATTGCTTGACGATAAGGCATTTGCCGGGATATACAAGCATTATCACCGTGCGAAGAACCGCTGTCTCCTGCTGGATTATGACGGTACGCTTGTCCCCTTTTCACGGATCCCGTCGGAGGCGTCGCCGGACAATGCCGTGCGGGAGCTATTGACGCGGTTGTCTGCCGATCCCAAAAATCATGTCGCCATCATCAGCGGCAGGGATGCCTCTTCGCTGGATCGCTGGCTGGGCGGTCTGCCGCTCACCCTGGTGGCGGAGCATGGCGCCAGTTCCAAGATGCGCAACGGGGCCTGGCAGCAAATAGTCTCGGTATCCGATCTCTGGAAGGAGGAGATCCGCCGGGTCATGCAGTTGTTCGTCCTGCGATGCGCAGGGTCCTTTGTCGAGGAGAAGACCAATACCCTCGCCTGGCATTATCGTAACACCCAGACGGGACTTGGTTTTTCCCGATCCAGGGAATTGCTGAACACGCTTTCCCAGCTGATCCAGAATACCACCCTGCAGGTGATCGATGGCAATAAGGTAGTCGAGGTCAGGATCGCCGGTTTTGATAAAGGCGCCACTGCACTAAAGATCATCAATGAGCAAGACCCCGATTTTGTTTTGTGTTTAGGAGACGATACGACCGATGAAGATATGTTCAAAGCGCTGGAAGGGGAGGCCTACACGATAAAAGTAAACAGCGGCGCTTCCGCTGCCCAATATACCATTCTGTCGCAACAGCGGGTGCTGCCGCTGCTGAATTCGCTGATACAGCCACCGGTGCAAACCGGTTCCACGGAGCCGTCCGCCGCCGAAACCTCCTCTGCGTCCGGTACCTCCGCGTCCGGTACCCGCCTTCCCGAGGCGTATCACTAAAATCTCAACAGAAAAAAATGACGGTTCACAAATACAAGATGGGTGTCGTTGGCAACTGCTCGTACCTGGCCTATATAGACATGAAAGCAGATGTCAAATGGATGTGCCTTCCCAGGTTCGACAGCAGTTTCCTCTTTGGCTCGCTGCTCGATGAAGACAATGGCGGCCATTTCTGTATCGGGCCAACGACCGAAGGTTACAGCGTCCGTCAATATTATATCACCAATACCAATGTGCTTTGTACCGAATTCAGCTGCCGGGATGGGAGGTTTGTCGTTAAAGACTGTGCGCCCAGGATCCGGATCTACGAGCGGCAGTTTCGCCCGCTGATGCTGGTAAGGAAGATAGAGTTGCTGGAAGGGGAGCCGGCCATCACCGTCAACTGTCAGCCAAGAGGGGATTATGGTAAAGTTGTCCCGGAGCCGGTCATCGGCAGCAACCATATCCGGTATCTCAACCTGGAGCAGCAGGTGAGGCTGACCACGGATATCCCGCTGACCTATATATTAAAGGAAAAGTCTTTTATCCTGGATCAGGACCGTTACCTGGTGCTGACCTATGGTGAACCACTGGAGGCGCCGCTAAAAGAGACGGCGGAAGAATTCATCCGTAAGACCACCGAAGACTGGCAGTCCTGGATCAAGAGTTCCTATCTTCCTGATATCTACCAGGAGGAGATCATCCGGTCGGCTCTGGTGCTAAAGCTCCATCAATTCGAGGATACGGGTGGCATCATCGCCTCCGGTTCGACCAGCCTGCCGGAGTTTCATGACAGTACCCGCAATTGGGATTACCGGTATTGCTGGTTCCGTGATGCGCACTACACCCTTCGGGCCTTCAACCAGATCGGTCATTTCGAGGAGCTGGAAAAGTACTTCGATTTTATTTATAATATCCTTCACAACGCCACCGATTCGCTGCAGCCGCTCTATTCGGTTGCCGGAGATAAGAAGCTGTTTGAAGTGACGCTCGACCTGGCCGGCTATCTGGGCAATAAGCCGGTGCGCATCGGCAATAAGGCCTATATTCAGTCTCAGCACGATGTCTATGGCCAGGTGCTGGTCAGTCTGCTGCCCCTGTATACGGACAAGCGGCTTATTTTCGGGAAAAAGAATAGTTACCATACCATCGTTCCCTGGCTGTTGGGCCAGATAGAGCGTACGCTGTCGCTGCCCGATTCAGGGCTTTGGGAATTCCGTAACGAGGTCCGGGTGCATACCTATACGTTGCTGTTTCATTGGGCGGGTGCCAAGGCCGCGGTTAAAATCGCCGCCCTTTTTGGCGACGCAGCGCTTATGAACAAGGCGCAGCAGCTGGCAGAGGCCGCCGGCCGGTTGATCGAGACCACCTATGATCCGGCCCGAAAGCTGTATACGCAGGCCATCGATACCGTCAACCTCGATGCCAGCACGTTGTCCATGATCACCATGGATTATCTGGATCATCGTTCCGACAAGGCCCGGGATCATATCGCCGCGCTGGAAAAAGAGCTGCTGACGGATAAGGGTCTTTTTTATCGCTATAAACACTACGATGATTTTGGTTTCCCCGAAAGTACTTTTCTCGTGTGTGCTTTCTGGTATGTCGATGCGCTCGCTTGTGTGGGCCGTGTCGACGATGCGATCCGCAATCTCGATCAGCTGCTGACGTTTAGCAATCACCTGGGAATTTTCAGCGAAGATGCGACGACGGATGGATCGCAATGGGGTAATTTTCCGCAGACCTATAGTCATGTCGGGCTGATCAATGCTGCCTGTCGCATCGGGAGAAAGTTGGATAAGGCTGATTTTTTATAATTTTCTACTAACTTTTTGCCGCAATAAAGTATCTTACGGCATGTCTTCCAGATTGATTTATAATGTTAAGCAATTGGTGAATATCCGTCAGGAAAGTCATGTGCTGCGGGGGGGAGAACTGGCCGAGCTGCCTTGTATCAACGATGCCTGGATACATATCGAGGGCGACCGGATTGCCGGTTACGGGCCGATGTCCGATCTGCCTCCGGGCTTCACCCGGCTGATCGGCAAGAGCGCCACAGCCATCGACCCCACGGCAGCCGCGATCGATGCCAGCGGCCGTCTGGTGCTGCCGGCCTGGTGCGATAGCCACACTCACCTGGTATATGCCGGTAGCCGGGAGGCGGAATTCGTCGACAAGCTCCGCGGGCTCAGCTATGCGGAAATTGCTGCCAAAGGTGGCGGCATCCTGCATTCTGCCCGCCAATTGGCCGCCGCTTCGGAAGATGATTTATTTAATAATGCCTGGAAGCGGCTGCAGGAGCTGGCAAGACTGGGGACCGGGGCT
>Ga0302179_10001185_pt1 | contig 16109 bp, 19 predicted proteins | sample I_Palsa_E3_1_FD_198788 | JGI IMG/M metagenome (GOLD analysis project Ga0302179, IMG submission 198788) | Peat permafrost microbial communities from Stordalen Mire near Abisko, Sweden - I_Palsa_E3_1 | ecosystem: Environmental > Terrestrial > Soil > Palsa > Peat permafrost | place: Sweden...
TCACAGCCACGCAACTCACACCCGAGGCCTATGGAGCACGGAAGAAAACCAGCAAGGTTTCACTTCGGCGGATTGAACTATGCGGAAGACAGACAAAACGGGGGGTGTTATGGTCCCGGATTTTTCGTCTCTGCCATGGCGACGGTTCCGAACGTGTGCCGTGCGCAATACAGTTTCAGAGCATCCGGAATTTCAAGCTTGCGAGCCACATTTCTGAACGCGTGCTCGAGTCCGCTCAGTCCGGTATGGCCTGCGCGAGACTTCTTCGAAGGAAACACCCAACCTCCTCGTGCGTCCGACTCTTCAACCTGAATTGTACTGATTCCGTAATTTTCGATAGGGTTGATACGCCATCGCTTTGTGCCTTCCCTATCAGAGAACAGGCTGTCGTCAATCCAGGTGAACCTTGGGCTCGACGGACATGCCGGGGCGCAACTTATCCAGATCGCGCTGCTTCGAGTTGAAGCGGATTCGCACGGGCAGTCTTTGTACGATCTTGACGTAATTTCCGGTCGCATTTTCGGGCGGGAACAGGCTGGATCGATCTCCAGTGGCGGCGGGCATAAACTCTACTGCGCCCTCAAACGACTCATCGAGTGAATCCACGTCGATGCTCACGCGCTGGCCGACGTGCATTTTTCGGAGTTGTGTCTCCTTAAAGTTCGCGGTCGTCCAAACGTTGTCAATCTGAACCACCACGATGAGTTGTTGCCCTTGCGAAACTCGGCTGCCGATTTCCGCGCTACGCTGGCTCGCGATCCCGTCGACCGGGGCCACGATGTGGCAGTAGCTCAGGTTCAGCAGAGCCGTATCCAGCTGCGCCTTCGCCGAGTCCACGTTGGCTTTGCGAGAATCGACGGTTGCCTTGTGAACCGTGAGCTGACGGGGTAAGTTGGCCTTGTCCTCGGCATGTTTGGTCTGCTGTTGTTGCAGTGTCGCTTGTTTCTCCTCGACGATCTGCGCCGAAGAAGCGGCCGCGTAACGACTCGCCTCGACCGCCGCCTCATCCCCGCCGGCACTCGCAACGTATTGGTCATAGTCGGATAGAGAGATTTCTCCCTGGTCGACCAATTTCTTGTAGCGCACCAGATCGGACTGGGCTTTCGTGTTATTCGCTTCAGCTTGTCGAAGCTTCGCGGAATTGCTGTCGTAGTCGCGTTGTGCGCTGGCGATTGTCGCCTCCGCATTGATAACTTGCTCCACGTCCGTATCGACCGTGGCTCGGTTGGAAGTCACCGTGATGGGGACGTTCGGGCCTTCTGCAGCCGCCTGCGCGAGGGCTTGTTCATAGCCTGCGCGGGCTTGCGCCACCAGTACCTCGTAGTCGCTCGGATCCAGATCGACCAGGGGTTGGCCTGCCTTCACCGGCTGGTCATTTTCGACGTAGACCGCCTTAACCGTCCCGGCCACACGCGAGGCTATGGCGTTGAGGTGCCCGTTGATTTGCGCGTCATCCGTTGACTCGTAGGTGCGGGAGTAGAGCCACCACGCGATCCCAGCCACGAGCACAACGACCCCGACAGCTATCCCGATAATGATTCGTCGCCGCTTGGTGGCGGGGTCCACGGGCTTCTGCTCTTCTTTTTTCTTATCGTCGTCCTTCTCTCCCTTCTTATCGTTGTCGTTCTCTACGGAATTGCTCTTCTCGTTCTGATCTTTGTCTTTCTGATCGCCGTCCTTCTGGTCCTCGCCGTTTTGACCGTTGCTTTGCGATTTGTTTCCCTGGTCGCCGGGTGCGGGCTGCCTTTTCTCACCCGTGCGCTGATCGAGTTCTTGCGGCTTTTGATCTTTTTCTTCTTCGTCAGTCGTAATAGGCATGGTCAATTTCCTTTCAGCATGTTCGGAATGAACTGTTCGGCTTGTCCAGTCGCCCTGGCAAAGCTGATCCGGGCCAGATTGAGAGAGAAGAGAGTGCTGACATAGTCCCGCTCCGCTGAGGCGACGGTCTCTTGCGATTGCACGACCTCCACTGAATTCGTGACGCCCGCGGCGAATCGGTCGAGCGACTGGGTGAGAATTTCGGCAGCCACTTTGCGATTCTCTATCGCGACCGCGATCTGTTCGGTCGCTACCTGCAAGTCGACATAGGCTTGCCGCACATCAAGTTCGACCACGCCTTTTTCATCGGCATATTCCGCTTGGCGCTGACTGAGCGCGGCATCTGCCTGTTCGACATCCGCTCTTACGCGACCGCCTTGAAAAATCGGGATGGTGACCGTGGCTGCGGCTTGAAAAACAGAAACTCCCTTGTTCGGGTTTATCCCCTCGAGGCCGTAGTCGCCCTTGACCCCAAGCGACGGGAGATCCTCCGCCTTCGAGGCTCTGTGGGCTTCGCTTGCGGCCTTCAATTGCAGCCGGGCAGCCTTAAGATCGGAACGCTCCTCGAACGCAACTTTCAGCGCTTCTTCGAGCGAGACCGCCTCGGGCACCTGGACAGGCAGGTCTTCACTCAACGTGAGTACTTGGCCCGCATGGAGGCCGATAAGCCTGGCCAATTGCATGGTCTGTTTCTCCAGGTCCCCGCGCAAAGAGATCAGCCTCTGTTGCTCCGTTTGATATTCGACAAAGCTCTTATTCCGGTCGATGGAGGCTTTCGTTCCCGCCTGGTACTGGTGCTCGATTTGCTTGAAGGTCGCGCCCGCCTGCCTGACCTGTGATTCCTGGGACAACACATTGGCTTTGCTCGCCAGGACTCGAAGGTAAGTTCCGCCGACCGCCAAAACGATGAGTTCGCGTGCATCCTGGGCGCTCATCTGCGCCGCTTCTGCCGAGGCCTGCGATTGACGCAGGTTGTGCAGCGAAGTCATGTTGAGGTCCTCGCTGACATTGGCCAGCGCGCTGTAGTAGTGGAACGGTCCCACCGTGGTTGGGATCGGCAGGGTGGGGCCGAATGCGCCGGAGCTGAGTCCTTGGGTCGCGAGATCGATCTTGGCTCCATTTTCAGATACGGTCCCGTAGATATTCGGCAGCATCTTGCTGAGCGCAGCCAGCCGCTCTCCACGCAACTGTTTCACTGAAGCATTCGCACTAATGGCCCCCAGGTTGAAGCGCAGGCCGCGGCGGATCGCATCCGCAATGTTCAGCGTAAGCGGGCCTTGCGGCACATCCGGATCAGGCGTGCTTCCTTGGTAAGCGCCCGAAACTTGTATGGTGCTGTTGACCGTGTTGACGCTGGAACTGGCGCCGTTTCCGCTGGAGGACTGCTCGGCCTGAACGGCGCCACCGCTCTGCGCCCTGCCGGAAGGCGACACCTGATCGGCCCTGGGAAGCGAGGATGAATCCGTTTGCTGGGCGAAGCTGGCGTCGCCAAGCACAACCAAGGCAATGGCCAGGATGCCGCAAGGGATAAGGCGAATAGCGAATCCTCGGTTCATTCCCCCGCTCCTTGAAGCATAATTGCGCGGTTGTGGAAGGTGAATCCCACTAAGGCCACTTGCACTCGGAACAAATTTATGAATGGCAACTTCAAGTGTGATTTCTCCTTGCCGTTTCGCTCCAGGGCTCCTCACTCTGCACCTGCTGGGGCTCCCTCGCCGGGTTTGTTCTTGCTTAGCAAGAAAGCGCAAAGGACCATTCCCAGCGCCATCCAGCACAGCAAGCGATAGACGTCCGCATACCCCAAGGCCGCAGCTTGTTGATTGAGCTGACTGTAAATCTGTCCACGGGCCATCGCGTCCCCTCCCGGACCACCGCCATACGCCTTGGCGAGCGCGTCGAGCCGTTGCGCAAAGACTGGGTTTGCCGCCTGCATATGATCGGCGAGCCGATTTTGATGAAATAGCGAACGATTTGTAACGATGGCTCCAGTAACCGAAATGAAGATGCTGCCTCCGACATTGCGGGCAAAGTTGATAATTCCGGAGACTTGATTACTCGCTTCTTTGGGCAGGCCCATGTAAGCGGCGTTGGTGATCGAGATAAAGCACAGCGGAATGGCAGCGACTTGCAACATCCGCAACCAGGAGCCGAAGCCGAAGCTCATCGACAAGGTGACGTGGGTAGAGCTGTAGTAGAAGGCAGCGGCAAAGAAGGCGAAGCCGCCTACGGCGAGATTGCGTGCGGCAAACTTGTCGCTGGCGAGCCCAGATAGCGGCGCAAGTATCAAAAGCACAAGGCCCCCGCCCGTGAGTGCCTTTCCAGCAACTGTTGCGGTATAGCCCAGAAGCTGCTGCGAGAACTGCGGCTGTAACACAGTGCTCGCGTTGAGAAGTCCGCCGACCAACATCATGAGGAAGGCACAAATAGCGAAATTTTTAAACTTGAATAATTTGAGGTTCATGATCGGGTTCTTGGCGTCCCACTCCCGCCAAATCAGCCCGATCATGCCCAGGACAAATAGGGCCGCACATATTCGAATGAAGCCAGAAGCCATCCAATCGTTCTCTTCCCCTTTGTCGAGCATCACCTGCATGCCACCCATGGCGACTGTCAGTAAGCCCAGACCGATGTAATCGAGCTTCTTGATATTCGCCAGCGTCGCTTTAATCCAGGGAGGATCTTCCACAAAGCGCGTAACCAGGATGAACGCGAGAATGCCAACTGGAATGTTGATATAAAAAATCCATCTCCAGTTGTAGTTGTCAGTAATCCATCCGCCGATGGTTGGCCCGATGGAGGGAGCCAGCACGGTGACGAGAGCGTAGAGAGCGAAAGCCTGGCCACGCTTCTTTTCATCGAACGAATCAGCCATGATGGCCTGCGCCATTGGTTGCAGACCCCCGCCCCCGGCACCCTGCAAAATGCGGCAGATCAATAGCATCGGAAGTGAGACCGAAATGCCGCAAAGGAAGCTCGAAACGGTAAAGATGGTGATGCACAAGAGAAAAAAACGCTTGCGCCCGATAACGCTGGATGCCCAGGCACCCATGGGAAGAACGATGGCGTTCGATACCAGGTAGCTGGTGAGAACCCAGGTTCCTTCGTCGGTGCTGGCGCCTAGATTGCCGGAGATGTGAGGCAACGCGACGTTTGCGATAGAGGTATCAAGCACCTCCATAAAAGCGGCAAGCGCCACGGTTGCCGCAATCACCCAGGGATTGACGCGCGGCTTCCATTGTCGCTCCGCAGAGCCAGGCGCCATAAGCTAGTCCGGATTCGGCAGTGCTACACGTGAAACCTAGCTTAGGCCCAGAGCGGAATCCAAACTGAGCAAAAGGGAACAACTTTGGATTGTTTCTCTGTAAGACGATGCGGACTGCGCAAGAACATGCTGGCCTCGTCGTGAGTAGGGTAGATTGCCGCTTAGAGTCCGAAGTGGTGCTCTCCTCCACGCATGCGAAAGAGTTGTGTCGATGGCTTGCCGGTAGGAGCTTCGGGACGGGTTTTAGGCTGGGAAGCGATCCTGCAGGCCCGGGGATCAGGGTCCTTGTTACACTCAAGGCCCTGACCTTGGATTGCGCGGGGGAAACCACTTTTTACCCGTGGTTGAGTGTGTCCTGCTCGGCAGCGAGGGCTCATCGTCCCTGCCGTTCGCGGTCGGCACGATGCGCTGCGAAGACACGGATCGTTCGAGTACATTTTTGAGCAATCCGGTAGTCAAGAAGAAGTGATCCCAGCTTCCGGTTGGCGGACGATCCGCTCCGAACTAACTGCGGCTTCAACCCCTGACCAAGTCCACGCCTGCCAGATGATGACCGAGGTGGCCACAGTTTCGATCGTCGCGAAGAACAAGTACTCAGGAAGACCGGGCGGCCTGCCCCATCCGGCCAGAGGCGGAACGAAGGTCAGGAAACCGTTTACAAGGGTGCAAATTGCACCAGCGATGATATTCGTCAGCCGGTTCGCCCTAAACGGAAGTAGTCGACATGCCAGAATCATGGCGATGGGTATTTCCATCAAGACCGCTGAACCCGCCAGAGCCCATGGTGGGAGATGTGGGGCGTCGGCTAGATTTGGCAAGCCAACAATAACCCACAGGGCAAGCACGTCCGCATACAGGTAGTTCAAAAACGCGAAGATCCACAATTGAGACAACCGTTCCTTTGTGTCATGCATGTCAACCTACTGAAGAGCAATGCAGGATATGAGTTGCGCTCCTGCGCTCTGTACTGTGCATTTGAGCACTTTGGGAATACGGCCGAGAACATCAAAAGGTTGCAAGGTATGAGGGAGTATCCGAAAATTTCTGTGATTGAGATAAACTCGTGCGAGGTTCGGCCAACCAACTGTTTGTAAGGCGATTGCACAAGTATGGGCGCTTTTCGTTCGCGTTTGGGCGGGATGATAAGTGTTAATTTTGATGTTTTCGCCAATCATATTGGCTTCCCATATCCTTCAGTAGACTGTTCTCATACCTAGCAACAACAATCTAGCAACTGCATCTCTTGCGTCTTTTTTGGGCACTCATCCGTATTACGAGTATGGTGGGGGCGACCGCACTATCGCTGGAGGGGCTTGTGGCAGTGGATGCGGATGTGGTCCGGCTTCGCCGAGGCGACCTGAACGCTCTCTCGGAACTGATTACCCGGTACCAGAATCGGCTGTATCGGTACCTGCTGCGCATCGTGCGGCAGCCCGCCGAGGCGGAAGACCTGTTCCAGCAAACATGGTTGAGAGTAGTCGAGAAGATTCGTTCCTTTGATGCAAGCCGCAATTTCGACGCCTGGCTGTTCACGCTGGCGCGCAACCTGGCGATCGATCATTTGCGCCGGATTCGTCCGCAGAGCCTGGACGAGCCGCTCGCAAACAGCTGGCATAGCGAAACCGTGGCGGACCGGATTTCTTGTAAAGACCACACGCCGCTAGATCACGCGCTCGCGGCCGAGCGCCGAACGGGGATCAGCGAAGCGATGGCGCGGCTGCCGATGATGTATCGCGAAGTCCTCACACTGCGGTTTGAGGATGAGATGAAGATTGAGGAAATCGCGCAGGTTACAGCGGTTCCGGTATCAACGGTGAAGTCGCGGCTGCGGCGTTCGCTGGAACAATTGCGTTACGCGCTTGAAGCGCGCTAATCGAGGAGTGGCATGGCAATGAGCGAGCACGACAAGATTCGTGAACTGCTGGCGTTGGCCGCAGCCGACGCGCTAACGAGCGCGGAACAAAAGCAGGTTGCGGAGCATGTGCGGTCTTGCATCGCCTGCTCGAACGAATTGTGGGCTTGGCGGCCGATTGCGAGCGAACTCCGTCGATTGCCGACGCCGCAGCCTTCTTCGTGGCTGGTGCAGGCCACGCTGGCGCGTGCGGAGGCGAAGCTCGCCGAACAGGCCGAGCACGATTGGAACCGCCGCGTAATGATTGTTTTAGTGGCGTTTGCGTGGCTGCTGACGATTGCGAGCTGGCCGGTTTTCCACTTTGTGAGCGGACGTTTCGGGAGTTCGCTCGAACCGCAGTTCAGCCATACGTGGATCAGTTTTGCCGCGTTCACCGCGCTAGGGTGGCTCGCGGGAGGGGTGGCCGCGGTGATGCTGGCAATCCGGCAGCGCGGCGAAAGGAGGCTGGCATGAGCCGCTTCACAAAGGAATTGCGCGTGATTCCAAAGGCAGCGTGGATCGTTGCATGGTTCGCCTATTTGTGCGTCACGGTGCCGTTGTTCCTCTTCGTGGCGCCAACGGATCCGGAGATGGGCAAATGGCCGCGCTGGGGTCAAGCCCTGCTCATTTACGGATTTCTCCTGCTCCAGGTGGCTTGGGTTGCGCTGGTCGGATACATCTACGGCGATGCGAAGCGGCGGCAGATGCGGTACGTAATGTGGACGCTGCTGGCGATCTTCATTCCTAATGCGATTGGGATGATCTTGTACTTCATTCTCCGCGACCCTCTGCCGAAGCCGTGCCCCGGCTGCGGGCATGTCGAAAAGGCAAAATTCCCATTCTGTCCGCGCTGCGGCACTTTGCTGCAGCCAACGTGCCCGAAATGTGATAAGCCCGTTGAGCCTACTTGGGCGAATTGCGCGCATTGCGGACAGCAACTGCCCGAGCCGGCGACGCGAACTACACAAAATCCCTCTGTGGCGACGTGACGCCGTGCGCCTTCGCGCGGCTTGCGGTCCGAGATCACTTCGCTGACCAATTCCACCGGGACTCTGGGCAGCACGAGGACGAACCTGACGAAGGGGAATGACGGTATCACCGTGCCATGGCTGACCGTGTAATCCACATCTCCGAAGCGGGAGCTGCGAGCGACTTCGCCGGACTACTGGCGCGCGTGCGCGCGGGTGCTGAAATAGTGATCGAAAGCGACAAGTTGCCCGCGGCGGTGGTTCGTCCCGCCGAACCGCATGTGCGGTTGCTTTCGGAATCTCTACGTCTTGCCAAAGAGCATGCTTCCAGGGCTACGCTCGATGCCGAGCGGCGCGGCGACACAGTCGAGCAACTCATCGAGAAGATCGTGAAAGCGACGGGCGATCAGGAATCGGCACTCTCTGCCATCGGCTCACCGAACTCATCCACGGCATTTATCGCGCTCAGACCCCGGAGATACGCCTGCGCGGCGAATCGTTTTTAAATGAACTGATGGCAGATCTGACGGTCTATCCGTACACAAAAGAAACCGCGTTGCTGGCCGGCAAAATCGACGGAGAGCAGCAGAGCCATGGGGTGGTGCTTCCTGAAGTAAGCCAAAGCCGAATACGCGAAGCTGCAATAGCGCCTTTCGACCCATCACAAAGAGCCGAACAAGTTTGGCAATACCTCCCCTGCTTTGCCCAAATGACATTCCGTGAACGAGGAGGCGTTCGCAGGATTTCCTTAACTCATCTACTCATAAGACTTTCCCAAACATTTTAGAAGTGAGCAATTGTGATCAGTCACGCCATCGTGGGAACAGTATTCTGGCATCAGCTTCAACGATGTATTGCCCCTCTCAGGGCGAAAAGCTTGGTAGGGCGGTCATGGGTTAGCGTCAGGTGACTGACATTCTGACTCTCAAGACCGCCCCTTTTCAACGTTTCACCTTCCGTACATCTCGTAATGCGTGGAGCACGGCTCTAGCTCAAGCAAGAAATCCTTGTCGAAATCGTAGTATTTCGCCACGCTGATATCGTCTCCGGCAAAGGCGCGGATCGCATCCTCAGACTCCCAGAATGTGACCATCAAGAAATGTGCGGTATCGCCTTCGATACGACGGAGCGCATAAGCGCCCTTGTTGCCAGGGGTCGAGCGGTAATCGGGTATGGCGACGGTTCGCATCAAGGTTAGGTACTCGTCGCTTTTGGCTGCAGGGGTCGCACCGTGCCAGATTCGGGTGACCATGTTCAACTCCATGCGTGTCGTTTGCGTCCAGAACAGATTAGATGTCGCACCGGGCGATTGCACTCACGATCCGGACAGGGAGCACTTCTAGAAGCGGAAAATGAGCAGCACGTCGATTGTGCGCTGATGACTCCCGACATGAGCCGTTCTGCACAGTATTCCTAGCCCAAGTGAACGAACCTGTTGTCGGTGTGAAAATCGAGGAGCAAGAATGTTCTTAACCAGCAAAGCCGCCTGCGCTGGGGTTGTCTTCCTATTGCTGACGACGGGGATCAGGGGGCCACGCCAGACTGTGCTCGCTTCGGCCAATCTCAGCAAAGAAGCGCCAGCGGTCTGGCATAGGAATGATGTCAAGAAGATGCAGGGAACTCTGCGGGACGAAGGACACTACAGCGGGAAGGTCGATGGTGTTTTGGGCCTCCGAACCCGAGCGAGCGTTCGCGAGTTCCAGAAGACTGAGAATCTGTCAGTCACAGGGAAGGTCGATGCTCAGACGGCCGGTAAACTCGGAGTCAAACCCGAGGGTCGCGAGGAGACTGGCTACGAGGCTACCCAAGGTAAACCTTCGGCATGTATAAAACGGGCAAAAAGCTCAGGACGAACAAGCAAGACATTACGAAAGGCAGCCGAGACGGTTGCCGTTTCTGAAAGCGGCCGGGAAGAAGAAGAGCGCGAGAAGACACTTCAAGCTGAGAGCGAAGGCCACCCCCAGTAGGGTGAGTTCTCAGCGATCAGTTTCGTGTAGCAAGATCCACGTATACGAGAGCCTCTCTGTCCATCACCTGTCTTTCGTGCGCTTCGGGCCTCGCGCCACGCGAATGCACTGCGGCAGGTTTTCTTCTTCGAGCTGCAGGCCCACGGGATCGTTCTTCGGCGCGGCGAGATCGCCCAGTCGGTCCGCCATGCCCAGCACAAAAAGGACCGTGGCGTATATCCCGATTGCCACGCCGGCTCCGGTGATGCTCGCGTCGACCTGCCTATGCAATCTGCCCTCGATTTCGAATTTGAGCAGGACTAGCCTCTTACTTCGGGCCGGGAAGTCAAAACAGAAAGCCCCGTTAAGAAATGCCAGAGGAGACAGGCATGGCGGTGACCAAGGAAAACGTTCCGAATATCTATCGCATCTCAATCTTTGCGTTTGCCACGGTGAGGTCAATCGAGCAGACTTCTCGCCTTGTTCGCCAAGGAGAGCTTCAATGAATGCAGTTTCCACGGTGGCCGAACTTGACCGTCAACTGGGAATCAGGGGTGTCGCAAGAGTTTCCGAAGGCAACTCTGGTTTGGCGCGAGTCCAGATCACCGGCGCTTTCGGGGAGGGAGAGGTGTATCTGCACGGCGCTCACGTGACCTCGTGGAAGCCCGCGGGCAATGACGAAGTGCTTTTTATCAGCACGAAATCCCGCTGGGAGGAAGGCCAGGCAATCCGAGGGGGAATCCCGATTTGTTTTCCCTGGTTCCGCGCCAAGTCGGACGACCCGCACGCTCCTGCGCATGGATTCGTGCGTACAACAATGTGGCAGCTCGAGTCCATCATTGAAAATGAAAACGCAGTTGCCGTCACCATGTTCACGGAAAGTGGCGAGCACACTCGGAAATGGTGGCCGGGAGAATTTCGCCTCGTGCACCGCGTTAGATTTGGCTCTGAGCTGCGTCTGGAGCTCGTTTGCATGAACACCGGGACAACGCCCTTTCGGTTCGAAGAGGCGCTCCATACCTACAACCGCATTTCGCACATAGAGAATGCGCGGCTGCAGGGACTCGATGGCGTGAGCTATCTCGACAACACTGAATCAAACAAGGAGAAGACGCAGCGCGGTGAGGTTATCATCGCATCACCGACCGACAGCGCCTACTGCAACACTCAAAACGAGGTTGACCTACTGGATCCGAACAAGAAGCGTCGAATCCGATTGCAGAAGGAACACTCGCTCAGTACAGTGGTGTGGAATCCGTGGAGCGAGGGGGCAGCGCGCTTGCAAGACCTGGGCGACGGCGAATGGAGGCAGTTTCTCTGCGTCGAGGCCAGCAATATCCTGGACGCTGCGATCAATCTTGCATCAGGACAAGAGTACAGAATGGCCGCGGTTCTCACGGTTGAGGGGGTTGGCGACCCTATCAAGCCGTGAACAGGACCGCGTACGCGAAGCAATCAAAGTGCTCGCTTCGAAGGGTCTGGTAGGCGTTCGATGGAAGACGGGGACACGGGTCCGGCCACAGGCAGGGTGGAACATGCTCGACCCGGAAGTTTTGACCTGGTTGTTTTCCGGAACCGGCATACCGGCAGCCTTAACCGACTTGCTGGAACTTAGAAAGGTTGTAGAACCCGCGGCCCTCGTATGGCCGCGTTACGTGCAACCTCAGAAGATCTGGTTGAAATCCGGGAAGCGTACATGGGAAGAAACGTGCGGTTGAAGACCTGCCCTCGTCGATCGAATCTGACCTGTGCTTCCACTTGGCCGTGCTTGAGGCAACGCATAACGCATTTATGCGGCCCTTCATGGCCGCTGATCCAGGCCGCGCTGCGGGCCAGTTTTCGTCGCACGAGCAGTAACCGAGCTTTGTACTGCCAGACTCTCACGCTTCATCGCGCGGTGGTGGCTGCAATCGAGGCAGGCGACGACGATAGGTCGGAAGCCGCGATGCTCGCCGTTTTGGCCGAGACCTCACTGGATATTGCCATCCAGACTAAACTCGCAACAAGCGCACAGCACTGGAGTAGATAGAGATGCCGGAAGAGAAACGGACCTTTCGATCCGCCGCCTGGTTCGGCCGGGATGACAAGGACGGATTTATTCATCGCAGTTGGATGCGCAATCAGGGGTTTCCTGGCCATGTTTTCGACGGACGACCGGTGATCGGTATTTGCAACACGTGGTCCGAACTCACGCCATGCAATGCGCATCTGCGCGCTCTCGCGGATCAAGTGAAGCGAGGAGTTTGGGAGGCTGGAGGCCTGCCGCTGGAGTTTCCGGTTATGTCGACCGGGGAATCAAATCTTCGCCCAACCGCGATGCTGTTTCGCAATTTGGTCAGCATGGATGTGGAAGAAAGCATCCGCGGCAATCCCATCGACGGCGTGGTGCTGATGTGCGGCTGCGACAAGACTACGCCATCGCTGGTCATGGGAGCGGCAAGCTGCGATATTCCTGCGATCGTTGTATCTGGCGGACCCATGCTCAATGGAAAATTTCGTGGCGGGGATATCGGATCGGGCACCAACGTCTGGCGATTCAGCGAAGGGGTGAAGGCCGGAACGATGACCCAAATTGAATTCAACGAAGCTGAGTCCTGTATGTCTCGCTCGGCCGGGCACTGCATGACCATGGGAACGGCCTCGACCATGGCATCCATGGTTGAAGCCCTTGGCCTCTCAATGCCGGAGAACGCCGCTATCCCTGCGGTCGACTCGCGTCGCGGAGTGTTGGCACATATGTCCGGACGCCGCATAGTGGAGATGGTCCGGGAAGACCTGTGCCTCTCAAAGATATTGAGGCGGGACGCGTTCGAGAATGCTATCCGCGTCAATGGAGCAATTGGGGGATCGACCAACGCGGTCATTCACTTGATTGCAATCGCTGGACGAATTGGGGTTCCACTGACGCTCGACGATTGGGATCGTATTGGACGCAATACCCCCACCTTGGTCGATCTCATGCCTTCGGGCCGTTTCCTTATGGAAGACTTCTATTATGCGGGTGGACTTCCGGCGGTGATCAGAACGCTCGACGGTCACAATCTGCTGCGTTCGAACGCGCTCACCGTTACGGGGAAGTCTATTGGAGAAAACTGCAAAGATGCCCCGAACTGGAACGAAGAAGTGATTCGACCGTTCCACAATCCCTTGGTGGAGCAAGGCGGCATCGCGGTGTTGCGGGGGAACCTGGCCCCAGATGGAGCAGTACTTAAACCCTCCGCGGCGTCTCCACATCTCATGCGGCATCGTGGCCGCGCGGTCGTCTTTCGCACGATCGAGCACTATAAGGAGCGGATCATAGATCCCGATCTCAATGTCGACGAGAATTCCGTACTTGTCTTGCAAAACTGTGGCCCAAAGGGATATCCCGGCATGGCGGAGGTAGGAAACATGGGGCTACCGCCCAAGCTTCTTGCCCGAGGAGTGAAGGACATGGTCCGCGTGTCAGACGCTCGGATGAGTGGCACGGCTTACGGAACGGTGGTGCTGCATGTTTGCCCTGAGGCCGCGGTTGGGGGACCGTTGGTGCTTGTGGAGGATGGCGACGTCATCGAACTCGATGTCGACGATCGTCGTCTCCATCTCGATGTGCCGGATGAAGAGCTCAGTCGACGGCGGTCCGACTGGGCGGCAAGTCCTTCCGTGGTGACCGGAGGCTATCAACAGATGTACGTGCAGCACGTGATGCAGGCATCGGAAGGCGCCGATCTTGATTTTCTGGTCGGCTGCCGCGGGACAACGGTCACGCGCGAATCGCACTAGAACGAATCGACCAGGAAAATTGCACCATGTCAGGAACTGATGCATTTGCTTCTTATCCAAGCCCTCGCGATCGCGTCATCCTAGTGACAGGCGGCGCCACCGGCATAGGCGAGGCGATCGTCGAAGCTACAATTCGCAAACACAAACCACCAAGGACTACATCCTGACGCAATGAGTGCCTAGACTTATGACCGCTCAGGTTGACACCTCAGGAATCGTTTCGATCCGGCCAAGCAAAAATCCATACCCAGTGATTCCGACAAGGAGAAATGCGGCCGCTGCTCCAAAGGCCCAGAAAAAAGAGTGTGTCGCCTGGGCAATATAACCTGTTGCAATCGGCGCGGCGATGGCCGAGAGTTGGCCGCCGAAATTCAAAATTCCGCCTAAAGTACCAACGCTTTCCCTCGGTGCAATCAAGGAAGGTATGGACCAAGCCACAGGCGCGGCCGCGGACAAGCCACCAATCGCCAGACTAATCCACAGCAGGGCGATAGTCGCGCTCTGCGCGTAAGCAGCGCCCAGCATTCCCAGGCCGAGTGTCGTTCCTCCGATGAGGATTGCCTGCCGAACGAATGATGCGTCACTCCCGCGCTGGACCAGCTTATCCACCAGCCAGCCCCCCATCAGCATGTCCGTAAATGTCGCAAAGAGCCAAGGCACGCTGGTGTATAAAGCGGAATGCAGCAGATCGATGTGATGGGTTGACGAGAGATAAGACGGCAGCCACGTTAGCAGGAGATAGAACGTGTAGTTGTACGATGCAAAGCCTAGCGTAAGTCCCCAAACCTTTTGCTGCCGCAACAAATATCCGAGCGGTGCGCCCTTCGCAGCCCGGACGCGGTCTTCGGCCTGCGCTCCGCCGTGGCGGATGAAATCGCGCTCCGTAGCGGACAGGGCTTGGTCTTCGCTCGGATTCCGGTAGAACACATAAAAAAGACCAAAATAAAATAGACTGAGGAGGCCCGTCGCTGCAAAACTCCATCGCCATCCGAACCGCACCAGCAGCAGCCCGAGAGCGGGGACGCCGATCGCAGAGGCAAACTTGGAAGCCGAGTCGAAAATCGACGTCGCGAAGCTCCGCTCTTCCGCTGGGAACCAATACCCGATGGCCTTCGCATTCGCCGGAAATGTGGGGGCTTCGCCTACTCCGAGCAGAAGCCTCGCCCCCAGGAAGCTCCCCAGTCCCGTCGACATCGCCGCTGCAAACGAGGCCACGCTCCACAGAAACGTTCCGACTCGGCCCACCAGCTTCACTCCGAACCGGTCGAGGATGAGACCCGACGGAAGTTGAAATGCCGCGTACGTCCAGCTATAAGCGCTGAGTAAGTACCCGAACGTCACGGTAGAGATCCCGAATGAATCGCGAAGCGCAGCTTGTGAAACCGAGAGATTCACTCGGTCGAAGTAATTCACCAACACCCCCAATCCCAGCAAAAGGGAAATGCCCCAACGCCGACGCGGGACGGAACGCGGTCCGGTACTGGCAACCAGTTTCACAGTTTGAACCAGGATTCCCCTCGCTTCGGCACGTCCACCTCAGGCGCCTGGCAAGCGCCGCCCCGACAATGGTTTCACTGAGCCGGATGTCGCCATGACAGTGACGGCCATCGTCGCATGATATCCAGTCCACTGGGGATCACACCACATTCTTTTGTTAGGCGCTAAAGACCTTTGCGGGTTCTCCGCGTTTGCGTCCAGGAAAGTGTGCCCGAAAGGTGAAACCCAGCGTAACCGTTGACTGAAAATGCTTCTCGCAGCCATTCAAGTGTCAGCGCCGGTGAAGAACGGAGCCATTATGGCCGGTTCAGGCCGGAGCCAGTGGTCCACCCGGGAGAGCCCCCGGTCGACGGAGACGCAGTAAGAACTCTACACAGTTTCTAAATTAGTTTTTTCCCCGCAGGCTTGCGTACCACTCGTGGTTTCGATTCTCCTCAGTGATTCATCCCAATGGTCCCTGAGGAGTCGGCTTGAGCCAGTCCCGCCGTTGTCCTTATTGCCAAAATACTTTTCTACCCTCCGTTTATCGTTCTCAGCAAAGCGTGTGCAGTCGGCCGGAGTGCCAACGTCGACGTCGCACCGATTATCACCGCAAGAAACTTGCGACTGACGCCGAGTATCACCAGGTCGCCTTGGAAAGTCAGAAGCAGTGGCGAGACGAGCATCCCGACTATCAGAAACAACGTCGCCGCCAGAACCCGCAAGCCGTGGAGAGCAACCGTCAACGGCAGCGGCAGCGGGATCAGAAGCGACGCCTGCGGCGGCGTCTTCTTGACAAGAACAACTTAGCTTTGGATCTAAAGCATTCTGTTTCAGAGGTTTGGCTGTTGGGGCCCCAACTGTGCGATCTTGACAAGAACAACTTAGCTTCCGCGCAAGTCCTGATTCTGCAATCGCTTAGTTTTTCTCGGGCGGGGGTCGATCCGTCTTGACAAGAACATCCCTATGGCTTGCGCACGCGGCTG
>Ga0302179_10001187_pt1 | contig 16091 bp, 6 predicted proteins | sample I_Palsa_E3_1_FD_198788 | JGI IMG/M metagenome (GOLD analysis project Ga0302179, IMG submission 198788) | Peat permafrost microbial communities from Stordalen Mire near Abisko, Sweden - I_Palsa_E3_1 | ecosystem: Environmental > Terrestrial > Soil > Palsa > Peat permafrost | place: Sweden: Abisko...
CAATGGCGAAAAAGAAGGGGTCGGCCGAGCTTTGCTTTTTAGCGAATGCGGCCTTGAACGCGTCCTGGCCGGCGAACGGCCCCTCACTCATGTAACGCCAGAGGCCTTCTTTTTCCGGGCCGTGCGTGCCCCGGTAGAGAGCCTCCGCCTGGGAAGGCAGATCGAAAGGGCGAAGGGTGACGACTCGCCCGGTGAGGACTACGGGCTGCGGCCGGAGGGCCGGCGAGGGGTCAACCGGAATGCCAAGTTCCGTCATACCCTCAAGGATCCCACATCCTGGTGGCTGAAAATGACGCGGACGAATGTGACAAACCTGGCCTACTGGCCGGAGTAGTAGCCTTCCCGGGTCTGTACCGTAAGGTCCTTCTTCTTGGCGGTCAGGTGGATGGAGTGGTAGCCGCTGCTCTGGTCCTTGGGCGGGGTGTAGCCCAACATAAACTGGGTGCGTAGCTCTTCGGCAATCTGCGCGTAGTCGTCGTCTACTGAGTCCTTCTTTTTGACCTCAAAATAGCGTCCCCCGGTTTCCCTGGCGATTTGCTGGAGGATCTTCTTGCCATCGGGACGGTTCTGCTGCTGCGGGTAGCGGCTTCCCCCGGGATAGCCACCCCCTGGATAACCTCCGCCCGGATAGCCGCCCCCCGGGTAGCCACCGCCCATGCCGCCACGCCTCCCCATTCCGGGGTTGTATTGGTTGTCATGGTCCTCGTGGCCTCCGATGTAGATGGTATAGACGATGGTCTCGGCCTTCTGGGCTGACTCAATGGCGCTGTTCAGGGTTTCCTGGCTGCCCCGATCCTCTCCGTCGGTCAAGACAACGATGGCCTTTCGGCCGGTCTGCTTCTTGGCGACTTCATCGCAGGCAAGGAAAATCGCGTCGTAAAGTTTCGTACCGGCCCCTCCCCGGGCCCTGTGCTGTCCGGAGTCCTGATCGCTGGTTGGAGTGCTCTCGACAGACGCCTGGACGTCGATCTCGCCGACCGCCTTCTCCAGCTTGGCGTGATCTGAGGTCAGATCCTGCAACAGCTCGATCTCGCGATCGAAGTGGATCACGAAGGCCCGGTCCACAGGCCGGGTGATCATCTGGTCGAGGAAACTGCGGCTGGCAGTGCGCTCGCGGTCGATGTTGTCGCGTTCGCTCATGCTGGTGTCGACCAGCAGGCCGACGGTTAAAGGGAGGTTCGTTTCCTGGCTGAAGTAGCGAATGGGCTGCGGCTTGCCATCCTCCTCCAGCTCAAAATCGTCTTTGGTCAGGTCGCGGACGATCTTGCCCTTTTTGTCGCGGACGGTCACCGGCAAAGTGACCTCCTTGACATCCACGGAGAGGGTGGTCGTGGGTGTGCCAGGCGCAGTGCTCTGGGCCGCCGGCGGGGTGGCAGCGGGGGCCGCGGCGCCCGAGTTTTGAGACTCGAGCACCGGAGCCAGAAGAAAGAAGCAAAGCAGCGGAAAGAGTCGAGTGAGTCCCATGCCAACCTTAGACGACCGAAAACGTCTTCCGGTTCAGCCTCCAACCCGTTTAGAACGGAATGCGGGCGGTGATGACCGTGGCGTGATTATAGGTGTGAAAGCCTTCGCGCTTTTAAGGTGGAGGGATTCGCAAAATTAGAACGAAATCATGCGAGTTTAAACGACCATCTATAGCGATTTAGTGCTATTTACAGACTGGCGGCTAATGGCCACTAGGCGCCAGAAGCGAACAGTTGTAACAAAAATGGGTACAGTCAAACCATGTGGACTCGATGGGCAGTGCTCTGTGGATCGTTTGCAGCCGGATCGGTTTTAGCGCTGGCCATCGTGGCGCAGACGGCCGTTCACTGGCCCTTGTGGGAAGGATATGCCTCGTTCGCTATCAATGATCAGGGCCGGGTGATCGATCGCCAGGGAGGGGATCGAACCACTTCAGAGGGACAATCGTATGGCCTTTTCTTCGCCCTGGTGGCGAACGACCGGGTGCGCTTCGATCGGCTGCTGAAGTGGACCACCGATAATCTCGCCGGCGGCGACCTGGGAACAAAGTTGCCGGGTTGGCTTTGGGGCAAGTCGCCGGCCGGGGAATGGCAGATTCTCGACCAGAACTCCGCCTCGGATGCCGACTTGTGGATGGCCTATTCCCTGTGCGAAGCGGGCAGGCTGTGGCGCCAGCCCCAGTACGGGATACTGGGCCGCCGCATGCTGGCGCGCATTGCGTCTGAAGAAGTGGTCGAGCTGCCCGGTTTCGGATCTATGTTGCTTCCGGGGGCGACCGGGTTCCACCCCACTGCGGAAATCTGGCTGCTCAACCCGAGTTACCTGCCCCTACCGCTCCTCGCGCGGTTGGCAGTCATCGATCCGCAGGGGCCATGGGCGGGCATTGCCGGCAATGTCCCCTCACTGTTGGCAAAAAGCGCACGCAACGGATTTGCCATGGATTGGGTTAGTTATCGCGCGGCAGACGGATTTCAGCCGGCTTCCCGGCCGGGAAATCACGCCGAGCCGGGAGGCAGCTACGACGCAATCAGGGTTTATCTGTGGGCGGGTCTGACACATCCTGAAGCGAAGGGGCGAGCGCAAACACTGGACGCGCTTCACGGGATGGCGGACTACCTTGCTACGCATGGTCTGCCGCCAGAGCAAATCAACGGCGCGGGCGTGACACTGGCCGGAAACGCTCCGGTTGGCTTCTCAGCAGCTCTGCTTCCCTACCTGCAGGCAAAGGGTGCGAAATCGTTGGTTTCCGCACAAAAAGCGAGAGTCATGGCACAGTTTGATCCGGCGACCAATCTGTTTGGCAAGCCGCCGACCTATTACGACGAAAACCTCACCCTCTTTGGGATAGGCGCCAACCAACAGATGTTCGCCTTCGGCCGCGATGGCGAGCTTCAAGTAACGTGGAGTAAACAGTAGACTCAAACCCGCGTGGCCCAGGCTTCCTAAGGAAAAAGTCTGCTTTCAGTCAAAGGCTAAAGGGGTGAGATCTGACCATCCCACCCTTCGCAAAGAACGCGAAGGATGGGGCACCCGTCGATTAGTTAGAGGGATAGAGCCCAAAAGTAGTTGCTAAGCGATCAGGGAGTCTGCAACGGACGCATTCCTTGTATCGGGAAGAGCCCCGTGGGCCCGATTTCCTCATTCATTGGCTGTGAGCGGGAGAGGAAGCGAACGAAAAAGCCCACCTTGTCGCTCGCATAATCCCTGGAGTTGTTGAAGTTCGCGTACGCGCCCACATACCAGTGGTCGGCGATGCTGTATGAGCCTTCCGTCTCCAGGTCGTAATTTCCGCCCACGCTGGTTCGCTCTGGATACATTGGATTCTTCTGGGAAGCCTGGTAAACGGGATCCAATGGGAAGTATGGAGCAGAGTCCTCCTGGAAGGCCTGCATCCCAAGGCTCCCCATGACGCGATAGTGAAACTTGGCTCCGTAATGGCCGTTGAACGTAAGGGGAACAGCGGCCAGCAGGTAAGCACCAGGACTGAAGTAGCCTCCCTGTCCATAGGTGAAATAACGTAGATTGCGCTCATAGTGCATGCCGAAAAAATTCGTGCCGGCGACCAGGGTGCCGTACTGAGGACTATGCCACGCTGTCCAGTAGGCGCCACCATCACCATCGATGCGCTCATTGTTGGCCACGTGAAGACCGGTCAAATATTGTCCGCCTCCCTGGATATACCAGCCTGAAAGGGCATCGCCGGAGTGGATCTGGACTTCGGCGGAGTTAGCGATCACGCCACCCCACGTATTGCCTATGAAGGTTGGTGTGACGCTGCCCTCATCGCGTAGGCCGGCGAACGAGAGCTGGGTATCGAGGATCGGGTCGCGCGAGAAGTCGAGAGTGAAATGCGCCGATACGGGATGGATGGAAACTCCGCCGGTGTAGTTTTGGACAAGAAATCCCCGCGGCGTTGAACCGATGCGTGCTCCAAAATTCGCGGCCTGCAACTGGAACTCACCGGCAACACCTGCGGCCGATTGCACGTAAGGCGTAGAAGTAAGGGGGAGTGTTCCCTGCTGAATCGTATCCGTTCCAGTTGCTTGTCCGGCATCCAGCAATACCGGCTTGACGATAAACGTGGTTCGGACTCCCGGGCCAAGCGTGCCGGATGCCTCGACCTGTGCCGAATACATTGCCAGGCGATCGTATCCGGGCTGACCGCTGCGATAATCGAGAGTAGAGGTCCCGCCCATCCAACTGCTGGAGGCACCTTGAAGGACTGCCAATTGCTGCTCAATCTGTTCCCGGGGCGTCAACGGGGGCTGGTTCGTTACCATGGCTCCGGTCAATGGCGGCAGGGACGACATTGCTACCTGATTTGACCCTGCTGCTGAAGGAAGCGGCTGCTCTGAGATATTGCTTCCCAGGTCCAGTTGGCTGCTGGAGTGTTGGATACGATTTGACGAATCGCCGTTGCCGATGGAGGGTAATGGTCTTTGACTCCGGGGTGTAGTTCCCAGATCTTTCACCGCGTCCTGCAATTTCTCGGCTGAGTCGGAGTCACTTGCACTCGTGCTTCGACTGGGCTGTGACTGTTGACCGGTTTCCGTATCCTGCGCCTGAATATAAGCTCTTCTGGGAGGAAGCTCCAGCGACGTCCGCACAACAGGCGCCGCGGGTGGAGTTGGTGCTTCCTGCGGATCTTCTGTTGCAGACAAGTCTCCTAAAGACGGATTTCCAGGGATGACGTTGTTCGCTTCCATCCGATCGGCCGGCGAAGTCCGGCTTTCATGCGACGGGTATTCCACGGAGTGCCGCTTTGGCGCACTGCGCGATGCTCGCGAACTGACGGGGTAAGGAGCGGAATCATCGCGGTCCTGAGCAGGAGCATCGTCGCGGCGGAAAGAGCTCGAGGTTTGATTGCGATCATCGGCGCTGGTTGAGTCGAATTCGCCTAGGGTTGTGACCTGCGCTCGAGGCCCATCGCGCCACGAGACATCGGCCTCTCTTTTAAGTTTCCCGCGATCCGTGTCGCCATCCATTCCGCGATTCATTCTTTGATCCGCAGAACCTGAGGGCGCCAGCAAGCGCATGAGCTCTCGCCCGGCTGCATTGCCGCGCGCCGGATCGCTGGTGTCTGTGGCCTGATCTGTGGAATGTGAGAAGGCTTCTGATGGAGACTGCGGTCCCATGGCATCGAGCGCTGCGCGATAGTATGCAGCAGCGCGCCCAGAATCTCCCCTTGCCTGCTCATATTGGGCTGCCATTTTCAAGATCGCTGGGTCATCTTTGTAGAGCTCGAGGGCGGCTTGCAACCATGTTTCGGCCTGTTTCAGATCATGTGCTGCGAGCGCGGCGCCGATTGCGCCGTGATACTGCGCGAGGCTGGCGCGGCGCAGATCGAGGGATGCGTAAATGGCCACGGCACGCTTGGGCTCGCCGGCTTTCAAATACGCTCCGGCAAGAGTGTTGTAGACATCCAGATTTCCCGGGAATGCCTGGGCTGCGGTTTCAAGCAGGACGATGGCCCGCTGCAGATCTCCCCCGGCGAGCGCGCTGTTGGCGCGGCGCACGCTCCACGCAGCCCACATCTTGTTCAGGTTTGTCTTTTGATCGTCTGTCAAATCGGGGTTTTCGGAGAGTTTCGATACCAGGGAATAAAGCCTGCGGTCGTCTCCTGCTTTCATCAGCAGCCAGCCGTACTGTATCTCTACATCCGCAGGTTCATCGACTTGCTGGTCGAGATACACCTGAGATAGCAACTCGAAAGTCTGGAGAGCAGCCTTGGCTTGACCACTGCCATCCTGAATGGAAGCCAGCGTCTGTAGATAGGACGGTTCTTGCTCCAGGGCAAGCCGGGCAGAATCAGGCATGGTATCCACTTCGCGGAGAGCCTCGCGATCACGGTTGGACTGGTGCAACGAAGTCAGCAACCCGCGCCATCCGTCAGGACTGTTAGGATTGCGATCGAGTTCGTGGCGATAGATGGAAAAAGCTTTTTGCGGTTCGCCCTGCGCAGCGTACACGTCTGCCAACTGGAGCTCCATGCCTGGCTGCGGAGAGCTCGCAACCGCGAGGGCCTTCTCCAGGTACTTCTCGGCGCTGCTGAATTGTTTGCGTGACTGATAAATGGATCCCATCAGCGCCAGGAAGCCGGAGTCATTCTGGCTGGCGTCATAGGCAGACCGCGGCATACTACGGATGGTGGCTATGGCATCGTCATCGCGATCCAGTTGATGCTCCGCAGCAACCAGCGCGCGCCAGGCGCTCGCATTTTCGGGGTCCACTTCCAGTACCTGGCGATATAGCCGGAGGGCCGGCTCGAAACGATGAACGGTCACCAGCAATGCAGCGTACTGCAGCTGCTTATCCAGGGGTAGATCGCGACCGTGATTGGGAAAGGGCAGCGCAAGGGCACGCTCGGTTGCCCGATCCGCATCCGCCTTGCGTCCAGTCGCCAGATACGCCTGGATCAGAAAGTGGAGGTAATCGGGGTCGGTCTCTAATTGGGCTTCGACGGCCCTGGGCATCCGCTGGCTTGTGGCCAACGTCTCACGCCAGTCTGCGTTCTGAGCCTGCGAAAGGAAAAGATTACGCCAGGCCGCTTCGTTTTGCGGGTTTGCTGCCACCTCATGCTTAAGGATCGCGGCCGCATCCGCATGGTTCCCGGCTTGTATTAGTGCACCAGCCAGCGCTTCCTCGGCGTCACGGTTATTTGGCTTAAGCGAGAGAGCTTCGCGATAATCCTTAGCGGCGGCTTGTGCATCTCCCGACTTCTGCTCCACACCGGCCTGGGCCATTCGACTCCAAAACTGGGCGGTGGAAATAGCGCCGTCCAACTTGGTTGCGCCTGCTGCGCGCGCTTTCTCCAGGTAGTCCTGGGCCTCGGCGAAGTTACCTCGCTTCATAAGGACGTAGCCCATACCGCTTAGTGCGCGGGCATTATGAGGTTCTCTTGTCAGTAGAGCCTGGAAATGCTGCTCAGCCTCATCCAGCTGACCGCTATTCAGAGCGCGGTAGGCTGCGCCTTCCATCGGATCTTCGGAGGGCTCCCTGGCAACTGACGGACTTGCAGGCACAGCCATCTGCCCCGAAGCTGGGGAAGTTACTGGCGAGTTAGTGGCTGCTGTCCTCTTGGCATCATCGTTCCAGCCTGACGCTTGTTTTAATGCCTCCTGCGCGTCAGGAGAGCTGTCGTAATGACTTAGTAAGGCGATACCCTGGGCGCGAGTTTTCGGGTCGTAGGTGAGAATGCGTCCGAGAGCGATGGCATAACGCGGATCGGCCGAAAACTGCAGTGCCAGTTTGTGCAGTTCGTCGGTGGCCTGGCGGCGAGACTCCGGAATGGCGGCTTCTGTTTCGTAGAATTCCAGGGACATGTCACCGGCCGGCGGCCCATTGGGAAAAAGATCGCGGTAGACCTTCATTGCTTCGGCATACTTGCCACGCTGAGCTAAAAGCCTGGCATCGTTCAAGCGCGCCGATTGCGTCCCCACATGAGGCATAGCTGCGACTTGTGCAAGATCCGCAGAACTGTTACCGAGTTCCCGCAGCTTCTGTACATATTTCTGGGCCTCTTCTGTCTTGCCCAATTGCATGTCTGCCTTGGCGATGCCGAGAAGCGCATCCCGATCGCTAGGATCGGAGAGCAGAACCTGCTGCCAGGTTTGGACGGCTAACTCCAGGTGGCCATGAGCTACGAGGGATTGCGCCTTAGCCAGTAAGACCTTTTCCGCGGTTGACTGCGCGGAGAGAGGCCTGGCCAGACCCATCGCCAACGCACAGGAGGCCAACAGCAGGAGCTTGGGGTAAGCGTTGCCGCTCAATTTAACCATGGGACCCTCTGCTCTCGATGCGAAATATGTTCAGGAGTGCAAAGCACCTGATCAGCCACGACACTGATTTCATACCGACCGCCCTTCGAGCCGGGCTCGCGTTCGATGATCGAGCCTGGCCCTGGTCCACGGCACGACGAACAAACCGAGGACGAAGGTTAGTAAGACGACCAGCCAGGGAAACTCTCTCAGCCGGTAGCGGACCTGGGTCCACCAAGGCAGGTGGCCTACCTGGTAGAAGTTGTCGCCCAGGCGGTAAGAAGTGAAATCAGTTCCCCGCAGGACACTGATCGAATCACCGATGCTTGCGGACCCTGAAGATTTGAGAAAAGCACCTGCGAATGTTTTTGCCGTACCGTCGTTCCTGATGGTTACGGTAACAATCGAGCGGCCTGCGTTCCAGGGTGACTCGATGCCTTGTATGAGGGCGTCTGGATTTTCACCCATACTGGCAATCAAACCCTCTTTCTCCTGGGCCTTGGTAAGCTTCCACCACCAGTCCGGACGCATTTCCGCCACTTGCCACCAGGCGGATCTAATTGCGGCAAAGAATCCGCCTGTGTCCTGGATGGAAACTCCATCCTGAGTGACCGCGATGGGCAAATGCTGATTTAGCCTTTCGAAAGCGGGCTGATCGTCTGAAGTTCCCAGGATGAGGTAGTCGGCATCCTTACCCAGGCTGTCGGAGTCATCCACGTGAAGACGCAGAGCTGGATAGCCGGTTTGCTCCGCGAAATAAGCGACAAACATCAGGTAGAGGCCGATCTCCTCAGAAGAGGCTTTTGGCGGCATGATGATGCTGGTCTGCGAGAGGTCGGCAAAGCGCGTAAATGGAAATCCTGCATTGGCAAAGAGCTCGAGGTTCGGCATCGCGGCCCAATGATTCAGCCCGCGAAGGTCGACGTAAGAACTGCGCAAGAGGGCACCTTGCAAATTGATCGGCGCGTTGTTCCGGCATTGCCCCGTCTTGGGAATCTGGAAAAAGAAGTTGAAGAGAAAGGTGTTGGCAAATGGCCGCATGCTCACCAGGGGAACAGCCACGGTTTCATCCAGTGTTTGTTTTGGATTGTCTCGCTGGGGGAGCGGCAGTTCGTTGACCAGGGATCCATTCGCGCTGACGCGCATGGTCGATCCGCCGGCAAGGGGGATCGCATTGTAGCGATAGTCCACATGAAGAGGTAATGTGGTGGCTCCCCCGAAATCAAGGTCTGGGGGGATTCGGACATAGACAGGCAACGTGCCGGAACCGTCACTCTGCAAGGATTTGTCCATCGAATAATTCCAGAAAGGCGAGATGCGATCTGTCCTGAGCCAGAGTGGAGCATCGTCCGCCTGGCGCACTGGAGGTAATTGAAAATCAGAAACCTGGATGGTGCGTCCCTGAAGGAGATTGTTTCCCAGAGCCAGCGATCGCGCAGCACTTATAAGTTGGGTGCTGTCGTCCCCAGCTATGATGAGCACTTTGCCGAATGGATCGCTGGGATTGGTTCGCTCCGCGATCACGGGGCCGCCGCCATGGAGATCGAGCCCCGAGGGCATGCCGGAGGGCTCTTCCACGAAGAGTACGACGTTGCCCTTGGGAAGCTCGCCGTTCACCGTCACGGGAAAGGTCAAGGCTCTTGACTTGGCGCGTATTCCAAACCACGAGGCGACAATGCCTGCGGCCTGCAGTGCCCCGTGGCTTGGCTGACCGATGAAGGCGAAGGGAATGGAAGCCGTCGTGCTGCCTACCGACTCGTCATAAAAAGGCAGCGGAAGCATGTTCAGATTGTCGGAGAGAGTCAGCAGGGAGCCCGAAACTTCAATACTCGAATTTGCCTCCACACGTCCCCACAACGCAGTATTTGCAGGGTCTTCGCAGGTCACGGTGTAGTGGCCGATAAACTGGAATCCTAATACGTTGTCTCGCGCCAGGAGCTCGGCCGGCAAAGTCAGGGTAGTGTTCAGAGCATCCTGAGCATCTGCTGATTTCGCTGGAACGGGCAAGCTGGCGATCAAAGCTCCATTCAGCAGCACATTCAAGTGGCTCATCTGAGTGAGCAGGCTGGGAGAAAAGGAATAATGGAGATTAAGCTTTGCCTGCTGAGCGACCTGGTTCTGCGGTAAAGCGAACGCGATGCTTCTTGAAGCGTCGACGCCACGAAAGAGAATTGCATCCGGCACGCCTATGTCTTTAAGGGTGAAGGTGGAGTGGAACCCACCCTGGCCCACATTCGTAACTGCCGCAGTTGGGTGAGGGGCGATGGCGGTTTGTGCATGAAGGACGCCACAAGCTCCCGCAATGAGGACAGCGAGCATGGCAACTGCAGAACCGGCCGCCGAAACCCTTGGCGCTTCCGGGACCTTCTTCTTTGGAACCAAAACGCCTAAGGCATAGCCAACTCCCTTGACGGAGAGCACCACGAGGTGCGCGAAACTGCGCAATGGGCGATCCACTTCACGCTTTTCGTTCTGGGTCAGCCACGTATTCGCGCGGGAGTAAAGGATCAGGGTCATCAGCTCTTCCTGCTCGACGGAAAGACGCTCATACTTGAGCCGCAAAGTTACACCCTCAGCATGAACGATGGTTCCGAGAAAACTACCCTGGCGGTCACGTAAGGGGTAGACCACCTCAATTACAGAGCCCACGGGTAAGGGGCAAGGCTGTTCCAGTTTGAGCGCAGCTCCTCCCAGGGATAGATCGGTGGATTCACCAAAGATGGTTTGCCCGCCGGGGAGGCGTACTTCTGTTTGTATGTGCTGATCGATGCGAACATCTGCCCGTAACTGACGAGATTCGAACGCTACGGCATTCGCACTGCCAACGATGACCATATTGAACAGGACCCAAACGACATTCATCACAACGGTTCCAGGGTGATCGGCGTTCCAGTAGAAGAATCGTATGGGCGCGATGCACAGGGCAAACACATTGATCAGGATGAGAGCCACGTAGGGCCGCGCAATGCGTGCATCGAAATAGCTCTTATCGACGATGCCCCCTTTGGCCGTGACATTGAACTTACCCAGCTTTGGGTTCACTAACGCCAGCAGTGTTGGGCCCAGGATGTAGGGCGCGAGAACGGTTTCGTAGACCTCATTCCAGAACGAGTGGCGGTGTTTTCCCTGGATCCGGAAATTGGTAATGTTGGATAAGAAGAGATGCGGCAGCGCATAAGCCATAATTGCGATCCAGTTACCAGGTATATTGGTGCGCCCAAGAAGGAGGTAAACGAGCGGCGCGGTGAGAAACAGGAGCCGCGGGACGGCATAGAGAAAGTGCACCATGGCGTTGAAATAGCAGAGACGTTGATGCCATTTGAGGTTCGGCGCAAAGAGAGGATTGTCTGTCCGGAGTATCTGGATCATGCCACGTGCCCAGCGAATTCGCTGGCCTACATGGCTGGAAAGGCTCTCGGTTGCCAGCCCCGCGGCCTGAGGAATGTTGATGTAGGCAGTATTCCACCCGCGCGTCTGCATGCGGAGAGAGGTGTGTGCGTCTTCCGTCACTGTTTCGGTTGCGATGCCGCCAATTTCTTTGAGTGCGGTACGCCTCAATACAGCACAGGATCCACAAAAGAAGGTCGCATTCCAGAGGTCGCTGCAATCCTGGATGATGCCATAGAACAGTTCCCCTTCATTCGGGATTGCCTTGAACGAGTGAAGATTTCGCTCGAACGGGTCGGGAGAATAAAAGAAGTGGGGTGTTTGCAGCATTCCCAGCTTCTCATCTTTGTCAAACCATCCCAGCGTCACTTGCAGAAAGCTACGGGTCGGCACGTGGTCGCAGTCGAAGATGGCAACGTAAGGCGATGTCAGATTCTCCAACGCACGATTGATATTCCCCGCCTTGGCGTGCTTATTGTCGTTGCGCGTGACGTATCCGATCTCCGCCTCTTCGCAGAACTTTCGAAAATCCTCTCGCCGCCCATCGTCGAGCACATACACGTGAAGTTTTTCTGGCGGGTAGTCAATGTTTCTTGCAGCAAATGCCGTGGTCCGCACCACCAGCAAGGGTTCGTTATAGGTTGGAATCAGCACGTCTACGTGGGGCCACTGCTCAACGTCGGACGGCAGGGGGACGGGGGGCCTGCGCAGCGGGCGGATGGTTTGGATGTAGCCGAGATATAGGATGATGAACGCGTACACCTCAGCGGACAAAAGAACCACCATGAAGGCGAGATCGATCTTGCCTACCCGCTGGCCCGGATCAACCGCCGCTTCAAAGACCGAGGAACACCGCCAATAGGCATACCTGGCAGTAGCCAACATGGAGGCAAACATGAGACAGAAGGTGATGAGCTCAGTATCCGCGATGCGGTGAATGGCAACCGCCAGCGCAATGGTAAGGATCCCGAGAACCAACTGCTCCGGCCATTTGAAATCCACCGTAATGCAGTTCACGGCAAAAAAGAGCAAAAGAGCATACGTGAGCAGGCGGCCAAAACCTGCCCACTTGCCGGAGCCGGTTCCGAGGCGCTTCCATCGGCTTACGATTTCTTTCATTGTTCGCTCCAGCGGCCGGGCAACAGCATGGCGGGACTCAGGGGGGCAACTCTTCGAACCCACAATGCCAGCTCCAGGTAATCTTGGCTGAGTTCAGATCCCGGTGTGTGATCCGAAGCTGAAACGCCGCCATGAAGCGCCTCTGTCAACGTCCAGTCATGGCGGAGCGTAGCCGGTAAGAGACGATTGCCGCATTGCCGGGCAACGAATTCTCTGGCTTGCTGGTCATTGATGCTCTGCTCATCGAAGCGATTGAAGAGGTAAAAGACAGTGGGTGGTTTCAATCCCGTCGAATGCGCATTCACAAAGCTCTCAATGGCGGCAACAGTCACGATAGAGTTCAGGTCAGGCAGGAGCGGAATGAGGACTACGGTACACATGTTGAATATTGTGGGAAGCAGGCTCCCGCACAGTGGGCCCAGGTCGAAAATGGTGCGTTGCGAGCCGGACATGAGGGGCTTAACTTCGCCGCTCAGCCACTCGCCTGTCACGTTCTCGGCGGTAATGGTCTGGATAAAGGGGGCGTTCACGCCCGGGGCAACAAACCTCCGCGTTCCCGCCCTTAGCTCGGTAGCTCCGAAATAGAAGGGCAGAAGCCCACGGCCGGATGCGTCAACAAGCAGCAACTGTTCTCCGAGAGAGCATAAGCTTTTGGCCAGATTGGCACTCACGGTAGTTTTGCCGGCGCCGCCAGCAACCGAATATATGCCAACCACGGGGGATGGCTTGCCAGGAGGACCTGCTTGATAGGCGGCTCGCATCCCCGCTTGAGAGAGAGCTGGAACATCTTGCCGTAACGAAGAGCGAACGCCGGGATCGTGTGCCGGCGAAGCTTGATGTTCTACGGGCGTCGTTTGATCTGAACCCAGGTCAGGACGTAACTCCGGGCTGCAGACGTCTATGTTTGCAGAAGTGACTGCAGACGAAGAAGGCGCGCCGGTGTGAGCCGGAGGCGGCGGCGACGGCTTAGGTTGCCGGGAAAAATCGCGATACGGCGTATTTTGAATCTTGGCCCACGAGAATAACATGGCCACGTCGTTGGCCACTTCTTTTTGCGGGGCGCTTCGACTTACATCCTGGATCTCATTATTTTCCATTGGTCCCGCTGAGCTGAATCGTGACTTACCGTGAGTTACTATATTACTAAAGTAAGCACGCGGTGAAGAACACAGTAACATAATGACAAACCGCAAAGCTTACAACCTTTGGGTCAATTCGTAACTTCTATAGACCCTATTGTCGCCGGCATCCATGCCTATAGTCGACGCAGGAGCGTATCCATCCTTGAGGCCGGCAGGACGGGCGAGATTGCTGCGAGCGATCGGTTGACGCGCTAGCTCAAAAACGGTAGCCTATGCGACTTCACTGGCACCTCTTGTTTACTTATCAGGGAGACATCGGCAAGCCACTGATGCTCCGCGATCACGAGCCGGTTACGGCCGTCCAACTTAGCGCGATACAATGCCGCGTCAGTTCGACTTAGAATGACCTCCGGCGTGTGCGCGTCGGCTATTCCCTCTATGGTCATTGCACCTACGCTGATGGAAACGGAAAGGCCTGGAAAATTTCCGCCGAATGAGCCCGAGGCTACTGCCTGCCGCAATTGCTCTCCGCGGCGGCGAATGCTTTCGGCCCCGCAATCGCTCAGGATGACGAGGAATTCTTCGCCACCATACCTACCCACCGCATCTCCGGGTCTTATGGCGCCGGCGAGCTGCGAAGCGATCTCTTGCAAGACCATATCTCCGACCGGATGTCCGTGTACGTCGTTGATCCGCTTAAAGTGGTCGACATCACAAAGAAACAACGACACTTTCGCGTGCTCGCGCTGTGCACGCTGAATTTCGTGGTTCAGGTGAGCGAGAATCGCGCCTCGGTTCCATAACCTGGTAAGAGCATCATGGGTGGCTTTGTAACGCATCTCTTCACGGGCATGCACCAGGGTGTCTTCGAGCCGCAAGATGCGCTCGCCCGTGCGCAAACGGGCTTTCAACTCTTCTGGATGGCACGGTTTGGTGAGGTAGTCGTCCGCTCCCGCTTCGAGGCCGGCGATGAGATCTTCCTTGGCTCCTTTTGAGGTGAGCAAAGCGATGTAACTGTACGGTCTTTCGCGATGACTGCGAAATTCAAGGCAAACGGATGGACCGTCCAGTCCAGGCATCATCCAATCGAGCAAGGCCAGACGCGGCGCATCCGGGCTCACCAGCCTCTCCAACGCTTCGCGGCCATCCTCTGCCAAGACGACGTCATAACCGGCGCGGCGCAAGATTCTTTCCATCATGCAGCGCGATACGGCGTCATCATCTGCCACAAGAATCTTCACTGGACGGTCTCCTGACAGAGTGCGTCGAGAGACTCCATCGTTCTGGCCAACTCTTTTTCCAGGCCATCGAGAGCCGTGGCTGCCGGCGCTAAGTCGCCAGACAGCCCGAGCCGCTCCAAATTAGCCGCCATCTCTCTGGCTTCCGTTGCGGCGAGATTGGAGAGGGCTCCTTTCAGTGCGTGGCTGGCGTGCTTGACTCCAGAGGCATCATTGCGGTGAATCGCTTCGTGGATGGCGCCAATTTGTCGTGGGTAATCAGCGCGGAACAAATCAGTCAGTTCGGCAAGAAACGCTCGATCGCCGTCGAGGCGATCCAGGAGTTCGTCCACGTTGATTGCGGGCTGGCTGCGGGCGGTCGCCGGAGCCTCTATCCTGGACGCACTGCTTTGCTGCACAATACGCGATTCCAGGACCTCATCAAGCTCCTGTTGCCGAATCGGCTTCGAGAGGTAGCCGTCCATTCCGGCCGCAAGGCAGCGTTCACGGTCATTCTTCATGACCAACGCGGTCATGGCGATCACCACTTGATGCGTCCCCGTAAGTTTCTCTTTCTCCCGCAGCATGGTTGTGGCTGAGATGCCGTCCAATTCAGGCATCTGCACATCCATGAGGACCAGGTCGTAGGACTTATGCGTGAGAGCAGCCAGAGCCTCTCGCCCGTTGCCCACCACCATTACCTTGTGTCCGCGCTTTTCAAGCAGACGCGTGGCCAGCTTCTGATTGACTATGTTATCTTCCGCCAGAAGTATATCGAGCAGTTTCACAGGATCACGCTCCTCTTGCAGCGAATCTCGGGTGATCATGGTTGCGGGGGTAGCAGGACCATGGTCTCTGGCTCCAACTACCTTGGCAATTGCCTCACGTAATTCCACTTTCCTGACTGGTTTAAGCAGATAGGCGGCAATCCCTAATTGCTGGCAGCGGGCCGCGTCTCCGCGATGCCCACCAGAAGTAAGCATCATGATGGTGGCTCTGGCGGATCCGCCGCTTTCTTTTATCTTTTCAACCAGGCCGAAGCCGTCCATTTTCGGCATATGCATATCAGTGACAATCAGCTGGAACACATGCCCTGTTGTTTTGGATTCATCCAGTGCGACCAAAGCCTCTTCGGCGCCTGAGACCACGGTTGGCTCCATACCCCAGCTTTTTAGCAGGCCATCCAGAATTCGCCGGTTGGTTCGATTGTCATCGATCACCAGCACCTTAATTCCGGCCAGCATCTCAGGGGGAGTCATCCCATCTCCCGTGCTCAATTTCGCTTCAGAGCGGAGAATTTGAATGGTGAAATGGAAGTGTGATCCAGCGCCTAGCTCGCTCTCGATCCAGATTCGTCCCCCCATGAGCTCGACCAGGCGTTTCGAGATAGTAAGTCCAAGGCCAGTACCGCCATACTCACGGGTGGTCGATGTGTCTGCCTGGGCAAATGACTCGAAGATCGAATTCACTTTTCCTGGAGCAATGCCAATACCCGTGTCCGAAACGACGAAATGAAGCGTAACTTGATCTTGTTTCGCGCACTCGACTTCCACCTTCAACGAAAC
>Ga0302179_10001189_pt1 | contig 16075 bp, 16 predicted proteins | sample I_Palsa_E3_1_FD_198788 | JGI IMG/M metagenome (GOLD analysis project Ga0302179, IMG submission 198788) | Peat permafrost microbial communities from Stordalen Mire near Abisko, Sweden - I_Palsa_E3_1 | ecosystem: Environmental > Terrestrial > Soil > Palsa > Peat permafrost | place: Sweden...
ATGCGGACGGGTATCGCGACGCGCTGACCCGCATCCAGGGCGAGAGCCAGCGGCTGCGGCAGCTAGTCGAGGACATGCTCTGGCTGGCCAGGTTCGACTCCAGCCCGCCGCCGCCCGGGAACGAGCCAGTCGACCTGGCCACGCTGGCGCAGGCGTGCGCGGATCGTTTCCGTGCGGTCGGCCCGGCGATCAGCACCGATATCGCGGCCGAGCCCGCGCTGATCAGCGCGCCGCCGGAATGGATCGACCGGCTGGCGGGCGTCCTGGTGGATAACGCCTGCCGCCACGCCGGCGCCGGCGGCCGGGTCCAGATCGGGGTCCGCGCCCAGGGCAGCCGGGTCAGCCTGGTCGTGGAAGACAACGGGCCGGGCATTCCCGAGGCGGTCCGGCCGCGCCTGTTCGACCGGTTCCACCGCGCCACCGAGCGCGGCACCGGGGCCGGTCTCGGGCTGGCCATCGGTGATTCGATCGTCCGCTCGACCGGCGGACGCTGGCACGTCGGCGATTCGCCCCTAGGTGGTGCGCTGATGTCGGTGTCGTGGCGGCACTCCCAGCCGCACCGCTCGCCGACGCCCCACCTGACAGCGAACAATGCCTAGCTCCCGCTGTCCCGCTGTCCCGCTGTCCCGCTGTCCCGCTGTCCCGCTGTCCCGCTGTCCCGCTGTCCCGCTGTCCCGCTGTCCCGCTGTCCCGCTGTCCCGCTGTCCCGCTGTCCCGGTCCCGTGCGTCGAGGCCCGGGTCCGTGTCCCGGCCCGCATCTCGGGTACCCTCCTATAGCGGGTGAGGTGTTTATGTCTGGTATACCGAAATTGTCCCGCCGGGCCCGCTGGGCGGTCCCGATCGGCGCCCTGGTCGTTACCGGCGGGGTGCTGGCCGGTTCGCTGGTCTCGGTCGCGCAGGCCGCGCCGGCGCTGCCGTCCCGCACGCCGGCCCAGTTGCTCGCCCAGGTCGCGCAGGATAAGGGCCCGGCGCTGTCCGGCACCGTGTTGGAGACCGCCTCGCTCGGCCTGCCCAGCCTGCCTGGCAACGCCAGTCCCACCTCGATAACGTCGCTACTCACTGGATCGCACACGTTCCAGGTCTGGTACGCGGGGCCGGAGCATTACCGGCTGGCGGTGCCGTCATCGCTTAGTGAGACCGACGTGGTCCGCAGCAGCAGCACGGTGTGGCTGTGGCAGAGCACGACCGACTCGGTCACCGAGATCACGGTCCCGGCTCATACCGCCAAGCCGATGCCGGCGCCCACCTCGGCGCTGACGCCGCAGCAGGCGGCGAAGCAGGTCCTCGCCGCGGTCGGGCCGACCACGGCGGTCAGCGTGGACAGCAACGTCATGGTGGCCGGCCAAGCGGCCTACGAACTCGTGCTCGCGCCCAAGGACTCCAGCTCCCTCGTCGGCCAGGTGCGGATCGCCATCGACGGGCACAACGGGGAGCCGCTGCGGGTGCAGGTTTTCGCCCGCGGCGCGTCCAGCCCGGCGATCTCGGTGGGCTTCACCTCGATCACTTTCGCGACCCCCACGCCCGCCGACATCAGCTTCACGCCGCCCGCCGGGGCCAAGATCACCAAGGTGAGCCCGGGTCAGGACCCGCCGTCTGGCCAGCAAGCCGGTACCGGCGTCAGCGCGATCGGGTCGGGCTGGCTGACCGTTCTGGAGCTGCCGTCGGCCGCGCTGACCTCTAGCTCGCCCGCGCAGGGCCCGGTGTCCCCGGACAACGCCTCCGGCGACAGCGCCGCGGTGCTGCACGCGCTGATCGCGTCGGCCAGCTATGCCCGCGGCGCCTGGGGCACTGGCCGGCTGCTGCGCACGAGCTTGGTGTCGGTGCTGATGACGGACAACGGGAACATGTTCGTCGGTGCGGTCCAGCCCAGCGTGCTTTACGCCGCGGCGACCAAGGCCGCCACGGCCCCTAAGACTCCTTGACCACAACCTCGACCGGCGAGCTGACCCCGTTGACCGCGATTTCGACCAGCGGGCTGACCAAGCGGTTCCGCGGCGGCCAGCTGGCCGTGGACCACGTCGACTTGGCCGTGCCCGACGGCTCGGTCTACGGCTTCCTGGGCCCGAACGGGTCCGGCAAGACCACCACGATCAGGATGCTGCTCGGCCTGGCCTTCCCGACCGGGGGGAGTGCGGCCCTGCTCGGTGTGGGCATGCCGGACGGTGCCACCCAGGTCCTGCACCGGGTCGGTTCGCTTGTCGAGGGGCCGGCCTTCTATCCGTTCCTGACCGGGCTGGACAACCTAGCCCGGTACGACGCCGCGGACCGGACCGCCGACCCTAAGACCGCGCGGACCCGGATCGACACCGCGCTTGACCGGGTCGGCCTGCTCTCGGCCGCGAAAAAGCGGTACCGGCACTATTCGCTCGGCATGAAACAGCGCCTGGCTATCGCCTCGGGCCTGCTCCGTCCCCGCGAGCTGATCATCCTCGACGAGCCGACCAATGGGCTCGACCCGCAGGGCACCCGAGAGGTCCGGGCGCTGATCAGGCAGATCGCCGCCGATGGCACCACCGTGTTCGTCTCCTCGCACCTGCTCGCCGAGGTCGAGCAGATCTGCACGCACGTCGGGGTCATGCGGTCCGGGCGGCTGGTCTTCCAGGGCTCGCTGCCCGAACTACGCCGCACGGGAGCCGCCAGGGTCACGGTCCAGACCGCCGACCCCGAGGCAGCGGTCAAGGTGCTCACCGCCCTCGGCCTCGCCGACGTACGGACGTCCCCCGCCTCGGACGCCGCCCTAGCCCCCGCGGACGCCGCCTCCGCGCCCGCGGGGGCCCCCGGCTCGGGGCCGGCCCAGGGCTTCGCGGAGGCGTCTGCGGTGCTCGGCGATGCTGCCCCCGAGCGGATTTGCGCCGAGCTCGTTCAGGCCGGCGTGGGGGTCCGCGGCTTCGCGGTCACCTCGCCCAGCCTGGAGGACCTGTTCGTCGGCCTCACCGGCGAGGGCTTCGATGTATAGATTCTTCGCCTCTGAGCTGCGGCTGGTCTTCGGTCGCCGAAGGAATCTGCTGCTGCTCGCGGTGACCGCCGTGTTCCCTCTCGTTATCGGCATCGCCCTGCGCCTGGCGGCGCCACACCCGCAGGGCGGCGGAGGCGGCGGAGGCGGGACCGGGGCCGCGTTCTTCGACCAACTGGCGGGCAACGGCGTGTTCCTCACCTTCATCGCGCTGAGCAGCCTGCTCATCCTGGTGCTGCCGGTCGTAGTCGCGGTGGTGGCGGGCGACTCGGTGGCCGGCGAGGCCGGCTACGGCACGCTGCGTTACCTACTCGCGGTGCCGGCCGGGCGGACCCGGCTGCTGGCGGTGAAGTTCGGCGTGATCGTGACGTTCGGGCTGTGCGCGACGTTCATCGTGTCGGCCGTGGCCCTGGTCGCCGGCGCCGCGCTGTTCCCGGTCGGGCCGGTGACCCTGCTGTCGGGGACCACGGTCTCGCTGCCGGACGGCCTGCTCCGGCTGCTGTTCGTGACCTTGTACGTGGCGGCGGCGATGGCCGCGCTCGGCGCGATCGGGCTGGCCGTCTCCACCATGACCGAACATGCCATCGGCGCCATCGCGACCGTCATGATCCTCGTGGTGGCCAGTGAGGTGGTCGACAACGTGCCGCAGCTCGCGGCGGCCGGCCCGTACCTGCCGACCCACTGGTGGTTGTCGTTCGACTCCCTGCTCCGGGTCCCCGTCGACACCTCCACCCTGCTCCGCGGTCTGTTGTCGTTCGCGGCGTACGCGCTGCTGTTCGGCTCCTTCGCCTGGGCCCGCTTCACCTCAGCCGACGTCACCAGCTGACGCCTCGCCAGGCGCCGCCCCATCCCCGCATCCGCCCCGCATCCGCCCCGCGCCACCCTTGTCCGCCCGCCAGGCCCGTCACTAGTCCCGGAGATCTCCGCCTCCGGGTTCTCACAGATCCCGTTAACCCCGTCCCCCTCACCACCCGCTTGCGTCTCACAGCATGCAAGGGCCCCCCACGCCGCCGGGCGACTTCGCGTCCCATTTCAAACTCAACACGGCCGGCTTCGTGATCGTCGGCATGTTCATCTTCACCTGGCTCGACGCCCTGTTCGTCTGGCGCTCCGGCCGCATCGACGAGAAGTGGGCAGCCAACCGCCGACTCGGGCCGCGATGACATCCCACGAATGTGGTGCGGTAAGCGCTCGCTGCCTTCGATATCTCGCCTTAGGCAACGAATTTTAGATATTTCCCCTTAGCGCGACATCTTTTTTGATTTCGACGTCAAGGCGACCAATTCGCACGTCCATATTTAGTAGTTGTTGTGACACTGGGTAATTGGCGTACTAGGCTGCGGTGAGGCAGCCAGCATAGAGACGCGGGAATCGACGGCTTTGCCGGGGAAAAACTCCGGTTGGCTCCTCGGCTGAGAGTCGCGTCTTCCAGGTTGTGCCAATAATTGCCTGGGAAAGGAGCCTGATAAATGGGGCGACTTGTATGGCATCGTTGCGCTTGGCGCATAAAGGAGGTCTCCGTCAGGAGACCTCCTGAGGTTCGCAAGCATAACGGAACTGAGCTGCCCGTAGCGGATGACCGAGGGCAGAACCCGGCGGATTCTTGGCAGGTAAGGCAACCGCGCGTCATGAATCGAAACGGCGCCGGCGCGAACGCCCGCAGCCCGCGCCGAGCCGGGTTGCGTGGTGCGAAATGACCAGCTATCTGCGGACCGAGCCGGCCGCCGAGGCCACCGAGGCCAGCCCGGACACGGCTACGGACACGGCTACGGGCCAGCCAGACCGCCCGCTCACCATAGCCATGGCGACCCGGCGCGCTCCCACCGAGATCGGCGGGGTGGAGCGTGTCGTCGCGGGAGTGGTGCGGGAACTGGCGCAGGTCCGTCCCGCCTGGCGGGTGGACATCGTCTCGGCGTTCAAGGCAGGCAGCCGGATCGAGGGGATGGACGGGTTCTCCGACATCCTGGCCGCTTTCCGGCTCGGATGGAAGCTGCGCGGAAGCACCGCGGACGTCATCTTCGTGCACTGCCCGGCGTGCCTGTGGGGGATCCACTGGCTGCGCAAGCGGGGAGGCGCCCCGCTGCTCATTGCCGTGTGGCACGGGGCTGGGCCGGTGCCGCTGGGGCTGCGCCGCCCCGGACACCCGCTAGCGCGGGCCCTGGCCTGGCTGCGGACGACCGGGGAACGGCACGCTCTGATCGCTGATGCTCATGTCGCCGTGCACGAGCAGGTCGAGGACTGCCTCCGCTCCCTGTATGGCCTGCGCGCCCCCGTCGCCATCATCGATAACTCTCTGGACGTCACGATTCAGGACCATCTGGCCCGGCCCGCGCGCGGCCGGCCGCGGACCGCGGTGACGGGGCTGAATGCGCTCTGGGTGGGTCAGACCGGCTACCGGAAGGGCCTCGACGTGGCCATGGCCGCCGTGGCGCAGGCCCGTGCGGACCTGCCCGGGCTGCGGCTGCGAGTCGTCGGGGTCCCGGCGGGGAAGCCGGCCGAGGGGGTGGACTGGCTTGGGGTCATTCCCCCGGACCGGATGGCCGAGGTCTACCGCGCCGCCGACCTGTTCATCTTCCCGACCCGCTACGAAAGCTTCGGGCTGGTCGTCATCGAAGCCATGGCCGCCGGTCTGCCGGTCATCGTCTCCGATAACATCGGTGCGGGCATCGTGACCGACGGCCGCAATGGCGTGGTGGTCGCAGGTTACGACCCGTCGCGCTACGCCGAGGCGCTGCGGCACCTGGCCCCGCCCGCGACCAGGGCCGAGATAGCCGAAGCCAACATCGAAGACGTCCGGCGCTTCAGCGTCGACTCGACGGTGTCCGGCTACGCGGCGGTGGTGGAGTCGTTCGCGGGCAGCCAGTAGATCATGGGCGATAATCGGGAGTTACTTGCCGTGATCGTCGGCGTGCCGCACGGCGAAGGCAACAGCCTGCGTACGGCGCTGCATGCCGAGTTTGGTCAGCAGCGAAGATACATAGTTCTTTACTGTCTTTTCGGCCAGGAACATACGCGCCGCGATCTGGCGGTTGGTCAATCCCTCGCTGATCAACTCCAGCACCCGCTTCTCCTGGTCGGAAAGGGCCGCCACCGGGTCCACGCTGATGGTGCGCTGACGCAGTCGGGCCATGACCTGACCTGACGCCTGCGGGTCGAGTATCGACAGGCCGGAAGCGACCTTACGCAGGGCGCTGACTAGGTCGGTGCCGCATGTCTGTTTCGACACGTAGCCCGCGGCACCCGCCATGATCGCTCCGAGCAGCGCCTCATCGTCGCCGTAACCGGTGAGCATCAGGCAAGCGGTCTCTGGCCGTGCCGAGCAGATTTCCCTGCAGATCGAGATGCCGTCCCCGTCAGGCAGCCGCACATCGAGCACCGCCACGTCTGGACGCAGCGCGGGAATCCGGGCTAGGGCCGCCGACGCGGTTTCCGCCTCGCCAATCACGTCGATGTCTGGTTCATGAGCGAGCAGATCCCGTATACCGCGGCGGAAGATCTCGTGATCATCGACGAGGAAAACGCTGATCCTGCTCTGATCCCCGGTGTGCTCGCTCATCCGGCCATCTCCGTTCCGCGCCCCGTCCGGCACGTGGCGCGGCGGATACAGGACCGTCGCGGCACCTGGTCAGCCACCACCAGACAACTAGAAGGTTACCCTTCATGTTACTATATGTGACAGAGGGACTGTTTATTGTAACTGAGGCTCGGTCGCCGGCCATCGCAGCAGGAGACGATCATGAACGATGACCCCACCCGATTCCCCGCCCCTCGCGCCGCGGCTGAGGACGGCGCCGAAACCGGAACACCCGCGCCGCACCTGCTACTTGACATCGTGCGCCTGCTTCGCGCACGGGAACGCGGTTACCTGGCCGGCTTGCTGCATGACGGGCCGATCCAGGAGCTTGCGGCCGTACCTCTCGAACTGGCCGAGGCGCGCCACGCGATGGGGACATCGCAGGGCGATGAGCTCGGGGTCGTAGCGCGGCAAGTGGAAACGGTCGGCCGGTCGCTGCGCGGCCTGCAGGATGAACTCTGGCCCTTTCCGCGGCCGGCGTCCGGTCTGGCCGCGGCGCTGAACCGACGGACCGCCTGGCTGCTTGCCACCCCGCTTGCCGTCGATGTCGATGAGGGCGCGGCCGACCTGGGTAAAGCCGATATCCAGGTCGTGGCCGACGTCGCCGAATTGATCCTGGTTGGCCTGGTCAGTGCGGATGCGCGAGCGCTAGCCTCGGTGCGAGCCGACGAGCACCTGATCTTCCTCCAGATGAACATGACCTTGGGACCTGTCGGTGACCCGGCATCCAGCGGCCCGGCGGCGGCCAGGACCTCGCTGCGCAGCCTGGCGGCGGCGATTCAGGTCGGCGTCGATGTCGAACTGCACGATCGCCGGTTGCGGGTCCGGATGGAAATACCGAGACGCCCGCACCGTCGATCAGGGCTGGATGCTGCCGCCTCCGCTACGGCCTGACCGGCGAAACCTCCTTCCTTGTGCTGCGCGCGACTTTGATGATGTAGACAGTCGCGGGGCTTTCGTCGATCTCATAGCGGATCGGACTCAACGCTCGGCCTTTGCGGCGCAGCGGATGCAGGTCACCGCGGCCGGGCGGGCCGCCAGCCGTTCTTCCCCGATCGGCTGCCCGCACCGTTCGCATATCCCGTACCGGCCGATTTCCAGCCGCTGCAGTGCTGCGTCGATCGCGGTCAGCTGCTCCCGCGCCGCGGCAAGCAGCGCGGCGGCGTGCTGCCGCTCGAAGGCGAGGGTGGCTCCTTCGGGGTCGTGCTCGTCGTCGGTCCCGGCCGCGCCCGCCGCCTCGGCGAGGTCGGCGAACTCCCGTTCCAGCGCCGCGATCCGCTGCCCGGCCCGCGTCCGCTCCGCCCGCAATAGCTCAGCCTGGGCAAGCTCGCGCGCAGTCGCCATATCTGCGACCTTAGCCGCCCGCGATTTGACCTCAGGTGCGGTTGAGGTTGCATGATCCGGAGGTGGCCAACGATCTTCCCGCGGTTCCGCGCAAACCCGGTGAAGCCGACCCGGCCGCGGCGCCTAGCCAGGACCCCGCCGCGGCGCCTAGCCAGGACCCCGCCGCCACGGTCAGAACGGAGCCGACCGGAAGCCTCAGGGCTTTCCCATTCGCCGCACGAGCCCGTGCCTCACCGTACTATCCAGCTCTGATTCATCCAGTGCTCCGCCGAGTTCTCCCGGGCGCGGCCGCCTCCGCGCTGGGTGACGGCATGAGCGCGGTGGCGATCGCCTGGCTGGCGCTGAAGCTGGCGCCGCCCGGCAGCCGCGGGCTGTGGGTCGGCGCGGCCGTCGCGGCGTACTCGCTCCCGGGCGCGGTCGGCGCGGTGGCACTGCGCCGCTGGCTGCGCGGCCGCGGTGGTGCCCGGCTGGTGTTCGTGAACGCCGTGCTGCGGGCGCTGGCTCTGGGCCTGATCGGCGGCCTGGCGGTCGCGGGGGCGCTCGATCCGGTCGGCTACGTCGCCTTGCTCGGCGTGTCGTCGCTGCTCAGTGCGTGGGGCGTGGCGGGAAAATACACGCTGATCGCGGATTTGCTCCCGGCCGAGCACCGGATCGCCGGGAACTCGCTCTTCGGCCTGGCCGACCAGCTGAGCCTGATGATCGGTCCTGCGCTGGCCGGGGTGGTCACCGCGCTGGCGGGCCCCGCCGTCGTGATCGCCGCGGACGCCGTTAGCTGGGTCGTGCTGGCCATCAGCTACGCCCGCGTGGCGCCCCTCGCAGCCCGCCTGGCTGTCAGCCCGTCCCCGGCCCTACTCGAGCCGTCCCCTGCTCCACCCGCGCCGTCCCCGGCCCCCGCGCCAACCGGGCTTCCCGGGCCGACCGCACCCTCGGCCCCGCCCGTAGCTTCCGCTCCTGTCGACGCTGGCGGCTGGGCGGTGATCCGTTCCAGCCCGGTGCTGCCCGGGCTGATGGCCATGTCGTTCGTGTTCTACCTGCTCTACGGGCCGATCGAGGTGGCGCTGCCGGTGCACGTGGCGTCCGATCTGCACGGGTCGGCGGCTCTGCTCGGCACGTTCTGGGCGGCGTTCGGCGTGGGCGCGGTGATCGGCGAGCTCGCCGCGCCGTTCCTGCGGCGCTGGCCGGTGTGGCCGATAATGACCGGGATCGTGATCGGCTGGGGCCTGGCGATCGTGCCCCTCGGGCTGTCCACGCCGCTGTGGGCCGGGCTCGCGGCCTTCTTTGTCGGCGCCGTCATCTGGGGGCCGTGGATGTCGCTGTCGATGGCAGTCCTGCAGGATGCCAGCCCGCCGGGCGCGCTGGCCCAGGTCATCGCGGCCAGGAGCTCGCTGCTGATTCTGGCCTCACCGCTGGGAACGGCGCTCGGCGGCCCGATCGTCGCGGCCCTGGGCGCGCGCGGCACCCTGCTCGCGTCGGCCGTTGCCACGATCATGCTCGGGCTCGTCGCCACCGCGGTGCTGCTGCTGCGCCGCGCCCGCCATCTCGCCGCCGTCGGCGATTAGCTCCTCCATGCTGATCGCGGCGCCTTCAGGTGTCCTTCATGTTCCCTAGGTAGCCTCCCGCATGGTGACGGAAAACGAGCCGCTTAGCTCAGAGGTTGCCAAGAGGGTTCGTGCAGGGAGTTCCGAGTACCTGACCGCAGAATGAGGGTTATGAGTAGAGCACACCGAGACGGCATCCGGCACGCCGTGGCGGCCAGGGAACGCGGCCGGAGCAAGGTCCGTTCCACCACCACGGCGGTCACGATGGCCAGCGTGGTGACGGCCGGCGCCCTCGCCCTGGTCCTGCCTGGCTCCACGCATAAGACCGAAACCTCGACCGGCTCGTCCTCGACAGGCTCGTCCTCCAGCTCCCCCTCCAGCTCGCCCTCGGCGAGTTCCGGCTCCGGATCTTCCAGCTCGGGGAGCTCAGGCTCCGCCTCGTCGGGCTCCACGTCCTCAGGCTCCAGTTCCTCGAGCTCGTCGTCCTCCAACTCTGGCAGCTCGAGCTCGACCGGCCTCGGTTCCAGCTCCACGCCGACCTCGAGCTCGGGCAGCAGCCAGGTCACCTCCGGCGGCTCGTAATGCCGCGCACCGCCGTCGGCCCGGACCGCACCACCGGCAGCTCCGGCCAGGCCGACGACTCGGCCCGCTGGCAGGCGCTCGGGACCCTGGTCCACCTCGTAGTGACCGACCCCCGCTGTCTGAACGAGGCCCGGCACCTGCTTAAGGCCGACCTCGAGCAGGTCGACGTGGCCTGCAGCCGGTTCCGCGCTGACTCGGAAATCCGCGCGCTGCGGACCGCCCAGGACCGGACCGCCCAGGGCCGTCCGGTCCTGGTCAGCCCGTTGCTCGCCGAGGCGATCGCGGTGGCCTTGCGGGCCGCCCGGCTGACCGACGGCGACGTGGACCCGACCGTGGGCGCGGCTATGTCCGCGGTCGGCTACGACCGCGATTTCGAACGTGTCCCGACCATCGGGCCGCCTCTGATGGTGACGACCAGGACCTTGCCTGGCTGGCGTGAGGTACATCTGGAAGGTCGGTCGCTGACCCTGCCAGAAGGCGTCCAGCTCGACCTCGGGGCGACCGCGAAAGCGTGGGCCGCGGACCGGTCAGCGGCCGGGATCTCCTCGCGGCTCGGCTGCGGCGTGCTGGTCAGCCTGGGCGGCGACATCGCGGTTGCGGGTCCCGTTCCGGAAGGCGGCTGGCGGGTCCGGGTGCAGGACGTGACGGGGGCGCCTGAGGATCCTCCGGGCGGCCCGTACGCGCTGATCGCGATCCGCGCGGGCGGCCTGGCCACGTCGAGCACCGCGGCGCGCCGCTGGCAGCGCGGTGGTGACGTGCTGCACCACATCCTGGACCCGCGCACCGGACGGCCAGCCGAACCGGTGTGGCGTACCGTCTCCGTCGCCGCTGACAGCTGCGCGGACGCCAACGCGGCGAGCACGGCCGCGATCATCCGCGGCCGTGACGCCCTGGGCTGGCTCGCCAGGCTAGGCCTGCCGGCCCGGCTGGTCGACGCGACCGGCGTGGTATTCACGGTGGCGGGCTGGCCCGATGAGCCAGCGCCCGATGAGCCAGCGCCCGATGAGCCAGCGCCCGATGAGCCAGCGCCCGATGAGCCAGCGGCGGCCGAGTCAGAGATAGTTCAGAACTAGCTTTCAGCCTCTGCATACTGCGATCGCCGAGAATTGATGATGTGAACAAGCGAAAAGATACGATGGACGGGGATTGCTGAGATGAGCGGGTCCACCGCGTTCTGGTACGCCAGCCGCGCGACGGGAATCGTCGCGTTGCTGTTGCTGACGGCCGTGCTCGTGCTCGGCATCCTGGTCAACCGGCAGGGGCGGCTCCCCGGCCTGCCCAGGTTCGCCGTGACGAGCCTGCACCGGAACCTTTCCCTGCTGTCGGTGGTGTTCATCGCCGTGCACGTGTTCACGGCGGTGCTCGACACCTACGTCAGCATCCCGGTGACCGCCGGGATCATCCCGTTCGCCTCGGGCTACGAGCGGTTCTGGCTCGGCCTGGGCGCGATCTCCTTCGACCTGATGCTCGCGATGATCGTGACCAGCCTGCTCCGCGGCCGGATGAACCGGGTGCTGTGGCGGGCCATCCACCTGCTCGCCTACCTGAGCTGGCCGGTGGCGTTCGCGCACAGCATCGGCTCAAGCAAGGACCTGCAGCACGGATGGCTGCTCTACCTAGCCGTCGGCTGTGCCCTTCTCGTGCTGGCGGCAACCGGCTGGCGGCTGGCCCACGCCGCTCGTCAGGTGCCCAGGGCCGCGCGGGTCGCGGCCGTCTTCGCCCACCACGCCGCGGTCGGCAGCAGGGCTGCGGGCGACAGGCAAAACCGCCGAACCCGGGAGACGGTGTAACGGATGACCACTACCACCGTGAACGAGACCGCCTCCGCCGGAGCCGCCCGGCAGGCCCCCGTGCTGCCCCGCCTGCTGCCGGCCGCCCCCGAAGATCTCCGCCATCACCTCGCCCGGTACGGTCCTACCCCGTACCGGGGCCAGGCCGGCCAGCTGATCAGCGATATCGAGACCTCCGGCCTGACCGGCCGCGGCGGCGCCGCCTTCCCGGTGTACCGGAAGCTGGCCATCGTCGCCCGGGCCCGCGGCCGGAAGGTGGTCGTCGCCAACGGCGCGGAGAGCGAGCCCGCCAGCCGCAAGGACGAACTGCTGCTGCGGGCCGCGCCGAACCTCGTGCTCGACGGGCTGCAGCTGGCCGCCGAGGCGACCGGTGCCACCGAGGCGCACCTGTACACTCACTACGGGCCCACGCCCGAGATCTTGCGGGCCCTGGCCGAACGGGCCGCCGCGAGCCTGGACATGGTCGACGTCACGATCACCCGGGCGCCGCCGCGCTTCCTGGCCGGGCAGGAGTCGGCGCTGGTGAACCGCCTCGGCGGCGGCCCCGCGCTGCCCACTTTCCAACCCCCCAGGGTGACAGAGCGCGGCCTGGGTGGGGCCCCCACCCTGGTGCAGAACGTCGAGACGCTGGCCCATATCGCGCTGATCGCCCGGTACGGCCCCCGCTGGTTCCGCGCGGTCGGCACCAGCGCGGAACCGGGCAGCATGCTCACTACCGTCTATCAGCCCGACGGCAGGTGCCGGGTGGTCGAGACCGAGATCGGTGCGCCGCTGCGGACCCTGCTCAGCAGCGGACCCGAGACGCGGGCGTGGCTGGTCGGTGGCTATCACGGCACCTGGCTGCCGGTGCCGCAGGCGGCCGCGCTCACCCTGGAGGCTCTGACTCTAGACAATGGGACGCTGAAGAAGTACGGCGCCGCCGCGGGCGCGGGCGTGCTCGCGGCGCTGCCGTCGGACCGGTGCGGCCTGACCGAGGCGGCGCGGGTGGTCGGCTACCTGGCCGCGGAGTCGGCGGGCCAGTGCGGGCCGTGCCTGAACGGGCTGCCGCGCATCGCCGCCGGCCTGGCCGAGCTGGCCGGACCCGGGCACCGCAGGCAAACGCGCGCCGACGTCGAGCGCTGGGCCGGCCTGGTCGAGGGCCGCGGGGCGTGCAACCACCCGGACGGCACGGTGCGGTTCGTCCGCAGCGCCCTGCTGGTGTTCGCGCCTGAGATCAGCCTGCACGCGCGGGGCCAGTGCTCGGCCACGAACCGCAGGCCGTTCCTCCCGCTGCCGGACGGCTTCCCGACGAGCGAAGAGGACTGGACCTGAGCATGCCGCTAACTCTGGAAACCCTCAAGGTGAACCCGATCGACTGCACCGGGCACGGTGTCTGCGCCGAGCTGCTGCCCGAGCTCGTCTCCCTCGACGAGTGGGGCTACCCGATCGTGGACCCGCGCCCGGTGCCCCCCCAGCTGGACCGCGAGGCCCGCCGGGCGGTGGCCGCCTGCCCCGCGCTCGCCCTCAAGCTGATGCGCAAATAAAAGATCGTTCGTCCGTTCTGGCTGCGACAGCGACCAGAACTGACGAACGATCTCCATGAACAGCGCACGCACCAGTGCCGTTCCGCCGAATTTAAGGCCGTTCCGGCGGATTAAAGGACGTCGTGGCCGGGGTGCGGGTCGGCCGGCAGGGCCGGGATGCTGCCGAGGCGTCCGGCCTGGTAGTCCTCGAAGGCCTGGGCCAGCTCGGCGCGGGTGTTCATGACGAACGGCCCGTACGCGGCCACCGGCTCCCGGATGGGCTGCCCGCCGAGCAGCAGGATGTCCATGTCCTGCCGGGACCCGGACCCGTCAGCCTCGAACGTGATCGCATCGCCCGGCCCGAACACCGCCAGCTGCCCCATCTTCACAGGGCGCCGAGCCGGGCCCACGAACCCCTGACCGCTGAGGACGTACGCCAGCGCGTTGAAGTCCGCCGGCCAGGGCAGCCGCACCTGCGCGCCCGCCGACACGGTGGCGTGCACCAGCGCGATCGGCGTGTGCGTCACGCCCGGCCCGTCATACCCGCCGAACGACCCTGCGATCACCCTCAGCAACGCCCCGCCGTCCGCGGAGGAAAGCAGCGCCACCTGCCCAGCCCGGATGTCCTGGTAGCGGGGTGGCGTCATCTTCAGCCGGGACGGCAGGTTCACCCACAGCTGGAAGCCGTGGAACAGCCCGCCGCTGACCACCAGTTCCTCCGGCGGCGCCTCGATGTGCAGCAGGCCCGCGCCTGCCGTCATCCACTGGGTGTCGCCGTTGGTGATCAGGCCGCCGCCGCCGTTGGAGTCCTGGTGCTTGAACGTGCCGTCGATGATGTAGGTGACGGTCTCGAACCCGCGGTGCGGGTGCCACGGCGTGCCCTTGGGCTCTCCGGGGCCGTAGTCGACCTCACCCATCTGGTCCATGTGGATGAACGGGTCGAGCCGCGCCAGGTCGACCCCGGCAAAGGCGCGCCGCACCGGAAAGCCTTCGCCCTCGAACCCTCTCGGGGCGGTGGTGACCGAGGTGACCTTCCTCTCGGTCTGGGTCACGTCGGGCGCTGGCACCCGCGGCAGGACGAGGATGTCGTCCACGGTGATCGCTGGCATGGGTTCCTCCTCAAGCTAGGTACCAGCATAACAATATTTGAAAAATCAATTATTCCGAACGGGCACGGCTCCACCCCCTGGCCAGCTGCTCGTTACCATAGGCAGTCCCTACGCCGAAGGTGAGCGAGCCTGACATGGACTCCGACCAGATACCGTCCTCCTACGCCAGCGCGGGCGTGGACGAGGAACATGAGCAGGACGTGTTCGCCCGGGCGATGCGGCCGTGGCTGGCCCGCACCAAGGTCAGGTCCCCGATGGTGACCCAGATCACCGGTCTGGCCAGCGGTTATTTCGCCACCTTGATGCACATCCCGCCCGGCCCGCCGCTCGCGCTGACCACCGACGGCGTCGGCACCAAGATCCTGCTGGCCCGGGAGGCGAATCGCTGGGAGCCGATCGGGATCGACTGCGTGGCGAACAACGTCAACGACCTGATCTGCGTCGGCGCCGTGCCGCTGGCGCTGCTTGACTACATGGCCACCGACCGGATCGACGAAGCCGTCCTGACGGAGGTCGCCCGCGGCCTGTACCTGGGTGCCTCCGAGGCCGGGATCGCCATTCCCGGCGGCGAGATCGCCCAGATCGGCGCGATGCTGGCCAGCGCCGAGGGCGGCCCGCCCATGCTCGACCTGGTCGGCACCGCGATCGGCGCGGTCCCCCCCGGGCGCACGCCGGTCGACGGCTCGCGGGTGAGCCCCGGCGACGTCATCCTGGCCCTGCCCAGCTCGGGACTGCACAGCAACGGGTACTCCCTGGCCCGCCAGGCGCTGTTCGAGGCCGGCGGCCTCACCCTGGCCGACCAGGTCCCCGCCACCGGCCAGCGCCTCGACGACGCGCTGCTCGTGCCGACCCGGGTGTACGTCCGGGCCGCCGAGGCGCTGTGGGAGGCGGGCGTTGACTCCCGCGGCCTGGTGCACATCTCCGGCGGCGGCCTGCTCAACCTGGCTCGCCTCGCCGCCGACGTGTGCTACGAACTCGACGCGCTGCCGCCCCCGCCGCCCATCTTCGCGGTGATCGCCGAGGCGGGCCGTATCCCGCCCGCGACGATGTACGCCACCTTCAACATGGGCACCGGTTTCTGCGTCGTGGTGTCCCCGTCCGAGCAGCAGGCCGCCCTCGACGCGCTCAAGCGCGTCGGCGAAGAACCAGTCACGATAGGTGTCGTCACCGGCCGTCCCGGCCGCAGCGTTACCTTGCCCACCGCCGGCCTGACCGGCCGCGGCGACGCGTTCCAGCAAATCAGCTAGCCCTGCTAAAAGGTTGGCCGCGACCGTGTACGCCACCTTCAACATGGGCACCGCCTTCGAGTGGCCGGGATTCGCTTACGGCTTGTGATGCTGTCGTCGCTGAAATATGACAGCGAAATCATCACGTCGCCCCCGAAGGGGCTATACAGGACTAGTCTGGCGGACTCAGGTCGGGGTCCAGACGCGCCGGAACCTGGTCCTCAGGCACGCGGGACGGCACTGCGCGCGGTCCGCCGCCGCCCGGTGGCGCCAAGGGAAGGACCAAGCCGTGGTTCATGTGCATAACTTCGCCGACGGGGCGCTGAATCCGGTGCTCGCCTACGTGATGTCGTGCGTCGGCTGTTTCCTGGGCCTGCGGTGCGCCACGCGGGGCAACGCCTCCCACGGCGCGGCCAAGGCCCGCTGGCTGGTCCTGGCCACGGTGGCGATCGCCACC
>Ga0302179_10001190_pt1 | contig 16071 bp, 20 predicted proteins | sample I_Palsa_E3_1_FD_198788 | JGI IMG/M metagenome (GOLD analysis project Ga0302179, IMG submission 198788) | Peat permafrost microbial communities from Stordalen Mire near Abisko, Sweden - I_Palsa_E3_1 | ecosystem: Environmental > Terrestrial > Soil > Palsa > Peat permafrost | place: Sweden...
CGAGGTCCTCCCAATAGTTTGCGACATCTTTAGCCATCAGTACGCCTCAGTCAAGGCCTGGTGGTGATTAGACGACGTGGGAGTTTCATTCTGCTGGATAGAAGGTAATAAATGCATATGTTATCTAGCAATGTAAAGAAATCCTACGACAAACTCTGAACTCCTAAACTGTTCTCAAATCGACCCTTACAAACGGCACCTCAACATCCTCACCCTCCTCATCATCTGCACAGATCTCAAAAATCAAGTCTTTCTGATGTGGCGCAATAGGTTTCTTACTGACGAATTCGACGAGCTTCGGAAGAGGGAGGTTCATTCTATTGGCTTGTCTAGCGGCGAAAAACGAGTTATAGAGGAGCGTAACACCACAGGAGAGCATCGTGATGCTCAATCCTTTCTCCTTCTTGAAATATGCGAGAAATTCTTTGAGGGTCATGTTGCCGCTGACATCGAATCGATCCCAGATCCTGTCCATGTTTTTGAACTACTTGTTAAACTTGATGTGGATGAGGGAAGTACGTCGAGTTTGGACGATGCAATAGGGGAGGAAAATGCCATGAGGGGGATAGCCAGATTGACGAAACCGTTTTTGTAGGAATCCAAATCATTTTTGCCATCCGCGATCTATGGTCAGAGGGCAGACAATGGACCAGTACCTTGTAGAGTTCCAAACAGATAAGACCAGTGACTAGGGATGTTGTAGTCGCAATCGCTGGAACAATCTTCCCTGCAACGAATTTCGTCTTGTGCTTGTCTGCTCTCTGAATTCCGTAATTCCTTGCTCGGAGATTGCTGGCACTGGTCACAAACTCGACATGCAAATCGAAATCCTTTTCAAACTCAATGGGAGATAGTCGATACCCAGCAAGACTCGATGGAGGAGGTAAGGAATCTGCTAACTGCGCCAACTCATCTTTCTCCACATTCATCGAAGGTGCATTATCCGTATCAGTATCGCTAACCTGAATTTTAACACCACTGCGGGGAGTGAATTCCGGAATAATGAGATTGTCGAGAGTCTTTTTGTACACATCCATCGAGACATCACCATTTAGTCCATAATTCGCGGCATGAAGTTGGGCTGCTGAGACGATGAAGTTCACATGTTCCTCGTCGTTCCAGTCAAAGAAGACGGGATTTGGACAACGTTTCGGGCCCGACCAGAATGGATGCCCCGAGGATGTGATGGAGTCTTTGGGGAAGTTGTACAGTAACTGCTGGATTTCATTGGTGAACCGTTTTTCAAACTCCAACCGAGCCCAGATGATGCATTCTTGGAAAACAAGAGGTCGTCCCGTGACGAGGAAGCTTTGAAGAGTTTGAAGGATCTCCAGTTGATTTCCAGAGTTTTTGAGCGTGGATTCGAGGAAGTTAGGCTGCGAAAGGTATAGGTTCACGTTCTCTGCTGGCTTCTGGAAGAGTTCTTCGAATTTCTCCTTGGCCCACTACAAATTAGTGAGGACTTCAGTATGGATATACAGCAATGGTGTGCTCAATTTGATTCGGAAAGCTCTTGATGGTACACATGGGGAAACTCTTTTCGGGAGGATCCTGACTTGACGAGTAACTCTCAGTTAAGAAAGGATAAACAACCTGAGTATTCCCCTTGGTTCCCAACGTCCCACTTTCCAACAGCGGCTTACGGAAGAACACGCACCGTCGGTCGACATACGTCCGTGCCTCTACATTATCCAATGCATTCACCACAACATCCAACGGCTCGTAGAAGTCGTGTCCGAAAATAGCCTCCGTGTCCGGTCCCACTGGATCTTTGAATACCTTAAATTTTCCAGTGAGTTCTGGATTCATGGCCTGGACAGCTTTCACTGCTCTCTCGGACTTGAGTTTGCCTACATCGGGGGGTCGGAAGAGGAATTGTCGGTTGAGATTGGATTTTTCAATACTGTCCATGTCTGTGACGGCGAGATTAACGCCATCGCCACCTGTGCCTACTCCCATCATTGCCCAGTTTTTGAGCATTTCACAGCCAATGGCACCTGCTCCGACGAGGAATTGTTTCATCTTTGTTAGACGGTCGTGGAATTCTTTTCCAAACACCACGATCTGTCCGTCGTATCGTGACCCAATCTTAAATTAGTAATTTCACAATGAGGACATACAGGCTTGCATGTCTCTTCGTTGAGGACAGCGTTGCTTGGTAGAGATTCAAGACTGTCAAAATACAGCCATTGGAAAGTTGGACCGAATTTCCCACTGACCGCTTTCAGGACTTCCTGGGCTGCCCAGCCACCAAAAACAGCCACCATGGGGCTCAGGTCGCCTTGCGCCTGGAAGGCAAGTTGTTGGATAAGTTTATCATCGATCTCGACTTGAGCCTTGGCAGCATATTCCTTGGTGATAGCTAGGAGTTCAGCGGCATCCGCGGCGTTTTGTGGTCCGGGAAGCCGTGATTTTGAGGCGTAGAACTGGTCCAGAGCTTGGAATCCAAGATGGAGTTGTGCAGGTCGATCGAACTTTGCGAAATCCGAAATCAAAAACTCTGGCTCCGCTAAAGACTCTCGTAATGATTTCTAATATTAGAAATATTGCCTGGGAATAAATACAAATTTGTATTCCTTTGGCTTTTTGACTTGAGTGAATATTCCTCCCTGGACGTATCCATTCCCTAGACCTTCCACGCTCCCGATGCTGAAGGTATCAGAAGTCTTGACTTCGACTTTGAACTCTTTCTTGTTGACATCCAAGCCGACGACTTCGTCAAATGTGACGATATCACCATCTTCAAGACCGTGTCTTCCTTCTTCCATCATCGTGACCAACCCATCAGGGGTAATAGAGGAGATCATTCCCGTGATTGGATTTTCGCCATTCTGATCAACGACCATGAACGACGGGCCGAAATCGCAGAAAAGAGATCCGAAAAGACCATGTGTCGAGGTGGATATAAAAGAGATTCCATTCTTGTGTGTAAAATCATTCATTTCGAGAAGAGTAGCGAGTGGAGCATTGCAGAAAACGACAACCTACGGAATGAGCGGAAGGACGGAGAAGGACGGACCTTAAATGGCGTGAGTTTTGCCGTAGTCAAAGGACCCTCAAGAACATTGACCGGTACATAGGCGTTGAGCTCTGCAAGACGAGCGCATGAAACAGCATCTCGCGGTGCTCCTATATCGGAATCACGGAGGTAGAACTATCGTTAGCAGCAAGATGGGGGATTATACTTGTGTTGAGAGATCTCTCATCTGAACAGGAGTAGGGTCATAGAGAGTGACACTCTTTACACCAGCAAGGATGACATTCTTAGCTGCTGGTTAGTAAAGATATAGAGCCACGTAACCTATTTCGCAACCTAAACCGTTGAGACCAACAATCAACACAGATGAAGCACTCATCCGCTTCATCGCTTCATGTCCAAGAACATAACTACAGGTCAGCGCGTGTTCAGTATGACAATATACAGCTGCCGCGAATAGAGGCCCTCATCGATGACTGTGTCGTCCCCCGTTTTGTCTATCTGCATTTTTGTCTAGCGCGACATTTAGTAAAAGCACCAGCACCAGCAAGGGAGGGCCATACCGACATGACGACAAATCAACAAATGACGGACAGAGCTCTGCACACAACGAAACACGAGACAGGCGAAGCAGTTGCTGAAAGGTCAAAGCAATAGCGAGTAACTAAGCAAATTGCAATCAGCGGTTTGAAATCAACAACGTTCCGTGGGCGATTTCCCGTGAATTCTGGAAACCCGCTAATTTCCCCACACTTGGGGGTCGAAAATTTCTCACGCGAACGTCGCCGCATGACGGAGCCTGGCACACGAATCGTGGATGCTGCTGCTGATTGATTGATCACCGTACACCATCGAAATGAGCGGACTCGTTCAGAGTCTGTTGGGCATTGCAGGCACCGTCATGCTGTTGCATGCAGGATACTCAGCATCAGAGTCTCTGGCATATGAGAAGTCAGTGGATCCATCATCGCCGTTACAAATCCCGCTAGATGTATCGCCAGACGTAGTTGGATCTAATTTCTGTAGATCAGAGTGGAAACAGTCGTGTCAGTCGTGTTGCTCTGCTTGGCTGTAGTACTCGGCAGCTCACAAATGAAGCCTGTACAGTGGAGGGAATGGACAAATCAGCAAGAAAAGGAAGCGCCAGGGTGCGTGTCCCAGATCTTCGTGGTTAACAGGCAGAGCAACCAATATTCTAGAACACAGACCTGGATTCTACGATATACGCGCGAAGAGGAAGGCGTTTCTGGCAAAGAAGGGAGAAAAGACCGTCATGTGATACCGTATTTTATACAGAAAGTGGCCATAGTAGCATTTCAATCGGTGGATTTTATTTCATCAGATTATACAACGGTAATTATATCTACCCCTCTACGAATGTGCCCTTCTCCTTCACAATTCTTGCGCTCCGTCTCGCGTCAAGGAACAGTTCTCCACACTCCTTGATATCGCTCACATCAATCTGGTCCCTGCCCTGCATTCTAGCAACAATGCTCGCCGGCGTCATCAACTGCAATGCATATCGAAGACTTGACCTCTCGCCTTCAGAAGCAAGAGCATCTAATCCCGCTTCTGCGATACTCAAACCCTCTGTCTTTGCGCGTAAACGGACGATCAGACGGATTTCTTCGACGGTGTATGGCAGCGTGCGGATGATAAGTAGACGGTCGAGAAGATCAGTGGGAATTCCGTGAGGGGCTTTGATGTCGTCTGTTCCTCGAATGGTACAGATTCCACGATTTGATGCGAATATAACAATTGGCGAAATTGTCGATTCAAGTGCTCTGTTCAAATACGTAAAGCATTCAATGTCCAGCATGTGAACCTAGGATTAGCGAGCCGCGTTAGGGAGAGAGAGGGAAATACCTCATCAATGAACAGAACTCCAGGGATTAATTCAGCGACACCTTGTTCGATATATTTGTTGACCACCTTGTTGATCTCCTGTCGCAATTTGTCTGTAATTTCCATCTTTTTAGGCTTCATGAGTTGGCCCATCATGGACATGATGTCCTGTCCTCCCTGGGGCCGCGCATTTGCCACATCCAGATCATGAAGCGTGACATCTTGAATGATCTCTTTTTTCTTGTGCACATCTCCTTTCGGAATAGGAACGTATTCTTCTGCTTCGAGATCAAATTCCGTCGCATACGCATCTGAACGACCGACTCTCTATCAATTAGAACAGAGAACACTCAAATAGAACGTACTTTGACTGCTCCAGTGTTGGCTTCAATGTAAATGACATCGCCGATGGTGACGTTCTCCTTCTGGATGCTGTCGTAAATACTAGGATCCAACTTCAAGTTCTTCGTCCCCCTGACAGTCTTCAACCCAATAGTCACGCTCGAAATAGTCTTCCCATATCCGCCCAAAGGGTTCTCAGCCTCTTCAGGCGTCAACTCCAGCACCTCTCCCTCATAAACCTCCTTCGTCTCCTTGACCCGTAATCCTAACATTAGCCCTCATCCGGGGGAACGCAAAGGGAAGTATACCGATTGCACGCCGAAAATTCTCCATCAGTACTTCCGTCTTTTTGATCTCAGTACTATAAACCTCGCTCCCAACGATCGGACAAAACGGCACCCGCGGTCCCAATTCCTGCGCAATAGCCAACGCCAACGCCGTTTTCCCCGTCCCGCTTCCTCCAGAGAACAACATCCCCCGACCAGCCATTTTCTTGGACTTGATCAAATCGACCACCACTCCACATGCCTACCATGAACACTGCGTTTTGACAAAAAATGGAAGGCAGCAATGACGAACCTCGCGAGCTTGGGTCTGGCCTATGAAGCCGCCTGCAGTTTGATCGGCGAGGCCATCGTCCCGTAGACCAAGGCCTTTGATGTGTGAATGGGCTGCGACCCGGTTTTCTCGTGCAGTGCCTGACATTAGCTGGGGCTTTAGGAGAGCTTGCCTTTGACTTCTGATATTTGGACCATCGCTGGATGCAGACGAACTCAAAAATAGTCAAGTTCGATTTCTCAAAAGTTCAGGTGCGAAATTTTGCATTATTGCCGGGAGTTTGGCATCAATCCCGCTAAATCCTCCAGAACTACTAGAAAGTAGACATCACAATTTTCGAGGAATTTGCATCGTCGATCCGCCGTTGTTCGTTCGTGAGCAATGCCTCAGCTCCATCATGTATGCTCACACATACAAAATGCATCAAAGGCCGGACAGGCAATCACTTCGATTCCCATAACACGCCTCAATCTCCGACTCGCTCTGGCAATGAAGGCGGCCGGGTTTCTGTCCATCGTGCAACCTGGAAATTTCAGTGGTCCTGATCCCGGCGCAATCGTTCCAGTCACTCCATCGAATGTAGCCACCCGACGACTATGGCTCGGTCTCAAGTACGTCGATGATCAGCGGGTTATAACCAAATGCGAGCTGTTGAGTCGGTCAAATAGACGGGTGTATCTGAGTTTACGGGAGATTGAGGATATGATCAAGGGACGGCGGGTACAGACTATTCGGGGACTGAATATGGGGGAGTCGATGTTCATTAATACGAGTCAGGGTGTGTATGAGGCAAGAGACGCGATTCGGAGAAAGATGGGTGGTGAGGCTCTATGTCGGATGTCATAGAACGGCTTATAGCTTATATCATGGCGAATTGATTTTTCAAAATAAACAACAGCACCCCATTTTTATTTCTTGATATCGCCATGTAATTCTGCCTCCGTTTGAGACAAGCCCACGAAGACAGACACTTAGTCGCGGAATGCGGTGTACAAATGGCAAATACGGTTTTATTACACGGTGCTCGGAGCGCTAAATTAACTACCCTAGGCCTCCGCATTCTGGGCTTGCAATCTTTCTTTCCATTCCTGAGCCTTCTTAAGGAGATTCATCATCTTTTGATTGCCCTCATCATCATCCTTGAAGAGATAATCGAAATATTCTTCGTAAGAACCATCATCCAACATCTTCCTCTTCTTCACCACCTTCGGCATCATCTCCTCCACCTTCTGTACTTGACTCTCGTCGCCATAGGTCGTCTCAAATTGTTTCCAGGATTCGAGAAGAACAACACGCTGTATATTAGCAAGTTCAATAAGATTGTGAGATGATACCTCTTCTTTCAGATCCTTTTCTTTCATACGTCGATATGCACGGTCAAAGACTGAACGGCCACGAGCGACCGCCGCTTCGCTAATTACATGTTCCGCTTCCTCTTCCTCGCCTTCTTCTTCCTCGGGAATACTGACTTCGAACTGGGCGTAGCTGATCCAGACTTTGATGTGGTCTGTTCGATCGAGAAGTTTCTCGTATAATGATCTAGCTCGGTCATACTCGCCTTCACCGACTTCGAAATCAATGTACGATTTCCATACCGCCTCGGGGATATCCAGTCCTGCCGGATTGCCGATAGCAAGTTCGTAGATTGCCCGTACTCGAGTGATATCATCCAATAATTTCTCCAACTCGGCATAAGATATCCAAGCATACGAATTGGTAGGCTCATAATCTAGGAATTTCTCATACAGTGTTCGACATCGGTCGAATTCCCGCAGTTGCATCTCCATATCAATGTATCCCTTAAAAATCTTGGATTTCGGACACCGTCCCAGAGCCTGACCAAGCATTTTCCGAGCTGTAGTAAGCTGCATTTGACGAAGCTCAAATTGCGCCGCCATAAGCCACAGTTTCGCAAATGTAAATGCCTTGTGAGGAATAAGTTTAATTGCCTCTTGATAGACTTGTCGCGCGCGTTCATAGTCCTTGGCTTCGAGTTCTTCGTACAAGGCATAGTAGATCCAGAGATAAATATATCGTCGCCAATGTCGTTTTTCTTTGGTGGGCGGGATTTGTGCAATTGCGCGCTCGTAGACTTCTCTGACTCGATCGGGGTCACCGCCCATTTCTTCGAGTCGTGCGTAGTCGAACCAGGCATCGTAGTTCTTGGGGTTCTCTGTGACTTGTTCTTCGTATTGAAGGCGGCGTTTGTCGATGAGGACGTCCTCGACACCATCTCGGTCGCCGAATTGTTTCTCGAATGCCGTGTAGGCTTCGTATAACGCTTGTGATTTACTGCGCGGCAGTCGATCTAGGGCGTACTTGTAAATAGTCCGGGCACGTTCGTATTCTTTGAGTCTGGTTTCGTAACGAGCGAAGGCAATGTATATCCGCTCATCCATGAACTCGCCTTCTCCAAACGTTTCCATTGCCGCACTGAATACTTCACGTACATTCTCCGCATCGGCATTTTCCTCCTCGAATCGAGCCCATTTCAACCAGTTCGCAGCGGCGGGATGGACTTGTACGAATCGCTCAAAGATTGCTCGTGCTCGATTGATTTCTCCGTATCGTTTCTCCATTTTGATATATGCTTGCCAGGCCACCTCGTCTGGTTCCCATTGCATCCATCGCTCGAAGAGTTGTCTTACAGCAGGGATGTTGTTCAGGGTTTCCTCCATGTACACAAACTTATACCAGAACTTGTCGACTCGAGGGAGGATACTGACGACTCTGTTGAGAAGGTTCCGGGCATGGTTGATGTTGCGATGTTTGAGCTCAGCTTCGATATAAGCGAGCCATAGCGACACACTCTGAGAGTCTTCATTCAACCCTCTCTCAAACACAGAACGTGCTCTACCCAGTTAGCCAACACTAACAGAAGATGAGGAATGGCCATACCTTGCATACTCCTTCTGCTCTAATTCCCAGTTGGCATACCGCAGCCATTCTCCCATACGAAGACGATTCCGCCGTAACTTATTCTCAAAGTCCTTTCTCTGACGACCTTGGTATTCTTGAAGCTCCTCCAGGTCGAGAATGGCATGGGGCGTCCGCTTAGGAGCCACATCTTGTCGCTCATACGCTTCTCGAAGCAGCTGTTCCGCAGAGATTTGAACTGGCGCCGCCGCCTACGACATGTTAGCAGACTGTGTCTTCAATCGGGAAGAGAGAGTAGGATACCTTGTTCTTGACCCTTGGGGGGCCTCGGTCCGACATTGTGATGACAGCAGCTGTTCTGTTCGGAGTTGAAACTTGAGAAGATTGTCCTCGCCCAATCAAGCGGCGTCAAGCTCGTGGTTAGGGTTCTTGGTAGACACGCAATCCACCATCCATCAGGAGACAACAGCGCACTCGAAGGCAACACACAATTACAATGTCTTCAGACACTCCTCCGCCAAAAATCCCCGACCTTTCCCTCGCACAGCATCTCTTCACCTTTCGCTCTCAACCGCCTTCGTCACCGGCATACAACACCGCACGCGACCACCTGCTGAAAGAAATCGACGCCAACTCGCTTGCACCGCTATACCTGCTTCTGAAAGATGATCTCCCAGGCTGGAGTCAGTCAACATACGACCAGCTGAAAGCGAGAAATGATGAAGAGGAGAAGAAAATGGACGAGAAACTCAAGGAGGCCGAGGAAATGAACGGCGAAAGTGAGGTTAGCGAAGCATTGATTGCCAAGTTCATGTTTCTTGCGAAAATCTTGGACAAAGTACGTCCTCGTTAAGGCTGCGAATTGATATATGTAGGATCGCGCGTTGACTGCTCATCGAATTGCTATGGAGAAAACACCCACTCTGGGATCCAAAATCGATCTTGTATTCACTGTGATTCGTCTGGGATTATTCTTCTCAGATGCCGATCTCATCGCTCGCAACGTCGAAAAGGCTCAATGGTAAATACTAATTTATCATGGTGCTGATGCGTAAGGTTAATTGACTCTGGCGGAGACTGGGACAGACGAAACCGATTAAAGGCATATCATGGGATCTATCTCCTTTCAATCCGGTCGTTTGCTCCTGCCGCAGACCTCCTCCTCGATGTCCTTTCAACATTTACTTCCACCGAACTCATGGAATTCGAAGACGTAGTCATGTACGCCACCCTCGCAGGATCCATCTCCCTCTCCCGAGTCGATCTCAAAACCAAGGTACACCTCTCTTAGGAATGTAATTCTGAAACCTAGGTCATCGATTCCCCTGAAGTTCTCCAAATTCTTCCAAATCACCCTACCTTGGAACCTCTGGACCGTCTCGTCAATTCTCTCTACACCCGTGAATACGCACAATACTTTCTGGCTCTCGCAGACGTGGAACAACTCCTCAAGAAGGACAGATACCTGGCTTCTCACGCCCGAGTCTATGTCCGCGAAATGAGACGCAAGGCATATGCTCAGTTATTAGAGAGTTATCGAAGTCTGAGTATTGACTACATGGCTGTACAATTCGGCGTGACGAGGGAATTCATCGATGCGTACGACCCTTTTCGTGGGGTGGGCTGATATCAGGGACCTTAGCAGATTTATTCCGTCCAAGAAACTCAATTGTGTGATTGATAGAGTTAATGGTATGTCATTTCGGGAGGGGGGCTGACTTTAGGAATTGTTGAGACGAATAGACCTGATAATAAGAATGCGCAGTATCAGAAGTTGGTTAAGGAGGGTGATCTGCTGTTGAATAAGTTACAGAAGTATCAGGCTGTAGTCAGGCTTACTGGAGCAGAAGCATAGAGGAACAAATAGAACTGTACTCTCAGCCGTTGACTCTTGTTGATCCTCGATCTCCGTCAATGCTATCGTAACGTTAAAGACGAAATATGGTTATACAAAACTGCTGGATACTTTCTATAGACACTCTTATGCCGAATATCTGTTAAGAAAGCTTGGCTAGATAGGCTCTCGTTAAGCATGCTAATGGGCCATGTAAGGGATTGTGAAAAACTGCTGCTGTTACTGTACATCTGAAGTCAGGAGGCTCCCTCTTCCAAGCTGAAGCTGAGATTGTCCTTCTCCAGCCAAAATGATCGACATCCGAAAGAAATCAACACAACCTCCCCGGTCTTCCTCCATGGCAACAAGCATAAGACTCCTAAAACGACACCTCCGAAAAGAAATTCAACAATCCCTCAAATCACTGTCTCAATCACAAATAGCCGAAGAATGTGAGTCCCCCAACTTCTTCACAAAACTAACCTCCAGCATCCCGTTGCGCAAAAACCTTATTCCAACTCCCCTGTTTCGTCAACTCCCAGAATGTCTCCGTGTACCTCTCCATGCGTACCGGCGAATTACAAACCAACGCTATCATCGAGAAGTGTTTTCAATTAGGTTTCGATTGTAAATTTGCGAAGTTGCTGATGTGCAAGGAAAACAGGTTTATGTGCCGTTGATTGATGGTCCTATTATGCATATGGTTGGAACACCCAATCTCGACGACCTAAAAGCCTTCCCGGAAAATACATGGGGTATTCCTGAACCTGCATCACGGGAGGGCAGAGCGGATGGTATTCCTCAACTAAGAGAGGAATTAATTAATTATAGCACTTGAAGGGGACGGATTGGACTTGATTATTGTTCCCGGAGTAGGCTTTGATCGAGCGATGAACAGGATTGGACATGGCAAGGGGTATTATGATCATTTTATTCAGCGATATCATGAGTTTGCTAAAAAGACGGGGAGGGAACCTCCGCTGTTGGGTATGATGTTTGTTTACTGTTGTTGATGGGGTAGTTGCGCTGGCGTTGAAATGTCAGTTGGTTGAGGAGGGGAGGATTCCTATGACTGAGACGGATTGGAAGATGGATGTGATAATTGTTGACGGGGAGGTTCTGGAACGGAAGGATCGATGAAAGGCTCTAGAAGAGTTGATGATCGTTCGGGATCATGGATAAGGATGGAGTGATCCTTACTTCCAGGTTCGAATAGTACATCCGGACCCGGTGTAATCTTCCTGATCGGTAACAGAACGACTGATATACTATGCGTGCGGAACGATCTTGAGGTATTCGCTTACGATTCGTATCTAGTTCGAGACTCAGATACAAATACCTCCCAAGTTGCAAACAGTGGATGAAGATAAAGGGAGTTCTCTCATCCCAGCCCGGAGAAGCAAAGAACGGCCAGGGTCTCCGATAGATAGCAATCCCATCATCATAGATTCCCATTCTTCTCATCTCCTCCGTCTATAAGAGACATCCGGGCTCTCTGGCGCTCTGATAGCCCCATTTATAGCTTCTACAGATTCAGATCGAGGACGTACGGGGTTCACATCCAAGAATCTGCAGTATTTTCTGCCATGTCTAGCAAAACCCCTTGTTGTATCTATATCCTACCCAGCCAAAACCTATACTATTTAATCATAGCTGCAATGTATCCAGCCGTTGAGAATCTCCGTATGGTGCGGTCATTTGCTCGGGGCGCTATACTTTGTCCGTCACATTTTACGACGGTTCATCGGATCAGATCTGACTCGCGGATAGCGAGGTTGAATCATTCACGGCAATTTTAAGCACTGCAGTTCTATTCTCAAGCTCTTTTACTTTCTCGATGCGAGATAGCTACTCGGTTTTGACGATGTATGAATGTGGATCCGATCACTTTAGTTCTGAAACCGATTCGTTCAGTTATATGGACGTAAATAATCTTATGGGCTAATATTTTCGCTATTCTATGATACATTTCAGAACAAACTCCGGCCCATACCGCCTGCAGTGGTCTCAAGTTCTAATTTCCCTCCAAAGGTTTCCGTCACATATCCTGAGCCCACTGGCACCCCACCATCTCGTGTTCATCTGTCTCTTATGCCTGAACTTCTTGCATCGGGACAGTGCCGTCGCTACCATTGATTTCTCTTCCACCATCTTCCCATTCATTTCCAGAGATAAACTCACGCTCATTGCGCTCCAGGAATTCGACACTTCGTTTCTGATCGAGGAATAATCCGTATGCTCGTTGCAGATCGTTTAGCTCTACGGTTGCGGACTTTCGTTTCGCGGCAATGAGATGTGAGGCAATGAGTAATTGCATAGCATATCGCAAGCTCGTCTCGATGCCGATTTTCGACAAGGCAGACAATGCGTCGGGGGATAAAGTGACATCCTCTTCCGTGGATCTACATTAGCATAAAATGTTCTGGGGGAGGGATACCTGATACTGAGGATCTCCTTGATTTCGTCGATGGTGTAAGGAGCAGTACTGATAATCAAGACCCGATCCAAGAGATCAATCGGCATCCCATGAGGAGCCTTATAATTCGTCCCCCTAATCCGAGTAATTCCCCTATTACTTGCCATGATCAAAATCGGACTCAACTCATCCTCCAAGGCCCGATTCAGGAACGAAAAACATTCAATATCCAACATATGAACTTCATCAATGAACAACACTCCCGGACAAATCTCTGCCTTTCCCTCCTCTTTCCACTCTCCGACCTTTGTATTTATCTGATCACGCACCTCGGATTTGATTTCTCCGGTATCGCCGCTGAATAGAGCTAGAAAGCCCTGTGTGCGGGAATTGATGACATCGATTTCGTGGAGGGATACAGTATGGGTTATCTCGCGCCGTTTCTGGAGCTCGCCTTCGGGACATTGCAGGAATTTTGTGTCTGCCGACATGGCGTCGTAATCCCGTGCTCGGGAAAATGAACGGCCCAGTTTGGTGATTTTGCCGGATGATTTGTCGATGCTGATGATATCCCCTGCGAGGACTTTCTCTTTCGACAACGCATCGATCATTTTCGTTCCAAGGTCGTAGATGGTATCCATATCTGTTGTTTTGATGGTGAGTTTTCCCGTTTTCGTGGCCTAGTGTAAGACTATGGTTACTAGAAGGGGGAGATACTCCAGTGAGAGAGCGATCGATCTGGATTTCCACTACTTCGCCTTCGATGATTTCGCTTTCTTCATTGATTCTGACGCCGATGGATTTCCTGAATGCTTGCGTCAAAGCCTCTGTCTTTGACATTTCATACGAAAAGATCTCCGACGCAGAAATCATCGTAAACGGCGTATCATCTCCCAACGACTTTGCAATCCCTACCCATCAGCCTTGTTGTCCACACAAAACCCGCTCGAAAGCCAGTGAACGCTTGGACGGCCACAACGAGAGAGAGAATACCCATGGCGATGGCGGTTTTCCCCGTGCCCGGAGGACCAGCGATAAGCACGGCCCGCCCAGCGATTTTTCCCTCCTTGATCATTTGCAGGATTATGCCTGCGGATTTACGGGCCTTGAGTTGGCCGACCATGCCCTGCGAGGAGAAGCGTGGTTGGAGAGAATCATCGAGGCCGATGCCGCGGATGTGCGAATGGTTGCCGATTCGTTCGACTGTCATCGACAGATCTCGTGTCTCTGCCACTGTCGAGACCGCGTTCTGAGGTTAGCTCTGGCGGCTGGACGGAGTACCATGATCGAAGGTGGAACGTGAATTGCTGGAGGAAGGAAATCAGCGGCGGTGTCTTACCAGTCAAAACTTCGCTCAAAATTCCAAATATCTGTCAGTTTTGGTTCAGATTGGAATTTCGCGGCGGCGATCTCCAGATGTGGTGAATCTCACTCAACGGCCCTGGCTCATCGGTTACGATACTTAGAAGCGCTTTCAATCGTTCCCAGCAGAAATAGGCAATCAGCTAGATAACTTGCCTAGATGAAGCCAGAGTGAATTAGATCTCATATATTTATCTGACTCCACATCATCCCACACCCAGATTTCCTCCTCTTCACACCCTTTCCCTGCCTATTATGCTTCCAGCCAGCCCTCACCTGCCGCATTTCACTCTTCACGGACACTATAATCAGCCATACCCACAGGAACAGACATACCGCTACACCACCAGCCTTGGTATTCAACAGAAGTGCAACAATAAGTCCATACAACCCCAACACCTCTGCAAAAATCAAGATAAGAATCATTCCGACGAATAATTTGGGTTGTTGTGCCGTTCCTCTTACTCCTGCATCGCCGACAATTCCAATTGCGAATCCGGCTGCAAGACCTGCCAAGCCGACACTCAGACCTGCACCGAGTTGAATGAAGCCCGTGTATAATGGTTGGATTGGTGCCACTACAGTCAGCCTCAGCACATGACAGCCAAACAGCATGTACACATGCAAACTATCAAACGTAGCAAGACAAAGCATTGGGGAACAAAGAACGGAAAGAGAGGGCGCAAGTGGAGTTTTCAGGGGCCAGTACATCCATCAGAAACAAGGACCGCGACAACAAGCCCATAAATGCCAATAATCCCCGCCATAATAACCGGCACAACATTCTTAATGATCAAATCAGGACGAAGAACACCCATAGACGCTATCCCTACTCCCGACTTGGCAGTCCCATACGCAGCTCCAAAACCTACGCCGTCAGCTCCCACGTCGAAACTTTAATTCGTACAAGTGAAGACAATTGCTGAAGTGCATCCCATGGCACCCTGGAGTTAGTGAGGAGGCTGGGAGGGAGGTACGAAGAAGGGCGCGTAGACTGGACAGAGATCGGATGGGGTGGACATGTTGGGGGACTGGTGGTGCTGAGGATGGTGGTTAGTTTGTTATCGCTGTCGTTGACGTGGAAATATTACATAGCTAACCGCCCACCATAAGTTTTAGTCGACACTCAACACGAAGTTTAACACGGGAAATTATTTTCACTAGATCCATCCTGATGGCTACGACCAACAGAAACGCAGAGCTACAGGCCCAGTACAATGCAAAGAAGGAGAATCTACAAGCGGTATGATTCCTGGGTTACCAGCTGGAAAAGAAACTGATGGAAGCTGGTGGAGAAGTTGAGTGATCTCGAATCACAATCCGATGAGCACACAGTCGTGATCCAGAGGTATTTACCTCGAGCTGGTTCTGAAATAAAGTCTTAAGCCGATGCCGTTAGACCGAAGATGTTTCCGTATGATTGGTGGCACACTCGTAGAAGGGACAGTAGGGGATGTACTACCGGCGTTGGAACAGACTCAAGACGGCGTGAGTCTCCCTCAATAATATCATTGATGTCTTTAGCTGAAACGCGTTGTGGAGCAACTGATGGCACAATATAAGAAGAACGAGGAGGACTTCAAGAAATGGCAAAAACAGAACAACATCCGCGTAGTGGCAAACTGATGGAGAAGCTAAGGACATCAAAATATACCCCCTTTTTGTAAATAAATCTTATTGCGTTTCGTGCGCCATGGGGATGCAAGACGCTGCCTCCTTCTTGGCTGTATGGATACTGACTCCTTTGCTTTCATTAGATTCAGCTCACGGTGTAAATATGGAGCCTCGAGCTTCTGGACCGACTTTTCTTTGTGTTATGTATATGCTATTGGCCTTATAAACCGCCCTTTATAATACAGT